>Ga0209491_10004869_pt1 | contig 20262 bp, 17 predicted proteins | sample BON02_FD_187213 | JGI IMG/M metagenome (GOLD analysis project Ga0209491, IMG submission 187213) | Freshwater microbial communities from Lake Bonney liftoff mats and glacier meltwater in Antarctica - BON-02 (SPAdes) (version 2) | ecosystem: Environmental > Aquatic > Freshwater > Ice > Glacier... | reverse complement strand
GGCAGCAACAGCGCCACCATCATCTCCAGAGACAGAAGGGCCAGCAACAGCGACAACATCCGATCCGGGGGCAGCAACAGCGCCACCATCATCTCCAGAGACAGAAGGGCCAGCAACATCGACAACATCCGATCCGGGGGCAGCAACAGCGCCACCATCATCTCCAGAGACAGAAGGGCCAGCAACAGCGACAACATCCGATCCGGGGGCAGCAACAGCGCCACCATCATCTCCAGAGACAGAAGGGACAGCTACAGCGCCACCATCATCTCCAGAGACAGAAGGGACAGCTACAGCGCCACCATCATCTCCAGTGACAGAAGGGTCCGGATCGGATGTTGTCGTTGCTGTCCCTTCTGTCACTGGAGAAGATGGTGGCACTACCAGAACTGAACCTGGAGGTGGACCTGGCGAAGCTGTTTTTTCGAACACGACTGATGCTTCTACATCTACCTCTAACGATGATCATTCCGATCTTCAGAATCGACAAAGTCAGCAACACCCGTCATCGAGTGGTCGTGTTAACAACATCGAACCGTTTGTTGTTGATAAGATCGACCCTGTAATGATATTGCGTTTTAAGCGCGAGTTGGATTCATACTCACCTAATGATATATTGGGACGTATTGCTTCTCGTGCGCTGTATAGGGATACAGGTATAACTGACAAGAGTATTGAAAGTGTTTCGTCCATCTTGAATGAGGCGAAGTTCTCAATTCCGATATCTGAAGGAACCTTTGATGCTTGGACAACCTTCTTGCGTGACATGGGGACACATGAGTTGGGGTACTTTGTAAACTATATTTGGTTCCGGGTGCTGCGACGACTGATGTTATACCGGTTGCGGGCAGCAACTGACAACGGCGATCAAAATATAATCGAAGACACAATCAAAAGTATCACCCTATTCCTAGAACATTTCATAGACAAATTCGACACACTAAAACATTCAATAGACCTCGTCAGTAGCATTGATTGGACTAAAATAAATACGGACGAGGATTTGATCGCTTCCGTTATTGATGAAGGTGACTTGAAAATTCAGAGATATGACGGTGTATTCAAACAATACCAATCTACGCTGGCATCGTCTGTGTTGTATGATAACCTGCGATTGCAACGAACTCAACTTGAGTCAGACATATCATACTTGCTTGGTGGAGAACAAATATCTTTGCATGCATTCCCCCACCATGCTTTTTCTTCCGAGACGTTCAAAGCCCTTGCCATGTCAGTAGAGAATTTTAAGACACTCCCTGAACACGAAAGGTCAGATCGATTTAATGAAATCAAGTACAAATTTCATTACCATTCTCTGCTCGAACTAACCAAGGCTATCACGAGCGTATCCAGTAATATAGAACGCATATTACGTGTAACCAAAACATTGGGGTATACAGTGATTCCGCTAATTCATAACCTCAAGATGACTGACGATGATATCAGAGATAGAGTAAATGCTATGAATATCAGCGATCCCAATATCATTTTTCTCGAAATTGCAAAAACGTTGCGGCCTTTTGTAGATACACCTTTGGATATTTTTGAAGGATTGAAGAAATACACAGTAAACCCAGACAAATTTGATCAGGTGTACAACATGATTATCAACCTTCGACGTTTCGAGAACATCAGTGGAGGCAAGGATGACAAAACCTTCATTCCGTGGTCTTATGATATGTCCAACAACACTATTGTAGTCGAAGGTGGAAAAGAACGTATTGTGAAGGAACTTGTCAATAAGGTAACTTTTAAAGAACAAGATCCAGGAGGTCCCGAAGTTACTACATCAAAAAATGGATTCGGATTAAGATCCATTGTAAGTATCTCTAAAGACAAAGGTGGATCAGGTGTTGGAGCCGATGGTGGAGCCTATGGATCAGGTGGTGGAGCCGATAGATCAGGTGGTGGAGCCTATGGTGGAGCCGATGGATCAGGTGGTGAAGCCGCTGTAGCCCAAGGAGCCTCTGTAGCCCCTGTAGACTCTGGATCCCCTGGAGACGCTGGAGCCGCTGTAGCCCCTGTAGACTCTGGATCCCCTGGAGACGCTGGAGCCGCTGTAGCCCCTGGAGACTCTGGATCCCCTGGAGCCTCTGTAGCCCCTGTAGACTCTGGAGACTCTGGATCCCCTGGAGACGCTGGAGCCGCTGCAGCCCCTGAAGACTCTGGAGCCACTAAAAAACATGAAGCCCCTGGAACCGATGGAGCCTCCCCTGGAGACAACATAGATGGTGGAGAAAATAAAAACGTAAGAAAAGGTTTGTTCGGAGGCTTCTTTACAAAGAAAAAAGATGAAGGAAAAGAAAAGGATAATAAACAAAAAGAAGAAGATGGAGCCCCCCCTGGTGGAGAAAATAAAAACGTAAGAAAAGGTTTTATCAGAGACTTGTTTACAAAGAAAACAGCTGAAGAAAAAGAAGAAGATAAAAAACAAAAAGAAGAAATGAATAAGAAAAAAAAAGAAGAACGGGATAAGAAAAAAAAAGAAGAAATGGATAAGACAAAAAAAGGAAACAATACAAATACGAAAAGTTTTTTGGGACGATTCAGAAAGGGTCAAAAAGGGAGTGGTCCGTATATTCAAAAAGGTGGTGGTGAAGACTTTTCGAAATTGTTGAAGACCCAACGTGAGAAGGAGCTAAATAAAGTTCGTGACAACTTATCGGTCGCTCGTAAGAAACTTATGCTAAATCTGAAAGAAGTTCGCAAGAATTTGGTAACGATTTCTTACCCTACTATTGGACTTTACTCAAATGTCTTGGAAGATTTTTCTGACTTTCAGCGTATGGTGGAACGCATATTGGACAATTACGTGAGCGTCAATGTTGTGGACGAGGACGATGACGAAGCTGGTCGCTCTGCTTTGAATAGCAAACGTGGGTCGACACGTCTTTCGTCCAAAGGATTCTTGACAATACTGGCGAATCGTGCATCCATCAGTCAGGTTCACATCATTTACATGATCAAGCTTATACGAACAATAACACAGCTTTTGATATTGTACGTCACTGAATACATATTTGCAGAGCACTACATGCGCAAGGTGCATGTGAACACATTGAACGACCCCGATGCCCTAGACGATGTTCCTTTGAAACACCCAGATGCAAGTTTAGTCAGCTTCCTCCTCATTTTCTTGGTACTCGACATTATCATCCAGGTCATCATTCTTGTAGCACTGGTGATTGTCATGTACACATATGCCAAGTCATCAAACACGTTTGTCATTGACAGCGCCTTTATCTCCGACATAATCATAGAATTCGTCATGCAAACGCTCATCTTTACAGTTTTAGGGTTTGTCATTGCTAAAATCATGATGAAAAAGAGGTTCTTCGAGTACCCTACACGAGGGATTGCGGTTTCAAAGGCATATCGGAACATGATGATGTCCATTGCAGTTGTGACAACAGCTATCCCATACACCATGCTATTCAAGTAATGGAAACTGTACACTCTACGGAAGTGAGACGTATCATTGTGTATGTCCACACTTCCACTACAGTCGGCGGAACAGCAAAATGTGCCGTACACGAAGCGTCTTCATTTTGCAAAGCGGATTTGTATTCCGTTGACTGTAATGTTGTCGCACTTCTCTTGTACGTTTTTACGTGCATATTCGTCGCACTCAGCTACCACTCTACATCTTGAGCACGATGGCGCGCAACAAAGACGTGATTGTCTTCATCTCCTGCAACAGTTTGTTATCGTCTCCAACATGAGCGGATGTAACTGCGCTTGTAATCATTCCAACATCGATGCACGAATACTTGGAAGAATGATGGGACATGCTGTCATCATCGTTTTCGTACTTGTTCACGACCACCACCGTGTCGTCGTTCTTCTCTGGGACCACCGTGTCGTCTTTCTTCTCTGGGACCACCGTGTCGTCGTTCTTCTCTGGGACCACCGTGTCGTCGTTCTTCTTTTGAAAGACCTTCTTTGGGGGGGGTGGCGGCGGCATCTTCACGGGTGGTCGAATGGGTGTCACGATGTTCTTTTCGTTGTATGGTGGGATGTTCGATTCGAAGTCCTCCATGTCTTTCATGTTGCGTGGGGTCTCAAACTCGTCGTCATCAAAGTCCGAGATACCCTTGGTGAGCCAGGCGCACGGGTTGGAGATCGGGGGTGCGGCGAAGAAGCCTTGACGCTGCAGTCCTCGGATAACACACACAATGCGTTTGAACACTGTTCGCATCTGGATCTCCGTTCTGCGGATCCACTTGACCTTGAACTTCTCATCGAAAAAGTCGGATGGCCTCAATCCTCGGGTGGCCGCAGGTTCCGTCAGCATATCCAGACGCATGACACTGCTCATGTAGTATCCGTACTCGTCCATGCGTTTACGCCAGATGATACATGCAGAAATGGCCATTGTGAAATTCGATATCGTACAAATCTTGTGATCAAACCGATGTTCGTTTACGACTCAATAAACATAAACTCTTATTCCTTTACACCTTTTTTTTGACAAATCAAATCAATCTGCACAACAGAACAACGCGCTCGCGTCCGCGTACACACGCTTGAGACTTCCCGGACTCGTTCGTGTGATCATTATCACGTCGCTATCCGAGTACCAAACCTGCAGGTGATCCTTTGACACCGGTATATTCATGCATTCAGGAGGTGTCCATTTTACAAGTTGTTTTCGGGTTGACATGAAATGCGTTGATCCGACCGAAAGAAGAAATGGGTAAGATGCGATGATGCACACGTTTCCTGTATGAATGTTTTTTTTATGTTCTTCGTCATCCACAAGGGATGGTCTTGACATGTCGCGTTTTAAAATTACATTATACATTTGTCCTCAACTAATTTTGGAACACTCTGTACACAATTGTTTAAAACATCTGTGTTTTTTTGTATCAGTACGCAAAACAACCAACACGAACAAGCAATGCAATTTATTGCGATCTTTGGGATTATTGTGTTGGTGTGCTTCCTCTTGCTATTGACATTCTATTGCGATATTTTCCCAGGTTAAAATGGGAAGCTGAGTTTCTGTAAATAAAAAAGTTCGTTCAAAAACACCTCATTAAATTGTTCCAAAATCTTAGTAATGTGTGTATCACAATCACAATGATGCAGCCCCACAACAACGCAACATCAAACGTCTTCGACAAAGTCGTCTATAACAAGTCTCTTGAGACCAAGTCTCTCGCCAAGGTTGTGCTTCTCACTAAAGATGAAAGCTTCTTGATAGAGGACTTTATCACGTACTACGGCGAGTTGTTCGGGTACGAAAACGTGATCGTGGTAGACAACGGGAGCACGTGCCAGTCTGTTCTGGATGTGTACGAGTGGTACTCTTCAACCCGCGGTGTCCAGATCAAGCTTGATAAGCGAGACTTCAGCTCTGCCAATGTGTTCATGAGCGAGCACATGCGAGAGGTCGCACCTTCGTGCGAGTGGATCCTCCCTCTAGAGACCGACGAGTTCGTGTTCAGCATGAGTTCCTCAAACGACCCCCTCTTCAGACTGAGGCCGATCGACGTTCGCGCGTACCTGGAGTCTCTCCCGGAAGACGTCTCCATCGTCAACTACGGGTCCGTTCTGGGATCCTCTGTCGACCCAAATGACGATACCTACGACCTATCCCGAGGCATGTACCCGCGCCCTACGACCAACATTACGCGGTTCAAGAACCAGAACTGGGACAAACTCATCGTGCGCGCGTCGGAGTTCCTTTACATGAAGATGTGGTGCCACCAGGCCACAGTGAAAACGGGATGCAAGGTGCGTTCCCATTTCCTAGGACTCCTTCACTTCCACGAGACCGGTTTCCGTCGCAAGGTCGAGAGCGCAGTCCGCGTCCTTCGAACATTCCCGTATATCGTCAACATCCGCGACATCAACGAAGAACAGAGCATCGAGGAAGTGCGTCGCAATCACACCGAGTGCCAGAAGTACATAGAGCTCGGGGTTTTGTGCGGACATAAGATAGAGTACTACGACGTATTCCTCCGTCGCCTTCTTGCTCTTAGGGCGTTCAGAGACGTGCTTGGGCGAAACCCAATTGACCCTGAAGAGTTCAATCAAGTCGCCGACGATCCCGACCCCGAGTCTGCTGTACTACGCAAGAGATTGAACATGAATCCCACCATTAACTCTAACCTTGATAGGGCCATTGTGGATTGGTCGTGGGAAGCACTGCTCTACAACGACTTCCCAAGCAAGCACTCTAGTGCGAGCGAGGGAGGAGGATCCGTATACTACGAAAACTACCAGGTGGCAAACTTCTTCAAAGAAGTAGAGCGAAAGAGAAGTGTTGTTTTTGATCCACAAAGTGAAGCATCATACCAACAATCCTTACCGCCGAGTTTTTACGCGACTTTCGAAGAGGCGATGCGATCTCACAAGTCACTTAAAAGCTCGGTTCACGCCTACGCCCCCCTGTACGCTTTCCTATTTGACCCTTTTCGAGAGAACGACTCCCTTGAAGCGATTCTCGAAATCGGCGTGCAGCAGGCGGGGGCGTTCGCAAATGCATTGTCCTCGTTCTTCCCGGATGCCGCGGTAGTCGGCAGTGTGGGGCCTACCGATCCGCCTATCGAAGAGAGTCCCGACAACTCCATGATAACGTATGTGCATGGCGATGGATCTTCGAACGAGTTCGCGCGGCAATTGGACCTGCAATTTGACCTAATCGTGCACACCACCTCTGCGTCCAAGGTGGGTGCGCTGCAAGCGTTCGCTCCGTATCTGAAACCTGGGGGGCTCTTCGTGATAGAGTCCGTGATTGTCGGATCCGCCCACCAGGATATTCCGTCTCTCGTGTCCGAGATGAATGCAATCGCTACCGCGAGTGGTCTCGAGACCTACAAGTGGTATGACCTTAGAAACGTAAAGGGGGTGCCGGAGGATGTCGTTGCGGTCTTCCAACGCCCATTGTTGCCATGAAATGGGCGTTACTGCCTCCCGGCCGATTTTTTTAAATTTCTAATCAGGATTTAGAGCCTCCTGAACGACTCTCTAGCTTGAGACATCAGCACAAAGGAATCACAAATCCGCTCCATACCATGTTTCGCAACCAGTCAAAATCGGCCGGGAGGCAGGAACGCCCATTATGATGCATTCAAGAAATTTCTTACAATTTTGGATATCCGGATCAAGAAATTACAACAACCTGAAGATGCCCCTGTATTTTAAAAATATCATACAGTATATTTAATAAAACAAAAACTGTAAACAGATGCCTCCCAAAGCGTCTCGAATCCGATCCTCATACTCCAGCGCCGCCCCATCTTCACCCTCTTCTTGTTCCAATGGAGATGGGCAGCGTATCATTATGTTTGTCATGATCTCCATCGCAGCCATCCTCTTCCTCTTAGTGCTTATGTCCATGGTCAGGACCCAGCGAGACGCCATGGAATACGTGGTGGAGAGCAGCAATGAAGAGGGATTTGAGGGGAAGGAGGATAGTGGCACAAAGGCGTCCAGTGGCGCTATCAAGGATCCCATTAAGAAGAAGCCGATCGCCGCAACACTTATCTACCTCCATATGGACGGGTGCGGATGGTGCGAGCGATTTATGCCGGTGTGGGAAGAAATGAAAACCAAGCACGGAAAGGGCTTGACCATGCGCAAGTACGAACGCGGCGACCCCGCTGCTAAGAAGTACCTCAATCATGCAACCGGATTCCCCACGATACTACTCGATAAAGCTGGAGATGTGAAGAAGTTCTCCGGAGAGCGCACTGTAGAGGGTATGGAAGACTTCCTGAAGACCCAAGGTGTGATTCTAGTAGCATCAAAGGAGGGTTTTGTTGAGAATATGGAGGACGAAGCAGCCGCTATCAGGAAGAAGTTTTCAATGCTCAAGAACCACGTAATGAACTCAGTTATAACATCCAAGAATTGAGCAGATTCACCATGTCAACGTGCCCCATCCGCAATGCGATTCGCAGCGGGCAGTTATTTAACACCTTGGGATCGGCTCCATATTTGAGTAGCAGCTTAGCGAGCTCGACGTCGCCATTTTGTGCCGCCCATTGAAGAGGGCTGTCTCGATCGACGTGTGCGCTGACGCCTTTATCTAGCAAGAACTCTGCTATCTTGAAGTGACCATTCTGGCATGCTAGCAGTAATGCCACCCCTCCTATGCGACCGATGACGTCCATATTGTCCATGGAGGACGACGACGACCGGATGATTGTGCAGAAGAGTTCTATGTCGCCCGCCTCTACAGACGCCAGCATCATTGAGTCATCTTCCCCCCTGACAGTGTTTCCTTCTCCATTGTGTCTGGTATGGTGCGGTACAGCGTCTTGCATCAGCACAGCCGCTTGAAGCTGGTTCGAGAGTTGCTGTTGTTGCTCTTGTTTCGCGTGGAACGTCGAGATTTCCGACTCTAGGGTGAGTATGCGACATTGTAACAACGTGTTCTCGGAGTAGAGTGCAGATATCGTCTCCTGCTGTTGCTTCACCGTGATAGTGAGACATTCGGAGTAGACGTTCGGGTCATTCATAGAAATATCTTCAGCTGTGTCGCAATGCTTAATATCGATTTCGTCCCCTGCTGAACTAGTAGTCCCTTGGCTGTTGCTGAAGGTAAAGATATCATTGTCGTATTCGACGCCACTTACAGGGATGTACTTGTGCATTTGTACACTTACAGGGGTGTACTTTTGCATTTCAGTTTTTTGTATGACTTTGTGTCTTTACACTCATACACGATTCCGTCGTTTTTTATCCTTACAGTCAACGGAATACTTAAATGAAACCGCTTCGTGTACGGCACACATTGCGGTACTCCGTATGTTTCATTTTACTTCTCCGCCGACTGTAGAGCTGCATTGCGTTTCTCTTGCATTGTTGTTTTTGATGTTGTCTGCGTTTGCAGAGCAGTGTAGGTCTCCTGTGTACGTGGCAGGGATGGTCGCGTCCGAAATGGTAGTGAGCAGTCCTGGTTGTCGCATCCAGATCTTTATGATACAGAATGATCGCTTGGGGCTGATGGATATGCCGTTGACTGAGTTCGCTAGCGACGCGTCCTTCAAAAACGTCTCGCCTAGCACACTACACATGATGTCCTCCCAATCCTGGGTCACGCCGTCCTTCAGGATTTTCATCGACACCGTGGTTCCGCCGATGTTTAGTGGATCGTCCCAACACGGGAACACGTGTTCGCGCATCACAAAGAACATGCCGTTCTGTACGTCCTCACGCATGATGTCGATGTACGCGAGGACCTCCTCAGCGGTGCTTATGTTCCCCAACCGGACGTAGCTATCGTACGTCCAGTCATGGTCTTGCGGGTTGTGGAAGTATACCGTCCATATATCATTCAGGAACAATGGAGAAGCCTCCTCCCTAGAAGCTTGGTCCACTGGGTAACCGCCTTGATTATTCATATTGCAATACTCATTTTATTGAGTGATTCAGTCTTTACACTCTTCTCTTCTGGGACCCCCAAAAATACAATGTAAGGAATTTGCAATAATTAATAAAAAGTAATTACAGAGAATGTCAACCTTGCCCGGAGAAGATTTCGACCGCTCCTTGTGGTGCACGATCGTTTCGTACTGCAGCCAGGAGCGTGAGTACATCGAGTCCTTGTTGGTGAATGCGGTCAAATACAGCGATTTTGTAGTGGTAAGCATTGGGGAGCGTTTGTACTCTGGACAGCTTGAGTCTGTTGATGAGCTCTCCTACATTGCAAAAGTGTGTGCGCGTGTGGGTGCCTCCAGCGGGAAGTCTGTGCTTACTGTAAAGTACCCTGTGTCCGACGCCGACCTCCTGAACCCGTATGTATTGCATAACCTGGCTAGGCAGACGGCTTTCCACGAGGCGCGCTCTTACACGGGGTACCGGCCGTTTTGGGCATTCCTCTTGGACGCGGACGAGGTTCCCGACGGCGACGCCTTGCGAGCATGGTCGAGCACCCATCGCGATAAGATCGAACATGACGGGTCCAATGTGATGTACAAGATGGGGAACTATTGGGCGTTCATGCACCCGTGTCTGGTCTCTATGCTGCTCCAGGACTCTATTGTTTTGGTGCATTCGAATGTGCTAGGATCGCCCCGCGCACTGACGCACAAGAGGGAGCGCGATGGCATCGCGGATGTCATACGGTCTAGTGGTGGGGGGGTGGTAGTGCGTCACAACGTGCTTTCGGACGGGATCAAAGGTGGTCCTCTTCCATCAACACTCTCATCTTGTAACGGACAGGCCATGTTTTGGCATTACTCGTGGGTGCGTACGTCCAACGCATTTTCTAGTATCGGTGGTCTGCGCGATGGCCTTCTCGGAAAGGTGAGAAACTGGGGACACTCCGTAGATCGTGACTGGGTGGCCGATATAAACAATGCGTTCGACGAAGTTGAAAGGACCGGTAAGTGGCCCGGCACAGACTTTGTGCACGGTATCGCACTCACCCCGACAACGACACTCAAGCCTCCATTCGAGATTAAATCAAACACGCCGCATCATCTCCATCTTGACATACCATCATCTCCCGTTGCTATTGATGATGTGAAACATGCAGATGTGGGCCTCCGACGTGTTGTTCACGTGTACCAGCGTCACTGCTCATGCTCACCCAGCTCTGTGCACAAGAGGCGCCCGGACTATTTCGACCGTCGCGGCATATTCGCATCACTCCTTCGTGACGTGAGTCGCGACGCTCGCGTTGCATCTTTCGTGATCGCGTACGACGACACAACTGGATCGCTTGCATCGCACTTCGTTTCTGACATCTTGAAGGATCATGATTATGACAAAGGCAAGGTGTCCACATCGGTCGCGCGTGGGGGGGACGACGCCTCGGCGTTGCGCAACTTGTTCGCTTTGATCGAGAGGCACGTGAAGGAGGGTCGAGTATTACCGAACGATGTCGTATACTTGCTCGAGGACGACTACGCGCATCGAGAGGGATGGGTAGGCGCGCTCCTCGAAGGATTCGACGTGCTCGGTGACACGCCGGGCTACGTCACATTGTACGATCACCCCGACAAGTACAATTTGCCGATGTACCGAGATCTTCAAAGCTGTGTGTTACACAGTAAGTCGTTGCACTGGCGTACGACCCCCTCGACAACGAATACGTTCGCTTGTCTCGCGGGCACGTTGATGAGTCACTTGCCTCTGCAACTGCGCTTCTGTTCTCTCCCGGGTCCCGCTGACGATCACGGAAAGTTCTTGGCGCTCATGAAAGAGAAGCATGCGCCTCTCATCTCGGCGATCCCTGCTTTCGCTACGCACGTGGAGAGCAATATGTTGTCCCCAACGGTTTCCGAGACTGCGTGGGAATCCTTCTGCGGGTTCAAAATTAAGTAGAAAGCCGTCACGTTGCCAAAAAGCAAGGTTCGATTATAATGTTTCCATGTATATTTGAGAACAAGGAATGTGTGACACGGGCTACGTGATTCGCGACCATTTGCCTGCGATATTGCAAGCTATTGCGGTAGACCTTACTAAGATCAACATTGAGCTCCCATTGCAACTCACTCGTTGTTATTGCACTGCTTTGATGATGACACATCTGCTTGTTGCGCGTGTTCAGGATACACTGAACAATTGCAACCATGTGAAGTCCAAGAGATTGAGTGAGCAAGACCGTGATAGTTCGCGCAAAGTGGTTTCTAGTTTTTACGACGCTATGTTTACCTCTTCGGACGATCATTGCATGTTTTATGTACTTATGACGCAGTACAGTAAGAAGAAAAATAATGCAGCGAATGATAACAACAAGGACCATGAAGAATATTACTTCCCTGGTCACGTTTTTGTGATAGAGCGTGTGGATAGGGACCGTTTCAACATGTACCAATCTTTTATAGGGGAGTATGACTTGAACGGGTACATAGAAAAGGCTAGCGCCATCTCCGTCGGGCGTACCAGGATGATGAAGTGGGTTAGGGGAATGGTCGACATGATGGGTGTGGGCAAAAAGTGGGACGCTTCAGTCCAAGAATTCTGGAGCGACATGACTTTGACCGACGACTACGTCAACATGGAGAATATGCATATAGACGGCAACATTCATTTTTGTTACACTTCATATCCAATAAAGGACTGCAGAGTTGCACTTGCAAACTTTGTGACTCGACATTTGCATGCATTGCGTAATGAGAGCGACATTGATGTCACGTATGGCATTCACCCATCAATCCACAATGAGTACACCCCCTTGACAATTCGAGCCATGACAGCATCGCTGAAGGTGGTGGAAAAAAGACTTATTTGAAAGATTTAATTGTTATACAAATGTACACACACACAACGCACACGAATGTCACGTCTAAGTACCAAGAAAGAGAGCTTTTGTATGTACGATTCCCAGGGAGATTATATGTGCAACAGATCCTCACGTCAGGAAATGTATGACCCTCGCAAGGACAGTGGGCTATTGTACAACCTTCCTTGTGTTTCTGGACAAACCCATGGTGGTCCTATGCAGAATAATTGCCAGAGCCAGGGTAAAATGAAGGGTAATTTTGGCTCCGGGCGAATGCCTCTTGGGGAGATGTTCACCGTCCGATCTTCTCAGTGGCGTGAGCAGACGAGGAGGGGGAACGAGTGAGCCCTTTTCCGATTAGCTTGTTGTCTAGGATGAAATCAACGGTCGCCTTTGCAAAGCACATGACGGCCCTCAGGTTCTTCCCGTTCACGTTCACGGATCCAGTGTTGAAAACGATCGCCTTAGAATCGTAAATTTCGTCGTCGTCCTCCGTTAAGATCACTTCACCTGACATGATCAGACCGGCGTACTTCCCAGAGTTCGCATAATCCCGCCTCATATTCTGAGAAATGTTGATCGTATGCACATCTGTGGGGCTTAAGTTGCAGCCGAAAGCGTATTCCGGACGAGTCTTGGAGTTGATGCACCTCGATAGCCGCAGAAGGTTCAGCTTTGAAAGCAAGGGCAGCTCCATTTTCAACGACGTGTGGATGTTGCCTATGTTCACTCCCTTGATCTTGACAATACCATGGTTCGCATCCTCAGCAAGGTACTGCGAGATTCCCCATATGTAGTACATGACGGCAATGCACTCGTCAGCAGTGCACAGTCCGGTCACGTGCGTCATGCCGTTGGAGAACAACTTGATACTCCAGGTCGATTTCTTGACCTTCTTCACCTTAGTTGGAGTATTAGCGGTCTTCACTCTCTTTGGAGTCTTGACAGGGGGTGGTGGTGGGAGGAAGGGTAGAGGCTTCCTCACTTGTATCTGGTGACCGCCGTTGAACTTCTTATCACACATCGTAGGGATGGAACCCACCGTGTCCATGCTGAATTTCAAGAAAGACTCCTCGTCCGATACTGTAATGCACAACCGATTTGACAACTGGACCATCATGACGATGTTCCCAATGTGCTGCCCGATTTTATTGGCATCGTGTATAACTTCGTCGTACTCTTTCCTGAAATTCGTAATGTAATCCACAACATTCTCCTCCATCCACTCCGTCGGCGGGATGTCACGTACGGTCATGACGAAGTTGCAAGTATCGGTAGACGAAGAACACGCATCATGCTCCACAGACATGTCATCATGCATCGTCTTAGTAGGACCCGCCGCCTCATGCTCCACTGACACGTCATCATGCATTGTCTTAGTAGAACCCGCCGCCTCATGCTCCACTGACACGTCATCATGCATCGTCTTAGTAGGACCCGCCACCTCATGCTTCACCGACATGTCATCATGCATCGTCTTAGTAGGACCCGCCGCCTCATGCTCCACTGACACGTCATCATGCATCGTCTTAGTAGGACCCGCCACCTCATGCTTCACCGACATGTCATCATGCATCTTCTTAGTAGGACCCGCCGCCTCACCGGGACTCGCCTCATTCACTAGCTGCTCAAGCACCTCCAGTGCGGGTTCTACATTGTGGGGCGATTCATTGGTGCGTTGAAGCCTCTCATTCTGTGCAGCTACATAGATCGGGGCCTCACTCTTAGATGATGACGCAATGAGATTTCCGTTAATCTTCCCATGATTGGTGGAACGATTTGGAGTATGATGTGCCACGCCGAACTTGAACTTCTTGACGAACGACTGTGGTTGTTGTTGGTGATGGTCGTTTCGACGATCGTTAATCCGATCCCGAAACGATTGCAATTTGGAAACCGGGTTCATGTTCGCAGTTACAAAACAAGCATAAAGAAATCAGTAAAATAGAAGGGATAGGATGCGCTTCTGCTTCACTATTATATAAGGTTTCTAATTTTCTAATTAGGGTAGGGTTTTGACACCGCCCCCCAGGTATCAGTGGAAGTGGAGTACGTACGTGTCATAGATGGCTACCTCAACCGCTATTGTAACAGCCCTTGCGGCTGGTGTGGTTCGACCAGAATCTTCTTGGCCATTGGGAAGAACTAAGTCTATGCCGCCTACGAGCGAGAACCTTCGTGTGTCGACTATCACAGCACAGGGTTTGTTGGGCGATGGGCTGTCTGTGAATTTCAAAGCATTGTACGAGAACCTTCATCTCTCTACGGAACCTGCTCATTTGACATTCCAGATGATCAAGTACAAGGATTCATTTGGGGCCTGTGTGCAAAGAGGAGTGCACCCAAAGCGTCGCTCGCGCGTGAATGGAAAGAAGGGCAAGGCAGAAGTGCTCCGCAACCAGATCACCATCGTCCAGTGGCTTTTTGATCCCACCCTGTCATTGTTGCACCACGTGTCCATCAAGGTGTTCACGAACGGGCGAGTGCATATCGCAGGACTTCGGGATCCCGCGTTGGGTCCTGTCGTCATCTGTTCCATCGTCCGTTCAATTGAGCTCTGCTCGGCGGCTGAATCGATCGTCACGCCTGTCAAATGCTTGTTCACCTCCGAGGATGACATAGTGTCCCGCTTCTCCATCATCATGATCAACAGCGATTTCAAAGTACCCTTCTTCATAAAATGCTCTCGTCTCTCGGTGGTAGCCAGGAGACACGTCGGTCTGCGTTGCCATTATGAGCAGGACAACAGCGCAGGTGTCAAGATCGTCTATCATTGCGCTCCTCCATGCGGAGCTCCCTCAAAGGACGTCACCATCATTGTTTGTCGCACAGGCAGTGTCATCATCACTGGAGCGAACAACATGGCCCAGGTGCCGATCGCGCACCAGTTCATACGAGACTTCCTGTTCGAGAACATATCCGAAATCGAACTGTTGACCGTAGTGTAAAGAATACGGGGATCACCTTATTGATGCGGGGGGGGAGAGAAGCCTTCTTGATACTATTCAGTATGTCCTCAAAGTGTATAACGCATCCAGAACGCACTGGCCATGCTTGCCGAGCGCTATCGGAATGGTTCGTGTTTTCTGACGCCTTCTCGGCGAGGGGAGGACCCTGCACGCACACGTTGCTTACGGGTGGACGTTTTTTCATCCCTCGTGCAAAGACTAACGCGTTCTTGGACCTCTACGCGTCGGTGGTTGTCTCTGGTAGCCCGTCGAAGGAGCTGTTTTTCGTCGAACGCACCGGGCGCCTAGAGTACCGCATGTTCGCCGACCTCGACATCAAAACACTCGACTCAGAGACGGTTGCTGACGACGAGGCGCTTCTGGAGCGAATGCTATCGGTTATAAGCTCCGGATCTCCTCTATGCACGACCGTGTGCGTGTTGCGCCGCCTGGAACGTCATGGTGGCAAGATGGGGTTCCACATCATATGGTCGGACCTGTATGTCGACGACAAGGAGGCCGCGCGCTTGGCCAACGAATGGATGCTTAATCTCGCGCCACGCGACAGAGCCACCATGGACACGAGCGTGTACCGAAACGGTAGTCTTCGAATGCCATGGTCGGCCAAGGTCACCCGCGGAGATGGAGATGATACTGCCGCAAGGGGGATATACGTCCCATGGCGGCTCTTTGAAGTTCACGGCGACGGGATGTCCCCGATAGTCATTGACGAGTTCACCCCCCCTGTGCCGGCGGAGTTCGAATACGTGCGCAAGTGGCTGAGTATGAGTGTGTTGTACCCCCGTCGCTTCGATACGGGCCAAACGACTCTGAATCGTTCTCATTCCAAGTCAAAGTCAAAGTCAAAGTCCAATGCAACTAGCAAGCGGATGTACCCTGAAAAACCCAAAGTTGTATCTTTGGTGTCTCCTGATCTTGAGGTGGTGGTTCCTTGTGGCGATGATGAGTCGAAGTACAACACTGTTTTTGGAAGGTTCCTGACTAACCTCATGTACGAGTACAGTTCTTGTCGAGGCGTCAGCTTGGCGGTGGACGTGCGTGGCGTTGTTGTTTCTACCAACAACGACTACTTGTTGATAAAGACAGCATCTCGCTTTTGCTTGCGTCTTCAACGTTCTCATCGTAGCAACCACATGTACTTTGTGTTGCGTAGACGGTCTCCATCTACCGTATCGTGTGTGCAGCATTGTCACTCGTGTCGAGGAGGGGGGGGGAACGGTGGTGGTGTGAGTCTCGGTGAAGTTGGGTCAGAGGATGTGTGCGACGCGGATGCTTGGGGCTTCATTTGCAGGAGCGTACCAAACGTTCCTACTTCGTGCATTTGCACAATGATGATGTCATCATTGCGTTTGTAGAACGACGACTCAACAACGACAGTTGTTCTCAAATAAAGTGGGACACACCTTATAATCAATCATCCAGACTGCATATCGTTGCTTTTGGGAAACGTAGGGGGGTGCAGCAAGTTGAAGAAGTTCTCGAAAATATTCCGTGTCGCCTCTTTGGTTCAACCGTCTGAGTGTGTCTCCCCAAATAAGTATCAGGTAATGGGCGTTCCTGCCTCCCGGCCGATTTTGACTGGTTGCGAAACATGGTATGGAGCGGGTTTGTGATTCCTTGGTGCTGATGTCTCAAGCTAGCGAGTCGTTCAAGAGGCTCTAAATCCTGATTAGAAATTTAAAAAAATCGGCCGGGAGGCAGGAACGCCCATTAGGTGTTGGTTGTTCTGTTCGTGTGAAAATAAATTGTAAAACTTATTTAAACAAACATACATGGCAGCATTTTCGATTCGAGAGGCATCATCTATTCCTGGAGAAAACTTTTTTTTGAATGCGAACCAGTCTGATATTATCATGGCTGCCAGTGACTCCTCTAGTCGTATCCTCATGGGCAACTGGTCGAACCATCTTCCGACCATGGAGTTGTACTCTAACGTGGCCAACGTCAACGGTAACATTCTAGCGACGCACTTAAGCACGAACACAATGAATTGCACATCATTCGACATCTACATGCCGTCCGCTGGCGTTGGAGAGTACTCCAACTACACTATGCCTGGTACTATCGCTGACGCTTACTATGCCAGCAACATTCTCAGTGGAAACGCCACAATCCCGTCCATTCATATATTGTCCAACGTCACTGTGGGTGCCGACTGGGAGACATGGGATCCTGTGTATCCCGTTCATGTCGAGTCACAGGTCAACGGCATTTCTATTTTCGCGCGTTACGAGCTCGCGCAAGTCTCCGACATGCGCGTAAAGACCAATCTCGAAGTGATCGGGGACGCTTTGGCGAAGGTCAAGAGCATATCCGGTTATACTTTCGACCGCACAGACAGCGTGATCAGCATGCGCCAGTGCGGACTGATTGCACAGGAGCTGCAGGCGGTTCTCCCTGAAGCCGTGCACGAGCACCCTGTGACGGGTATGCTCACTGTAGCTTACGGCAACGTCGTGTCCATCCTAGTGAACGCCATCAAAGAATTGAGCGACAAGGTGGACGCACTGGGATCTTAAATATTTGAACATCAACACCAACTTTTGCGTTTCAACTTATTTGAAAACAACTGTATAAGGAAACGGGACGTATGGTTACCAATTGATTCTGTAACACAAAGTAATATGCCTCCTCGCAACCGCCGCAGTAACAATATTGCATCACAAGTTGCCAATGTGCAAATGGCTAGGGCAAAGGTCGACCAGGCAAAGGCCGACCAAGCAAAGGCCGAATCATCGAAAGTCGTGAATGAATCAAGCGGTTTAGTATCCACAACAGATAAGGACTACTTGGAACAGGACGAGAGTATCCGTGGGCAACGATTCGCTTGCATCTCGTTCGTTTCTCCAGAGGATGTGTTGGTGCAGAAGGAGACGTTCGTCCTAAGCCGCTTTCTGAGTGACTTGTGCAAAGACGTGGACATCATGCTGACAAACGTCACGACCCTACATGGTGGGGGGCAAGATTCTCTCGAAGAGAGCGTCCGCTTGATCCGTGAGCGCTATGCATACATGTGGTCAGAAAGTAGTATGCAGGATGAGTTGAATGCGTACCGTCTATCTCGAGAGTCCACCCTTGACCAAGAGTTTCGTGAGACGACGGGGGACTTGTCGAAGACGAGTATCCGCGGTTTCAAGATCCGAGGCGTATACGGAAGTCTTGACGAGGCGAAGAACAGAGCCAAGGTCATAAGCCGCACCGACAACAAGTTCAACGTGTACATCGCCGAGGTCGGGTGCTGGTGCCCGTGGAGTCCTAACCCCGACGATATCACCGATTGCGAGTATTCCGAAACCCAGCTGAACACGTTGATGAAGAATTACTACAAGCAGCAGGAGACGCGTACCGAGATGTACGATGCAAGGAAATCAGGACTCATCGAACGCATTCAGGACCAACGCGATACTTGGCTCGATAAACAAACAGAGACACCCAATGAATCAACAAACTCCTGTGGAGGAGCACCAGATCCTCAGGGAGGAGCACCAGATGTTGAGGGAGGATCATTGGTTGATGTCGATTTCCCCCCAGTACCTGGAGTGGAAGATGCGATTAAAATATAGGAGTAGTCAATGGTAAGTACATCCGCCTTCGCACGTAAACCACCTCATCAAAATGTCCGTGAATCCTGAAAACGTTCAGAATCTCGTTTATTTCTACCAGTGGTTGCTAGCCCTTGTCCGGTACGATGACCTGAACAAACTCGTGACATCCGCGAACACGCGCCACGCCCCATTGTTTGCGATTGTGGCGTTCACAGACTTTCGCACGTGTCTGGAGAGGGCCGCAACCTACCTGGAGAACGTTTCCACAGGAATATCATCGTTCCAACATGGAGGTGGCACTTCCGATAAAAAAAAGAAGGAGAAGCGTGGTAATAAGAATACCAATAAAGTTAACAAGAAATCAGTGTCCTATTCGGATAAGAAAGATTCGAAAAAAGATAAAGATACTTGCGACCTGATATCCATTTCTTACAAGGGACAAAGCGATAGCGTGGAAGCATACCGCAAGTTGACCCATGTGATTCCTTGGTACGAGTATTGTCTGTATGTGTTCCGTCACGAGCGCATGATTAGCGAGTGTCGGGCGAAAGGGGTTAAAATCAGCGCCCCCAATCTGGACATTTCGACGATCGACAAGGTGATCATTGTGTTCAACAAGATGAAGACGAACCTTTCGACGCTCTACACTGAGCGGTACACACTAGCAACAAAAATCAACTTTGCATCTCTGGGCGTTAACGAGTCTAACGGGGAAAGGTCATTCGCTATGGCGGCCGTACCAGGCTTTTTCATTGTTTCTACTCCTTCTCCCATGTTTGTGAAAGTTGAGTCGATCAATGAGCCTACTTTCCGCAAAGCATTCTTGGAACGATCACTTGAGTACGCCCAACGCATCCCACTGGACCGCTTCCTCATACTCTACAACGGGTTCTTCTCGACCATCCTATACAACACCATCGCCCAAAATATGGATGCTTTCCACATGGTCCTTGATACTGAGACAGGTAACGTCAAGTTCACACTTTTGACCTACACTCTCGAAACGGATATGTTCGTCCTCTCCAATGCGAAAGACTTTTCCATTAGCTTCAGGATCAATTCCGAACAAGGCGGGCTTCCAATGCCCATAATCTTTGGCGTCAACACATCGTACCAACACTACAATATTGATAATATTAATCAAAGAGACAATAACAAAAGTAACTCGACTATCGTCACGATATTCGACGACGTAACGATGGACACTTCAAAACTCATATCATCTTGGGTCGAGACAGACGCAATGAAGCTTTGGTTTAATCACTCTGTCATCGGCAACAAGGCGCTTTAACATTTCATGTAATTCAACGACTGTAAAAAATATAAATTAAACGGTTAAAACATCCGGGGGTCCGCGAACATGTAGTAAGAAAAACGATGATGGGTAAACTCCCTCGAGGCTGCTGTCCTTTACGAATCTTCTTCTCTACATTTTGAGAGTTATTTTAAGTGTCCTCATGTGCAGACACCTATTTTTCAGTATGTTTGATTGTGAAAGATTCTCTACATTTTGAGAGTTATTTTGAGTGTCCTCATGTGCAGACACCTATTTTTCAGTATGTTT
>Ga0209491_10004866_pt1 | contig 20274 bp, 23 predicted proteins | sample BON02_FD_187213 | JGI IMG/M metagenome (GOLD analysis project Ga0209491, IMG submission 187213) | Freshwater microbial communities from Lake Bonney liftoff mats and glacier meltwater in Antarctica - BON-02 (SPAdes) (version 2) | ecosystem: Environmental > Aquatic > Freshwater > Ice > Glacier... | reverse complement strand
CCACACAAGCCTACCCCCGCCTCATCTCCACCTTCCTCCAGCTCCTCACCACCCTCCCCGGAGTCACCAAAGCCTTTTCCACCGCTTCCTCCTCCCCTTCCTCCTCCTCCTCCTCCTCCTCCTCCCTCATGCCAGTGGGCAAGCGTCTGACCTCTCCCGAAAAGCTAGGCCCTGGCGAGCTTAAAACGGCGAGGCAGCTGCGAGACGAGGAGCAGGAAGGGAGCGGAGGAGAGGAAGGAGAGATGATCGATCTATTGGTGGGAGGAGCAGCAGGAGCGCAGGCGGGCGGGGGAGCGGGAGCAGCAGCAGCAGCTGCAGGGAGCAAAGTCGTTCAGCCGCCGTCCTCCTCTTCTTCCTCCTCCATTTCTTCCTCCTCGTCGCGCAAGCCGCCCAAAGCCAAGAAAGCCATCCCGTCCCAAAAGAAGGAGAGCTCGGGCCCTCCTCGGCTTCCTCCTCCTCTTGCCTCCTCTACCACGTCCCTGGCTTCCTCCTCCTTGGCGCGCCAGCAGCAAGACCAAGAAGAAGCCGACGGGACGGGCAGCAGCGACAACAATAATAACTACGAGGAGGAGGACGACTTGTTCTCGGACGACTTGACTGGAACATCGACGGGTTTGTCTGCCTCCTCCTCCTCCTCCTCTGTGAAAAAGTCGATGATGCCGCCTCCTCTCCCGCCCTCGCACCCAGCGCCTCCTCCTGCTGCGGACACGCCTGCCGACAAGCCCAAGAAGAAGACAGCGAAGAAAAAGGCGGTGGTGGCCAAGAAGTTGACACAGGTGCTGGGAGGGGGGGATGGAGCGACGACGACGGCTGCTGGCACACCGATGAAGAAAAAGACGACGACGACGACCAAGAAGAAGCAGGTGGACGGGGGAGGGGAGATGAAGGCGGCTGCCAAGAAGGTCAAGACCTAGAGAAAGGAAATGAATGAATGTGTGTGTTTGTTTAGGTGGGGTTTAGCAAGGCAAGCACGGGGAAGTGGAATGGGAAGAGGGGTGTAGATTGGGGCCATGCATAGGACAGAGACAAGGGAGGAAGGAATAATCAGGAAGAAAAGGGACCTAGGAAACCAAATAGCCCTTGAGCAGACCATGCAAAAGCTGACTGGTTTCTTTGCTTCCTTTGCTTTTGTGATGGTTTGGTAAGACGGAGAGGGCAAGAGGCACAGGAGGTTATTGAATGAAAACTCCCGAGCGGCTCGATGGTCGATCCAAATCCTCTTTGCCCTCTTCACATTTGTGTGCGCATTTCATACAACAGCACCACACTCACCACAGCACATCCCACATAACACAACACTCAGCTCAACACCAAGGAGGCGACGGGCTTGTGGGCGGTGGCGTTGCTTGGGTCCAGCTCTTTGGCGTAGGCTCTTCTCTTCGACAGACAGGGGGAGGCACAGCAGCAGCAGCAGCAGCAGCAGCAGCACACCAGCAACCCAGCAAGCACGCATGTCCGTGGAGCACTGGTACGTTTATGGGGGGGGAGAATGCGAGGTAGAAAAGCGTGTATGATGTGCTTGCCCATCGTGGTGGCGCAGCGCTGGAAGGGTGGGCTTTGACCTCCTCTTGGGGGTTGCTCAATGATATGCATCCAATCTCACTCCCCCCCTCCATTCCTACCCACACCCACCACAGGGAAGAAGAGTTACAGAAGCGGGTAGGGGAGCTACAGGGCCACCTGGCAAATCTCAAGGTGTCGGAGGAGAGCACCACGACTACGGCCTTGCAAAAGCGCAAGCTGATCGATGCCTGCGAGCGCCGGTTGGAAGAGGTCCGGGAGGCCCGCAAGAACTGCGACCGGGCCGTGCGCATTTTGAAGGACCCTACAAAGCGGAATGATGGAAAGGAGATGCTGCGGGGGATGGATAAGAGGATTCGGCATTGTCAGGATGAGGTGCGACGCGCGGAGTTGAATCTGAATTACGCGGACTCGCACACCGTGCATATCGACCATGAGTCGTCGGATGGGGAGTACAAGAACGAGATTGATCGCGTGCAGGGCGGGATGAAAGAGAGCTATGCCCGCCAATTGCAGACGCTGGACCGGACGTTGGACGTGGCGAGCAAGGCGAGGGATAATGTGGAGGCGCAGGGGCAGCAGCTTCATTCTTTGGCCACGGAGACGGCCCGGATTGGGGATGGGTTGGAACGAGCTGATTTTGTCGTTAGGCGGTTTAAGCGACAGGTGTCTTCGGATCGGATTTGCCAGGTGTTGGTGGTTGGGAATTTATTGGTGTTTATCGCGTTGTTGACGTTGGTGATATTGAATAGGAAGCCGATTCTTCATACCATTGGGCTGTGAGGGGAGGGAGGGAGGGAGGAAGGGAGGGAATTGGGAGATAAGGGCCGGGGGAAGAGAGTTTGGGGAAAAGAAGAGAGTAGAACGATCTGGGACGGAGATATATGTGGAGGACGACCGCAAATGGCAGATTTAGTTATTGTGCCAGCGGTGGTGGTCGTGGGGCGGGGATGTGTGAAACGAGAGATGGGGAGATGAGAGCAAAAATCAAAAGAACTGTGTATGTACATACAGAGAAAGGATGCCAAAGGAAGAAGAAAATACGACAACGATGGCGACAAGCACAAAAAATTGCTGGTTATTCGCGAATGTTGCTGTTTCTTCCTTCTTCTTATCTTTGTCTTTTTGTTTTGTCGGGCATGCATAACATGCACGGCTTGCCTTCTCTTTCCAACCCAATATGTAAATTCCCTTCTTCTTCTTGCTGCTCTTCTTCTTCTCTCTCTCCTTCTGTCCTTAAGTAGAAACGGCATTGGCTTCGGTCATGATGCCCGCCTTCAGCTGGTCCTTGAGCTCGGTGACGGCGCTGGGCCCGTGATTCATAAAAAGAGTGGTGGCGTTCGGGCTGTTGCCCACGTCCTGTTGGGGTGTGTGTTTTTGAGAGAGACAAAGAGGAGGAGGAAGGGTATGAGTGAATGCTGGTGTGAGAAAACGGCTCCGCTTCTCAAAAGCCGAGGCCGCAAGGGAGCTTAAAAGCTGAGGCCCTGTGCAGTCTTAGGGCAAATACCCCACTAAATCAAGAGGAGAGATGGAGACAATTAAGCACCCAAAAACACACACATACACATCGCCCTCCCCCACCTCTATTCCAACCTACCCAACCCGCATACATACCTTGAGCATATCAAAGTACTGCGTCAACAAAATCAAATCCATCACATCCTTCGGCGTCGCCCCCTCCACCATCTCCGCGAACTCTTCCACGCTCCCCCTCAACCCATCCACGATGGCCTTCCTCTCCCGCGCAATGCCGAGCCCGTTCAAATACTTGCTCTCCGCCGAGGCCTCTGCGGCCTTGACCTGCACGATCTTGTCCGCCTCCGCCTTCTCGGCCGCAGCCTATTATTGATAGGAAAAAAAGTGTTGGTAAAAGAAAAATTTGGGACTATTTTAGAGAGAGAGAAAAAAATGGAAAAGAACATTGTCATTTCCCCTTTCTACTAGTACGAATAGGCTTACCTCCCTCAAACGCTTGGCGGCATTGATCTCATTCATGGCCGTCTTGACCTTCTCGTCCACCCTAATGTCCACCACCAGGGACTGGATGATGGTGTACCTGGTAAGTACGGTGTGTGAAAAAAAAGGTGTGGTGTTTGTCGTTTAGTCTGCCTTATCTATTCCTTGAGAAGAGAGGTAAACGGAGCCGAAATAGCATGAAAAGTATTCTCCTGATTGATTGGTGCTCTGTGTCAGGTAATTTTGCGTTTCACTTACCCATACGACCCCATGGTCTGCTGCAGCGAGTCGCGGATGGCGTGCGCGAGCTCCTCTTTCGCCTCGAAGGCTGAGTCCAACTCCATTTTGGGGACGGTGGAGCGGACGATGTCCTCCACATACCTAAATGGGAGGAATGGGAGAGGAGGAAGAAAAGCAGTGGAAATAATGAGTTGAAATGAAAAGGGGGAGAGGACAAAGGGACAGAAGGGAAAATATAGGAACGAAACCTCAGACACACACAAAAAGAGAGAAGAAACGCAGCCTCGCGCACACAAAAAGAGAAAAATACATACGATCGAATCTGGAGGTGGGGATCCGTCAGCTTATAATAGGCGTCGTAGGCTTGCGAGACGATGACCTGGTACTGGACAATCACTTGCACAGACACAAAGACGTTGTCCTTGGTCTTGGTGCCGCAGTCGCAAACCAGCTGTTGCACCCGGGCACTCACGCGCCCCACCACGCTGTCGATAGGCCACATGATGCAGTTCAGCCCCGGCGGCAAAATTCTGTTCAGGGTATCAGTAGTTAGAGAACGTGTGAGTCCTGAAAAACTGTTGAATTGGAAGGCCAAAAGGCATGGCATGGCACGCATACCCGAGGCACCCTTCCTACCCGCCAATTCCTTCCTCCCGCACTTACATTTATGCATGCAAAAATTGTGCCTACCTATACGCCACACGTACGCATACATACGTACAAAGTTCTTATGCTCTGCGCGTGCGCCACGCTCCACATACAAGTCGCCGACCTGGCCGGCACAAAAGAACACCGACCTCCCCCCCAAGCCGCCCCTCTCTCCACACAAGCACTTACCCCACAAAGTTCCCAAAGCGTTCCTGGATGCCCATCGTGGACGTATCCACGCACTCCATGCAAAAGCAGGAGAAAGGCATGGTGACCAAGCAAGAGAGAAAAACAAGCCCCTGTGCGCCTGTGGAAGGAAGTGATGATGTTGATGATGATGTTAGGACGGAGTCGCTGCGCCTTTTGCTCTCCAGCCACCGAAGCCTTGTCCAGCCGCGGCAGATTTTCTCAGTGGTTCTATGTCTTGTGTGTAGGGTAATGAGGTAGGGTGAGAGAGTCTAGGCAGCGACAAAGCAAAGCATGAAGTGGAAGACGGGCGGGGAGCAGAGGTCCGAACATGGAAGTACAAGGAGGGCGAATCGCCAAAATTGCTCGTTTCGTGCCGATCTGCAAGGCCCATGTCAAAAGCAAAGAGGTGTGGCTTTTAAATCAAAAGTTATGTGCAGCAACAAGTGTATCATTTATTTCTTCTGCTGCAATCGCTCGTTATTAACATTCTTTGTTTCATTGATCCTACGACCACGTTACTACTACTAGAGCACTCCCTCCTCCTGCTGCACATCATCGTCGGGAAAGCATGCCACCATGACTACGCCGGCCAGAAATCCACCCAAGATGGGTCCAAACACTGTGATTATGAAGTGAAATAAGGAGAATCGCATATGAATACTTTATGTGCGTGAATTCATCCACGACCCCACCCTCCCACATCCCAACCTCTCTCCTCCAAGCCCAACCCCAAACACTCACCGTGCTCATACTGAATGGAGGCCACGCCATGCACCTCCCGCAAGGTATCCCGGCTCGTAAACCACAGCGAAAATAGCGTTGCGGGGGCGAACGCCGGGGTCTGGTCCGGGAGGCGGACCAGCAGCAAAGGCAACAAGCAGGCGTAGGCATATTGTCTTGGCAAGCGATTTAGAACAAGCAATTCCGGTAATACTAACAAGCCCAACACAAAGAGCGCTGTCACTAAAATTTCCTTGATGAACACCCACCAGCCTAGTAGCAGCATTGGGCTCGCGTCGCTGTTGCTGCCTCCGCCGTACATGATAGGAAGGAAGGCCTGCGCGGAGTAAGACTTGGTAAATGAACTAAGGCCGAGGAAGAGCTTAACTATTGTGACACCTAGAATCCCTCCCAGAAAATGCGCTGGTAGGAGTACAAGTATTGACGGCGTGCGGCCCAGTAGGCTCTCGGCGATACGGACGGGCAAGTTGGGCACCACGCGCGGCGGACGGGTCGAGGAGGAGGGGAATGCGGACGAGGACGAGGAAGAGGAGGAAGAGGAGGACATGCCGGCTGAGGCGGCGCGTGAGGCGGCGTTGCCGTTGCTTATTTTCTTATATGCCGACGATAACGACGAGGAGAACGGCGAGGCCTTGTTGCGGAAGGCCCGTAAGAAGCGTTCCATTAGGAAGGGGTTGGCAAACACCAAGGCGTTCGGGACCCAGGAGTAGACTCGGATGGAGAAGAGCAGGGCACGCAACAGGCATACGCACCCAGTCCAGGCCATCACCGCCATCGTCTCGGCGCCGAAGGGTTCTGCCGCACAGAGCCCGTCCCAGAGCTCGTCGAACATTGTGTGTGGCGGGGTGCGGATAGTGGTGTTATGGGAGTGTAGACTTGCAGCGTTGGCGACGATGGGGGGGTCGTGTGGGATCGTGTCCTGGAGCACGATGCGGCGTCGCTCTGCGCGTTGGACCTGGCCGCGCAGCACGAAGACGACGACGAGGCGCTCCTTGGGAGCTTTCCTGTGAAGGGGGAAGGAGAGAGGGTGTGAGTGTACTACTGGTCAGAGCTGAGAACAACAAGACACAAGACGTCATCAAACGTCTCCTTGAATTTCCATCATCGACCTCCCACCCCCCCTCTCCATTTGCACATAAAACCCACAGGCGCGGCTATCTACGGGTCTTCTTCCTGCTTCAGCGCCGTCCTCCTTCTCTTCCTCCTCTTGCCGGGTTCAAAGCGGCGGCACCTCGCCCCTCCTCGCTCTATCCTACGCACCGCTATCCTATGCTCCGCTCCTCCCTGCTGCTGCTCGCAGCGACACTTGCAGCGCCGGCCGCAGCGTCCGCCTCCTCTTGCATCCACCGCGTGGGGGACTATCAAGTAGATTTATCATCCTTGCAAACATCGGCCGACACGCCGCTCCGTTATGTCTCTCCTGACGGGGGCCGTATTTATCTAGCCACTGTGTGCGGCAGCGCACGTGTGCTAGGATCCGCGTGCAAAGGCGTGGAAGACGCCGTGGCCGGAGTGGAGCAATCATGCGAGCAGTACGGACGAGCCTCGCAACAACAAGGGCAATACACATTCATTGATTCGGCTTACCCAGAGAAGGGGGTGAGTCTCTCCTATGGTGGCGGGAGTCGGTGCGCTTCCCCGCTTAGCCCCTATTGGACTGTAAGTTTCCATTTCATTTGTGATGTCGAGGCACGCCTTCCAAGCAAGGCCTTGTGGGGCGTGGATCAAGAACCGACCTCCTGTCATTTCTCCTACTATTTCCGGACGCCTGCGGCTTGTCCTGTTTATGTGGGCGGTGGTGGTGCGGATGGTGGAGGGGAGATTGGAGGAGGCAGGAGTGGGTTGTCCTCGTTTGCGTTCTTGTTGACTTTGTTGGTGGTGATGGGGTTGATGGCGTATGTGGGGCTGGGTGTGTATAAGGCGAGGAGTTTGGGGGCGGAGGGGTGGGATTGTGTGCCGCATATAGAGGGCTTAAGGTCGGGGGTGAGGGCGGTGCGGCTGCATGTTTACTTGCCTTTGATTCGGTTTTGGGGTGTGGTGACTGAGGGGGAGGGAGGAGGGGGAGGGGGAGGAGGTGGGGATGGAGGTGATTTGACGGTGGAGGGGAAGAAGAAGAAGGGGTCGTTGTTGGATGAGGAGGTGAGGATGGAGAGGGGAGATGGGAGTGCAGCTGGAGGAGGAGGGGGAGGAAGAGGTGGTGGTTTGTTTTAGAGAATGAGTGTCTAATTGACTTCAAGTCAGACGAAGGGGGGGAAGTGAGGGTGGCCGGTAGCTTATATAGCATAAAGCGAGTAGCATGAAAATCGATTTGCAGCTTCTGAGAAATGTAGATATCCTTCTTCAGGTAGAAAATACAAGAGACAAATGTGTTGGTTTTTGATTCAACTTTGTGATGTATAGAGAGATAAAGAGAGGGGAAAAGACAAGCACACGACGCGCTCTGACGTCCTGTGCACTAGTCAAGGGAAAGGAGAAAAATGAGAAAGTGGAGAGATAAGATGAAGTATGCAGATGGGGTGGGTACAAAGAACAAAGACAATCGAGAAGAAAAGACCGCAGCACCAGCATGGTGATGATAGGGATACTACATACATACATACATACATTTTGCTTTCTTCGTTTGTTATACTTTTTGTTGAGGAAAAAGACGGCACCACAACACAATAACAACGGCGCCCATCTGTGTACTTTCTTTCGTTCAAACGCCCTTTATTCATTCATATACAGCATCTCTGCTTCTACTGCTGCTGCTGCTCCTGCTGCTACGCCACCGGCGAGAGTGTCTGTATCTCCTCCCCCTCCTCCTCTCCTCTTCTCCTCCCAAACCCCGTCGGCGATGACGACCGCTCCGACGACGACGACGAGAAAACCAAATCACTCCCCTCCTCCCCCTCCTCCTCCTCATCCACCTCCGGCCCCCTCCTCCGTCCCCTCCCTCCCTCCCTCCCTCGCCCCCCCACATATTTTCCCAACGATTCCTTAGCTAATCTCCCAATAGTCCGATCAAGCGTCTTCAAATTATGCTCATACGCCTCCCCCCTCGAGTAAAACCAAGCCACAAACCGAGAATACTGATCACTCTCCCTCCCCAACCTCACCACGTCCTCCTCCACCCCCTCCACCCGTCCCGCCATCGCCGCCATCTCCGGTAAATCAACCTTTGAATCCAATCGTTCACACGCCAGCCTCCACTCCCTCTCCCACACTCGTGTGTCAAGCTTCCCCTCCAGCTGGGCCAGCGATGCCGTCTGCGCTAATTCTCCGTCCACCTAGGGGAAGGAGGGATGGAGGGAGAGAGGGAGGGAGGGAGGAAGGGAGAGTGAGTACAACATCCGCATCAGCGTCCAGACCCCGGCACCGTCACCATCCACCTACCTCTTTAAGCAACTCCAACGTCTCCCGCTTCCACGCCCCATGCTTCTCCTCCAGGGCCCCCAACGCCTTCCTCGTCACCTCCAACTGCTGCTCCGCCGCCACCCTTCGCTCCTGCAGCAGCTGGACCTCCGCCCGTACTCCCACCATGTCTTGTGCCTGTCGTTGCTCTAACCCTTCCATTCGACTATTAAAAACTTTGAGCCTATTCAACGTTGCTTCCATCCCTGCCATCTCCGCCTTATCCACTTTACAGCCCAACGCCGCCTCCATCGCCTGCACCTGCGTGCGTGTCGCCCGATTCGACTCCTCCAACCGCTCGACCAGCTCACGTGCTCCTGCCCACGCATAGACCTCAGCCACTTCCTCCTCTAACTTGTGCTGTCGCGCCTCCACCTCTGCTTGGTTTGCCTTTTTGTGCAACGCGTCCAAGGCATGATTAAGCTCCACGCCGTTCGTGCTCACGACTTCGCCGATAGACACGCTAGGCGCGATCCCCGGGACATGGATGGCTTTCTCCACAAGCTCTAGCCTTTGGTTGAGGCGGGAAAAATTACCCTCGACATTCAAGAGACTGCGGGGCAAGGGGTTGGTTTCGGTGCCCACCAGCGTCTGCAGCAGTAGGTACAAGCTCGAAATTTGCAAGCCCTGGTCGTTGACGGTGTCAATTACTCGTTGTAGGATGTGCTCGGCTCGCTCCAGACTTACTAGGCCATGCGCGCTCACGCCTTGCAATGAGGCGCCTGGGCCGGTGGTGGGATCGTCGTGGGAGGGCGGGGAGGGGGCTGGGGCCCGAATGGAGGAGGATGAGGACGTGGAGGACATGCTTCTGGTGCTTGTAGACCGGTGTTTAGGTGCTGGTTTAGTGGTTTTATTTAAAGGTGCTGGTTGAGTGGGTTTGGGGAGCACAGCGCGGCGAGACCTTAGGTCGCTTGTGTGTGCCGGGAGACGCGTTGGTAGACCAGCCAGGAAGACGAGCGGGAGCCCGGGCAAGTGGCAGAAGCGAGGTCCTCTAGGCCTTGTATGCGTGCCTGTCGTGGTGGTGGTGGGGTTGGGGTGGGTTGGTTGCGCTAGTTGCGTGATTTGGAGTAGTTTGGGTTTGGCCTCGGGGCGGCAAAAAAATGTCATCATGTGATTTCTTCCATGCCTCTTGCATTGCATTCACTCCATCCCAATACCAACCCACGCCACAGGAGCTCTAGGAGCAGGAGGAGGAGCTCGTTGTCTTAGTGCCCCCGTGGAGCCAGGCCTTACTGCTGCATACAAACCCTTCCTACGCCCGCACGTCCCCCTCCCCCATCATCATCATCATCTCCCAGTGCCAGCACACCAAGCAAGCCAATGGACCAGCTCACCATCAGCGAAAAGGGCCTGCGGCGGGTGTACGACTTGCTAAAGGAGCAGGTAAGAGAGAGCGTGGTAAATTGTGCCGGAGGGTTTTGGGCTTTGTCGTCCACACCCACCCATCCCTCCCTCCTCCCGCAACCCCACCTCTTTCCACCACCACCCCTCAAAGGCGGACGCCCTCCGCGCCGCCAAGCAAGCCGCACTACAAGCCAAGCTAGCAGCCGCACGCCGGGAGGCCGAGGCGTCTGGGTTGGCGAACTCCTCAAGTGGGATGGGGAGTGCGGGCGGGAGCAGCAGTAGCCTGGGGGGCGTGAAGCGGCCCTCGGTGGGGGGAGGGCCCAAGCGCCCAAGCATGAGTAACAGCGGTAGCGGTGGTGTGAGACGTCCTAGCATGGCCCCGTCTTCCAATCGGAAGAAGCGTTCCGGGGCCTTTTCGGACGATGAGGACGAGGATGATGGCATCTACGGCGGCGGGGGGGGAGGAGGGAGGGGTGGCTCTCTATCTCACTATCAACCCCAGCCCCAGCAGCACGAGGACGACGACGAGCAAAGTTACAGCAGCAGCAGCAGGAGCAGCTATCCATCAGGAGGTCGCGCAAACACTGACGGCAACATTCGACCCAAGCGCCCCTCCGCCGCTGCCTCCCTACCCAAACGCGCCAAGGAAGACGATTTTGTCATCCCGAAAAAGAACCCAGCAGCAGCAGCAGCAGCAGCAGCAGCAGCAGCAGCAGCAGGACAATATCAGCATATGGGGGGAGAAGGAGACGATGGGTTTACAATTCCCCGTCGGGATAGTCGGGATACGTACGGCAGCAGCAGTAGTAGTGATATGTATGGTTTGGATCCACAGCAACACGGCATGCCCCCATTACCACTACCACCAATGGGAGGAGGAGAAGAAGAAGGAGGAGAAGGAGGAAGAGGAGGGGAAGGAGAAAATGAGTTTCCTTATGTGCCGGGCAAGTCGCTGGACAGGGCTCGGTATCCTGCTCAGTTTTTGGTGAGGGGGGTGAAGGAGGAGTGGGACTCGAGGGAGGCGGAGGGGCCTTTGGTGGTGCCCTTGACAGAATTCGGGTACGTTATTATTTGTTTAAGGTTTGAGTCAGAAAAAGGGAAGAGAATTGATGGTGGTGGCGATGATTGTCTTAACTGTCTACAATGCTACCGGCTCTGCTTTGCACGGCACACACAGCTTTTTCTCCATTCTTCCTCCCTTCCTCCCTCCCTCCCCCCCCTTCTCCAGGCTCCGCGGCAACAACAAGAAGAAGATTCTGGCCCTAAGGATTACCGTAGCTGCAGACGCCAAACGCTTCGCCCTCAACCTCTGCCCCGGGCCCCTCCCCCCCGAGGACACCTCCGAACCCGCACCCAAAGAGATCCTCGCTCATTTCAGCCCCCGGCGCATCTACAAAAACGGCTCCATCGTCTACAACTCCCGCCTCTCCGGAAAATGGACCGACGACCCCCCCCCCACGGTCCCACTCAAAAACCTCCCCCCCCTCTTCATCAACGTACCCGTCACGTTACTAATATCCCTCGACAAGGACCTAGTCTCCCTTTCGATAGACGATCAAACCGCCTGTGAAATTTTTCTCAACACAGACGGAAGGGGCAAAACCCTTTCTCGTCTCACCCAGCTAGCCCTTCACTTACCCACAAAGGAGGAAACAGTCGGCTTTCAAGAAGAGGTGCTCTTGCACGAAGTATGGTGGAGCCCTGACCCCCCCGCCCCTCCCGAAGCAGGAGGAGGAGGAGGAGGAGCAGCAGCAGGAGGAGGAGGAACAGCAGGTTTGCTCACGCCTGAGGTCGCTCGAGCAGCAGCGGCAGCAGCGGCAGCAGCGATTGGGATGGGTAGTGGTGCTGGTGGTGCGGGGAAGGAAGGAGGGGCGGCGTGGTTGCAGCAGCAGTTGCCACCACCTATGCAGCAGCAGCAGCCGCTCCCACCTGCGTCTTACGGCCCGCAAGTCACTACCAGTACTACCTCCAGAGGAGGGGAGGAGGAAGGAGGCAGCGCTGGTGCCGGCAGCAGCAGCAGCAGCAGTAGCATTAGTGAAATGGGCATGGGTGCCACGCTTTCGCGGTTGGGAGGATTGCTGGGCCAGGGTGGTGGAGGTGGAGGAGCTGGAGCAGGGATGGCGGTGGTGGCTGTCAATAACCTCCCCGAGTCCAAAGGAGAAGAAGGGGTGAAGCAGGTCAGGGCTGACTTGTGGGCGTTGGTGCAAGGCGTGGGGCAGGGGCCGAGGGAGATCCACCTGAAGGTGGGGGCGTCGACGGCTTTTGTTGTCCTGGCGGACGCGGGGGACTTGGCCGAGACGGTGCGTCGCTTGGACTGGACCAAGTATGGGGGCAAGAAATTACGGTTTGCTAGGTCGAACAAGCGGGTGTTTTAGTTTAGATTTAAGCTAGTGTAGTGTAGATGGGTCTAAAAGGAAATAAAGACAACAAGGAAGCACATAGTATGAAAGACCTTGCTTTTGTTTCCTGGTGAGAGTCGAAAGCAAAAAAAACATGGGCCAAGATTACGGTCAAGCCGCCTCTCGCCGTTTCCCTCGACTACGGAAAGGCGGGGTGCAGCGGTTGAGAGCTTCGCCAAGCGGGTGGCTCTGAAGTTCTTGGCTTTCGTGGGTGGAGAGGCGTGTGACTCCTCGTCTGCCTTGCATGGTGATCGCTTTTGCGGCACGCCTTTGACAACGACACGAATGATGCCTGGACACACAGTAGCGCCTTGGCATCCTTGGGTGTTTGGGTGGACTCGTGTTTGCGTGAGCGAGTCCCTGTTCTGTGGCAGTGTATGGCTGCGGACGCGGCGACGAAGAAGGGCGTGCATCACTTTTCTCCTGGTCGATTCATGATGCGCTTTGCGCACCCCGCTCACCCACACACCCGCCACCACTCATTGCACATGTAGGCAGGTGTTGGGCCAAGCTTGCCGCGCTTTGGGTGGCCTGGAGCCCGCGTGTGGGGGCGTGGAATGCACAGCCTGGGCACGAGCGAAGAAGAAGAAAACAAGATCAGCCAAAGGGATGGCTGTGGCTTGCGCGTGCCTTTGCCGCGCAGCCCGTCACACCCACCTTCTGGCGTGTGGTCTATACTCTCTCCATTTTGTTGGGGTGGTGCATGGCCTCGCGCGCGGGCGGGACGTGACGCAAGCAGCACAAGACGAACCCGCGCACTGGTTGGGCGGACGCGTGGCTTCTTTGCTGCTTCCGGCACGGCACCACCACGCTCCGCCAGCCAATCGCCTGCACCACGGCACCAACGGCCTTGTGTGCGTCTTGCGCGTCGGCTGCCTTGGCCTTTTGGCCCCTGCTGTTCTGGCAGGTCATTTATAAACAACAACACCACCACCACCTGCTCATCTCTCCCCCCTTCCTCCCCACCCCTCCGCACACATCCACAGCACCCCCACCCCTCAACCCCTTTCGTAACCATGGGCAAGGAGAAGGTCCACGTGAACCTGGTCGTCATCGGCCACGTCGACGCCGGCAAGTCCACCACCACAGGCCACCTCATCTACAAGTGCGGCGGCATCGACAAGCGTGTGATTGAGAAGTTCGAGAAGGAGGCCGCCGAGATGGGCAAGTCTTCCTTCAAGTACGCCTGGGTGCTGGACAAGCTCAAGGCCGAGCGTGAGCGTGGTATCACGATCGATATCGCCCTCTGGAAGTTCGAGTCCCCCAAGTTCTACTTCACCATCATCGACGCCCCCGGCCACCGTGATTTCATCAAGAACATGATTACGGGCACCTCCCAGGCTGATGTGGCCATCCTCATCGTCGCCTCCGGCACGGGTGAGTTTGAGGCCGGCATCGGCAAGGACGGGCAGACCCGCGAGCACGCCCTGTTGGCCTTCACCCTGGGCGTGAAGCAGATGATCGTGTGCGTGAACAAGATGGACGACTCCTCCGTCAACTACGGCGAGGCCCGCTACAACGAGATCAAGGAGGAAGTGTCCAACTACCTCAAGAAGGTCGGGTACAAGCCCGCCAAGATCCCCTTCATCCCCATCTCCGGCTGGAACGGCGACAACATGATCGACCGATCCCCCAACATGGGCTGGTACAAGGGCCCCACCCTCCTGGAGGCCCTCGACGCCATCAACCCCCCCAAGCGCCCCACGGACAAGCCCCTCCGCCTGCCCCTCCAGGACGTGTACAAGATCGGCGGCATCGGCACCGTCCCCGTCGGCCGTGTCGAGACCGGCGTGCTCAAGCCCGGCATGCTCGTCACCATCGCCCCCGCCATGGTCACGACCGAGGTCAAGTCCGTGGAGATGCACCACGAGTCTATGGCTGAGGCCCTGCCCGGTGACAACGTCGGGTTCAACGTCAAGAACGTCTCGGTCAAGGAGATCCGTCGTGGCTACGTCGCGGGTGACTCCAAGAAGGACCCGCCCGCCGGCGCCGCTACCTTCGTGGCGCAGGTCATCGTCATGAACCACCCCGGCCAGATCCAGAACGGCTACTGCCCAGTGCTGGACTGCCACACCGCCCACGTTGCCTGCAAGTTCGCCGAGATCACGGAGAAGATTGACCGACGTACCGGTGCTGTCACCGAGGCCAACCCCAAGTTCGTCCAGTCCGGGGATGGTTGCTACGTGACCCTGGAGCCCTCCAAGCCCTTGGTGGTGGAGTCCTTCACTGAGTACCCCCCCCTGGGCCGTTTCGCCGTGCGTGACATGCGACAGACGGTGGCTGTGGGTGTGGTCAAGAGCGTGGACAAGAAGGTCGGCGACGGCAAGGCCACCAAGTCCGCGGCCAAGAAGAAGTAAACGTGCTTGTAGCAGCAGAAACAACAGCAGCAGCGGTTGCAGTAGTAGTGGTAAGGGGGCGTTTTATTTGAGGAGGGGAGGGTAGAATGCGTGGGGCAGGGATAGGAAGGAGACTGGTTAGGTAGGGGAGGAGGAGGGTAGGGACGGTCTGCGCGGGGGGAATGCGTTGCCGGCCCCTTGTCCTCCTCAGCTGCTGCCTTTTTCAATGCCTGCTGGTGGGTGGGGACGGTGGTGACTTAAGAGCCAAGACATAGTTGGGGGGGCACAAAGAATAAACTATCTAAGTTTTACACACTTACTTTTAGAAACAAGAAGAAGCAACGAGAAGATATTTTAGAATTTGGTCATTTTTTTTAGATAAGAGACACAGACAAGGACGAAAGAGAATGGTGTCTAATCAAGTGGTGGGGCTAGGTGGCGGGCAACGGGAGGGAGGGGTTGAAAGGAAAGGAGACTAGGTTGCTCGAAAGGGCAAGACCTACCCCTACCTTTCACAAAGGAAAGAACAAATGAAACCCGCCGTGTTACTACTACATGTGGGAGTTGATTGCCTTGTTTTCCTACTCTTAGCTCAGTTTCCACAAGGCAAAGGCCCCCCTGTGCAGGCATGCGAGACATAAATGCACGCGTTGGCCAGCGCTAAAAAGTGCCTCGATGGCTGAGAAAGTATGCGGCAATTTGTATTTGCTTGTGCTTCTAGCCATCCCATGCCTTGACTGGCTGGGAACCCCGCCAAGCCTTATGCAAGCATGCTTACATACACACAACAAGAGAAGGTCGGCCGCCCGCGGATCGATGTTGAGGAAGAACGGAAAAGTCAATGGGGTACTTACTAAAAAAAAGGCGAACGACCCACGGAAAGCTTCGTCTCGGGCCGTCTTAGGGCGTCAACTGAGGTGAGAGGCCGGATATCAACAAGATGCAATCATCGCATTTTTGTGGAGGAGTAGATTGGTCAGTCCACAAACGCTCTTTACTGCAGACTCCTCGTTGTTTCCTCCCTACTTTTCCGCGCCAATCCTCTTGTGATAACCAAAGGGCTTAATGCTGTTGTGGCGTAAGAAGTCGAAAGCCCTACAACCCGAACGCCTCAGATTCACCTCTCTCGTGCGTAGATTTATGAGGTCATAACCCAGTGGTCCCGGAAATTTGTTTGGGAAGCAACGCCCAACAAGAACAGGGGGGGTGCGAGAGAGGAGGTCGGCGGGCACCCACTTCAAGGAGCAGGCCGGCGTTTGGAAAATACACGACTCTGAGCATGGGCGGCGCTTGTGGTTTTTGACTTGTGAGTACGTGCCATATACAACCTGCTTGATTGGTGAGGTTTGGCACAGTTTGGGGAGGGCAGCTTTTACCCAGTCCATGTTACGTATCGCTCCATGTCCCGATGCCCGACGCTCCTCCTTCTTCTCTCTTTGAAATTTCTGCCCTCGGCTTTTTTGCGTTGAGCCCTCCTGCACATTTGGCAGCCAGGCCAAACCATCCTCGTGCCTCCTTGTCGGATAACTTCCTTCTTCTTCTTTCCTTCCTTGACGCGTGCCTTTGCTCTTTGCCCTTGTACTAGGCCGTTGCGGAGGCAAGCAGAGGCCCCGCAAGGCGAAGGGCACAGAAATAGCTTGAAGGACCTGTTCTCTTTGGAGAACAACGCAACAGATGGCGGGGCGGGGCTACCGTAGACTAAGCCTAATCGAGGCCGGGGTGTCTTGGTCTTGTGTTGAGCTTCTCGGCTCCGGGGCACCCATAACACGTGACCTTTTGTTCCTGCCACCCTTTGGCGTGCTAGGCATGGGGACTAGTGGGAGTGTAGTGGCATGCACACGGCTGTCAAGATCGCTCGAGGAAAAAGGGAAAAAAGCTCCGACCGGGGGCACGAGGGCAGGCAAAGACAAGCGTCTCTTCAAGCACGGCATTGCGGCCGCTTTCTCCTCCTGCTGCCCGCCCTCGGCCGAGCGCGCAGGGCGAATTAGACTGGCGCAGCTGGCAACGACCACCCTCATCACCACACACACAGGCCAGGACATTTGGTGTGGTGCGTGCGTCTCGGTGATGGTGGACTTGACTGGAGCTTGCCAGAGAACCGGCACCACGACCCCATTCCTCTTCCCCCCCGCCTCGGGTTCAGCCGGACTGGAGGCGCGCTCCCACATGTTGTCAAGGAAGGAGATGGGGGCCTTAGGACCACCTCGATTCCAGGCGCTCTATTGAGGCTTGACCATGCTCCCATTGGACCAACTCACGTCCTCTCCCTTCCCCCTACTCCCTCCCCATAGCACTCGCATATCCATAAGCCAGGCAGCCTTGAGTCCGGGGCCCGACAGAACCGCAACAACAGCACATTATTGCCCCGATTCAAAGGGAGAAATCACCCCGTCAAACCACCACCTTCATGACCCGCGCCGTCCGCAGGGCCCGTGCCCCCTCCACCGGCAGCGCCAGCAGCGCCAGCAGCAGCAGCAATGGTCGGCCCGCGTCTAGTAAGAAAGGTGCCGCCGCGGCCATGGGGCCCACTAATTCGACCACCACGGGCGAGATGAGCAGTACAAGCAGCACGTGCAGCGCCGCCGCGGTTGACGCTGCCAATGCCCTGACCTTCCCGCGGAAGCTGGCCGAGATGCTGGAGCACGAGGGGAATGTCATTGTCTGGTCGTCGCACGGGCTCTCCTTTTACATCTGTGATAATGACGCCTTAGCTTACAGGCTGTTGCCTCAGTACTTTCGACGTAAGTGGGGGGAAAAATACCGGGAAGAGATTTTTTGGGGGGGGGAGGGAGGGAGGGAGGAGGAAGGGGTGTATGTATGTATGTTGGGGTAAGGTGTCCAGGAGGAGAATAGAGGCAGGCATGGCCTTTTTTGGTGGTGGTTGTGGGTGTGGCATTTGTTTGTATGTCCCTTTGCATGGGTCCCACATGACGTTCTCTTCCTATTGAACTGTCCTCCCTCCACCCCTCCCTCCCTCCCCTCCTCCCTCTATTTTAAAATGTAGAACCAACCACAGACACAGACAAAAGCCGAGCAACACAGCAAGTCGTTCTCACGCACACACACACCCCCCCCTTTCAATGCCAACAACCTCTAGGGCCTTCTTCACTCACTCACCACTTCCCCCTCCCCCCCTCCCTTCCTCCCTCCCTCCTTCCCTCCCTCCCTCCCCAGACAACAAAATCACCTCCTTCCAACGGCAACTCAACCTGTACGGCTTTCGACGCATCACCAAAGGCGTGGACACCGGCGCTTACTTCCACCCGCAATTCCGCCGGGACCGCCCTGACCTCGTCAATCACATTAGACGCATGCCCGGGCAAGGCGCCACCGCAACAGCCAAGTTCCTCCCTCTTTACTACAAGGACGTGCAGAACTCTTCTCCTACTTCTGCAGCTGCTACTGCTGCTGCCGGTGCGTCTTTTGCGGCCTTTTCCTCGTCTCTGGACAGCCATGTCACCATGACCACCCTCGGGGTTAGGGTTAACAGCAGCAGCAGCAGTACCAGCAGCAGCAACAGCAGCAGTTGTAAGAATCGGAAAAGGAATGGTGCTAGGGCCCCTACTCGTCGTCGTCGTCGCGTTCGGTCTGAGTCGAGCGCTTCGAATGTCTCTCATGCCTCTTTCTCCTCTGATTCCTCCTCCCCTTCTTCCTCCACTAGCTCCTATTTGGAGGAGGGCGTGGAAGAGGTGTTTCTCAAGGGGGGGGGAGTGATGGAGGGAGGGGGGGAGGATGAGGAAGAGTGTTATATGGAAGATGGGGGGTTGGATTATTATGGTCAGGATGGAGAAGGAGGGGAGGAGGAGGAGGGGGACGAGGATGAAGGCGGGGAGGAAGGGGAGGAGGAGCAGGATTTGATGGATGGGGGGATGGAGAATGACTTTGTTTTTATGGGTCATCACCCTCCATCCCTGTCTATGGTCAGGTCTCATGAGAGCGGTCTTTCTCTTGTGTCGGATAATGGGAGCCACGTGAGTGGGAGCAGCAGTAGCAGCAGCAGTAGCGCCTACAGTAGTGACAGCCGAGCCAGCAGCCTTTATCACCACCATCAGCACCACCACCGTCCTGGTCCTTTCTCGGTCTCCGTCCCCCCTCACCTCATCGGCGGCGGCTATCCCAACTGCTGGCAACAACAACAGCACCCTTCCTCCCTCCCCTCCTCCTCCACCTCCTCCCTCGACTCCCTCTCCTCCGCCTGCTTTTCCACCTTATCCAATATGGCCCACGCCAGCCTCTCTCTAGATGACAACCTCCCTCCCTCCGTCCCTCCCACCTTCCTTCCCGTCCAACGCCTGGCATCCAGGTCCATCCGCTTCTGCATGCCCCCCCTCTCGAGCACCACCGGCGTCGACGACACCACCCACCCCAGCAGCAGCAGCAACAGCAGCAGCAGCAACAGCAGCAGCAGCAGTAGGCTTCCCATCATCAGCACCGCCATCCGCCGCCCCTCTCTCGCCCTCTCCGCTACCACCATCGGCAGCAGCAGCAACAGCAGCAGCAGCATGCCCACCCTTCCTCCCGCCTTCTCCGTCTTCTCCTTCTCCCAATGGCTCAACGGCAGCAGCACCCTCCCCCCCACCACCTCAGGTCAACAGCAGCAGCAGCAGCAGCAACAACAGCAACAGCAACTCCCCCCCTTCCCCTCCCTCACTCGCGGCCCCCCCACCGTCACCTCCCCTGCAGTCCTCCTCGCCGCTGCAGCCGCTGCTGCTGGTACTGCTGGCACTGCTGGCGCTGCTCTTCCAAGCCCGCTCGACACACCTGAGTGTCCTTCTGCTTCGCGTGTACCTGCCCTTCTCTCCCCTCCTCCCCCCCCTCCTAAGCCCTTGACGAAACGTTGTTCTTCCATGGGCTCGGAATTGTGGCGGGGGTGGGGTAGCACGGACGACCTTCAGGCACTCGCAGAGATGGACGCTTCGATCGATGAGATTTTTGGGGCTTTAGGCCCAGATACAGAGACGGTGCTTCACTCCGCAGGGGCAGGGGTGGAGGGAGCAGGGGCTGCTGCTGCTGCGGGAGGGGGTAGTGGTGGTGCGGCGGCGATGAGGCATCAGCATGAGGCGGCGACAGCGACGCCGGCGCAGAGTGTGGCGGCGGGGTTGGGGGCTTTTGTGGGGATTACGGCTGCGTGAGAAGGAGGGGAGGAGGGAGGGAGAGAGGAGGGAGGGAGGGAGGGCGAGAGAGGGAATAGATAAGAAGTTTTGTTGATTAAATGGGCAAAGTCCATCATAATCTTTCTCCCCTTCCTTCCGTAATCTTTTTGTGTGCGTTTTACATCACAGCCAGCGAAATCACATCAGTCAGTGTGTCAGTGTTAGTGTCAGACGAACCCCTTTCCATTTCTTACTCGAATGTGAATACATGTGGTAGTGTGCGGCGGGTGTGTGTGTGTGTCCTTTTATCTTTTGTGTGCCGTTTTCCCTAAACCAATTACTAATCAATTAGTGCAGTGTAAGTGTAGCAGTGAGAGAAATTTCTTGTCTGTCTGTCTGTACAGACCATGCCGC
>Ga0209491_10004862_pt1 | contig 20280 bp, 24 predicted proteins | sample BON02_FD_187213 | JGI IMG/M metagenome (GOLD analysis project Ga0209491, IMG submission 187213) | Freshwater microbial communities from Lake Bonney liftoff mats and glacier meltwater in Antarctica - BON-02 (SPAdes) (version 2) | ecosystem: Environmental > Aquatic > Freshwater > Ice > Glacier... | reverse complement strand
CGAAAAAGTTGCCGCAGCTTCGAGTTTGTCATCGAAAGAAGAAATCCTCACGGATAAAAAGGCGCTAGCGCCCGTGGCCCCTGTTTTGCCAGCGCCTAAACCTGAAGCCAAAGCAGCAGCAGCAGCGAAACCCGCAGCACCGATTGACGATGGCGCACGCGCCAAGGCTTTGCTGGACGGGCAGGCGGCTGCAAACGCCGCAGCGCCCGCATCTGCCGCAGTCGAACGCCGTATGGTGGTGCAGGTGGGCGCGTTTGCCGATGCAGACAAGGCTAGAGAGGTACGCCTGAAGCTTGAAAAAGCGGGCCTTAAAACCTACACCCAGGTGGCCGAGACCAAAGACGGCAAGCGCATACGGGTTCGCGTTGGCCCATTCGCTACCAAGGCCGAGGCCGACAAGGCTGCCAGCAAGATCAAGATGCTTGATTTGCCGGTTGCTATTCTGACCTTGGGGTTATTGGGGTCAGAGCCCAAATTCGCTGAGCCTTTGGCTCGCCCGTAGGCTGCAGTGCTTGCACTGTAGCGAAATTGGTGTCTGACCCCAATAACCCCATGGCCGCTGTTGACTGGATTTTGCTCGGGGTTCTGGTTTTTTCCATGTTGTTGGGTGCTTGGCGCGGCCTGGTGTATGAGGTGTTGTCGGTGCTGGGCTGGGCGGCTTCTTTTTACATCGCGCAGGTTTTTGCGCCGCAGGTAGCCAGTCTGTTGCCGATGCAGGAGGTAGCTGAGCCGGTGCGTTATGCGGCGGGTTTTGTGCTGGTTTTTATTGCATCAGTATTTGCCGCAGGCCTGCTGGCTTTCATGCTTAAAAAGCTGATTGAAGCGATTGGCCTGCGACCCTTTGACCGCACGCTCGGAGCCGCATTTGGCCTGGTGCGCGGTGTGATTCTGTTGCTGGCAGCAGCGGTGGTGATGGATATGACGGCGCTCAAACAAAGCGCTTGGTGGCAGGAGTCAAAAGGTGCGGTGGCACTAACGGCCACGCTTAACGGCTTGAAGCCCATGCTACCCGAACAGTTTGTAAAGTATTTGAAATAATCTTGGATATCAATTTATGTGTGGAATAGTCGGCGTTGTCAGCAAGGCCCCGGTCAACCAGTTGATCTATGACGGACTGTTGCTTTTGCAGCATCGGGGCCAGGATGCGGCGGGCATCGTCACACAGCTTGGGCGCAAGTTTTACATGCACAAGGCCAGGGGCATGGTGCGCGATGTTTTTCGTACCCGCAACATGCGCGCACTGCCGGGCAATGTCGGTCTGGGCCAGGTGCGTTACCCGACAGCGGGCAATGCCTTCAGTGACGACGAGGCCCAGCCGTTTTACGTCAACGCGCCGTTTGGCCTGGTGCTGTCGCACAACGGCAATCTGACGAATGCGGCTGAACTGAAAACCGAGCTGTTCATGACCGATCATCGCCACATCAACACTGACAGTGACTCCGAAGTGCTGCTCAATGTGCTGGCGCACGAGCTTGAAAAAACCACGCGCGGTTTGCCGCTCACGCCAGGGGCCGTGTTTGCCGCAGTGCGCGGCGTACACAAACGCATCAAGGGCTCTTACGCTGTGGTGGCGCTGATTGCGGGCCATGGTTTGCTGGCGTTTCGTGACCCCTTCGGTATCCGGCCGTTGTGCATGGGCCATGGCGAAAACGAGTTCGGCAAAACCGTAATGGTCGCCAGCGAGTCGGTTGCACTCGAAGGCACGTCGCACCAGTTTGACCGTGACATTGCACCGGGCGAAGCGGTGTTTGTCGATATGGACGGCAAGGTACACGCCGAGCAGTGCGCGGCCAACGCTAAATTGAATCCGTGCATTTTTGAATTTGTTTATCTGGCACGGCCGGACTCGGTGCTCGATGGCATTTCGGTGTACCAGGCGCGTTTGAATCTGGGTGAGACACTGGCCAAGCGCGTTGTATCGGCCGTGCCACCGAATGAGATTGACGTGATCATTCCGATCCCCGAATCAAGCCGCCCTAGCGCGACGCAGCTGGCGCATCTGCTGGGTATTCCCTACCGCGAAGGTTTTGTCAAAAACCGCTACGTGGGCCGCACCTTCATCATGCCGGGGCAGGGCGTGCGCAAAAAATCCGTGCGCCAAAAGCTCAATGTGATTGCCAGCGAATTCAAGGGCCGCAACGTGTTGCTGGTAGATGACTCGATCGTGCGCGGTACCACCAGCCGCGAGATTGTGCAGATGGCGCGCGATGCCGGTGCCAAAAAAGTTTATTTGGCCAGCGCCGCACCGCCGGTGCGCTTTCCGAATGTGTACGGCATAGACATGCCTACCCCAGAAGAGCTGGTGGCGCATGGCCGAACGGTTGAAGAAATTCGCCAGGTGATTGGCTGCGACGCGCTGATTTACCAGGACGTTGAAGGCATGAAGCGCGCCATTGGTTCGCTCAACACCAAGCTCGACGGTTTTGACGCTTCGTGTTTTGATGGTGTTTACATCACCGGTGACATCACGGCAGGCACGATTGCCCAAATGAACGAGCAGCGTGGGGACAGCAGTGAAGAGGGCGGGCTGGATGTGTCGCGACTAGCTTTGCCGAATCCACAAGAGGCTTGAGGGCGCCTTGAAACTTTATTTTTGCAGCAGCGTATGACTCAAAAAAAATTACCCGATAACCTGCACCGCGACACGCTAGCCGTGCGCGTTGCACTTGACCGTAGCCAATGGGGTGAAAACTCTGAAGCGCTGTATTTGACAAGCGGCTTCATACAGCCCGATGCTGAAACCTCGGCACGCCGTTTTGCCGGCACTGAAGACGGCTACACCTACGGGCGCACGTCGAACCCGACGGTCAGCAGCTTCGAGCGTCGCCTGGCCGCGCTCGAAGGCACAGAGTCCGCCATTGCCGCGGCCACTGGCATGGGCGCGATACTGATGATGTGCATGGGGCTGCTCAAAGCGGGAGACCACGTCGTCTGCTCACGTTCGATGTTCGGCTCGACGTTGACGCTGATTGGCCGCGAGTTCGGTAAGTTCGGTGTCGAGACGACGTTTGTCTCGCAGACCGATGTGGCGCAATGGAAGGCCGCACTGCGCCCAACGACCAAGCTGCTGTTTGCCGAAACACCGACCAACCCGCTCACTGAGGTGTGCGACATCGCCGCGCTGGCCGACCTGGCCCACAGCGTAGGCGCTTTGCTCGCCGTTGACAACTGTTTTTGCTCGCCCGCATTGCAGCGGCCCGCCGAGTTGGGTGCGGACCTAGTGATGCATTCGGGCACCAAGTACCTGGACGGCCAGGGTCGCGTGATGGCAGGTGCTTTGTGCGGGCCAGCAAAACTCATCGTCGATGTGTTTGGCCCGGTCGTTCGCACGGCCGGTATGACGCTGTCGCCGTTTAATGCATGGGTGGTGCTCAAGGGGCTGGAGACGCTCGGCATCCGTATGCAGGCGCAATGCGCCAATGCGTTGGCTGTTGCCCGCTGGCTGGAGACGCAGCCCGGTGTTGCGCGGGTTTACTACCCTGGCCTGGCCTCGCACCCGCAGCACGATCTGGCGATGCGCCAGCAATCCGGCATGGGTGGTGCGGTGGTGTCGTTTGATGTCAAGGGTGAGGGCGCTGACATGGCGTGCGCCAATGCGTTTCACGTCATCAACAGCACGCAGGTTGTGAGCATTGCCACCAATCTGGGCGATACCAAAACCATCATCACCCACCCTGGCACCACATCGCATGGTCGGCTTACAGAAGTCCAGCGCCAAGCCGCAGGTATCAGTCAGGGGCTGATTCGCGTAGCGGTTGGCCTTGATCATATTGAAGACATCAAGGCCGATCTGCTGCGCGGCTTAAGTACTCTCGCCTGATCACGCTCGCATGACACAAAAAACACGTACCCGTTTTGCTCCGTCCCCGACCGGCTTTATCCATCTCGGCAATATTCGCTCTGCGCTTTACCCGTGGGCTTTTGCCCGCTCCACGGGTGGTGATTTTATTTTGCGAATTGAAGACACCGACCTTGAGCGCTCGAGCCAGGCGGCCGTCGATGTCATCCTCGAAGGCATGCGCTGGCTGGGCCTGGATTATGACGAGGGCCCGTTCTACCAGATGCAGCGCATGGAGCGCTACCGGGCGGTGCTTGCCGAGTTGCAGGCCGCAGGCCACGTCTACCCCTGCTACATGAGCGTTGCCGAGCTCGATGCACTGCGCGAGCAACAGATGGCGGACAAACAAAAACCGCGCTATGACGGCACCTGGCGGCCAGCGCCTGGCAAGACCCTGCCAGCTATTCCCGCCGGTGTGCAGCCCGTGCTGCGCTTTAAAAATCCGCAGGGCGGCTCGGTTGTATGGGACGACAAGGTCAAGGGCCGCATCGAAATCAGCAACGCTGAACTTGACGACCTGGTGATTGCGCGGCCCGATGGCACACCCACCTACAACTTCTGCGTAGTGGTTGACGATATAGACATGGGCATCACCCATGTCATTCGCGGCGATGACCACGTCAACAACACGCCGCGCCAGATCAATATCTTTCGTGCGCTCGGCAAAGAGGTGCCGGTGTATGCGCACCTGCCCACCGTGCTCAACGAGCAGGGCGAAAAAATGAGCAAGCGCAGTGGCGCAAAGGCCGTCACGCAATACGCTCTTGAAGGCTACTTGCCCGATGCCATGGTCAACTACCTGGCGCGCCTAGGCTGGAGCCATGGTGATGACGAGATCTTCACGCGCGAGCAATTCGTACAGTGGTTCAACCTCGACCACCTTGGCAAAAGCGCCGCGCAGTTCGATGAAGCCAAGCTGCGCTGGGTCAACGCCCAGCACCTTAAGGCACTGCCGGACGAAACATTGGCTGAACTGGTAAAGCCCTTCCTGTCAACGCAAGGCTTACAAGGCTTAAGCCTCGATGCTGCACGTCTGACGCGCGGTTGCGGCCTGTTCAAGGACCGCTGTAGCACGTTGGTTGAACTCTCTAGCTGGCTGCAGTTGCTGGTGATTGGGGCCCAGGCCAGTCCTGACGACATCAGCACGCATGTGACGGAGTCTGTGCGCCCTGCGCTTGCCAAGCTGGCCGAGCTACTGGCAAGTTGTGAGTGGAGCAAGCACGCCATCGCAGCCGCCATCAAGCAGGTGCTGCTTGATACTGGCCTGAAGATGCCGCAACTCGCCATGCCGGTGCGCGTGCTGGTCATGGGTACACCTCAAACACCTTCACTCGACGCGATTCTTGAGCTGATGACGCGTGAAGATGTTCTCGCCCGCCTGGGGTTTTGAACACCCTCCTTTTTCGGGCTATAATCAAAAGCTCGACAGTTGCAGCGAAATCTTTGAGATCGCTACGACATTTTGGAGAAATATTTTGGGGGGTATAGCTCAGCTGGGAGAGCGCTTGCATGGCATGCAAGAGGTCAGCGGTTCGATCCCGCTTACCTCCACCAAAAATTGTTGAAAATTTAGTAAAGAGTTTTTGTCAGGCCGCTGGTATAAAAGACAGCAGTCTGATCGGACAAGTTCCAAGGTTTTGACCCCATCGTCTAGAGGCCTAGGACACTACCCTTTCACGGTAGGTACCGGGGTTCGAATCCCCGTGGGGTCGCCAGCATTCATGGCTTCTTTTTTGGAAGTGATGCACAAGGCAACAAGTCGTTAGCACTTGGTTCAACAGTCCGCTGTTGGGCAAACGCTATCTACCAGGAGTGGTAGTTCAGTTGGTTAGAATACCGGCCTGTCACGCCGGGGGTCGCGGGTTCGAGTCCCGTCCGCTCCGCCAAACAGAAACCCTAAGTAGTTGATCTACTTAGGGTTTTTCACTTTCTGGTGGCTTGACTTTTGTCACACCCATCAATTCACCCATCAATTTGAAAAGTGTCTTTTGCTGCTTGCTTGACTTGCACTCAGTAAACGACAGCACGCAACTGGTGGTGGCGCGTCAGCGCCACTTTCCCGGTATTGCGCTGACTGAATGCCACCGCCACCAGTTCAGCGCAGCCTAGGGGCTTGCAGACGGGCGGAGGTGGCCTCGCCGCGTCCGGTTCCTGCTTTACATCCGACGAGTTCTTCTCGCTCATTTCAGCCCTCCACTTTGAACCGGATCGGGATGTTCGCCGCCTTGGCCGCAGCGTTGGCTTCCTCGGGTGGCACGCGCAGTTCGGCCGCGAAGTAGCTACTGCCGGGATGGTCGCCCTGGACCACCACTACACCCAGCGTGTCTAGAAGTTCCGGGTCTTCCCCAACGAAGTATTGATAGGCTGCGCCTTGGGCATTGGCATCGTTAGGTAGGCATTCGTATTCGTTGCCCCAATCCGGGGAATCTGCGAGGAACGTCTCAACGGTTTCGGCATAAGCCTCTCTAGCCTTTTTCGGCTCTGCCTCCAACCAAGCAATCCAGCCTTCATCCGGGTTATCCGGTAATCTTGAGAGGCGCTTCTTAATCCGGCGACGTTCAGACGCAGGCCCATGTGCCAAATCGTTTACCAAGGCGCCGCGGTACGCGTCGTAGACGCCCTGTAGCAGGTCGCCGAGTGGGGTACGCTGGCCCGCGTCGATCAGCGCATCGACATCATCCAGATCGCCAATATCCAGGCTATAAGCCCCCGCCCGGGTCTTCGGCTCCTGGAAGTCGGCAAAGCTGATGGTGCCGAAGTCGTTCACCACGAAGAGATCAATTCCATGCTTCCAGATGGAATCGACAGATTGATCGTCCAACGCATCGATCAACACGGCGCCTGCCTGCGCAGTAGAAAAACTGCCAACGCCAGGCAGTGTGAAACTGGCGCCAATAGCCAACAGCGACTTCAGATAGTCACGACGGTTCATGTTTCTTCTCCTCTTTAGCGGCATTGCCATGACGGCGGGGGCCGCAGGCTGGATGGTTCAAATCCCCCGGCCCGTTTCGCGAAGTGCGAGGTGGCCAGCCTCAGCGATACGCGCAGCAGCGTCACTCGACCAGGCAGGTCAAAGTACCCCCCCTGGTCAAATCGCGTCGGCCGCAACATCCAATGCCCGATTGATGCAATCGCGCAGGGCGATGAGTTCCGCTGAACTGAATAGACCCTGGAACTTCACTTGCTCCTCTGGCCTGCGCGCCAAAGGCACAAAGCTGATGAACTTGAGGCTGTGCCCGTAAGGCGTTGGGATAATGTCGGCCGATAGCTCATAAGCGGGTGTGGCCTGAATGATTGAACGCATTGCTTTCTCCTGTTTAGCCGCATTCGACAATGTGTCTGGGGGCGGCAATCTGGAATCAAATCCCCCCGGTCTTTCACCTTCACGGTTGGCCGACCAGCCAGAATCAGTTACCTGAGCAAAATCAACTGCGGCACCGCGTCAGCGCCACACCAGATGATCGCGTTTTGTTCATGCTGCACGCCCAGCACCTTCGCAGCCTCCAAAGACAAATTCAACACGAGGAAGCTCGGCTCTCTCGGCCACTCATTAGAGGGGTGCTGTCCAATGCCCTCTATGCAGGTCAATCCGCGCGACTTCAGTTCACGCGCAAGCGCGGACTGACGTTGGATATTGGTTGCCGGGTCAAACGCTTGGCTGAATGGATTGGCCGCAGTGATAAATGTGCTCGCGGTGGCGCGAGACGTTTTGTGCAGGTCGGCCAATGCTGGGCTGGCAATGCTGACCTTGAGCGTCATGGGGGCATCACCGTGAACGCAATAGTCCGTCTCCAGGTAGGCCTGGATCGTGCAGGGGTCAATGACTGAAATTGAAATTGAGCTCATTAAGTCAGCCTTTGGCCATCAAACCGGTTCCATGCCAGAGACGCATCAAAAAAATGATTCCCCCGAGCAAGTTCGACCCCTAACGCCTCTGCCGTAAACCGCTGGCGGATGGCATCAAAGTCAAAGTATTCCAACGCTTGTCGCCTCCCCGTCCCCTCGACCTCCCATGAGACTTCCAGCGGGACTGGTTGATTGGGCGCATATGCAACCCGCACCAGACACTGGCGTGCTCCCGTTGCCACAACCTGAACCGCCGCATGCCTGGCCGCATAGGAGCCGATTCGGTCGATGTGGGTCAGGTGCTTTCCCGCGAGCGCACCACCGCCCAGAGGAACCCTGGGTCCGTAGTAGTCCATCACCAGTTTGCGACCGGTCTGGCCGTTGTCGCCGTCACTGCCTCCATTGGTCAGTGGACCGTTTGGGTTGATGCGAACATTGACCTCAGCCCAATCACGCTTCCAGCGCACGTCAATCATCTGCAGTTTTTCGTAGGCATTTTGGACAACAGCATGAACCCGCTCAGTCAGATCGACAAAGTTGGTCACTTCCAGTTGCTGCAGGGTAACTAAAAGCGTCTCCAGCTTCCACCCCCCTGCGTCTTCACTCATGACGACCAGCAACTTGCCATCCGGCCCCTCGCCTTTCAACACGCCATCTTCGCAAGCGTTAGTTAATGCTTGGCGAAATGTGTGTGCCAAGAAGTGCTCCGGTGGCAAGTAAGCGGTTTTAGTGTCGTAGCCAGCCCAGCCCACCACAATCGCCTGATCGTTGACCTTCTGACTCCACTTACCCGGTTCGTCGATGAGTTGGCAGACCGTGTCATGTACCCGGTACTTGGTCGCGTCGATCCAGTTCCCGTTGCCATAACCAACGGCTAGCCCGACTTCGACCACGATATCGCGCAAGGTCTTTTTCAAAGGCTTGCGTGTGCAGATGCCACCGGAGAGCCAAACCTGGTCAGACCACACTGACACCTCGATTTGGCCGTAGGCGTCGGCATCGATCTTGACGGTCTCGGCGATGACAGCATCGGCCACCTGGTCACAGAACTTATCCGGGTGGCCCGGAAGAACCATTTCACTCATGCGTATCATTTGGCAACCTCTCAAGTTGGGTATAGGGCAGACCTGCGCGTTGCAACTCGCTGGCATTGCCATCACGGGAAAGAAGCACATGCAGGCGGCATGCACGCGCGCGCCGCACCAGGGCAGGCTGCAGCGATTCGATAAAACCGTCAGTGACCACCACAGCCGATGCTGGGCGCGTCGCAATAACGTGCTCAAGGACGCATGTCATGCTGGTGCCGCCCGAAGTGTTGGTCACAAGCTGGCCATTTCGGATCGTCGCGGGTGCCACTTCATCGCTGAATGCCCACAGCGGCTTGTGGATATGGCGCTGCAGCTTGCCCAGCAAGCGCACGATGTGCGGCATCTCGGCATACATCGAGCCAGACACATCCAGGTATATCTGGGTCGTGCCTTGCGGCCGACGGCGGGTCGTTGTCCAACTGGCATCTGGGATATAGGGCAGCCATAACGAGTTCATGAATGCCCGGCGGTCCCCTGAGGACAACACAGGGATCCGATACGTCACCGGCTCATCCTGGAAGACCGTCGCTCTTTTATCCGGCTCGATGTGCTGGCGCAAAATCTTCAGCGTCGTGCGTTCCCATCCGGTAGTGGGTTCATCGCTCTGTCGCATCAACGCTTCGTAGGGGTGAGCCCCCACGCCGCGTGACTTGGGATTGCGCCAGATTCCATGCCCATTCATTTCCTTCAGGCTTCGGTTCAGCGCCTCAACCAACACGTCAGGCAAGTCACCGTCCCAGTCCTCGTGGTTGCCCAGCAGGTCCGAGACGTCCGTGCCAGAACTTACCCCATCCTTGGCAAAGGTGGACATCAAGGCCTCTATGTCATCGACATTGAGTTGGCCCTCGTACAGGCCGCGCCAGAGCTGACGCAAAGAAAGCTCTGCCGTTGGCCACCGTGCTTCACTCAACGGTAGCATCACGTTTTCATCCTCACGCGGCGGCCTCAGCAACCTGCGCGCGCCCTGGACATCCTTGTAGTAGTTGCCCATCATGGAAGAATACGTTTCACCCATGGTGCGGTGGATGATGGCGTTGATCACGGCATCCATCGCCAGATGCCGGCTGCGACTCAGCGGACCCCGACTTTCGGTATGGCGCAGCAACACATGCAAGTACTCATGGCAAAGCACTGCCTTGACATGGGCTTCGGTCTGGCAGTTCAGGCTGATGAATTCGTCATTGATCAGCAGTCGCGGCCGTTCTTCACAGGTCACGGCCAGTGTGGAAACTGACCGCGTGAATTCAACCTCCGCAATGCTCAGCGTGGCCCGCACTGCAAAGGGGTTTTCGTCGATCAGTTCATGCAGCACAGCCAGGATATGTTTAGGCGTCATACGTAAAACCCCGCTGGTTCAAACACTTCCAGGCACCGGCGCAGGCTGACTTCAGTCCAGAGCACCGGACGATGCGGATCAAAAAACTGGGCCGTGCATAAACCCAGCCACAAAGCCTGTTCCAGAATCTGCAGAGCAGGAGTTCCGCGGACAGCCATGCGGAGCCCGGCAGTTGGACATTCACGCGCCAGCAGCGGCGACTGGGGCAACTCGATCCGGGAACGCAGTTCATCAGTTGAGGCAAGCCCAGCTTTTTCCATGAGTCGTTCAATCGTTTCGAGCGCGGATTTTCCCTCTTGAAATCGGATGCCAATAGTGCGTCGCAAAGGGCACCGCACTGCACCCCGTCCCCGCCCAAGGATCGAGGACTCCAGACTTTGCTGGCGCGTGCGCGACATCGGACCACCTGTGTTGGCGTAGACCGGATATATCTGCTCAAGACTAGGCAACATCACCAGCCCCGGACACCAGCTTCGCGAGATGCACAACAGCCGAGTTCATGTCAGCTTCCAAAACGCTTGGCGCGACTGGAATTACCTTCTGGATCAAGCACCAATTGAAGAACTGTTGGGCGCGCTCCCGACGTCCTCCTTTGAGACCCGACAGCACCTTTGAAAATGCCACAATCTCGGGGTGCGTGGAATCTTTCACGTTGAAGCGCTCCTGCCAGGTGATTTCACCCTTGACCGTATACATATCGGCTGCGATCTTGGCCAGGTCATTCACGCCTTCAGCGCCAATGGCCAGTTTGCCCATCAGCGCGGCAGGGTAGGTCACAAAGGCGAATGCCGCAGCAGTCTCCCGCGTCTCCATCGCAATCAGCTGCGCCACCGCCTGACTGCCTTCGTCCTTGTCGCGGCACAGCTCAGTCAACAATCGCACCTTGGCGGCGATGGTGGGTGCCGCCAGGAACGCGTGTATCCAGGCTCCCGTGGCGGCGCGCGCACTGTCCCAGGCGGCTCGGTGTGCGGCCGCCACCACTTCCGGTTTCGGATTGAACCCCCAAGCCGTATGGGGCAGACTGGCCTGAAGAACTTGTCGGAACAGCTTCTCCGGTGATTTGCCCCGCACGATGGTTGCCGCCAGCAGACTGCGAGCGAGAAAACGCGAGCGCCTGGGGGATATGCGCACTTGTGCCGTATTCAGGTGGGTGACCACGGCACTGGTGTAGTTCAAAATCAGGTCCGGGCAGCGCTCAAGCTCTAACTGAAACTGAAGGCGCCAAGCATTGATTCGGGTTTTAAGGTCATCGCTGCGCGGAGACTTTGCACCCTCTCCTGCTGGATTGGCGATAGCGAGTTTCTCTGCGTCCGAGAATTCGGCCCATTCACCGGCCCGCACGAACAGGCCAAAGCGGTCGGCCAGCGCCGGATCGAGTGGCTCCGAGCCGGAATACGCTTCAGAGCCATCTTGGTCGTTGTTGCACGGGTTCATCGCCGCCCAGCGGTACACCAGGCGCTCCAGCAAGATGCCTTGCACCCGGCGCTCGTGGATGATGGAAAACAGCCGGTTCTGGTGCTCTGGCTTGCAGCGGCTGATCTCGTCTATGAGCACCGATTCGGCACCCCAGATGGTGGCTGGCGTTTCCAGGAACCGCACCGTTCCCTTGTCTTGCTCCGGATACGGGAAGCCAACCAGATCATCAAACGAAATCAGGCTGGCGTTGTAGTGCCGGTGCTCCAGACCCAGGGCTTCGGACAGGCTATTGAGCAAGTAGGTCTTGCCGGTACCGGATTGACCAATCAGCATCAATGGGTCCCCGGTCACGAGTGACGCAAGAACCAGGGTTTCAGAGCTTCCAAAACCGTAGACTCCCATTTGTGGCAGCCACTCTTGTCTTACGGTTTTTGGAACGGTTGCTGTTTTTGTGCGTGTTTTGCCGACTGTGTAGAGGTTTTTCATATCAATGCTCCGTGATCAAAATCATGGCGACGCGATCGCCCTCATCGACAATCTCGAACACCCACTCGCCCGTCGGCAGGTCGGTCCAGGGGATTGATTTTTTCCAGGCGGGCGGCACGTCGTCCTCCAGCTCCAGGCTCAGCTCTGCCTGGCTCTCAGAGACCCGTGCATAGAGGATGCCCATGGGCTCCTGGTAGCGACGTAGGACCGCAGGAATCTCGGTGGCGGCTATGTCTAGCAGCCAATGGCAGCCGGCTTCAGCGCATGCTTGCACGCCGTCGCTGTACTGGAAGCTGCGCGCCAGTGGATGCCGCACAAAGAAGTTGGCGCCATTGCGGGACTGGTTGTAGGCCTGGGTAAAGGCTTCAGTGTTCATGCTGGTCTCACTTGAAAAATGTAAGGGGCTCAGTGGCGAGCTGGCGGTGCTCCAATACCGCCCTCGCCTCGGCGCGGGTTTTGGCGCGAACGAAGATGCGGTTCACCAGGGCGCCGTCTTGGCCCAGGCTGAAAGCGCACCACAGCGGCTGCGACGGCGGGCCACCCCAGTAGGTGCCGTCAGCAGAGTAGTCGCCATCGACCAGCTGGATGCGCTGCAGATAGAGTGTGGCGGTGGCCCTGTCATCCATGACATTGCTCATGCCCATTGGGGCACCGAAGCGGCTGCTGACCGGTGAGGCGCGCAGGATGGTGTTGATGTTGGGGGTGGTCATACGGGTCCTTCATCGATGTCAAAAACAGCATGGATGAGGTTGCCTTCTGCGTCTTGCAGGTTGTAGGGCAGGCCATGTTCATCGGCGCTATCCGGCGGCGGCAGAGCGTGTGGATGCTGGTGGTTGATGACCAAGCGGCCCTCGCGCCAGTCCAGCACGGCATCTTCCGGGCTGTGCGTGTCAGCCTGGTAGGTGTAGGCGATGACGCGGGTCATGCGATTTCCCAGGCTGCGTCTGCATAGCCCACCAAGCGACTGGTGGCATCCGACTGGATCGAATCCAGCAGTTGATAGGCCAACGTAGAGCGCCAGTCATCGGTCTCGCAAGACTGGTAGTCCAGGCAGTCGCAGGCTTTGATGACGTCTATCGGCGACAGGGTCGGATCCTGGGCAACAAAAACAATCGCCGCCACGGGCTCGCTGCCGTGGTAGCGGTAGTTCACGCTGCGGGTGTTTTCGGCCAACAGCAGCTCGGCAGTGGCCTGCTCGCGGCCGGCAACACCGTTGATGTTGTGCTGGCCGGCAAAGCTGACGATGGCGTTGATGTGATTGTGTGTGACGATAAAGGCGGACATGACAGACTCCTTGGGTTAGAGGTGAATCAATTCAGCCGCACCGCTTGCGCAGTATCACCAGCCAAGCCACGCCGACCGACGTCTACCTTGCGCCCCTCGGCATGGCCACGCTGGAAGGCATCACCGCTGTTCGAGAAGCGGTTCTTCCTTTCCTGTTGGCGGCCGAAGCGCTCAGACACTGCCTGGGCCTTGACGACCACCAGCGCACGCGAGTCAACCGCCTGCGCCATCTCAGCGTGCTTGGCTGCAATAGCTTCTTTGATGCTATTGACGACGGCGATGATGAAGCCCTTGCGAAAACGCTCAGAGTCTTGCCGGTCGCTGCCGTGCTCTTTTTGATGCCGACGCAGGGCGGAGACCATCTGGTTGACCACGTACAGGTGCGTCCATAGCGCCACCTGGGTGTCGCTCTTGTAGCCGCTGTAGCGCAGGCACACGCCCAGCGCTTGCGTGCGCGCCCAGGAGGCTCGGCAGTCGTGCAGCCTGGCCACCGCCAGCGAGAGCATGCCAGCCCAGACAGTTGTGGATCGGCTCACGGCGGATGGGTTCATGGTGCCGCCGATGTCCTGCTGGTCAAACGAGTCGTCGCGCTGCAGCGAGGCGGTGATGACATCAGCGTGCTCGATCTGGTACTTGCGCATGATCTTCTCGGCCTGGCTGGCTGCAGCAGCGGCTTCGGCGGCATTGCCGCGATCGTCGCCAGCAATGGCTAGCAGCTTATGGACGCGACGCAGGACATTTTCAAGGTCGCTGGATGGGGCGGTATCAGTCATTTGAAACTCCTTGACTTAATAGGGTCGAGCCGATGTTGGCGTCCGATCCGGCCATGGCGCGCATAGCGCAGCAACCAGTGCAGGTCTTTACCCGCTTCGATGGATGAGGTGGCGCTTGAAACGCGGTTGAAAAGAAAGCGTCCAGACGTTGATAAGAATCGCTGAACGATAGCGGGCTGTTCGGCCCGGGAGGTCGTCTTAAATGCAGCCATGAGGCGCTCCTGTTTAGCTGCTTTGACAAAACGTCGGGCGCAGCAAGTTGGTGTTAAATCGCCCGGTCCTTGAGGTGAACCAAACCGTTACGGAAATAAAAAAGCCCATCACCAGGATGGGCCGACAGCTTGTTCCGCTTGGTTGCCCACAAAGGGCCACATCGTTTTTCCACCTTGCCCGGATAGGCAGGTTGGAGAGGCTGTCGGCCTACTCTTGATGACGTGCTGATCTTAGCACTTACTAAAAGGCAAAGCAACTTTTACAACCGACACTGTTACTGAAAAACGACGGTGTAATGTTTCGCAGCTCTCAGTCGATTTACGGTGACAGCGACAACGATGCAAGCGCATTGCCATCCCTCCGATGCACCGGATAATACGGCTATGAAAAATCTCCGCTCGGAAATGATAGGCATTTTGGATTAGGACATGCAGATCCCCGAGTCTTACCGCCGAAAAATCGATCCCCTAGTTGCCCAGGCACGGACACTTCTTGAAAAGGGCGAGCGCCTGTCCGCCCTCGCGTTCGTGGGTAGCCTGACCCGAGATGAGGTGGTTCCAGTCGTGGTCGATGACCGCTCGGATGAATCCAAAGACGCGAGCGCAAAAATCATTCAAGCAGCCGCTGCCATGATGGACGCAGACTACATCTTCATGGTTCGCGAGGCCTGGAAGTTGTCAGAGCGGTACGCGAGACGTTACGACGAGATCATCGACAAGTACGGCTCAATCGGTGCCTCGCCGTATGCCGAGGATATTGCCGCGTTTTCTCTGGAGACGACGCATGGGACTTGGGTCGCAATGCCTTTCATCAAGCAGAAGCCTCCCTCCAAGAAACGCCGCACGATAGGTGCTGTTGAGTTTGTCCACATGCCGGAAATCGGCGGCCGATTCGTCGGCCTGCTGCCCACCAAAAAAAATGATGGTGGGACGCTGCACTGAGCTGCCTCCCTGCTGACCACCAGAAATAGGAATCATGGCGTGGTTCAAAAAGTTTTTGATTGACACGGACAATGTGCATTTTGGATGCCTATGACTCAACCGATGGGTACCCGAAAAACCCGGGTTTGAACGATGCCGTCTTCTAGTCATTCAGAAAAATATCCCATGTAACGGGCATCAATTGGCTCGTACTTGGTCGGCGCGAGCCAGGCATTGCCACCAGATGCAATGGCGCTGGTGTACCCCCAAGCCGCTATCTTGCGACTGACGTGAATATCTGAAACTATCCCCGCCGCGTGACCGATTTCACTCAAGGAATCGGCATGGCGGACAAGCCGTTCCAACCAACGCTCGAGGTGAGGTCCCGCCGCCAGAGTATCCGACTTACTCCTGTTGCAGGAGGGATGGGATAGTACGAAGTTGTGTGCCAAGTCACGGGGATATTGCGAAAACGGCACAAAGTGGTCAACGTCAGTTGCGGTCATGGCGTGTCCGCAGTAAAAGCAATTCGTTCCGTCAAGTTGGCGAAGTCCTTCTGCCACGGCCAACAGCGACTGTCTCGATGTTGCGAACAGGAAGTCTTCGAGGTCATCCGATGCGCCCAAAATGCTGCTGTTTCTGCGGTTGCTCTTAATGTGAGTGACCCAGTGTGAACGGGCCAATTGCTGCACGAGTGGTTGGAAGCGCCGCAGACAATAAGCCACGCCCGATTTCAGTCTCACCTTGCCCGCGCCCGCTCGCTCAAAGAGGAACTCGTCCGTCGCGCCACCGAAATTCTGCAAAAAATTGAGGGGCTGAGCTGAAACTGTCTGTGCCACCGTTGTAAGCAATGCCTTGTAGTCAGGCACTGCCTGCGCAAGTTGGGGGCTCTCGACGCCATTTTTTGCCCGGAATGCGGAGATTGCAGAAATCACTGCGGCCTGTGTTCCATTGCTCTGAATCAGGACACCAGGGGACGCACCGGACCTGCCCGTTCCGTAGGACAGCGCTTGCCGCCAGTAAATCTGGATAAAGCGCCCCCCAATCTGGCGAGTCGAAATCATTAGCTCGTTGCCGTCATCCGCGCCAAGTTCTACAGCCAAGTCAGCGAGAGCAATCATTAGGGCGAACTTGTACGTGGCAGTAAAGTCACTTTCCACAAAGATGCGTTGGAGTTTGGAGAGGAAAAGCAGTTGTCCTTCGGCAGACGGAATCTGAGGCACCAGCATTTCGTTACTTCCCTGTCCAGTAGTCAGCTTTTTCTGGAATCACCCACCGTACGCCCCCGCGTGGGTCATTTTGGTCACCCTCGAACCTTGGAATGAGATGGATGTGCAGATGTGGAACCGTCTGACCCGCTGCTGCACCATCATTTATCCCAATGTTGTAGCCAGCAGGATGATGCAGTTGTGCAGCCAAATCCTTTGCCCTGTCGAGAAGCGCAAGTAGCGATGCACGTTCAGGGTCAGAAACTTCAAAGAAGGAGCTGACATGCCGCTTCGGAATGACCAGACTGTGGCCAGGGGACACCGGATAGCCATCCAGAATTAATACGGCGTGTTCATTTTCCTCAACGATTCGACTGGCGGGGAGTGTGCAAAACGGGCACGATTCAGGTTGACTCAAAGTGGGCATGCTGAAATTTTTCGAAATGATACGCGGTAGTCGATCAGCTCAAGATGCAAATGCTGGCGTGGTTCAAAAGCGTCTCTTTTAGGTAACCGTTTTTCATATCTCTCCCTGATATGGCCCGTGACCGTGGGCCTTGTGCGGGACAGTGTATTTGACCGACGCCATTTCGCCTTTGTGACGGCAATAAAAAAACCCATGAACTTCAGAATTTGCGTGTAGCCTCTATTTGGGTCACGACGTGCCCGACCAGTCCATCGCAGGCATCCTCCACCAGATCAAGCACATGGTCAAACCCATTGGCTCCGCCGTAATACGGATCAGGCACTACAGGGCTTTCATGCACCAAACAGAACTCTGTCAGGCGCCTAACCTTGGCTTGATGCGTGGGAGGGCATGCCTCCTGAACCAGCGTCAGGTTGTCCCAATCCATGACCAAAATCAGATCGTGCCGTTCAAAGTCGATAACCTCAATCTGGCGGGCTCGAAGGTCTGACAGATCGTATCCCCGCTTGGCGGCGTGCTCCTGCGACCGCTCATCTGGGCGACTGTTTGGGTGGTAGTTGTGTGTACCTGCGGAATCAACGGCCACAAAACGTGCCAGCCCCTGATCAATCACCTTCTGCCGAAATACACCATGGGCGGTGGGGCTACGGCAGATGTTGCCCATACAAACGAATAGGACGGAGTACTTCTTCATGCGGCTTCTGCTTTGGCGGCGTGTGGAGCTGCCACAGCGACCAACAATTCGGCTGCCAGTGGCTGCATAAACGCCATAGCGTGCTCAGGCGATGCCTCCAGCCAGTTCCGGTAGCTCTCCGGCGGTAACACCACCACCATGCGCTTTTCGTCGGCAGGCTTGTGAAACTGTTGCATCAGGGCATGGTGTTCGGCGTTGATGGTCAGCATGGTGTAGCTGTGGATCGTCTCGCCCTTGGGAGACTTCCACCAAGACCACAACCCGGCAATGCCCATGGGTTCACCGTCAGCCCGCTCAATCCGTGTCGCCACGGCCTTCCCGCTGCGCCAATCTGGTTCATAGATGGCCTGCGCCGGAATGATGCAGTGCTGGCCGCGTTTCCATGCCTCCCTGAAACTGGGCTTTGCTGATGCCGTTTCACTCCGCGAGTTGTACGTCTGCCGCGCTATCTTGGTGTCAGTGGCCCAGTGAGGGACCAGCCCGAACATGCCGCTCACAGCCTCGGTCGGTGGCACGGCCTCATCGCCCACGTCTGCATGGGGGTGGCGGCGAATAAATGTGCCCATGTACCCCGGCCAGAGGTCAAACTTTCCGGACTCAGCCGGTGGCTCCACGCCAAACTGGCTCAGGTAGCGTTCGCGCTCCTTGATGGCTTGATAGTGGCTGCACATCTGTAGATCGTATCTTGGCAATCGACCTATGGGGAATTTGGTGTGGATTGACTATACACTGGGAATATGTACAGCTTTATTCCAGCCAATGCCCCGGTGCCAGTTTCACAGGCCCCCTTGCAGGCATTGCTCCTGAGAAACAAGGTGTGTGCCGGATTCCCATCGCCCGCCGAAGACCTTGGGGCACAGCGCATTGACCTCACCAAAATGTTGGTAGTGCATGCGCAGGCCACCTACTTTTTGCGGGCCAGTGGGCACTCCATGGTGGAGGCTGGCATCTTTGATGACGACATCATGGTGGTGGATCGTGCCGTTCGGCCCCGCCATGGTCATATCGTGGTGGCGGTAGTGGATGGCGAGTTCACCGTTAAACGCCTCTATCAGCGTGCGGGGCGCATCAAACTGAGGGCCGCGAACGTCACATTTGCCGACATCGTGCCAAAGGAGGGGCAGACCATCGAAATCTGGGGCGTGGTCAGGTCCACCATAAAGCAGTTTCCGGTGTGACCTATGTACGCGCTGGTAGATGGCAACAACTTCTATGTGAGCTGCGAGCGGGTATTTCGCCCCAGCCTGAACGGCTGCCCGGTGGTGGTGCTGTCCAACAACGACGGCTGCGCCATCGCCCGCAGCAACGAGGCCAAAGCCCTGGGCATTGCCATGGGCGCGCCGTGGTTCAAGATCAAGCATATGGCGGAGTCAGATGGGCTGGTGGCGCTGTCCGCAAACTTTGCGCTCTACGGTGACCTGAGCGACCGCATGATGAGCCTAGCGGCAGGCCTTGGGCCACGGCAAGAAATCTACAGCATCGATGAGAGCTTTATCGACCTCACAGGCGTACGCGGTGACCTCGTCGAGCGCAGCCACAAGATACGCGCCCGTATTCTGCAGTGGGTCGGTATCCCGTGTGGCATCGGAATCGGCTCCACCAAAACGCTGGCCAAACTGGCAAACCACATCGCAAAGACGGCCGAGCGCAAGCCCGGCAGCTATCCCGCCCACCTCGCGCAGGTTTGTGATTTGGCGGCGCTATCGCAGTCTGAGTTGAAGGCAGTATTGGCGGCAACGGCGGTCAATGAGGTCTGGGGCGTGGGGCGGCAGATCAGCAAGCAACTGATGGAGGGCGGCGTCAATACGGTGCTGGACCTGATGCGTCTAGACCCGGCCATGGTCAAACGGCGGTGGAGCGTGGTGCTGGAACGCACCGTGCGCGAGTTGCATGGATTGCCCTGCATTGACCTTGAGAGTATGCCCAAGCCAAAACAGGAGATTGCCTGCACCCGGTCATTCGGACATGCGATCACAGAACTGCACGAGGTTGCAGAAGCCATCACCGAGTTTGCCAGCCGTGCCAGCCAGAAATTGCGCAAGCAACGCGGCCTTGCTGGGCAAGTGGTGTGCTTCATCAGAACCAGCCCATTCAGGACAGACCCGCAGTACAGCCAGTCCATCACGGTGCCCCTGCGCAGGCCTACGGCGGATACAACTTTGATAGTGGCTTCGGCGTTGGCGGGATTGCGCGCGATCTATCGCCCAGGTTTCAAGCTGGCGCAGGGTGGCGTCATGCTGCTGGACATTCGGCCTGACTCTATTCAACAAAGTGAACTGGCGTTGGAACAGGCCAGTGATGACAGTGTGGGGCGAACCCGGCTTATGACAGCACTTGACGGTTTGAACCTGCGCTTTGGCAGAGGTGCGGTAACGATTGCCAGCGCTGGCCTTGATGGTGACCGCAGGGCCTGGAGCATGAAGCAGGAGCGGCGCACACCGGCCTATACAACCCGATTGGAGGACATGGCAGTGGCACGGGCTTAGTCATTTCGCCGTGGTTCCTGCGGAAGCAGTGGGCTGAAACGCGGATTTTCGGCGTGGTTCAAAACCGTGAAACACTTTTCGTGTGATCATCGATTGAGTCATAGGCAAATCATCCAAAATTCACATTGTCCGTGTTACCAAAAAACGCTACTTTTTGAACCACACCAAAAGTTCTTCCAGACACCCATTCAATCAAATTTCTGGCAGCGGCCAAGGTCAATGAACCTTCGTCCGCTCGTCCTGCAATACCTGCCAAAACGCCTGA
>Ga0209491_10004860_pt1 | contig 20286 bp, 21 predicted proteins | sample BON02_FD_187213 | JGI IMG/M metagenome (GOLD analysis project Ga0209491, IMG submission 187213) | Freshwater microbial communities from Lake Bonney liftoff mats and glacier meltwater in Antarctica - BON-02 (SPAdes) (version 2) | ecosystem: Environmental > Aquatic > Freshwater > Ice > Glacier... | reverse complement strand
AATCAAGTTCAGCTAAAATTTTATTGCACTTCATCTTTTGATACTTCATTTCAAGCCTCCTCATTTAGAGGCTATCATATAATCTTGTTGCTACATACACTTTCCGGATAGGCATGCAAAACTTCATCAAAATACGGTAGTTTATGATTATGCTGAACAATCGGCATTGAGGCATGAATCAGACAAGCTTACACAAACACGTTCACTCATGCATTCACTCCAACGGCATATTACGTTTAGTAAAATAAGCTTTTCGGAAGAAAACCACGAATTTATATCATGGTTATTTGAACAACATGATTGGATATCAGCCTTAGCATCGATGCAATCCACAAATCATCTAATTTTACCTGGTCTTTTTTGGTTTTTAGCATGCGCTGACAAACCGGGTCTGCTCAATGATGATCTTCCCTTAGATTATATTAATCAGCAACTTGAACGAACCCTAACCGCTCTAAAAAATAATGAAGCTATTGATATATCGTGGTTGTTTAGACATCAAGAAACACAAAATAACCAAATTATCTATCAATTGTTACCTGCATCAGAGCAAAAAGCATCATGGTTTAATCTTTTACTAACTCATACAGATATTCAAGATCAGTATCTATGGCTTAACTTATTAGAAAACCCTACTTTTATCCAAAAGTTTTTATATCATGGCGAAAGCACACGCGATTTTGAGCAATTATTAACAGATATTTCTAAACTCGAGCATGAAAAACAAATCAACCTTTATTCAGTATTACTTAATCACAACCAAATGACATGGGTCGATTTTTTGAAAAAAAAGCACCATCTAGATTTATTAAAAGAGTCTAACGTTCTACAGCAATATTTTATTGAAAACTATCAAAATGAAATACAATCTGATTTATTTGAAATAATTGATTCATATTGCAAACAAGACTTATTTGCTGATGCTCTCGTTATTTTTTCTCTCATGTATCAGTCTCAATTGGAAAGCAATCTTGATGATTTGTTACCAGACTACTCAGAAACTCAAAAAAAATATGTTTATGCCTCATATTACGAAAACGCTATTTTTATAGGTCTTGCGAGCTTATTGGTTGAAATAGGTTTCGTTATAGCCCTCTGTGCTACGCCTATCATGCTTTCACTTGCAATCACTGCCAGTGCATTATTAATTGCGATTGGCACCTACGGCTACATCTACGAAGAGCCTGTGTATGAGTCGGTTAGTATTAGCTATCAAGAAAGTTTAACACGCATGAATAGCTCTATGTTTTTTGGAGCATCTGACGCTTCTGAGACTAATCATTTGAGTAGTGTTCGTGTTGAATCACCGATGTGAATAAGAAGATGATTTTCCTTACTGCCTTCACCTCGTCATATGTTCACGAGATAAAGACGGTAGGAAACAAGTAAAATTAAATCTAAAAATAAATCTAAATATTAAGCAACCAAATCAATCACTTGATAACCAAGGATAGCTGAAACAGCAATAACACTGGCAATTTCTAATGCCCGAAGCAAATAATTTTCACATGTACCATGAAACGAATGATCATTTGCTGGCGCTAAAATAACCGTATCATCTTCTGGATGTTCAGCATCAAAACTAAACAACGGTTGATCTTCATAAAAACCAGCCCACCAGCCTTCACTCCATTGCTCATAATTATAAGAATTTTCTTTGTAAGGGTTAGCGTCTTCTTGTACATCCGCACGTGCAGATTCATACCCGTAGGCATAGCACTCTTCTAACGTTGGATATTTTACATGAAAACGAAATTTAACATCAGGTACCACATCCGTTAGTTCATTCATAATCGAGGACTCCTTCTCAAGATTTTTCTCATTTTTCATTTTCTCAGAAGATAAAACAATCCAACAGTTTGCTCTCCTGTGTAAGATCCAGTTTATGTCAGCATTAAAAAAATATGAGGGAAGTTTTTGTTTTTTACACTTTCTTAACAATATAAAAAGCTCAAGGCGAAAGTCGGCATTTTTTCCATGATTTATCGCCTTTAGCATATAAAACACGATCATGTAGGCGACTATCCCGTCCCTGCCAAAACTCCATTTGCTCGACTGAAACAGCAAAACCGCCCCAATAAGCTGGTCGTTGAATCACTTGATCTGCATGTTGCTGCATGAGTTGTTCAACCTTCGCATCCAAATTATCATGGCGTGTTAACACCTGACTTTGTGCCGAAGCCATGGCGCTGCATTGGCTTCGTCGTGGTCGAGAAGCGAAGTATGCATCCGACGCAGCATCGCTTACACGCGCAACAGGGCCACGAATACGTATTTGACGTACCATACTGGGCCAATAAAAATTTAACGCTGCATACGGGTGTATTTGGAGCTGTAATGATTTGATGCTTTGATAGTTTGTATAAAAAACAAAGGCATTGTTTTCAATGCCTTTGAGTAATACCACACGAGAATCAGGATGACCTGCTGCATCCACCGTCGATAGTGTCATCGCAGTTGGGTCCAGCATTTCGCTTGAAACAGCCTCATCAAACCATTGTTCAAACTGCACGAAAGGCGAATCGGCTGTATCTTGTTCGTTTAAACTAAGCTGTCCGTATTCGCGCCGTTGCGACGCGATAGCTGTGCGATCCTTCATGTTAACTTACCAGCCTGTTATCTCAGCAATTGCATCACCCAGATCAGCCGGGGAACGTACGGTTTTAACGCCTGCTGCTTCAAGTGCTGCATATTTATCAGCCGCAGTTCCTTTACCACCAGAAATAATGGCACCCGCATGACCCATGCGCTTACCCGCTGGAGCAGTTACACCTGCAATATAAGCTACAACAGGTTTCGTTATATTAGCTTTGATAAATGCAGCCGCTTCTTCTTCCGCTGTTCCACCAATTTCACCCACGAGAATAATAGCTTCGGTTTGAGGATCTTGCTCAAACAATGCAAGCACATCAATAAACGATGTTCCTGGAATAGGGTCGCCACCAATACCCACACAGGTACTTTGGCCGAAACCTTTATCGGTTGTTTGTTTGACCGCTTCATAGGTCAACGTACCTGAACGTGAAACAATACCCACTTTACCCGGAAGATGAATAGAACCTGGCATAATACCCATTTTACATTCGCCTGGCGTAATCACACCTGGGCAATTAGGGCCAACCAAACGACTGTTTGTGTTATTTTCCAAATAGACTTTAACTTCAAGCATGTCTAATGCAGGCACACCTTCAGTAATACACACGATTAATTGAATACCGGCATCAGCCGCTTCAATAATCGAATCTTTACAAAAAGGAGCTGGCACATAAATAATCGTTGCCTCGGCACCGGTTGCTTCAACCGCTTCACGAACGGTATTAAATACAGGCAAACCTAAATGTGTTTGTCCACCTTTGCCCGGTGTAACGCCACCGACCATATTCGTACCGTATTCAATCGCTTGCTCCGAGTGAAACGTACCTTGCTTACCCGTAAAACCTTGGCAAATAACCTTGGTGTTTTTATCTACTAAAATACTCATATCTCGCCTCTAAAATATCATCGTATCGATCGTATCGTATGGTATTACGCAGTAGCTGCAACAATTTTCATCGCAGCATCGGTTAATCCATCCGCAGCAATAACGTTGAGATCGCTTTTATTTAAAATCTCAGCACCCGCTATTGCTTGATTTCCTTCTAAACGAACCACAACAGGCACATGAACGTCGACTTCTTTCACAGCAGCTAAAATACCTTCGGCAATCAAATCACAACGCACGATTCCACCAAAAATATTAACCAAAACGCCTTTTACATTTTCATCTGACAAAATAATTTTAAACGCTTCAGAAACACGTTCTTTCGTAGCACCACCACCAACATCTAAAAAGTTTGCTGGATCGCCGCCGTGGAGTTTAATCACATCCATCGTCGCCATAGCAAGACCTGCGCCGTTAACCATGCAACCAATGTTGCCATCTAACGGAATATAATTAAGTTCCCAATCACGTGCTCGGTTTTCACGCTCATCTTCTTGACTGGCGTCACGTAAACCTTTGAGTTCCGGATGACGATACAATGCGTTTTCATCCAACGCGACTTTACCATCTAAGCAAATTAAATCACCTGCTCCAGTCACAACCAAAGGATTAATTTCTAATAAACTTAAATCACATTCAACAAAAAGCTTACCTAAGGTCATCATGATATGTGTTAATTGCTTGATTTGTGGCCCGGTTAACCCCAAACGGAAACCAACATCACGACATTGATACGGCATAATGCCTGTCATTGGATCCATATCAACTTTGATGATTTTTTCAGGTGAGTTTTCTGCTACTTCTTCAATATCAACGCCACCTTCGGTTGACGCCATAAAAACGACACGGCGCGACGCGCGATCCACCACAGCACCCAAATATAATTCACGTGCAATATCACTGGTCTCTTCAACTAACAACGCATTCACAGGCTGACCTGCAGCATCGGTTTGATACGTAACTAAGTTGGTACCTAATAATTTTTGAGCAAACGCGGTTAACTCTTCTGGGGTTGAAAGTAATTTCACGCCCCCGGCCTTTCCTCGTCCACCTGCATGAACTTGTGCCTTAACGACCCACGTTGGGGTCGATAAAGTTGAGGCCACGTGCAAGGCATCTTCAACGTTGTAAGCAACATTTCCAGGAGGAACAGGTAAATCATAACGCGCAAACAATTGTTTGGCTTGGTATTCATGTAAATTCATGGTCGATACTCTACTTCAATCAAACATTTAGTAACAAGCGCGCAGGATCTTCTAATAATTCCTTCACACTCACCAGAAACTGAACGGACTCGCGTCCATCAATCAAACGATGATCATAAGACAACGCCAAATACATCATCGGACGAATCACAATTTCACCGTTTTCAACAACAGGTCTATCTTGAATTTTATGCATCCCTAAAATGCCTGTTTGTGGCGGGTTCAAAATAGGTGTTGCTAAGAGTGAACCAAATACCCCACCGTTTGTGATGGTAAATGTTCCGCCCTGCATATCTTCCATCCCTAACTTACCGGTTCGCGCACGACCCGCTAAATCACCGATGGTTTGTTCGATACCTGCCATACTTAAATTATCGGCATCGCGAATGACCGGAACAACGAGACCACGCTCGGTTGAAACGGCAATCCCAATATCATAATACCCGTGATAGACCACATCATGACCATCAACCGAAGCATTCACCGAAGGAAAGCGCTTAAGCGACTCAATCACAGCACGTGTAAAGAACGACATAAATCCAAGTTTTACACCGTGCTTCTTCTCAAACGATGTTTTGTATTCAGCCCGCAAGTCCATCACAGCTTTCAAATTCACTTCGTTGAATGTGGTTAGCATGGCGGCATTATGTTGCGCCTCTAACAAACGTTCAGCGATACGTACACGTAATCTTGACATCGGTACACGACGCTCTTCACGCGCACCGGCTGGTGCTGCTACAGGTGCTGCGCTTACTGCAGAAGCGACGTTTTTATTTGCACCACGCGATGAAGCAATAAACGTATCAACATCTGCTTTAGTAATGCGTCCATCTTTACCTGAGCCTGTGATATCGGCAGGATTTAAGTCATGCTCTTCCATCAAGCGTCTTACCGCAGGACCTGCAGACGGCTCAGCATATAACGATGCTTTTTCTGGTGCTTTGTCAGATACTTTTACAACAGCTCCACCTACTGATAACTTCGCAAGAAGCTGCCCTGATTCTACCGTATCACCTACTTGAAACAGACACGCTTCCAAGACGCCATCGGCAGGGGCTGGCACTTCAAGTACCACTTTATCTGTTTCAAGATCAACTAAGTTCTCATCACGAGCTACCGTATCACCTGGTTTTTTATGCCAGGCTGCAATGGTCGCATCTGCCACAGATTCGGGCAAAACAGGTACTTTGACTTCGATCGACATGATTTCAACCTTTTTTTATTCAACATTCAATTCAACGAAAAAAAACAAGCATACAATAGAATTATTATCCTACCAATGCCTGCTCCACTAACGCATGTTGTTCCTCAGCATGGGTACTCGCACTTCCCGTAGCCGGCGAGGCTGCAAACCCACGTCCAGCATAATGAAGTGATTGATCTGTCCGCAAACAATCTTGCATATTATGCTGCGACGAAAACCAAACACCCTGATTTTTTGGTTCTTCTTGACACCAAATAACCCGTGTTGCTTCAGTATATTTTTCAAGCTCAGCTCGAAGCGCTTTTTTAGGGAATGGATATAACTGCTCTAAGCGAATAATAACCACATTGTGCTGCTTATTTTCTCGACGCTTCTGAAGCAAGTCATAATAAACCTTTCCTGAACATAACACCACGCGCTTAACACCATCCGGTTTAATTGGATCAACTTCCGGAATAACATTATGAAATTTTCCATTAACCAAATCAGAAAGCGGTGAAACAGCTAATTTGTGTCGGAGTAAACTCTTCGGTGTCATAATAATCAATGGACGACGAAACGGTCGGATTAACTGGCGACGAAGTAAATGAAAAATTTGTGCCGGCGTGGTTGGCATGCACACTTGTATGTTTTGTTGCGCACACAATTGCAAATAACGCTCCAAACGCGCGGATGAATGCTCAGGACCTTGACCTTCATAGCCATGCGGTAGCAGCATCACAAGCCCGCACAAACGCCCCCACTTTTGCTCACCGGAACTGATGAACTGATCAATCACAACCTGAGCACCGTTCGCAAAGTCGCCAAACTGACCTTCCCAAAGCACCAAATATTGTGGCTCAGATGATGCATAACCGTATTCAAAAGCAAGCACTGCTTCTTCTGAAAGTACCGAGTCAATCACTAACGCAGGGTTTCTTTCGTTGGTAACTAAACTCTCTAAAGGAACAATGGTTTCACCGGTTTCCATATCATGCAATACGGCATGGCGATGAGCAAATGTACCTCGACCGCAATCTTGACCTGATAAACGTAAACCGTAACCTTCGTGCAATAAGCTTGCGTAAGCCATGGTTTCAGCATAACCCCAATTCATGGGGGTCTCGTCTTTAGCCATTTTTTCTCGGTCGGCTAATAAACGTTTGACCACGGGGTGTACCTGAAAACCCTCGGGCAACGTATGGAGTTTTTCAGACAACGCCTGAACGGTTTCTCGTGAAATGGATGTATCAACGTTAGCATCCCATGGTGTATTCCAATACGGCGTCCAATCGTTCGCGATTTTACCTTCGTAATTTTCGTTCGTGGTATCAACCACGGCTTCACCGCGATCGAGTTTATCACGATACGCATCCATAGCCTCATTCACAGTTGACTGCGACAGAAGCCCTTCTGCAATGAGTTTTTCTGCGTACAAAGCTCGAATCGGTTTAATTTTTTTAATCGCTTGATACATCAGCGGTTGCGTAACAGACGGTTCATCCGCTTCGTTATGGCCATGACGTCGGTAACACACCAAATCTAACACCACATCACGCTTAAATTTCATGCGAAAATCAAACGCCATCTGCGTTGCAAAAATAACGGCTTCAGGATCATCTCCATTCACATGAATGACGGGAGCTTGAACCATTTTTGCAACATCGGTGCAATACAGTGTTGAACGCGAATCCAACGGATTACTTGTGGTAAAACCAATTTGGTTATTAATCACAATATGAACCGTTCCACCCGTACAATAGCCTCGTGCTTGAGAAAAATTAAACGTCTCCATGACAACGCCTTGACCTGCAAATGCAGCGTCTCCATGAATCACCACGGGGAGTACTTGTTTTTTATCAACAAGATCGCCTCGACGACGCAAACGCGATCGGCACGATCCTTGAACCACAGGCCCAATAATTTCAAGATGCGATGGATTAAACGCCAAGGAAACATGAACAATATTTTTAGAACAGGTCGGTAAATCCGATGAAAAACCCATGTGGTATTTTACATCACCCGTGCGTTCACCGTGTGAATTTTTGCCTTCAAATTCTTGAAATAACGCTTCGGGTTTTTTACCTAAAACATTGACGAGAACGTTGAGACGCCCACGATGGGCCATACCAATAATCACTTCTCGCACTTCGTTTTTACCGGCCTCACGAATCATCTCTTTCATCATGGGAACCAAGGCATCACCACCTTCGAGTGAGAAACGCTTTTGTCCTACAAAACGTGTTCCTAAATAACGCTCTAACCCATCGGCCGCAATCAGTTCATCAAGCAACTCTTTCTTTTTTTCCGCCGTCAGCACGCGTCGCCCACGTCCCGACTCCATTTGTTGCTGAATCCAGGTGACTTCCTCAGCATTTGCAATATGCATGTACTCAATACCAATGCTGCCACAATACGTTTGTTTTAACGCATCACGAATCACAGCCAAAGAAAAAGGCTCGTCAGAAAAACCTTTTCCTGCAAAAAATGTTTGCTTTAGATCAGCGTCAGATAAATCATGATAAGCCAGATCAAGACTCGGAGGGGTATCTCGAACCACCATATTTAACGGGTCCAGATTCGCCATAAGATGGCCGTTAGCTCGATAGGCATTAATATACTCAGACACACGCGCTTGTTTATCACCACCGTCTGTTGACGACGCCATAACAACCGCTTGTTTTGGGCGACTTGCTTCCGTTAAAAAATAATCTCGCAATGCTCGATGCGAAACATCGGCTATGACGCCATCAACAGCAGGCAATTTTTTGAAAACAGCCGCCCAATCATCAGATACAGAAGCTGGATCTTCTAAATAATCTTCATACAACCCATCAACATAGGCCATATTACCGCCTGATAAATAAGCTGAATCCCAGGCTTTTTTTAAACTATCACTCATAATTTTGTTCTCCAACGAACAGATACATCAAGTTTCGTCGTCCAACATTTGCTGTCGAATTTCACTGATAGCATGTGTTGGATTGAGTCCCTTCGGACAAACAGAAGCGCAATTCATAATGCTCCGGCAGCGAAAAACACTGAACGGATCTTGCATTTCTTCTAAACGTTTTTCAGTTGCTGTGTCTCGGCTATCAGCCAAAAATCGACGCGCCTGTAAAAGACCTGCAGGTCCCACAAATTTATCGGGGTTCCACCAAAAAGAAGGGCATGAGCTCGTGCAACAACCACACATAATACACTCATACAAACCATCCAGTTTTGCACGTTCCTGAGGTGATTGCAGCCGCTCTTGTTCAGGTGGTGCTGTATCATTTTGTAGATACGGTTTTATCCGTTCGTACTGCTTGAAAAAAGTTGTCATATCAACAACTAAATCACGCACCACCTCAAAGCCGGTTAGAGGTCGCACAACGATTGATGTTTTATTCATGGATGACAACGATGTCACACATGCCAATCCATTTGCACCGTTGATATTCATACCATCTGAACCGCACACGCCTTCTCGACATGATCGACGAAACGATAACGTTGGATCTTGCTCTGCTTTTAAGCGCTCAAGCAACGTCAAAAGCATCGGATCATTTGCGGTTGAGACACTCAGCTCATAATTTTTCATATATGGCTTTTTATCTGTCTCAGGATTATAACGATATATAGACAGGTTAATTATTCGACTATCAGTCATCAGTGTGTATCCTTATCAAGATCAATAAACACGTTTTTTCGGTTCAAGTGGAGCAACATATTTGGGGGATTGATTAACAGGCCGATAATCAATACGACCATTTTGATCAAAATAGAGTGTATGTTTAATCCACTCGTCATCATTACGTTCAGGGTAGTCTTCACGACTATGAGCACCACGACTTTCGGTACGTGCCAAAGCTGATTGTGCTGTTGCACATGCCGTTGCCATCAGATTATCAAGCTCAAGTGCTGCTATACGTTCGGTATTAAATACGTGACTTTTATCCATCAAACTTGCGGTATTCAAACGCTCACGAAGTGCTTGCAAGCGAAAAATACCTTGCTCCATCACTTCACCGGTTCGAAACACACCAAAATCCTCTTGCATCACGCGTTGCATCGCATCACGTATAATCGCTGGACTCTCACCGGTTGTGGTCGAATTTTCCCAACGTGTGTAACGCGCGAGTGAAGCATCAATTGCTTCATCACTGACATCCGCTAAATCAGGCAATTCATTCGCTTTCCACATTTTTTCAATATGAAGACCCGCCGCACGACCAAACACGACTAAATCTAGCAACGAGTTGCCACCCAAACGATTGGCACCATGCACAGATACACACGCACATTCGCCCACAGCGTATAAACCATCAACGACTTTATCTTTACCTTTGTGGTGCGTGACAACTTGAGCATGAATATTCGTTGGAATACCACCCATACTATAATGACACGTTGGTACCACTGGAATCGCATCAACAATCGGATCAACACCCGCGAACGTTTTAGATAATTCACGAATACCTGGCAGGCGTGATTTAATTAAATCAGCCCCTAAATGATCCAGTTTTAATTTAACATGAGGAACACCGTCAGGATCAAAGCCTTTTCCAGCCCGAATTTCAAGCGCAATCGAACGTGAGACAACATCACGCGAAGCCAAATCTTTTACGTGCGGTGCATAACGTTCCATAAAACGTTCGCCGTCTTTATTAATTAAATACCCGCCTTCACCACGACATCCCTCTGTCACAAGTGTACCTGCACCTGCAATGCCGGTTGGATGAAACTGCCACATTTCCATGTCTTGGAGCGGTATGCCCGCACGTGCCGCCATACCAAATCCGTCACCGGTATTAATATGTGCATTCGTGGTCGATTGATAAATACGGCCTGCACCACCTGTAGCCAAAATACAAACGCGCGCTTGGAAGAAAACAACCTCGCCTGTTTCAATACAAAACGCTGTGGTTCCAACCACACGCCCCTCGGCATCATGAACCAAGTCTAAAGCAAACCACTCACTAAAAATTTGTGTTTTTGCTTTAATATTTTGCTGATACAGCGTATGCAATAACGCATGGCCTGTACGATCGGCTGCAGCGCACGTACGGGCCGCTTGCTCACCACCAAAATTTTTGGATTGACCACCGAACGGACGTTGATAAATTTTACCGTTATCCATACGTGAAAATGGAAGGCCCATATGCTCAAGCTCATACACCGCCTGAGGGCCTTCTTTACACAAATATTCAATGCAATCTTGGTCACCAATGTAGTCGGCACCTTTCACGGTGTCGTACATGTGCCAACGCCAATCATCTTCATCTGCATTCCCAAGCGCCGATGTGATACCGCCCTGCGCCGAAACCGTATGAGAACGCGTTGGGAAAACCTTCGATAATAACGCTACGTTTAAACCTGAGTTTGCCAATTGCAGTGCCGCGCGCATACCCGCACCACCTGCCCCAATAATTACCGCATCAAATGTCTTTCGTGTCACAGTCATCGCTATTGTCCCCAAATCATCATGAAGCCCGCAATCAATTGGCTCAGTAAAACAAACAGCACCAGTCCTTGAACAAGCAGTCTCAAGCCTGTGTTTTTAATATAATCCGTTGTTACCGTCCAAAGCCCAATCCAAGCATGAAAAAGCAACGTAAATAACGCAAGTGCCGTTGTTATCTGAAACCATGGTGTTTGAAACAAAGCGGTCCACGTCTCGTAAGTCCACGGTGAAGATTGGCACCAGACTACAAAAAATAAGCCCGTATACATAGCCAAATAAATAGCGGTTACTCGCTGAACCAACCAATCTTTAAGGCCATTCCCGGTTAAACTCGTTACACTAGTGACCATAAATATGCTCCAAAAAGAAGGGTTCCAACAACAGAAAGGCCAATAACTACAAACGAACTTCGACGTGCAGCAACGAGCGTCTCACCCAATCCCATATCCATAAGCAGATGCCGAACACCAGCAAACAAATGATAGATTAACGCAGACGTGAACGCCAAAATAACAAGCTTGTACCACACACACGTCGTCATGAGCAGATGAAGATGCTTAAACGACGCGGCTGACGTAAGCGATAATTTCAAAAAATAAAGCATCATAGGTAACAACAGAAAAAGACCGATTCCTGAAATACGGTGTAAAATTGACACAATGGCCATAGGGGGAAACTTCAAACTGCCCAAATTTAGATTAATTGGTCGCTGATGATTCACAAGTCACGCCTTCTTAATGAGAAACAACCTGCAGTATAGCACCCTGTCTTCAAAAAGTTGACCCTTTAACCTCCAATCATTGTCGAATTTATTGCAGTTGAATGACGATACGTATCGCGTGGCGTTTCTGTGGGGTAGCCGTAACCTCGCTCAGATATACGTTTAACGTTCTGAAGATATTTTTCACCCCATGGACCTGGATCAAAATTGGTGACAACCACGTTGTATTTTAGATTTATAATCGACTCAAACGCTTTACGTTGTGCATACTCATGCCCGCCAAAAGCAACCTGAACCTCGGCTTCTTCGCCAATACCTTCGTCTTTTATACGCTGCACTAAAAGTGCAATCATTTTTTCGATGGTAAAATACAATTTACACATCGAAAATCCAGCTGTATAAAAATCTTCACCTTTGGACGTACTCAGCTGATCCCCATAATCCGTAATCGAATACACATATTCAAGTTGATTTGAATCAGCTAACTTTTCTGGGACAATTATTTTAGCGGTTGAAAACCGCGGAAGCACTGGATGCGTCACATAAAGATGAAAATCAGCACACTGCCACCATAGTAAAGCGACGATTTCTATCTGAGATAAAAAATCAAAATCATCACCGTCCATCAGCGCTTGACGCTGTGCCTCTAATGTTTGAATCAGCGTTTCATCTGAAAGATGATGCTCTGTATGCTCGTCGGTCATCAACGCCACCTTTTTGTCTCATGATATAGAACATCTTAGCTGAAATAACACACGAGTAACAAGCAACTAAAACGGAATGACCAAATCATCATCCATAGCTTGCAGTTGTGTTTTAAAAAGCGCTTGGATTTCATTCAAACTTACGGCACTTTCCGCTTCAAAACGCGCAACCAAACAGGGTGTTGTATTTGAGGCGCGAATCAATCCCCAACCGTGTGGAAACTCAACGCGCAAGCCATCAATCACAATTAAATCAGCATCAGGAAACACAGCTTCAGCTGTAAAACGCTTCATGAAATCAAATTTCTTAGCGTCAAAAATAGGAATCTTAATTTCAGGCGTGTTGACACTGTTTGGAACCGCATCAAACACTTCACTCACCGATTGCTCTGTAGCACTCACAATTTCAAGCAATCGAGCCGCACTGTAAAGCGCATCATCAAAACCATACCATCGATTTTTGAAGAAAATATGACCGCTCATTTCACCAGCCAACGCCGCTTGTGTTTTTTTCATCACACTTTTAACAATCGAGTGCCCGGTTGGACACATGTTCGCAACACCACCGGAGGCTTGAATGACTTGTGCTAAATGACTTGAACACTTCACGTCATATACTATCGTAGCTCCAGGTTCAGCTGTTAAAACTTGCTTTGCAAACAACATCATCAAACGATCGGGCCAGATAATATCACCCTGATTTGTAATCACACCTAAACGATCAGCATCGCCATCAAACGCTAAACCAAGATCCGCTTGATGCGAATCAACAGCGGCCTTTAAATCATTCAGATTTTCTTCAACCGTTGGATCGGGATGATGATTAGGAAAGTTACCATCCACATCACAATACAACTCGATAACAGTACAACCTAATTGCCTTAAAACATTCGGAATGATTGGCCCAGCAACACCATTACCGCAATCAACCACAACACGCATTGGCCGAGCTAATTTAATATCACCCACAATACGCTGAATATAATCATCAAGAATAGCTAACGGCATATCCTGCCCTTTGCCTTGGATAATTTTTTCTTGAAGGACAAACTGATACAAAACTTGGATATCTTCGGCCACCAATGTTTTCCCAGCCAACACCATTTTGATGCCGTTATAATCACCAGGGTTATGGCTACCTGTCACCATCAGACCACTATCAATACCTGATGTTTGGGTAGCATAATACATCACAGGCGTTGGAACCTCGCCTAAATCAAACACATCGATGCCGCTATCAAGTAAGCCTTGCTTTAAAGCTTGTGTAAGCTCGGGACTACTTAGACGCCCATCTCGAGCAATACAGATACCCGTGCGATCAAGCGCATGCAGTTGATACGCAATTGCTTGCGCTATCATATAGAAGGCATGCTCATCTAATTCTGGACCAATCACGCCCCGAACGTCGTATGCTCGAAAAACTGTGCTTGGAATATCCCGACGCGTGTATGTTTTAAGCGCTTCCATATGATTAATTTCTCCCTGAACTTCCAAAACCACCTTCGCCACGATCCGTCTCATCAAATGCTTCAACAAGTTTAAAATCAGCTCGTACGACAGGTAAAAAAACTAATTGTGCGATGCGATCACCCGGCTCAATCGTAAAATGCTCTTGCCCGCGATTCCAACATGAAATTTTAAGTTCACCCTGATAATCAGAATCAATAAGACCGACCAAATTACCGAGCACAATACCGTGCTTATGCCCAAGTCCCGAGCGCGGTAAAATAACTGCTGCCAAAGTTGGATCAGCAATATAAACAGATAATCCAGTAGGTAAAAGAACCGTTTCACCGGCTTTGACTTGCAGTGACTCCTCAATACACACACGTAAATCAATTCCAGCCGAACCGGGCGTTGCATAGGTCGGCATAGGAATACTCTTCCCCACACGGGAATCGAGAATTTTAACTTGAATCGGATGGCTCATACGTCAACTCAGCAATTAAATTGCTGCTATTTTGCAAGCTTACAGCAATAATTGCAACCAATTCTCCGGCCAACCGTACTTTATGTTTTTTAGATAGCGTGTGTTTTTGGGTATGCGTTAATACCGTAACTTCATGATGATCAACATCAAAGCCTACGCCCTCACCAACCCAGTTAGCAACAATGCAATCCAGTTTTTTCTTAATCAATTTCTCACGTGCATGGGTGATTAAATTATCCGTTTCTGCAGCAAATCCCATAACAAACCGTGCTTGGTTACTTAACGCAACCGCCGCTAGAATATCAGGATTTTGCTTTAACTCAAGTACAAGTTTATCGCTGACTTGTTTTTTTATTTTTGTTTCTGACGGTGCTTCGATTGCGTAATCAGATACCGCTGCAGCGCCAATAAAAACACATCCAGGCTCGAGCGCATCCATCACGGATTGAAGCATTTCAGAAGCTGTTTTGACGCGTTTTAATAATACACCTTCGGGTGGTTTCAAAGCTGAAGGGCCTGTAATTAAGATAACCTCGGCACCTGCAACACGTGCGGCCTCCGCCAGAGCATACCCCATTTTACCTGAGCTGTTATTACTCAAATAACGCACGGGATCAATTGCCTCTCGCGTCGGTCCAGCGGTGATAACAACACGTTGCCCCGTAAGCAAACCATGTACTCTTTGCAATCGCAATGCATTAATAATAGAGTGAACTTCAAACATTCGCCCTAGCCCTTCATCACCACAGGCTTGTATACCGTCACCCGGGCCTATGATTAAGGCACCGCGATCACGTAATGTTTTGATATTGGCGTGCGTTGCGGGATGATGCCACATGCTTTGGTTCATCGCAGGACATATCATCAACGGTATTTTTAGTACAAGTGCGAGTGTCGACAGCAAATCGTCGGCTATGCCGTGCGCAAGTTTAGCTATCGTATTTGCTGTTGCCGGCGCTATCACGCAATAATCAGCCCACCGCGCAAGCTCTATATGCCCCATCGCTTGCTCTGCCGCTTCATCAAACAAGGCGGTGCGTACGGTACGACCACTGAGCGCTTGTAGTGTCATGGGCGTTACAAAGGCTTCTGCGGATGCAGTCATCACCACCTGGACCTCGGCGCCCAATTGCGTTAATTCACGCACGAGTTGAGTGATTTTATAAGCAGCTATACCACCACAAACACCCAATAATATTCGTTTGTTTTTAAAATCTTGCATGTCTTTGCCTTATTTGCCGTGTTTATCAGCCCAATGCCAGGCGGGTTCATCTAAAATCCCCTGGTTCATTACGTGGGTTTCCCCCCATTCTTTTTCTAAGCTCAGCGAATGACATATCGGCGCTTTCTCAAGCGTCGCGACCAAGCGATTAGCATGAGATACAACCCATATTTGTGTTTTTTTTGCCGCGCAAATAATCAACCGTCCCAGGGCCGGTAACAAATCAGGATGAAGACTAGTTTCAGGCTCATTTAAAATCATCAATGGCGGTGGCCTAGGTGTTAAAAGAGCAGCGACCCACAGCAAATAACGTAATGTGCCATCCGATAATTCTAAGCCTGTTAATGGCCTTAATAACCCCTCTTGATGTAATTCTATCGCAAAATGCCCACTTTCTTGAACAAGAATATTGAGTCTGGCTCCAGGAAAGGCATCTGAAATCGCTTGTTCTAATGCTTGCTCATCACCAATTTCTCGAATCGTTTGTAGGGCTGCCGCTAAATCTCGTCCGTCATGATGCAGAACAGACGTACGTGTCGCGAGCTGTGGAAGCCTCGCTGGAGCCTCCCTATCAGAGCGAAAATGGTCGTAAAATCTCTACTCTCGAATTTGCTCTCTTAACATAATCACTTCAGGCGCTCTTATGGGATCGGCAATTTGGCTAAAAAGACTATCAAAAGCACTCGCATGCTGTGTCATCACATCCCAAGCTCGCTTCGAGCGAACTTTTATAACCGGTCCCTCGCGATGAACAAGCGCACTTGCAGGACGAAAAGTATGACCTGCCCAAATACACTCTTGTTTAATTTCGGGATCCAAAGCAAACCTTGAACTAGACGGCGGCGGGAGCCCTAATGTAATAGCGTAACCAAAATCATCATTTGAAAAACCCAAACGCAAGCGTGAATTTGCCTGCTTGGGACCGCCCTGGACTGGCATATTTTTATGCGTGGCATATTTGGATATTTTTTCTGGGCCAGCCCAAAACGTGGATTCCAGACCGCCTTCTTTAGCCAAAGACTGAATAACCCCGCCTTGTGCTGTTTCCGCTAATAATCTTAATGCACGATAAACATTCGATTTTCCACTCGCATTTTGTCCCGTCACAACATTCAGTTGTCCTAACGGAATAACAAGATTACGTAGCGATCGATAATTTCCTATGGCAAGGGTGTTAATCATAAAATCACTTCGTTTAATCCAACGTCTGTCGATAGCGCTTCACGCCAATCAACATCACGACGAGCATAAATCCTAAAATTGGAATTATTTCACGCCATACATCTAAAAAACCACTGCCTTTAAGTAAAATACCGCGAACAATGATTAAAAAATGTGTTAATGGTAACATATTTCCAATGATCTGGGCCCATTCTGGCATACCTCTAAATGGAAACATAAAACCCGATAATAAAAGTGATGGCAAAAAGAAAAACATCGCACCTTGAACTGCTTGCAGCTGATTTGTTGCCACGGTCGAAAACGTTAATCCCATCGCAAGATTTGCAGCAATAAACGGTAAACACAACACAAGTAATAAAAGTACGCTACCCTCCATGGGAACATGAAATAAAAATCTAGCAAATAATAAAATTAAACCTACCTGCATATAACCTACAAGAATATAAGGTATAATTTTTCCAACCATCACTTCAATCGGCCTGAGTGGCGTGGCAAGTAAATTCTCCATGGTACCCCGTTCAACTTCCCGGGTAATCGCCAAGGCGGTAATAATCACCAATGTCATGGTTAAGACGACACCTAATAATCCTGGGACAATATTATAAGCCGTTATCGCCAGTGGGTTATAGACCGAATGTACTATAGGAATATACGGTGGTGGCTGGGGCTTAAGCTTAGCTAAAACCCCATCAAACTCTTGATTTAATGCTCTATTTGCAAGTTCTTTAAAAACATTAACAGCCCCTGATGTTGCCGATGGATCGGTTGCATCCGCTTGCAGCAGCAACGAAGGATGAAGGCCCCGGACCAAATCTCTTGAAAACGCAGGAGGAATATTAACAATAAATTGAACTTGTGCTGTTTTTAATAAATGTTGAGCTTCTTGCTCTGATGAAACCGGCGCAATAAAACGAAAATAACTGGAGTGCTCCATGGCTGACAAGATTTTTCGTGTATACGTGCTGTTATCTGAACCGACAATCGCCGTGGGTAAATGCCGAGGATTCATGTTGATAGCAAAACCAAATAAAATAAGCTGAATTAAGGGAATACCGACCATCATTCCAAACGTCGCTTTATCTCGGCGCATTTGCATGAATTCTTTTGCCATAATCGCTTTTAGACGACGTCCCCAAAGAAGATTCATCCTAATTCACCTTGCGTTTGTTCAACCAAACTAATAAATGCATCTTCAAGCGTAGGTGTTATCGGTTTCCATGTAATCGCTGTTGTTTTGGCAAGTTCGGCAAGACCTGATTCTATCAATATCTTATCAAGGCCTGAAATATGTATATGTCGACCAAACAAAGCCGCTTGTTCCACACCTTGAATATGTTTTATTTTTTGAAGTATATGTGTGGTTAATTCGCCCTGAACTTCCCATGTATTTAATTTCGTTGCATCAATAACATCAGCCACGGTCCCTGTGACCATTAAATCGCCGTAGGCAAGGTAGGCCAAACGCGTACAGCGCTCAGCTTCATCCATATAATGCGTCGACATCAAGGTCGTGACGCCCTGTTCACTCAAGGCATGGATGGTATCCCAAAATTCTCGACGTGCGATGGGGTCGATGCCAGCGGTAGGTTCGTCGAGTAACAATAACGCAGGTTCATGCAATAAACATGCGGCTAAAGCGACGCGCTGCTTCCATCCCCCTGAAAGCTGACCGGTTAATTGCTTTCTACGACCATGCAAGTTCATTTGGTCCATAACACGCATGACCGCGTGTTTTTGTTTATTTACCTCATAGACATCAGCAATAAAATTTAAATTTTCTTCAATACTTAAGTCCGTATACAAGCTGTATTTTTGTGTCATGTAGCCGACATGCTGCTTAATCTGTCTCGACTGCGTTAAAATATCATACCCCATACATGTACCTGTACCTGAGTCAGGCACAAGCAAACCGCATAACATACGAATCGTTGTGGTTTTACCACTTCCGTTAGGGCCTAAAAAACCAAAAACTTCACCTCGTTTTACCTGCAAATCGAGCTCATGTACGGCGACATGATCACCAAAAGATTTACGTAGAGCCTGCACCTCAATAATCATATTATTGGTCATGTTTAAACCCAGTAATCGTCACAGGCTGCCCGGGCTTAAATATGCTTGGTTTTATTGGTTTTGCTGAAATACGAAAAACCAAATTATGATAATTATCTCGGCTATAAACCAAAGGAGGCACATACTCTGCTTCGCGAGCAATGTAATCAATCACCGCTTCATTTTTAGTAGCACAACCCGCACATGTAAAATAAACGGTTTGATTCAACTTAAGTTTTGGCAACATTGATGCAGGTACAAAAAACTCGATAAAAATATCTTTTGGTAAAAGCAAAGATACAACGGGCGTTCCTGCTGCAACCCATTCGCCTTCTCGGTAATAAGTATCAAAAATGTTACCGTCACCTGTTGCATAGCCTGTCTTTTGAGCAAGTTGCCATTTTGCTATTTTAATTTTTTCCAAAAGAAATTTAACACGTGTTTTTTTCTCTTCGATGATATTTTTTCGTGCACCAAGTTTTAACAAATCCAATTCTGATTCACGCTGAGATTTTAATGCTTCTAACTCAACTAAATACTCTCGGGCCTCATCTGCCTGATCTAAGTTGCCTGCTTTTTTTTGATAAAGAAGTTTATACCGTTCTTGACGTAATTTAGCTAATCGTAAACGCGCATCAACTTGCTCAATCTGTGCTTTACCTGCTTCAATTTCAGGGTGTCTTTTCGGACTTTCTTGATCTTTCAGATCAAAATCACTTTCTTTTAAAAGTAATTTTTCTGCTTCGAGTTCTAGAGCTTGTGGATTTGAATCGAGTTGAAATACAACATCACCGAGATGAACATCTGCGCCTCGCTCAAAAGGTAGGCTGATTAATGTTCCAGAAAACGATGCGGTCAAAAATATATTATTCGCTTCAACATAACCTTGAAATGTATTTTCATGACTGCGGTCACATGCCGTGAGCGCAATAAGCAGCAATATGGGTAAATATTTTTTTATTTTTATTTTTATTTTCATACCACTGCACTTTATATTTTAAATATATGTTTAAGTATATCCTAAATATAAAATTTTAAACAAAAAAAAGCCCCGCTGATTGCATAAACCAGCGAGGCTTTTAGAATTAAATCCCTGACGATGACCGACTTTCACATGGGGAGACCCCACACTATCATTGGCGCTGTTCCGTTTCACTTCTGAG
>Ga0209491_10004856_pt1 | contig 20296 bp, 16 predicted proteins | sample BON02_FD_187213 | JGI IMG/M metagenome (GOLD analysis project Ga0209491, IMG submission 187213) | Freshwater microbial communities from Lake Bonney liftoff mats and glacier meltwater in Antarctica - BON-02 (SPAdes) (version 2) | ecosystem: Environmental > Aquatic > Freshwater > Ice > Glacier... | reverse complement strand
CGATAATCATCAGTCTTAATCCTTATTCTATTGGAAGGTACTTTGCTGGAGCGCGCTTGCACAACGCACTGAAAATAAATTACTTAAAAGCTTTACTATTAAATATTTCATATTAAAAAACGTAAAAATGCTACCAAAAAGTGACTTGTTTCCCAAACCATTACCCAATGATAACCGAATTGCTGTTAATCTCCCAATTGTTTTTTCACCCGAATCGCTTTCCAACCCCAGCAATTCTTTTTGGTGTCGAAAGCTTTTACCGCTTTCACCTCGCAGATGTCAAGGTGTTCCAGGCCCGGCAGCAGCTCCTGGTCTACAAATACATCTTCCACAAAACCAATTTTCCCCAAAGATTTTAGTGGCCCCTCCACCTCCCGAAGCAGATTAGTCGGTGCCGGATCGGCCGAAAGGCCCGCTTCACCCACTTTCCAGTAGGCATCTCCCGCTCCGGGGCTAACTTTCTCCAAACCGAGCATCACGCAGTCGCCCGGAGATAGGGTAAGACCAAAGCGAGCGTAGCCAAATCCACCATGCGTATGCTCATTCACCACAAACTGAGCTGTCTGCTTTTGGGTATTAACCGACCATACCACAGCCAGCGTCATCGGCACTTCACTTTTCAATAGTGTTTCCGCCCTCGGAATCGCAGACGTATAGTAACTAACGTTACTTTTAGATTTATCTGCCTGCTGGTATTCAGCAGAGGCCATCCAGCGGGTTACCTCAGTCGGAATTCGCCATTGATGGGCTACACGCACGGCGCACAAAGCCTCAATTTCGGCTCGTGCCTCGGTCCACTGTCCGGCTTCCATCAACAGACCCGCCATTTTTTGACGGATCTTTACCAGAAACTCTGGTTTGGTACGGCAGCTGAGGGCTTTGGCCAGGCAGGCCATATATAGCGGGGCGTCGTGGGAGTGCAGCTGACCCAGCAGATCCCACACCCAGAAATCACGTTGCTTTTTACGGGCAAAGGGTAGAAAAATTTCTAGTGCACGGGAGGTTTGTTCCAGCTTATGCCACAGCAAAGCCCGGTAGTAGATCAGGTAGAGCAGATTGGGGTGAGCATCTGAAACGGCGTCAAGTTTTTCCAGAAAAGAGGAAAGCGCTGGATTATGCTGGTTCTGAGAAAGGTATACTTTGGCTACGGCCAGGTACACCCGCTCCGTCAGGGGAGATAGGGCCTTACCGTCAGGGAGTACTTCGGGTTCAAAATCGGCTTCCCGCAAATTTCCCCAGCCCCAGACCTCGACCCATTCGGGCAGGTTAGGCCAAGAGGCAGCATGTTTTAGCAAGGCTTTCAGGAGTATACTATACCCTTGCCCAGCAGCCTGAGGCCACGTATTCCAACCTACCCAAAGCCGCGCCAGCAGTGATGCCTTCGGAACCTCCGAAAGCCGGAAAAGTAGCTTAGCCACCTGCCAGTAAAGCTGTTCCCACAAGATGCCTTCGGAACTTTCCAATCCCAATGCCAGAAGTGCTTCTACGTAAGGCAGGGCTTCTTCGAGGTTCAGGCTATCTTTCTTGATGCTGTCCAGATACACCCACGCGGCGGCCCGGCGGTTGTAGAGGTCGTCAGGTTGGCGGTCCAGCAGCAGCAACACCACACTGCGGGCTTCGGCAAGGCGTCCCTCCTTACGAAGACGGGCTACCTCAGTGGCAGATACTACAACGGTAGAGCTGGAAACAGATGCATGAGTATAGAAAGTAGTAGATCGTTTGAAGGTGAATGGTTTTTAGCAATCATTAAATGCCAACTAATTTTGCACGAGTACTTAGTTTGCGTTATTAATCTAGTTAGTACACTAGTTAATTTATTACATACCAATCACTTACAAAACGATATTGGCTGACAATTTAATTACTTAAAAAACTACAATTGGTGATAGATGGCCTCATTGATGGCTTCAAAGAGGTTAGTGGAGGGCAACGCCCTAAGTTGCCCGGCAGCTCCGATCAATTCGGGAAAATAGGCCAGCTCCTTTTTCATGTACTCATTGTCTGGAATAAACCCTTGATGGGCAATTTTATTACGTACCGAATTCAGCGCCTCCACGCCAGAAAGAGGCATTTCACGATTTATTACGCCCCGAATGAAGGGATCAAGTGTGGCCAGGAAGGTTTGATGCGCCTCCCCCGGGATATTCATGGCTACGGCCACTTTGAACTTCACGTCTGAGAAGTTTTGCTTATCGAATTGATGCCGTATATTATCAAAACGCTCAAAAGCCTCCTCTGCCAACCGTTGGTTTTCTTCGTGGTAGTTCTTTACCAGGTCATACCCCAATTGGGACGAGATCACCTCATTTAGGTAGGACTCATAGAATACCGCATAACTCAGTATGGCCGAATCAAACTGCCCAGCCCGGTAGAGGAACTGAGCTTTGGCAAGCTTCACGTTCAGGTCGTCTGGCTCATCGGGTAGAAAAGCCAGCCTAGCTCTGTCTTTGACTTTCATATTTTTGAGGCTAAACTGGTAGTAAGTATAGTTACCGATACTCAAAAGATACCCAACACCCGTCAGGCGGTCAGACAGCTTACGCGCGGTGCAAATACTCTTTCTATCTTCTATTTTTCGGAGCGACAATGCGGCTTTATACTGCCCCCGGCTTACCAGGCTACGTACCTGCTCGGCCACAATGATGTTGCGGTACTCAATCTGACTCACCGTCTCCACGGTCTGTTTCTTGGCGTTGACGTACAGTACTTCCAGGCGGTCGTCGTCTACCATAAACTCGGCCATAATTTTCAGTGCCACTTTCTGCTGCGGGCTACCCCCGGCATCGCAGATACTCACATGGGGATACTCGTGTGTACGGTTCAGAGTTCGAAGCGCTTCCCGATAGTAGCGCATCAGTCCGTCATTATCTGAAATCTCGAAATTTACCGAGTGCACCTGCACCTGATTCTCCTTCAATAGACCATTACGCACCAGAATGAGGGCCATTACCTGGGCGGCCCAATAAGTATCCTGATCGGTGCGACTGTGGTCGTCGGTGGGTTGTTTGGAACCATAGAGAATAACGTGATCGAAGGCCGCCAGCTCCTGTTTGCGGTAGTGGTCCAGAATCTGGTTGACAATGGTACAGCCCAGTGCAGGGGAGAAGTGCTCAAACTCGTCGAGCATTTTCTGAGAAAACGTTTTAAAGGTTCCCCCAAACTCCGCTTTTTCAACCTCGCTGAGGTCGGCGAAATAGCGCCCCTCCCAGGTAATATTACGGTTGCCGATGTTGGCACACAAAATACGCGTCAATGAAGTAATCGTGTTGGTCATGAAGGCTGTATGGATTTTAGAGTCAATAATAATTATACAAATATGGAATCTTACAGGGCAAATGTATTGCCCGAAAGAAAACATACCTAAAAAATCAGGGTATGCTTCGGAGCCGTCATTAGTTCTAGCTCAAAGTTCTTGCCGATGCAGGTCAGGGCATTGAGCATATCCTCCCCCACTGGAAGCACCATAATGGTATCCTGATTATCGTAGCACGACTGCGCCTTGCGTAGGATATCCAGTACCTCCCGATGCATTTTACGGGTCATCCGGGCAAAGAAAACCGATTTCTGTACCCGGATACAGCCCTGCTTTTCGAGGTATTTGGCCACGAGCCTTCGTACCTTGTTATGTTCAATGTCGTACATGATGAAGCAATACATTTCGTCGGGGGTTTTGGAGGTATTACGGGTAAACCATTCCATAAAACGAGCAAACTGCTCCGGTATTTTTTCCGGATTTGTAATTGCCATCAGCAGTTGTTCGGGCGTCAGGGCTGGGAGAGCTTTTTGCTGCCAGAGGGCATTTTTCTCTGGTAGGCTGAGACATTTTTTTTTCTTATTCATGAGTTATCTGTTTTGACGGGTGGCCCGTTCAATGAGTGGATATAAAAAAATAGTTAGGTAGTAACACTGCCAACAAGCTAGTTGACCAAAAGTAGCGCGGTAAGCGGCACCCCCATCGCTTCCTGTGGTGGATGCAAAAGCTGATCAATACTCCGGTAGAGCACTTCGGCGAGGGCCAGGTCAGTACCAGTTTTGGGTGATCGTACCACGGTAAAACCTTTTTTGCCAAAAAACACATTGACCTCAGCCAACCGGTAGCCCTGCCGGGCCTGTACTTTCAAGCCATAATTAATTGGGCTCAGATTCATAACTTCCAGATTGTTGGCCTTACAAACCCTCCGGATATCATCCTCCATGGTAGTCAGTTCTTCGGGTACGTACGCTTGCCTTACCACCTTAACGGTAGACCGGGGATTCACTTCGCGCAATACCTCCCGGTAGGCGGCCTCATTGAGTGGAGCCGGCCCCTCTTTCGCTTTGTTATGACCTTCCAGGCTTTCATCCCCGCGTTCGGCTTGGGAAAGCTCGGGGACATAGGTACGCCAGTAAATAGGCTGGGCTGAACGATTTTCATACAAGTCGGGATCATGTGATAGAAAGCATGCCCGGGTCGCATCACAGGTGCGAAGATCAAGGCTTCCGGCCAGCCGTACCTCCTCGGCAAACTGACTGGCAAAAGGGCGGTAAAAAGTTTTAAAATCTGCCAAAGAAGTACAGGGCTCCGCCAGCACACACAGTACCTTTACCCCCGCCCCGCTCGGTGACACAAAAGCTAGGCGAACAGACTCGTGTTTACGGATACTGTCGGGTACCCTGCCGTCAGGCAACGTCATACCGTCCAGATCCAGCAACACGTAATGTGCCGCCACAAAGGAATCTGAATGCCGGGATCCTCCGCCAAAATCTGACCCCACCAGGTAAGGAAGACGGGTTTTGAGGCTTCGGTAAGCCTTAGCGTCCAAATCACGGATTTTACGTAGTCGCGCCGTTTCCTGTCGAAGGCTTTCTCCCTGCCGGATCAGCACGACAAGCTCATCCAGGCTGATGCTGGATAGCAGTTCGGAAGGACTTGCCGCGATAGTGTAACCAAGTGAGAGAGCAGGAAAATTTTCGAAGGCGGTAGAGGTTTAGATGAACGATGCAACAAATTTACTTCGTTGTAGGGCAATCTATTTGCCCTGTACTTGACTTTAATCATCCGAAGGAACATACTTTTTCATCATAGCTGCCAGTCGCTGGGCTTCCAGGTCCAGATGAGTCTGACGACTGCGCGCCAGTCCTTCCACGGATACCACTTCGGCCAGGTAGTCGTTCATGGACTGGATCAAAATACGCTTGCCTGTATCGGCCAACCAATACTGCCCTTTCTCCACCTCAAAGAAATCTTCCACCACTACCTGTTGTAGACATAGATGACATACTACGTAGTCGGCCCAATGCCGAAACAGCTCGATAAAGTCATATACCAGCACCGGACGGTTGTACTCATCACGGTGCAATATGCCAATGAAAGGATCCAGTCCGGCCCGCAAGAGCGCACTCTCACAACGGCCGTAGAGCATACCATAGGCGTAGTTGAGCAAACTATTGAAGCTATCGAGGGCCGGATGCTGCGAACGTTTCCGAAACTGGTATTCCTCTGGCAACACCGAGCTAATGGCACCAAAATACCACCGGCTCAGGCTACCCTCGTAGCCCCGAAAACTTGCGTAGCATTCAGAAATTTCGTGCACAGCATAGTCAGTAATCTTTTGTCGATAGTGTTCCATCTTATCGAGCGCCTCGGTCAGGGGCTTATCGGTGAGCATACTCACTAGTTGTAGTACCGCCGACTGCCCTTCGGCCTTCCTTACCAGTACCCGACGTACCCACTCGGTTGCGTCGTAATTTTGGGCAAAGCGCAATTGGTTTTTCCGGATCGTACTGATTGAACCAAAGTGATGGCTCCATACTCGTCCAATAGGAAAACCCTTCCTGTCAACAAACAGGATATCTGTATTGTGTTCGATGGCCGTGGCTATCACTTCGTAGCTCAGCTTAGTAGCCGGATGCAGGTGAATACTCTTAACCTGATACACGGGCACATAGGCTTCGGCGTCATGAGTACGCACAAGGTAGCGCCCTCCGCGTACCAGCAAACTTGCTCCGCGCTTGTTGATGATGAGTTGAGTCATGGGTGAAATCTGTTTAATGGGTGGATATATGGTCAATTCAAAATACGCTAGTGGGTACCTCACCGGATTTGGCGAAAAGCTGAGAGTGTCTTGGGCAGGGCACTACGTTCAAGGCAGCTCACGGAGGTCATTCCCATTTCACCCAGCCATTTGGTCCAGATGGCTTTGAGCAGATCCAACTCATCGAGATGATCTACCTTGGGATGCAGCTCAGCCACCCACACGCTAACGGCCGCAAACCGCTTCGGTACGGGAAGCAATCCTACCTGAGGTTGCCGGATTTGCTGCTTCCAGTCCGGAGCACCCCGCAGTTGTGCCATTAACCGGTGCGAATCGGTGGCGCGATTACCTCGCTGCTTGACGTGAACATTTTGCTCAAAATCAAAATAGCCATCGGTAAGTACGACCAGCACGTTTTCGTGGGTAGGAAGCAAATCCGTGGGTAGTTGCTCGTTGAAGTACTGCCAGATGTCGCAGCCCCGAAAATCGGTGCTACGGCTTTTACCAGTGGCAGCCTGCTGATAGAGCTGTTTGAGACGCCCCGGTAGACCTTTCCGAAAGGTATCAAGGCGCTGACGCTTGGTAGCTATTGACCCCACCATGTCCAAATACAAGTCTGCCATCACCTCATCGGCCCGATAGGAAGTACCGGCCTGCGGCGCAAGGACTACCCGAAAGCAATCGCTGGAATTGATAATGAGGTTACGACGAACCGCCTGCTCAAAACGCGCAAATACATCCAGGATCAAAGCCTGATCTTGCTGCGCCTGCCCAGGAACAAGCAGGCGATCGGATAGGTCAAGCAATAGTACGTAGTTACGAGGCTTCGTCTTCTGGGCTATTACCGACCCAGCCAGTAGAACAACGAACATAACAAAGCAGAAACGGAAGTAGAAGAAATGTGTCATAGTAGTAAAGATTTAATGGTGAATAGATATAAAATCAGGTAGGCGATTAATCGCGGGCTATGGTTGATGATTCCTCGGCGGAAGAGGCATAGGATCGAGACTCCCGAAAGTGGATGGTACTGAACGTCGTCAGAACTGCTTCACACTGCCCCTTTATCGTCTCGCAGTTGCCTCGGCTATTGAGGTAGGCCAGCCAGCCATCATAGAAGTCAGTGACTGACTTCTCCAGCTCCGAAAGACTCACTTTGAGGCTACGCTGCTGCACCCGCAGGTGCTTGATCGACACGTACATTTTTGCCAATTGAGCGCCCAGTTCATTAATCTTTCCTTTCAGATCATAGATAAAGTTGTCGGCAGCAGCTTTCATAGTGTTACGGTGGGCTATTTCCAGATTGACGATTTTGCGAGCATCTGTTTTACCCAATTCCGCTTTGAATGCATACACCAACACACCCCAGATCAGCGTGGCCACGAAACCCATCATTAGTACAATCCAGAAATCAGCACTTGTATACCATCTATGATCGGCTTGATCGAGCCCCATCAGGGTTTTAAAATATTGACCCTGTTCTTCGATTTTGTAAGCAATGAGCGCGTCCAAAAAGAGTACCATCAAAACAGCTACTACCATCCAGAAGTACCTCGCTTTTCCCGTTGCATGGTCCCATATATAATCAAGCAGGAAGGCAAACATCAGCAGCAACACCGGAGCAATCCAGTGAAAATCAAAAACCGAAAATGCACCTTTTACAAATACAGTAGCAAACAAGGTGCTGGCATTGGCTGTACTGTCCCCAGACTCGATTTCGGCACCAACGTTTCGGATCATACCCGAGTATACCGCACTTGTGTAAAAGAATACGATATAAACCAGGCCCGCCACGGCTGCTATCCCGTACTTCCACAGAGCAAAGCGATTAAGCGTATCCTTTTGTGCATACTTACCCTGGGAGTCATCCAGCCGGATTTGGTGCAACTCCTCATCGAGGCGTTGCAACTCTGCCTGAGCCCTCGGAATCTCAACCTCCTCTATTTGCTTCTGCTGAAACAACACGCCCTCACACTCCTTTTCAAGTTCGGCAATCTGCTCTCCTATCTGCGCCTGATGCTTCTGCTGCTGTTCAAGGTTGGCGTTCTCGTCAATGAGTCGTCCGTTCATAATCTGACGCAGTAGATTGTCCAGCGCTGAGGCGTCGCCGCGGTGTACTCCCGATTGCTCAAAACCGTAGTCCCGCATATTGACTCGCTTTACAGCCGCACTTTCCCACGGATGGGGTACTGGGGCCACGGCGGAGCTCTCACTCTTTTCGGGTGAAACAACAGACTGATCAGATTGGCCGTTCAAGGCGGGGCGGAGGAAATTGTAGAAAGTCGTCATGGCTGTAAGAGTGTTAGCGTGAATAAATTTTGATGTCGCAAAATAATACAGTAATAGGGCAATCTTTTTGCCCTATTACTGTATATTTGTTTTTTCACTTACACGAACAGATATGCCACTTGACCGTAATCAGTTTGGACGCCTACGCGTCATTCACAACAATTTGAGCATGAATCAAAGACTGACTATCAGCGAATTGAGTACTGCTTGCCAAATAGAGTTAAGTTTACCTCAGGCACCGTCTGAGCGAACCATGAAGTATGATTTTCATCGGCTTCGAAACTCCTTTAATGCTCCTCTTGCAAACAAAGGAGGGAAATACTTTTACACCGACGACTACTCTCTTTTCGATGTTCTGAACCCCGAAGAGCTCCGATTTGCCAAAGAAATGAACGCCATGCTAGGGCAACTTGCGCAGCTTCCATTACTCAAAGGTTTTGAGAGCTTTCAGTTAAAAATTAGGCAACGGGTAGGTGATGTAGATAGTGAACTTATCCAATTTGATCAAGTTGATCAGTATTTGGGGAAAGATCACCTACCCGAACTATACAATGCATTACGGGAGAAAAGATGTCTCAAAATCACTTACCAAGATTTCCATGGGGTAGTTTCCCAACATACCATTAGTCCGTATGTCTTAAAGGAATACAACAACCGCTGGTATTTATTTGGCTGGGAACACGTACAGAATCAGCTGTTCAACTTGGCTTTAGATCGGATTCAAAAAATTGAAAACTCAGATTTTGGATTCTTACCCGACCGCAAAAACGTGGCCACCCACCTGTCCGATATGGTCGGCGTTACACGTTCTTCGGGGGCCGAGCCGCAGGAGGTGCTGATCCGCGTCAAAAAGCCCCGCGCCTACTACCTGAAGACCAAGCCACTGCATAAGTCACAGCAGATACAGTTTGATCAGGAAACCCAAGAATCCATGGTTTTTAAATATTTTTTAATCCTGAACAAAGAGCTTACCTCTACCCTACTTAGCCTTGGTACCGATGCCGAGGTACTTGCCCCGGCGGGGCTACGGAAGGAGGTAGCGGACTGTGTAAAAGCGATGTGGGAGGGGTATCAGTAGGGTTGGTCTAGAAGGGTTTCAATATCTGCTTTGATTTGATCGTAGATTCCGTAGGGGGTTTGGAGGTCAAAAAGTTGGTCGAGGTCGGAGATTAACTTTTCTAAAGAATATCCTTTTCCAAGCAACTGGATTATTTGGTTTTTGTCAGTTGATCCAAGTCGATGTGCTAATTCATTACGCTTTTTGGATAGTACTTCCAGATACATAGAAAGGTTTTTGTATATTTCCAATTTAGTATCACTAGAAAAAAGAATTGGAAGCAAAATAAAAAAAGCCTTTCTACTTGGATTATTTAATCTTACTTTATTTTTTCTTAAAGTGCTTACCAGATTAGTATCAATACTATTAAGTTTATTAATCCAATTTTCATTTTCATCATTATTACCATAATTAGGATCAAAATATTTGCTAGTATTGCCTATTTTCTCCTCAACTTTTACTGTAAACAAGTTCTCATTAAGTGTATACACTTTCCATAAAAACTCATTAAAATCTTGATGTTTCAATGATATCTTTGATGATATATAAAGATCTTTTAGTTTAGCTTTATCAGTAAACTCAGAATCAAGATACTCATATTCATTATCTTTCTGCAACAAGTCAATGTGCGTTTTGTTCTGATTATTTTTTAGACCTAGACGTTTATTAGCATATTGAGCTAGGTAAAATACCTCTTTGTTACTGTGCAAGTTCTTATCAATCATCCCAAAATCATAGTCTTCCAAATGCTTCAAAACCTTTTGCTTATTTAAATCATTTAAAAACTTAGAAGTAAATTTCAATTCCTGTACTTCGACGCCTTCTGCCTTCTGTAATAATTTAACCTTATGCTTAAAAGCCTGTATAAGTTGTAAGGTTATTGCCTGATTGATCTGATCTATTCCTCCTTGCGGAAGAAGATGTATTTGTCTTACCTGTTCGGGGTTTCCCAGTAGCAAATCTTTGTGAGCCTCAGCAAAGTGATCATACTGGTAATCTATGTTAGCCACCTGCTCCCAAATTACATAATCATCAAAATCTACTTTGGTCAACAGTGGATGTTTGGATAAGATAGTTTGAATAATTTCTTTGAAATATAGTGTATCATTATTATAGTTGTTCGCTTTAACAGCTTTTTTTTCATAGCCTGTCTGCTGATCTGTATAGATTAGAAGAACATTGGTTATATCAGTACTTTTTGCCCATAAATCATCCAGTACGGGCTTGATGAGGGGAAAATCTAATACCTCCTTGAAAAGTTCAATATTGTTTGCAATCAACCGACCAGCTAATCTTGGACTGCATGTATAGTAGTCAGGAAAGTCTTTGTTATAGTTCGCTTCAATTTCTACCCCTCCCTTACTTATAGCCACTACTTCGAAAGTCCCCTTTTTACGAGGTTCCAGATTCCAGCCGGGCAAGGTTTCAAGCAAATCCTTCCGTAGTTGCACATCGCGGGTACCGATCGTGATTATTAAGTAGTTTTTCATAAATGTCCATTGATTGGTTTTAAAATTTAGACAATGATTCTATTTCAAAAATTCCTCAAAATTATCCCTAGAAATCACCACCGTACTGGCATCGGGATAGGCACTCGTAAAGCTTTTGGAAAACCGGGCCTTGGCTTTGGGATTCCACTTAAACTCGTAGGCGTGGAGGCGCCCGTCGTACTCTTCGAGATAATCAATCTCCTGTTGGGCGTGGGTGCGCCAGAAGTAAGTGTTCCCGTAGGCCTGATTGTAGTGGTTGGCCTTCATGCGCTCACTGACCAGGAAGTTCTCCCAAAGCGCGCCCGTGTCGGCCCGCAGGGCTAGTGGGTTAAAGTTCCCAATCAGGGCATTACGAATACCGTTGTCGTAAAAATAAATTTTCCGACTCGTATTAATTTCGTTGCGGAGGTTGCGGCTCAATGGTTGCAATCGGAAAACGACAAAAGCCTGCTCCAGTAAGCGGATGTAATTTTCTACGGTGATTTTGTCAATTTCCACCAGCCTCGATAATTCGTTGTAGGACACCTCAGTTCCTACCTGCAAGGCCAGCGCACGAAGTAGTTTTTCGAGTACTTCCGGCCGACGGATGCCCTTGTACGAAAGCAGGTCTTTAAACAAATAGCTACTACTCAACTCCTGTAAGATCAACCGCTCTTCGCCCGGATTGGTCAATACATCCGGATACATCCCAAAAATAAGGCGGGCTTCCAACTGCCCTCGTGCTTCCAGAAAATGCGTATGGTTGATCAGCTCCCGCCAACTGATCGGAAATAGCCGATACTCCCACTTGCGTCCGGTCAGGGGTTCGTTGATTTCGTTAGCCAGCTCAAAAGCAGAAGAACCCGTTGCAATCACCTGAATATCAGGCAACATATCGTGGATAATTTTGAGCGTAAGACCGATGTTTTTAATCCGCTGGGCTTCGTAGATCACCACCAGCCGGGCATTCCCCAGGTAGATTCTCAACTGCTCCACTCCTACCTCTCTCAGGCTCTCCCGAACCGTGGGCAAATCTGCATTCAGGTAGAGGGTAGGCACTTCATACCGCTCCATCAATGCTCTTACGAGGGTAGTCTTACCAACCTGACGCGGCCCCAGTATGATCACAGTCTTTCCTTTGAACAGTTTGGCATCAATTAGTTGAAAAAGCAGGCGGTTTATCATCATTTCAGTGATTGTGATCACCAATTTAATATAAATTTGACTATCGCAATCACCATATTAATATATTTTATATTGCCCTATTGATTATCAATAAGTTATCATAAAAAATCAAATAGGCGACAAGTCGACTTTTACAAAGCCGAAAATGGTGCCATTGGGGGTGGTCATTTCGGCCTCAGATGCCTCACACGAAGAATCTTACCTTTCTCTACCACTAACGCTACCCTGCACACATATCCCAGTGGTTGCTGAGCGGAATCATTCATTTCAAATTGCTTTTGATCGAAACCTTTCACGAATATTTTAACCCGATTAGGTCGGGCGCTTACAATCACTTCGGCATCTACTTCCAGATTTTTGGAAATTACTCCTTCGAACATCACAGGTTTCTTAGCTTCTTCGGCGGCTACACGGGCAGTTTCGGCCTCCTGCTCAGCTTTAAGACGGGCGGCTTCGGCTTCTTTTGCTTGCTCAGCCTCGGCAATTGCCTTACGTTCGGCTGCTTTGCTTTTCCATGCCTCAGCTTGCTCAGCAGACCAAAGTGTAAGCTTCACAAAGCCCATGGGAACTCCACCTGAAATAATTTTACGAGATTTTGGTAAATCAAAAGAGTTATATTTTGAATTTTTACGGACAGCGATTCCCAAATCATTCATTTCAGTGAGGTATTTGTCTGGGGTCAATGTTTTTTTCCATTGCTCAATGGGCCAACCTCCGGTCATATTCAAATATCCTGTACCAAAGCCAACTCGAATAATACATTCGTTTTCACCTAGATTGGAGATTTGTTCCAAAAGAACCTTCATTGTTTCAGGAAAAGCATCCGCTTCATTGGGTAAGGAAACGGTATTATACTTCCTTAATTCAGATTCAAGTTGTTTTTTAGTAAATCGGTTTACGTGACGGATAATTTTGGGCCAACTATTAATCTCATTATTGGCTTTCATTTCATAAGCAACCTGAGGGCGCTTATTGATTTCCTTCAATAAATCAGCTGGAATGGAAACACCAGACAAAGCTTCTGCCCCTTCTGGTATACATTCAACCAGCTGATTTACATCTTCTTTAATCCCAAATTCATTCCCTGTCTGATTCAAGGTTTGTGTCAATAAGCAAACGGTTTGATCAAAATGGGCATCACCAATTCTTACTAATCGAAAACTATCATGGTTTGGATCTTTCCCTGTAAGTTGATGCTCAAATTTGCCATACTTTACCGTCTTAGCACCTCTCTTCTCACCTTCCTTTTTGGTACGTAATACGCCATTTGCTATCGAGGGTTGCTTCTCTATTAATCCATTAATAACGGCTGTTCGGACTGCCCCTTTCAAAGATGATCCTGGTAGTAACGGCTGACCATTACCCGAAAATATCTGCTCACGAAGTCCATTTTTAGGCTTTAAATAATTTCCTACAATAGGTAAAAGACGTTTATGAGTTTGTGTAGGCTCTACAACGCCAGAGGGGCTGCGCTTTTTTAAATAGTCAAGCAGATCATTACCGTTATTGATGATATCAACCCATTGCTGAATATTCTCTTCCCCTATAATGTCCAATATTTTATGATCATCAATCACTGACACTACATTCTCGAATTTGAGAAATTCAGTATCACTTCTCAATGTACGTCCACTTCCCACGTGGAGGGGAGTAAGTATCTTGATGTGGAAATAATTCATAATCTTTCAACGGGTTTATTTGTTGGAATACAAAAAGCAAGGCCATCACGCCAAACATTCTGACTAAGTCCGGTATACTCTGGTTTCAGGTTTTCTACCTTACCTACGAGCGGAAGCGACGATTTAAACACTGAACCCTCGGTAAACATGTGAACAGATTTTTTACGGATGGTCAAATGTTCGTTTCTTTCTGGACTGGCCAGATATCCTCCTCGCTTAATAAGGCCGTAAGAGCTGGATCGGAGTACATTCTCACTCACTTCTGATTTAAGGGGACAAAACAAGGATAGTACCAGTTGGTAGTCAGCGCCATCGGGTATAGTCAATGATAGAGTACCTTTTGAGCTTGTAAAATGTCCATTCCCAACGGCCCGATCAGTACCAACTCCTTCGTCTCCTAGTAGATTTAAAGCTTTCTCGACCTGCGCGCAAGCAGAACCATCGCCCTCAAATACAAACCAAAGTCCTGCTTCCTCGTTGAAAAAGAGGCGATCTACGTAGTAGGGCCGAGGATCTTCCGAATGATCAATAGATATGGCTACTCGTTGTTGAACATCTGAGGTAATGATAGATTCCTCACCAAGACTAAGTACATCCGGGTGATTACTTACGAACTTTCCTGCTGAAAAAAGATGCTTTTTTTTAATTTCGGCTTTGTTTGGTCCTATCAAATCTTCAAAATATGTTTGACCTATAAAGCTTATCTTTTTATGAGTTTTAGCCTGTTTCTCTTCCGCAATATCATCTTTTTGGAAGGGCTGCAAACGCAACATAGGCTTTGGGAAAAACAACTCGTTCTTATAAAAGGGGAAAGCAGAACTCACCCTGAAACTTTTAAAAAAAGCATCGCTATCACCAATAGTATCCCCACCAAATAATTTGCGGGCGCATACAAACAAAGCGGATTTGAGGGTATCGGAGTGCAATACCTGTTCTGATTCACCGTAATCATCTTCCTTTCCTTTAGAAAGATGTAACGGAGAATGAAAGTGAAGCTTGAAAATGGTATATTTTTTTGTCATCAGCGTAGATCCTTAGGTACAGTATTCAAATCGAGCGATTTCTCTTCTTCCTCACCATGGTAAAATTTATTGGTTCGTTCGGTCACACTCTTGATTGTGAATTTTACTTGACCATAGCCTCTCGATCCGGATCCGCCTAAATAATCATCTTGAACGAGATGTAAGCAATTGTATAGTTGAGGTAAATAATTTATATCCTCTTCGAATACATTCAAAACTATGTTCATTTCAAAAATTGCACCCGCCGGAACTCGCTCAAATGTTCGGGGAGATGCCCCAGAGGTTATTCGATCAATAACAACCTCAGTTTTCGCTTCTGTATAAGGTAAGTCTGTATTTGCTTTTTCTAATTCAACATGATTTTTAAGTTTTGCATCTCGAACTATTACCCTCGAAGGTCTTTGTTCTTCTATTTTATTACCACCAGAAGCATTACCAAATAGTTGCACGGAAATGTGCTCTGGATTACTTGATGGTGTATGCCTTACAGTTGTCGCTTCTGGGTTATACCCAATCTGCCCATTAGAAATTTCTAATAGTGATCTCATTTTCCCCTTTAATGAACTTCCAGGTAGATAAGGATGATTTGTCAAAGGGTTTCTGACAACTAATTTATCAGGACCACCAATGCCCATAGCATTGTTGCCACCCCCTATCATAATTCCAGTGAGAACTTCAATTTCCCCTGAGATAAGAATCTTTTTAGTAAGAGATTTTATATTTTTTGACATGGTTTACTAATTAAAATGTTAAACAAACTATTTGCCACCGGAAGCTTTGTGATACGCTAATATTGCTTCAATAAAATCACAGAAATTTTCAAACCTCTTGATATCACCTTCTGTCCCTGGCTTAACTTCATTATGTGCTTTGGTCATTACATCCTTAAAATCTAATGCTTTATGACTTTTATCAGTTTTTCCAGCACGAGCAGCTGCATATGCAATTTTAGGGCCCAATAACAAGAAATCTGTTTTATTGGCTTTTAAGTTAGATGCTTCGCCAGCTACTCGCATTTGAATACGCTTAATTTCACCAAATACATTACGAATTTGGGAAGTTGTTAGCTTATATTTGTCATGACCTATTGTTAGATATTCTCCAAACCAACTGGCAAACCCGATCGTTTCATCCGTAAACTCACTTTTAATCCATTCCGAATCGAAGTCGGATTTACTCCATTCCTTTTTCTGTAATTCTGTCATAGTTTTACTTGATTTAAAAGTTTAACTTCTCATTTCTAATTCAGCCCATCGGGCAGCAAAGTGCAGCAAGTCAATGTATTCGTACGTACTACCATTCATTTTTTGATTTATAAACAGGTCTTTCTTTATTTTTTCAAAAAACTTAATCGCATCGTTTGATTTAGTTCGTTGAATTGCCCGACCAATATCATAGGCCGAAATCCACCTCCAGCTTGGATTTCGCTTCTTCTTTTCCTGTTCATTTTTCATGGAATGCAAAACACTTATTTTGCCAAGAAAACCTTTCGGAATACTTGATTCGGTTTGGATGTACCTTATTAATTCATTTTTAAGGTTCTGAACTGACTCTAATTCCTTGCCAAACGCCATCGGCATCCCTAAGAAACTAAGAGCGTTTTTATCCTTACCATCATAACTATGGCCCTTAGCCAGCTTTTCTTCGTCATCTGACTGAGAAGCCGCTTTTGCAATGGGGAAACGTCCTCCAACGATAGCCATACCTCCCGAAATCCCCATCATGGGATTATGACATGTCCAGTTTTTGAATTCGGTTTGTACTTGCTGGGCAAAAGACAGCGAAGCATCCCATTTTCCGACAATAAACAAATCGTCGCCACCTGCATATAAAATAAAGGTGTTATCTCTTAGATATTTGCCCTGAGCATACTCTGTCTCTTGCCAAATTGTATTCAAATACCCTTTAAAGAAGAAATCCAATGAGCGACTAAGAGTACTATACCGTGAGAAAGTTCGCCGATTAAGATCGAAGCCATCTTTAAAGATCAAACCTAGCCTATCTACATCCATCCTGAGTATCCCTAAACGCTTAAAACTAACAGACTCATCACCAGCCATCTCGTCAAAATAAAGGGCTTCATGATCTTGTGTCCGTGGGAGGTCATTCCCTCCGTAGAAAGTAAATCCATTTACTACCCGATTCCCTGAAATGGTAAAGTCAAATAACTGAGTATCATTAATTTTGAGAATTGTGACATCATCTACACTTCCCGTCAATTTTTTCTTAAAAGATTGAACCTCTTTTTCACTCAGAAAGTAGTAAAACGTACTAATATCTAATGGCTTGAAATATCTATGGGTACTAATTCCATAAAACCGATAATCATTTTCCCAATACGAAATTTCTGATTTTGCAATCACAACATAGGTGATTTTATCCCTCAGAATTTTACCGAGCCGAATTTGTTCGAAGGTAGATTCCTTAACTTTCTCGTTGCTTCCTTCATCTAAGCTAAATGGATACTTGCGTTCTCCTTTTTGGAACTCCTCACCCGTTACCGCATCACGCTCTTGACGGCCCCCTTCATCCGATGGTTCAAAAAAGAAGGTATATCCTTCATCAGTAGCAATATATTCTGCAAAACGATTCAACTTCTTCTCAGAGAGTTTTTTGGTAAGTCCTTCCCAAAGTTTATTGAGTGTTCCATCAAAAATTGTTGATTTCTTAATTGGTTGACTACCAATAGCAAGATATAGCTTAGTACCGTGTTCTTTCCGAATTTTTCTTGTAAGCTCTTCAATCAGGAGAGTTAGCTTCTCATTAACCTTACTTGTATTTGGCGCTAAAATGTAAAACCCTCCCCCTGAACTGTATACAATATTGGAACGGTACAGATTAAGCTCATCCAAAATATATTGTACAATTACCTCTACTATCAGTTGAAGATAGAATGAACGACCTTTAAGGTTCTTTGCTGCACCTTTTCCAACAATATCATAGATATAGGCTTGAATTCCAGACAAGTCACCACCAATTAACAAAAGAGGCTCTTCGTTATTTTTGATATCCTTTGGAAAACGCCCGCTATTGGACTCATCTACCAGATAATCATGCAGGCATAATGCATAAGCAGCGGTACTGCGAGAATGCTCAAATAACGATACGTCGGGCAAATGCTGAGTACTACTCGGGATAGTTACGGTGTACTTTTCAAGTAGGTATAGAATTGAGTCACTTAACTGCCTGATATCTTTTTTGGGTACATTTTCCAGTTCTTTAGTAAATTTCCCCCACAGGTTAGCGTAGTCCTTTTGCCCACTTTGATCGAATTTATTTCTTGGAAAAAAGGAATGAGACAGGTCAACGGCCGCAATAGGCAATAGGAAGTCATTACTTTTATTTTCTAATAAATTCTCAAATATGGATTTCATCCTTACCTCCTTGAATTTATCCCACCCTTTTGAAACCTCGTAGTCATACTCTACTGTTTCGTCACCCAAACCCTGAGCGGATGTTCTGTCTACCCCAGATGAGCAATGATCAGCCAACTGAACAATACACTCTTCCAGACTAGAAGAATTAGGGTTGTGATGCGCCGCTGCCCATCTAACAATTCGTTTGCGTGCTAATGCTTCTTTACCAAAAGCATCTGGGTTATCCTCAAAGAGACTCCTGAATTTTTCAAAAAACTGAGCAGTCCATACCACATGCTTGTGCGTATATCGTCCTTCTTTGGTAGGACAAATGGAGGATTCTAGCTTTTTATGTAAAGCATCAATCTCAGCGGAGCTCTTAACTCCACTCTCATCCGCCCGTTGCCAAAACTTACCAATATCATGCAGCAAGGCTGCGAGGTACACAATATCTCGTGAGTTTGTCATCATTTTGTGGTTGTATTACGTTCTTTAATCTGACTTACCGTCCCGAACCCCAGGCTAACCCCCTTGCCAAGACCCACGTAGTCAGGCAAGAAAACATTGGAGCGGTATCGGATGTCGAAGGCGAGGAGTTTTTGTTGCTTGTAAGGCACGATTTTACTTTTGATTACTTCGTCGATGCGCAGGGAAATCGGACGATCCACGTCCCATTTCATACCTTTGGCAAAAGAGAGAATATTGGCTTTGAGAATATTTTCAAGAAATTCAGTGCGCATCAGATCATCCTGAAGCTCCTGATAACGTAGGTAGTTATCCTGATTAAGAGCCAGCCAGTTATAAAGGCGATACTGAAAGGTCCTTTCCCATACCTGAAGAGTATACTGATTCATCTGAAGGTTCTTAACCACCAGCGTGACGGGCCGCTCACCGACTTTTATTTCAAGGTTCTCGTTATTGAAGAGATGATGGATTTCATCCACGCCATAGTCCACGCAGATCATGGCTGGGTTCCGCCCGATGCGCTTGTACTGAATTACGGGATAGCCGTAAAGAAATTCACGGTCATTGAGATGGTTATGGAAGAGAATATGCTCGGGACCGGCTTTGGCAATGACTCCTCCCCGGAAGGCAGGAATTTCATAAGGTTCAATTTCGGTATCGAACTGGATGCGGAGAAATCGTATCTTTTTCAAAAAATATACAGTTGGTGGACAGATGGTATTTCGATACAAACTACGCAAAAAATGGTGCAGTTTATTTGCACTCTACTACATTTTATTTACGGAGTTACACAATTTCAGAACCGGAGCCTTTTATAACGACATATTCACCCTAGTACAACTTAGATATTTACAAGTAAGTAGCAAAATGTTTCTACTCTACCCTGAACTTTAAATTCGTGAACGGTTCCATTTAAATATGAAAGTTTACTATTCTCGGCAACCCTCCGCTGCTATGTATCCTCTTCACTTAGCTAGTTTTAGCCCGGCTACTGTATCAATTGCAAATGAGTGCTATTTTCTTTGCGTAGTCGCTCCTTATTTTTTACATAATCCACTAACTATCAATTTATTGTATGGTATAATTAGTTATTCTTTGGGGAGCCCTAATGCAAGATATTGATTAATATTACTTGAAAATCTTGCACTAATTATGTTAGGAGAATCACCGATCCTGGCCAATAAGGAGTTATTACGCTCCTTATTGAAATAGTTTATCGACCCACGGCACCCACTCGTTATTGTAGCCGACGAAATTGAATGGAAGTATTTCAAGGACGAATTTTTAAAGCTTTATGCCAAGTTGAGTCAGCCTCTGATGCCGCTTAGGTTAATGGCCGGCTGTATGCTTTTGAAGAATCGTTACAACTACGGGAATAAATCGTTGGTTAAGGGATAGATTACGGATCCTTACGTGTAGCATTTTTGGGGCTATACCTGTTTTGAGCATGGTTTTCCCTTCGACCCAAGCGATTTCACCTTCAATCGGACCATTTGGCATTGAACTGTTGCCTTGTATCGGTTGGGCTGTGCATTTTGTCCGCCTTCAATCAGACCATTTGGTACCTTATAAACGCTGCTTCTTTTTTGTGCGGCCGTAAATCTGTGCCTTTGTGCGGAAGGTGTCAATGCCGGTGGAGTGCGGTGGCCTGCGCGGAGCTGTGCTGTGACTCGTCCTAAAAAAAGTTTACACTTATTACTTATTAATCCTGATTCAAATTTACACATTTTTTTTAATCCTAAATACTGTTTACTGTTATTAAA
>Ga0209491_10004854_pt1 | contig 20306 bp, 19 predicted proteins | sample BON02_FD_187213 | JGI IMG/M metagenome (GOLD analysis project Ga0209491, IMG submission 187213) | Freshwater microbial communities from Lake Bonney liftoff mats and glacier meltwater in Antarctica - BON-02 (SPAdes) (version 2) | ecosystem: Environmental > Aquatic > Freshwater > Ice > Glacier... | reverse complement strand
GGGCCATCGAGGTGCTGGACCGCGAAATCGCGACAGCTGAAGGGCGTAAAATCATCCGGCAGGTGCGCGTGATCACCAGCAAAGGGCTGTGACGCATGGGCTGGCTCGATGCCTTTCGCCGCCGGGAAACCGGCGGCCCAAAAGACGTGCGTGCGCGACTGGAAGGGGCGATGTCGCAACGGCGCTTGCGGGGCTGGCAACCGCCCTTGGAGAATATCAACTCGCTGGTCGCTTCGGGCGGTCCGCGTCTGCTGGCGCGGTCGCGCGAGCTGGTGGTGACCAATGGCTATGCGGCAAATGCCTGTGAGGCTTTTGCGTCGAACCTGGTGGGCGACGGTATCAAGCCGTCATCGCTGATTGAGGATCCGGCCTTGCGCGATCAGGTGCAGCGGCTCTGGCTTGCCTGGACCGATGAGGCGGATGCTGACGGGCTGACCGACTTCTACGGGTTGCAGGCGATGGTGGCGCGCGAGATGTTCGTCGCGGGCGAATGCTTTGTGCGGATGCGCCCACGCCGGTCCGAGGATGGCCTGCTGGTGCCGATCCAGCTGCAGCTATTGCAGTCAGAGATGCTACCTTTTGATAAAACCGAGACCGCCACCAATGGCAACCCAATCCGCTGTGGAATTGAGTTTGACCTGATCGGACGGCGGGTGGCGTATCACTTCCGGCGCCGCCATCCCGGCGACAGCACAGATCAAAGAGCCATGTTACCCGAGACGGCCCGTGTTCCGGCCGAAGATGTCCTGCACATCTACCGCCCCATTGATGCGGGCCAAATCCGGGGTTTGCCGCACATGGTGCCTGCGATGGTGCGGCTGTTTCTGCTCGACCAATATGATGACGCCGAGCTTGACCGCAAAAAGACGGCGGCGATGTTCGCGGGCTTCATCACCAAGACCGCACCAGAAGAACAGCTGATGGGCGAGATTGAGGCCACTGATGCCAGTGGCGCGACGGTCAGTTTGGAGCCCGGCACGTTGCAGGTACTGCTACCGGGGGAAGATGTGAAGTTCTCCAGCCCCGCCGATGTTGGTGGTGGCTATGAAGCGTTTCAATACCGGACACTGCTGTCGGTCTCGGCCTCGCTGGGTCTGCCCTATCATCTGGTCACGGGTGACGTGCGCCAAGCCAACTATTCCAGCCTGCGCGCTGAATTGGTCGAGTTTCGCCGAAGGGTTGAACAGTTGCAGCATGGTGTTGTTGCACATCAGCTTTGCCGCAGGGTTTGGGCGCGCTGGTTGGAAACGGCGGTGCTGTCGGGTGCCTTGAACTTGCCAGACTATGCAGGCTCGCCTGCGCGGTATCGCGCGGTGAATTGGATCCCACCACGCTGGGATTGGGTTGATCCGCTGAAGGACATCCAGGCGCAGGTGCTGGCGATGGAGGCTGGGATTGTCTCGCGCCGCAAGGTTGTCGAGGCCACGGGCTACGACGTCGAGGAAATCGACCGCGAAAACGCAACGGACGCCAAGCGCGCCGCGGACATGGGTCTGCAGTACCGCACCAGCCCTGGCGAGACGCAAGGCGCGCGGGCAACACCGCAAACCCTGCCGGACACCGGCGGGTCCGGGGCTGACACACAACAAGGAGCGTAAGCGCATGAACAGCTGGTACACGATCCGGGCCCAAACCCAAGCGGTGGGCGCGGAGGTGCTGATCTATGACGAAATCGGGGCCTATGGCGTCTCAGCCAAGGGGTTTTTGGCAGAACTTAGCGCATTGCCGGATGCCACGCCGCTGGCCTTGCGGATTAACAGTCCAGGCGGCTCGGTGTTTGATGCGGTTGCGATCTACAATGCGATCAAGCGCCACTCCGGCGCTGTCACAGTCTGGATTGACGGCATTGCGGCTTCGGCTGCCTCCTACATTGCGATGGCGGGCGACGAGGTCGTCATGCCAGAAAACGCCTTTCTGATGATCCACGACCCTTCGGGAATTGTCATGGGTACGGCTGAGGATATGCGGGCGATGGCCGAGGCGCTCGACAAGATGAAGGGCAGCCTGCTGCAAGGCTATGTCGCCAAATCTGGCCGCCCGCCGGAAGAAATAGCGCTGCTGATGGCGGCTGAGACCTGGCTTGATGCCAAGGATGCGCTTGATTTTGGCTTTGTTGACCGGATTGACGAGCCGCTCCGGATCGCGGCGCGGTTTGATGTGGGGCGGTTCCGCAATGCACCGCCAAGGCTGGTCGAGGCTGCGGCAGACGGTCGGGACACGGCCGCAGGCGATGCAGAAGGTGGCGAAACCACCGCAGATATCGCAGGCGAGGCGTTTGCAGCAGATCCCGCCGCCGGGAATGCGAACCCAGAACCCGTACGGGCAAGTGATTTGGCCGCTGCGGGCGCTGATGCTGATGCTGGCGAATACCCATCAATGGTTCCCGACCCTGCATGCGATCCGGATGTGGAAACTCTTGGGGCTTGCGAGACTTTTGACGCAGACGCCGGACCACCCGTAAACGCCGGTCCGCCTCACGAGGACGCCTGCACCGTTGCCGCTGCCAACGGTGCTGAGAACGGCAGTGCAAAAGTGAGCCACGGAAGTGGCGTGATAATCTCGCTGCGGGCAACGTAAAATGTTGCCACTTTGGCCCTTACTGGTTTCAGGGAGGGTGGGAGATTTTAGTCGTGGATTTATATTTGAAGGTCCGCCTCGCGCGTCGGGGCGGTATGAGCGAACGGGTGGCAGCGGGCCATTTCGGGATATCGCGTGCAAGCGTGAAGAAGATGATGATGTTTTCGGTCCCGCCCGGTTATCAGCGAACGGCGCGGATCAAACGGCCGAAGTTGGACGGCTTCACCGGCTTCATTGATCAATGGCTGCAGGACGATCTCAGCCGGAACCGGAAGCAGCGCCATACCGCCAAGCGCGTTTTTGAACGGTTGCGCGACGAACATGGATTTCGGGGCGGCTAACTGATACGACAATTCCATGATTGAAACGTTCTTCAAATCCATCAAGGCTGAGCTGATCTGGCGCAACAAATGGGACACACGCCGTCAGGCAGAAGGTGCGATCTTCCAGTATATCAATGGGTTCTACAATCCGCGACGCCGTCACTCATCGCTGGGTGGTAAAAGCCCCTTGGCATTTGAACGAAAGGCCGCATAAATGAGTTCAGAGACCGGAACGTAAGCGGGACAAGACCAAAGAGTTTGCGTTTAATATGGGGATCATGATGGCGGCCGTCTGGCATCTGACGGGGATGGTGGTGGTTGGGGTGGTGGCGGCTTCAAAGTCAGGGTGAGTGTTCCACGCGGATGTGGCCAGCGATTCCATGAATATGTGGCCACCCTCTGGCGATATATCAATGACGCGCCATTATCTGTCCTTGGCGGGTTCCCGAATGATCACACTTGGCTCGTCATAAACCTGACTATACTCCGAGTCCTGCGGAAGCCGAATTTGATGACTTGACGGCTGGGCTTGGAACGATTCAGCTATACCCATGATCCGCCCCGGCTTTCTTTCCTCAGCAGACCGCCTCGAGCTTGAGGCTTGCGTGCGTCGCCAGCGTGAGGACCACGGTATTGCCCGCCGGGCAAATGCGATCCTGCTGCTCGACGACGGGGAAAGCTGTGCTCGGATCGCAAAGTTTCTCTACTTGGACGACGATACCATCCGCGGCTGGCATAAAACCTACCTGCAAGATGGGTGGGATGCGCTTGCCTTCGACGGCTGGAAGGGCAGTCAGTCCCGTATGACGCAGGCAGCCCCGCGATCTGTTCGCGCAGCGTTGCCCGCACGATGACCGATGGCAGACGACGCTTGTCAATGCAAACGTCCGGGATTGGACGGCTACTCTATTTCCAGCGTCAGGTCCGCCCCCATCCGGTGGGAGAGTTCGCTGGCGATGCGCTGCATGTTCGAGATGATTAAATCCCGCCTGAAATCCTCCAGTCGTTCTGCCAAAAAGCTGACTGCGACACCTGCAATCGGGCGGTTGCGCGAATCCAGTACAGTGGCGCCAAAACACACGATGCCCTCGGCCACCTGTTCATTGTCGCACGAAAAGCCATCGCGCCGCACATCTTGCAATTCCGCGATGAGTTGATCTAGCGAGGCGACGCTGTTGGGGGTGCGCGGCTTTGGCATTCCGTCGGAGAACAGGCGGCTCACCTCAAAGTCGCTCATATGGCTCAGAAACGCCTTGCCGGTGGCGGTAAAGGCGGCCGGCAGTCGCATCCCGGCGCGAAATTCGATCAGCGAATGACTCACTTCGGAATTACGTGCGGCGATATAGACCACCTCTGCCCCGTCCAGCACGGATAGGGTGATCGTTGCCCCCGGCAGTTCTGTTTCGCGATCCCAAATCGCGGCAAATTCAGTGGCAACATCGGAATGTTTGGAAAAAGCATTGGCCCACCGCATGACATGCGGGCCAAGCTGAAAGGTCTGGTCGGGGCGACGCACCAATAACTCCATCTGGATGAGCGTTTGACACAGCGTATGAACGCTGCTTTTGGCGATTTCCAATTCGCGCGATAAATCCGACAGGCCGGGGTGGCTTTTTGCCCGTGCCACAAGGTCCAGAATGCGGACGCCTCGCTCCAGGGACGGGACCAGTTTTGGCTTGGTGTCTTTCTCGTCCATGCACACCTCTGGTGAGTTTGTCTGGCAAACGCGTTTGTTCTTGACAGCATATACTGGAATGCCTACCGTTTTGTCTACAGGAAATCGTTCACCAGGCTGATCAGGAAGCATAGAGTGGAATCGTACCCCGGAATTGGACCAAGATCCAAGGCGGGCTCCTGCGGTCACAGCGTGGCATGACAGCCACAGAGAGGGGGGGGTATGGTGATGAGTGTTCGGGACTGGGCGATCCGGTTCGGCGAGGCATCTGACCGCGATCAGACCATCGGGGCGATGGCGCGGTATTTCACCTGCACCTATCTGTGGGAGATGGGGCCTGTCAAAGTCATCGTGCAGATGATTGATGGCAAGGTGTACCGCATCAACACTGAACCGCAGCCGCTCGACAGCTATGATTTCGCTTTGCGGGCCAGCCCTGCGACATGGCGCGAATTTGCCAAGGCGATCCCCGAGCCGATGTATCATGGCATCTGGGCCGCGAGTTTTCGCCGCGATTTAAAGATCGAAGGCAACACACTGGTGATGATGCAGAATCTGCGAAATTTCACTGTGCAGTTTGAGCTATTGCGTAAGGTCGGCGTGCCTGTCTGACCCCATTTAGTCTGTCCTGAAGGAGCATTGGCAATGGCCAAGCATTCCCCCGTTATTGGTCGCTACGTCACGATTGATGTGGATGGCTGCGAATACAAGGTGTTCTACCTGCGAAACGGGCAGGGTCAGCCGATCATGTGCCAGCACACCGCAGGCTGCCACAATCACCAGTGGCGCGGGCTGCTGGAAGATGCTGAGATCACCAAGAACTACGACATCATCGCCTATGATCTGCCGCGCCACGGCAAATCCGATCCGCCGCTGAACAAGGAATGGTGGAAGGAAGAATATCTGCTGACCGCTGATCATTACATGAAATTCATCTTGACGCTGGCCGATGCGCTGGATCTGGATCAGCCGATTTTCATGGGATCGTCTTTTGGCGGGAACGTCGCGCTGCAACTGGCGCTGTATCACCCGGACCGGTTCAAGGCAGTGATCCCGGTCGAAGCGGCGGAAAACTCGCCGGGGTTCTTTCTGGATTGGTGGCGGCATCCGCATGCCAACGCGGCACAGGTTTGCGCCAGCGGTGTGTGGGATCTGATGGCGCCGCAAAGTCCCGATATGGATCGCTGGTTGACCTGGCACTATTACACCCAAGGTGCGGAAGTCTTTAAGGGTGATCTGTACTTCTACTCCATCGACCATGATCTGCGCGGTAAGCTTGGCAATATCGACACCAAGAAATGCCCCGTGGTGATGATGACCGGCACCTATGATTACCTGACGCCCCCCGAGGCTACGGAAGCCACCGCCAGACAAATTCCCGGCGGGATTTATATCGAGATGGAGGATATCGGGCATTTTCCGATGTCCGAGAACCACCCGCTGTTTGCCGTCTATCTGAAAGAGGCGCTTCGGATCATCGCCGAGCGGACGCAAGGCCGTCCGTTTGATCCTGCGCTGAACCAGACCGCCTGAATGTTTGAGGTTTCCGCCATGAAGATCGTAGAATTCGACGACAAAGGCCGCCAGGTAGAGCGTGAGGCCGAAGGCTTGTCGTCGAAGGGATCAACCTCCAGCCTCGCGCCGCGCCCGGTGTTTTCCGCCGGGCCGGCCACGGCACCTAAGCAGCGGCGCAAATCCAGCGGGATCGAGCTGCATATGTTCCAGACCGGAACACTGAAGACCAAGACCAAATATATCAAGATGAACCAGGGCGAAGGCACGTTGGAAATTCCTGTGCCGTGGTTTTTACTGAAACATCCGCAGGGCAATGTGGTGATTGACGGCGGCAACGCCATTGAAGCTGCCATCGACAAGCGCGGCCATTGGGGCGCTGTGGTCGATGCCTATGATCCGGTGATGACCCTGTCTGACAACTGTGTGGACCAGTTGAAGATGGTCAGCGTGTCGCCGGGCGATGTGCGCTTTGTAGTGCAGTCGCATCTGCATCTGGACCATACCGGGGCGATCGGGCGGTTTCCACGGGCGCAGCATATCGTGCAGCGGTCCGAATATGACTATGCGTTCAAGCCGCACTGGTTTTCCGCCGGGGCCTATATCCGCGCCGATTTCGACCGACCGGGCCTGAACTGGAAATTCCTCGGCGGTACGTTCACCGACAATTACGACCTGTTCGGTGATGGGGTGCTCAAGATGATCTACACTCCTGGCCATTCGCCGGGCCATCAATCCTTTCTGGTCACACTGCCCAAATCCGGCCCGATCCTGTTGACGATTGATGCGGCCTATACTGTCGATCACTGGAACAACAAAGCACTGCCGGGGCTGGTGACATCATGCATCGAGGCGGCGGATTCCGTGGCCAAGCTGCGCGCCATTGCGGCGACGACAGGCGCGATGATTGTCACCGGGCATGACCCGCAGGACTGGGCGCGGTTTCGCAAAGCGCCGCAAGATTTCTACGACTGAGCCCCCGGCTATGCCGGAACCATACCAAAGAGAGGACTACCACATGACACTGATCGGTAAACTTGTCACCACAGCGGCGATGCTGGCGCTTTGCACCACCGCCAGTCTGGCCGAAGGGCTGGACGAGATCGACCCTGCCGTTGCGGCGCGGCTGTATGACCCGGCGATGCTCGACCCGGCACAGCCGGTCGGCGCTAGCAAATGGCGCGATTTCGTCGCCAAGAACCCGCCACCGTGGAAAATCGGCTATGCCTCGAGCTATGCCGGCAACACTTGGCGCGCTGCCGCGATGACGGAACTGACCGAAGTAATCGTGCCGAAGTGGAAAGACCTTGGCCTGCTGTCGGAAGTGGTGATCACCCAGTCCAACCTGAACGATTCTACGCAAATTCAGCAAATGCGCCAGTTGGTCGATCAGGGCGTTGATGCGATCATCCTGTGCTGCTCCAACCCAACGGCGCTGAATGCCTCGGTGCAGTATGCCGCCAACAAAGGCGTGCCTGTGTTCACGATGACCGGCTACCTGACCTCGGAATTCTCGACCAATTCATCGGTTAACTATCAGCTTGCCGGCTATGAGATTGGCAAGGCGATGGCCGAGCAGTTGGGTGGCAAGGGCAATGTTCTGGTGGTTGAGGGTATTCCCGGAACCTCTGGCTCTGACAGTCAGAACCGCGGTGTGCTTGCGGGTCTTGCCTCAGCGCCCGGGATCGAAGTTGTAGGCTCGGTTGCGGGCATGTGGACGGATCAGGTCGCGCAGGGCGAAGTCCAGAAATGGATGGCGACCCATCCGGGCGAGTTGAATGGCATTGTGGTGCAATCGGCTGCTGAAATGGGCGTGCTGCGGGCTGTGGCGCAATCGGGGCGCAGCGATATTGCGGTAGCAATCGGCGGCGAACTCGGCGCGCTTTGCCAATGGCGCAACGCCCCTAGCCTGCTCAACGTATCGTATCAGGTCTGGCCGCCGGCCGATGAGATCGAGCTGATGTGGAACATCATGATGCGGACCTTGCAGGGCCAGGGACCGAAGATGCAGTCGGTTCTGGTCGATCCGGTCAAGCTGACCCACGAAGAGCTGGTCGCGATGATGGCTGAGGATTGCTCGGTGGATACGCCTGATTGGCTGGCCGTCGGTGCCGACCGTTGGGGCGGATCGGCTGCTTATCTCGACCAATTCTTCCTGCGTCCGGCTGATCCGACCGCATTCAAGAAGTAACCTATCCGGGGCCGCTGTGATGGCGGCCCCGACCCTCCCTTACATCACGCTGGAATGATATCATGCCTTCGGCTGCTGCCCCCTCCATGTCTGTCGAACCGGGTCGTGATACGATAACGGTGCGTAGCGTGAAGAAGTATTTCGGGCCGACGCGAGCGCTGGATGGTATCAGTTTTTCGGCGCGGTCAGGCGAGATCCATGCGATTGTCGGTGGCAATGGCAGCGGCAAAAGCACGTTGGCCAAGGTGGTTTCCGGCATTCTGCCAATTGATTCAGGATCGGTTTCCATTCTGGGCGAGGCACCTGCGACACCCGCCGAAAGCCGCGCCTTGGGGATTTCGACCGTTTATCAAGAAGTGATGGTGGCCGATGAAAGCTCGGTCGTGGATAATATCTACCTCGGTGCGGACCGTCTGTTTACCAAGACCCTGTCCAATGAGCGCAAGGTGGCGCGCGCCGCAGCACTGATGCAGGAACTATCGGGCGAGGTGGTGGACCCGCACGCCTTGGTCGGGACGCTGCCGCTGGGGCTGAAACAATGGATCACCATTGCCCGCGCGCTGCTGACGGAACCGAAGATTCTGATATTGGACGAAAGCTCCGCAGCTTTGGATTTCGATTCGACCGAGCGTTTGTTCAACAAGATGCGGTCTTTGCGCGATGCAGGCACCACGGTACTGATCGTGACGCACCGGATTGCCGAACTGATCCGCATTTCGGACCGTGCCACCGTGCTGCGTGACGGGCGGGATGTGGGCGTGCTGGAAAAGCATGAGATCACCGAGAAAAACCTGCTGGCGCTGATGACCGGCGTTGATCGTGGGAACAGTCACGACGCGCTCGCCGCTCCACAGCCCAAAACGACGGAGCGGGCATTGAAAGCCCGCGCCTTGGTGGTGGAACCCGGCGCGGCGGCGTTTGATTTTGATCTGCGGCGCGGCGAGATCGTCGGCGTGGCAGGGCTTGATGGGCAGGGGCAGGATGCCTTTGTGCGCGTGCTCGCGGGCGTTCGGCCGGCCACAGCGGGTGTCGTGCAGGTGGCGTCGCGTGACAGAGCTTGGTCGCTGGTGCGAACCCTGCCCGAAGCGGTGAAAGCCCGGATCGCCTATGTATCGGGCGACCGCAAGCGCGAGGGGATATTCGCCTCGCTTTCGATATTCGAGAATATGATGATGCCGCTCTATCGCGATAAAAAGCGCGCGGGGATACTGGGGATCACCGATATGCTGACGCTGGGTGCAATTTTCAAGCGCGAGGCGGATAATCTGCTGATCAAGTTCGGCGTCAAGGAAGACCGCATCACCTCGTTGTCGGGCGGCAACCAGCAAAAGGTGCTGATCGGGCGCGGTTTTGCGATGCGCCCCGATGTGATCGTGCTGAATGATCCGGCGCGCGGGATTGATGTCGGCGCCAAGACCGAGCTTTACAAACATCTGCGGAGCTTTGCCGAAGAAGGTCGGTCTGTCGTGTATATGTCGTCTGAGCTTGAAGAGTTTCTGGGCTTTGCCACCCGTGTGATCGTGTTCCGCGATGGCGCACCGTTTGATGCCTTCGATGGCCGCAACCTGAACCCCAAATCAGTGTTGGAAGCGATGTTTGGCCAAACCACGGGGGCGGGGCTGGCAACGGCGCATGGTCTGACGCCAAAGCGGGCAGTTCCGGCTGCGGGCGGGGGCGCGGCGCTGGACGGGGTGCGGGTGGTCGTCGAAGTGCCCGCAGCGATCAAAGACGCGATGCGCGCGGCGAATCCTGTGGCGGCACCTCAGTTCATGCTGACCGAGCGGCTGGTTGAGGGACCAAAGCCCACCAAACCGATCCGAATTGTCGAATTTGATGCAAGTGGCACGAAACGCGAGGCCGGGCGGTGAGCGTGGTCCCGACCAATGACGCGGTGCAGGGGGGCAGGTCAAACCCGTTCCTGCTGATGCCGATCACCCTGTTTTTTGTGCTGCTGGCGCTGGCGGTGCTGCGCGCGCCGTCGTTGATGTCGAGTTCTGGTATCGGGGCTGCGATCGTCGTGGCGACGCCGCTGATCCTTGCGACCTATGCGCTGATGGCTTCGACGATTTCGGGGCGTGGCACGGTGGACCTTTCGGTCGGGCCGCTGATCGGGTTTGTCAATGTGACACTGATCCAGCTGAGCAGCGCTGGGTTGCTGGAAAGCCCGATCGCGGTATTTCTGTATGCCATTTTCATTGGCGCATTGTATCAGTTCATCTTTGCGCTGATCGTGATTTACGTGCGGGTTCAGCCCATCATCGTTTCGCTGTCGGGTTATTTGGCGCTGACCGGGATCAATCTGGTGATCCTGCCGCGCCCCGGAGGGATCGCGCCGGCTTTCATGGCGGAATGGGGCTATGGCATCAGCATCTTCTCGCCGGTGCTGGTGATGCTGGTGCTGGCCTCTGTGGCGTGGCTGTTGTTCACAACGACGGCGTTTTACACCCATTTGCGGCTGATGGGGTCCGATGAGCGGGCGGCCTACACCGCAGGCGTGCCGATCACCATCGTGCGGATAGGGGCGCATCTTATTTCCGGTGCGTTTGCCGGGCTGGCGGCGATTGCCTTTACCGCGCTGATCTCGTCGGGCGATCCGTCGCAGGGCACAACCTATACGCTGATCGCGGTGACAGCTTTGGTGCTGGGCGGTGCGTCTTTGGCAGGCGGGCGTGGCGGAGTGTTCGGGTCGGCGCTCGGGGCGTTGAACCTGTATCTGATCAGCTTTGTGCTGGCGACGTTCAACTTTGGCGCGGTGCAAAGCTATGTGACCAATCTGGCTTATGGCACGATTCTGGTGGTGTCACTTCTGCTGACCCTGCTGATCCCGGTGATCCAGCGCTATATCCGCAACTTCTCGCCGCTGTTGTATTTCGTGACGCTGGCGGTGGTGGTGCTGGGGATCATCCTGCACGCGACATTTGATTATGCGGCTTTGCCCGTCGCCGCGCTGTCTCCGCGGGGGATGCAGGCGGCATTGACCGGGCCACTGGAGATTGCGATTATCGGCTCGCAGACCGAAGCGCTGCGGTTGGCAGCGGCCCCGGTGGTGCTGTCGCTGCTGCTGCTGATTGTCATCGCGGTGTTCCTGCGGGTGGCGGTAGGCCAGTCGGATCGGCGCAGTTTTGCGCCTGTCGTGGCGGTGGTAGTGGCCGCACTAGTGCTGGGCGGGACGTTTGTGATGACCCAACGACCGTTTACAACCGAGGTTGCGCCATGATCACACTTGCCGCCCCGCTGACGCTGCCCGCCCGGATACTGGGCGTCGTGATCGGGCTGATCCTGACCGGGATAGGTGCAGGCTTTGGCTTTGCCGCGGGCGCGTCGGTGCAGATTGTCATTCTGGCGGCGATTGCCACGCTCGCGTTGTTTGTCTGGGGCTGGCAATTTGTGCTGGGGCAGTTTCCAGCCACGCCCGGCGTGGTGGAGGGGCCAAACCCGGCCCGAGCGGCATGGATGCAGTATCGCTGGCCGCTGTTCGGGTTGGCGCTGATCCTGCTGGCCTTTGTGGTGTTGTCGCTGACGGTTGAGGGGTTCTTCAACATCTGGAACGTGATTTCACTGCTGATCCTGCTGGTGATTCTGGTGCTGACCCGCACTTTAGGTCGGCAATTCCAGCAAAACCGCTCGGCGTTTATCGGTATCATGGTCCTGGCCGGGCTGTTCTCGGTCGGATCAATGAACATCGAGGGCTTCGCCTCGGGCATCAATATCAAGTCTATGCTGCTTTTCGCGGCTTTCCTTGGCATCGCCTCGGTCGGGCAGACACTGGTGGCGCTGCTTGGCGGGCTGGATCTGTCGATCCCGTTCGTCATTGGCGGAGCGAATGTTGGGCTGCTCTATCTGATCAGCCTTGGAGTGCCGGGCTGGCTGGCGCTGATTTTGGTGCTGCTGGTCGGTGCATTGCTAGGGGTTATCAACGGCTTGCTCAGCTACAAACTACAAGGTCAGGCGCTGATTGTCACCTTGGGGACCGGGTTTGCAATTTCGGGCGGGGTGCAGATCATCACCTCAATCGGCTCGGAATATTCGGGCAATGTGTTCGGCACCGTGCCGCCTTGGCTCGTTAATATCTCGGCGATGAACGGATCGACCTTTGGCCTGCCGTTTCCGCCGGTGATCGCGTTGTGGGCGTTGCTTGCGCTGATCCTGATCGTGGGGATGCGGATCACCCTTTATGGCCGGTTCCTGTATGCGCTGGGGGTCAACCGCACCTCGGCCAGCCGGGTGATGATATCGGAACTGCGCTACTGGGTCGGCGCGTATGCGGCATCAGGGTTCTTTGCGGCGCTGACCGGGTGCCTTTTGCTCGGTTGGTCGGGCGGCGGCTTCATCGGGGTGGGCGATCAATACCTGTTCCTGACGTTGGCGGCTGTGGTCGTGGGCGGAACCTCGCTATTGGGCGGCGCGGGCGGCTACGGCTTTACGGTGATCGGGGTGCTGGTGTTGCAGGTTCTGTCCAGCTTCCTTGTCGGCATTGGGCTGGATTTTAAATGGCAGCAATTCATCTTTGGCCTGCTGATCCTGCCGATGGTCGCACTTTACGCACGTTCCCCCCACATCCGCACTCAGATATGAAGGGGCAAGACACAATGACATTTCGCGAGGGGAGACAATAACATGGCGGTGTTTCAGACAACCGACCTGACCGCGGCCAGCTATTCGGTGGCGCTATTCGGGCTAGCAGCGACGGCATTGCTGCTGCTGCTGGGCACATCTTGGGTGGGGCGCGGCTTTCGCGTCCCGGTGGTGCTATGCGCCATTGCCGCGCTGATCGGCGTGGGCGCAGCCTATGAGGCACGCGCCGCCTGGGGGGCAGGGCAAGGGGTGCCGGTGGTGTATCATTATGTCGGCTGGGCAGTGTCGATGCCACTTCAGGTGATGGCGCTGTTCTTCTTTGCCAATTCGGCGGGCAAGGTTGGTGCGGACCTGTTCTGGCGGCTGGTGGTGGTGTCGGTCCTGATGGTGTTCGTGCGCTACCTGGGCGAGGCCGCGTTCATGAACCCGACGCTGGCCTTTCTGATCGGCCTGGTATTTTGGCTTTATATTCTGGGCGAACTGTATTTTGGCCGGATGGACGATGTGGTCCGCACTGCGCCCGGCGACCATCTGCGGCGCGGCTATTTCTGGTTGCGGTTGATCGTGACGATTGGCTGGGCGATCTATCCTCTAGGCAATTTTCTGACGGCTTTTGCCGGGATGGCCGATGATGGCAGCCTGTCGGTTGCCTATAACCTTGCCGATATCCTGAACCGCATGGCCTTTGGCGTTGCCGTTCTGGCCACCGGTGCCATACTGCAAAGCGAGGTGCATCGTGGCTGACCTGATCTCAATTCTCATTAAAGGAGCGCGTCCATGAAGGGTGCAGACGTAATTGCCATCATCATCCTGGCCGCCATCGTCATCGCCGTGGCCGCCTATCTGCTGCATTGGCTATACCGGCGGTCGACAAAGGACGTGTCCTTTGTGCGCACCGGTTTTGGCGGCGAAAAGGTTGTGATGGGGGGGGGCGCGCTGGTGCTGCCGATCCTGCATGACTTGACCGAAGTTAACATGAACACGCTGCGGCTGGAAGTGACACGGGCGCGTGAGAAATCGCTGATCACCAAGGACAGGATGCGGGTTGAATTGACGGTGGAGTTCTATGTCCGGGTCGCCCCCACTAATGAGGCTGTGGCGATTGCCGCGCGGTCGTTGGGCAACCGCACGATGAATGCAGAGCAGTTGAAAGACCTGATCCAGGGCCGTTTTGTCGATGCCATGGGTGGGGCTGCGGCCAAGATGACGTTGGAGCATATCCACGAAAACCGGCAGGAATTTGTGCGCGAGGTCAAACGCGAGGTGGCCGACAGTCTGGAACTGGACGGGCTGGAGCTGGAATCGGTGTCGTTGACCTCGCTCGACCAAGCCGACATCAAGCTGTTTGATCCTTCGAACACCTTTGACGCTGAAGGTCTGACCCGGTTGACCGAGCAGATCGAAAGCCGCAAGAAAAAGCGTAACGATATCGAAAAAGACACCGCTGTTGCGATCCGTGCAAAGAATCTTGAGGCAGAGATGCGGTCGCTGACGATCCAGCGCGATAGTGAATACGCCCGCATGGCGCATGAGGCCGAAGTGGCGATCCAGCGCGCCCAGCGCAAATCCGAGATTGCCACGGAAAGCGCCATGCGCGAACGCGAGATTGAATCGGTGAAACTGCGCGAACGCGAAGTGGTGGAACACACTCGGATTGACATGGAACAAAAGATCGAGACGCTGGAAATCAAGGGCCGTGAAACTGTGCAGCTCGAAGAACAGAGCCGCGAAATTGCAGTGTCGCTGAAATCCAAAGAGCGGTCCGAGGCGCAGGCCGGGGCTGAAGCTGCACGGGCCACCATGATCGAGGCGCAAGAGCGCGTGCAGACCATACGCGATACCGAGATTGCCAACCGCCTGAAGGCGATTGAGATGATCGACGCCGTGCGGGTGGCAGAAGCCCAAGCAGCAGGTGTGCGGATCATGGCCGAAGCCGAAAAAGCCGCAGCGCAAGACCGCGCCGATGCCGACCGGATCGCGGTTTTAGCACTCGAAGCCCGGTATAAGGTGGAGAACGCGGGCCGGGAGGCGATGTATGCCGCCGAGAATACCCGCTCCGATGCCAGCCGTAAATCGGCGCTGCATCAATCGTTGGTGGAACGCCTGCCCGAGATCATCCGCGAAAGCGTCAAGCCGATGGAGCGGATCGAGAGTATCAAGATCCTGCATGTCGAAGGGTTGCCGGGGCTGTCCGGTGCATCGGCTGGCGGCACCGGTGGCGAAGGCGGCGGCGAAGGCGGCAATGCTCCGCGTGATGGCAATCTGGCCGAACAGGTGGTGACATCGGCGCTGCGCTACCGTTCGCAAGCGCCGTTCGTCGATACGTTGTTAAGCGAAATCGGCCTGACGGGCGATACGATCCATCGGCCCCATACCCTGCAAGACCTGTCCAAGATTGTCTATTCCGAGCCTGCCGCCCCTGCGGCCAAGCCCGGTAAGTAAGCCCAAGGGGGCGGTGCGCGCCCCCTTCAACCCTCCGCAGATAGGTGATCCATGCCAACCCCGCCCCATATCGAACGCGGCATTCTGGTCTTTGCGATCTGGGCCTGCCTTGGGTTTCTGGGACTTGGCATCGTACTGGAAGGCTTTGCCCGCGATCTCTGGGCGCTGTCGGCTGGTGGTGTGGCAGTGATCGTGTTGGCTTTTGGCGCGCATATCGTGGTGAACGGGGTCTTTGATACCGGCTTTACCCGTGGTGAGGCCGTGCTGGGGATCGGGTTTTATGGCCTGTTGGGGCTGGTCTTTATCCTTGGTGCGGTTGGCGGTAATCTGAGCCTGCCCGACCTCTATTCCGGGCTATCGCTGTTCGGCGTGTTGGCGGCAGGGTTTCTGGCCTATCTCGCGACACGCCACGGTCTGCGCGGCGCTTTTTCGCAGTTTCATATCAAGCCAACGCAGGCGGAGAAGGCATAATGGTCTGGTTGCCGCTTTACGGGCTGTTTTACGCAATGGTCACGCTGTACTGGGCGCGGATTGCGGCACAGCAGAATGGCGATTTTCAGACGTATTTCTCTGCCGGCCACAGCCTGTCGCCCTGGGTCGCGGCGCTGCTGATGGCGGGGGCTAGCCTGTCTGGCTGGGCTTTGCTGGGCGGAGCCGACGAGATTGCGCAACGCGGTTTTGGCCTGCCGGTGCTATTGCAGGCGGGTGTGGTGCTGGCAGTGCCGGGAGTGCTGTTTTTCAAGCGGATGTGGTTTGTCGGGCAACGTCTGCGCCTGTCCTCGCAGGGCGAATTGCTGCGAAGCTATTATGGGTCAGAGTTTCTGGTCGCGTTTTCTGCCGTGGTAGCAGTGCTGTTCGCCGTTGGGTTTGCCGGGCTGCAACTGGGCGCGTTGAGCCGGTTGGTCGAGGCAATGACCGGCGGCGCAGTCACCGCGCCTGTGGTAGGGATGGTGCTGGGTGTGGTGCTGTTTGGCTATGTGGTGATCGGGGGTATGCGCGCAGTGGGCTATCTGGGTGCGGTGCAAGCCGTGCTGGCCGCCGCTGCGATGGTGGGGTTTTCCGGGTTTGCGCTGATCTCTCTTGGTGGATTTGGCGAGTTGAACCAAGGGCTTGTGGCTTTGGCGGCCGACCCCGCGCAGGCTGGGCGCTTTGCCGTAGCGGGGGTGATTCAGTTCACCGCTGGCATCGGGAGGGGTGCTGCTTTGGGGCATGAAGGCACGGCGGTGGCGAGCCTATCGCTGGCTTTCGCACTGATGGGATTTCAAGCCAGCCCGTTGGCCGCCAAAATCATCCTGTCCACACGCAGCCCGCGCGGATTGGCTGCCGGGCAGACATGGGTGATGGCGGGCATGTTTGGCGGGCTGATGGCGCTGGCAATGGCGGCGTTGGGTGCCGCGGCGCTGGTGTCACCCGGCCTTACTGTGGCGGGACTGTTGCAATCGTTGTCACCATGGTTCGCGGCGTGGCTGTTCATCGGCGCACTGGCTGGGGTCCAGTTGATGGCAGGGCTTGCGCTGCTCACTGCCGGCGAGTCGCTGGTGTGCCACATCTACAAGCCGTGGTTTCACGGTGCACTCGACCGCAAGGCGACGGTGACGGTGACACGGGTGGTGATCGGGCTGCTGGCGGTGGCAGCCGTGCTGATGCAGGCGCTGACGCCGGTCACCCTGTCGATGCTTGGCGGTTTGGCGCTGCCGCTGGCGTTTCAGCTATGGACACCACTGTTGGGGATGACGTGGCTGCGCTGGATCACCCCGCAGGCGGCGGTGATGGGCGTAGGTTTTGGCATCGCGGGTGTGCTGCTGGCCGAGCCCCCGGGGCATGCGGTACTGGCGTTTCTTGGCCTTGATCTGCCCTGGGGACGCTGGCCGTGGACGATCCATTCCGCCGCCTGGGGCATGGCTGCAAACCTGGCAGCCGTGTTGCTGATTTCCGCGATCACGCAGCGGCGTGGTTTCGGGTCCGAGGCGCAAGAGGCGCGGCGGTTTCTGGCAGCTGCGCTGCAGACCAGCCCGCGCGCCAAGGCGCTGAAATCAACCGCATGGTCGGTGGTGCTGGCTTGGGGGTTTCTGGCGATTGGACCGGGGCTGGTGCTTGGCAACACGGCCTTTACCGCGCCAGATGGCCGCTGGCTGGTCGGGATGCCCTCACTCTGGGCATGGGGGCTGCTGTTCTGGGCGCTGGGCGTCGGGGTTGTCTGGTTTCTGGCCTACAAGATGGAGATGGCGAGCCCGGGCACAGACGACATTCCCGCCTATGAGCCTCCGCCCAGCCTGAAGCGCGACCACCGCGCCGCCGAGGCCGAACGGCTGCGGGTGCTGGTGCTGACCGGGGCAATCGGATTTGGGCTGGTGGTGCTGACGGCGCGCAGCTTTGGCGGATAGGAGAGTTTGATGATCCCGTTTGTGTTCAACACGACGAAATCGGTGCAGTTTGGCGCGGGCGCGCTGGCCCGCTTGGGCGATCTGGCGCAGGCAACAATGGGCGCGCGTGTGATGCTGATTACCGATCCCGGTATGATGGCGACTGGGATCATCGAGCGCGCCATGGGTATTCTTGCAGCGGCAGGCGTTGATGTGACTTTGTTTTCGGGTGTGCAGGCCGATCCGCCCGAGGCTGTGGTCCATGCCGCAACCGAGGCCGCTATGGCCGCTGGCGCGCAAGGTGTTATCGGGTTGGGCGGTGGCTCATCGCTGGATGTGGCGAAACTGGTGGCGCTGCTGGCAATGGGGCAAGAGACTTTGGCAGGCATTTACGGCGTTGGCAACGCCAAGGGCCCGCGCCTGCCGCTGATCTTGGTGCCAACCACCTCGGGCACTGGATCCGAGGTGACTCCGATTGCAATTGTGACCACCGGCGAGGCGCAAAAGATGGGCGTGGTTTCGCCGGTCCTGCTGCCCGATGTGGCGCTTTTGGACCCGGAATTGACCTATGGCCTGCCCGCGCATGTGACGGCAGCGACCGGCATTGACGCGATGGTGCACGCGATCGAGGCGTTTGCCAGCGTTTCGGCCAACAACAACCCGCTGTCACGGATGCTGGCATTACAGGCGCTGCGGTTGATGGGCGGGGCGGTTCTGCGCGCGGTGCAGGACGGCGATCCTGCGGCCCGCGCCGATATGCTGCTTGGCTCAATGCTGGCGGGGCAGGCCTTCGCCAATTCTCCGGTGGCGGCGGTGCATGCGCTGGCCTACCCGCTCGGCGGGCATTTCCACATTCCGCACGGGCTTTCGAACGCGCTGGTGCTGCCGCATGTGTTGCGATTCAACGCGGTGACTGCACCTGATGTCTATGCGGAAATGGCACCGCATGCCTTTCCGGCGCTAAAGGCGGTGCAAGGCCAAGAGCGGGCGGCGGCGTTTTGCGAGTCCTTGGCGCAACTCTCGCGCGATTGCGGTCTGCCGCAGCGGCTGCGTGATATGAATATTACCCAAGATTGGCTGCCCCAGCTGGCAACTGACGCGATGAAGCAGACCCGGCTTCTGGTCAACAACCCACGCCCTGTTACCGTAGCCGATGTATTGGCGATTTACACCGCCGCCTATTGACCCGTGCTCACCTGTGTCAGCGAAGAAAATCCGATGCACCTGACTGAACCGACCCGGTTTTACCGCGGGCACTGGTTTTGCAGTGCGTAACCCAGCCACCGGGGCCGAGATTGCCCGTGTCACCAATCCAGGGGAAACGCGTTTTGGATTTGACCTGATCTGAGGGGTATTGCTGTTCTGGCGGAGATGGATTCTTGGGTGGGGATCGCCCTTTTGGAGCCCGTTCCCCGCATGGACATCTTTCTCGCCGCCTACGAGACGTCCCCGATCCCTAGGCTGCCAACGCGCGTCACGACCTGTGTGATTCCTCATTGATGTTCACCCATGTGCCCATTGGCGCAATCCGATGGAGGAGATGCGGGATGGCTGGGAGACGAGGTTGTGCCAGGTGACCTGATGCCCGAAGCCGCGCTTGTTCCGCATGCTTGGAGCCGACGCGAACGTGATGCCGCGCTTCATTGTCATCATCACTCTCGCCGTTACCGGAAGCTCGGCCGCCACCGGATGGCGGGCCCATAGTGTGCGCGGCTTTATGTCGGGGGGGTTGGGTAAGAAGCTGGGTCTGACCGTGACGTCGGAAAAGGAAGCAGGCAGAGGGCAAGTGTATCGGCTCAACCGGGCGACAACTTGATGCCGAGTTTCATGATCATTTGATAAGGCTCAATTCGCATTAGCTATGCACTCCCCGATGGTATAGAACAAAAAGTGAACGCAGGAGGCGCACATGGACCATCACGACTATCTGGCCTGGCTGTCTGAGATTGATGATCTGTCCCCGGACCAGCGGATTGCAACGGTTCGGTTGCTGGCTGGTCAGCCGTCGCTGGAAGCCGTGATCGGACTGTTGGAGGAGCGGATCGGGACGGCGCGAAGCTGTCCGCATTGTGCAGCGGGCGGGGCTGTGATCCGAGGCCGCTCCAACGGGCTGAAGCGGTATTTTTGCAAGATCTGCGGCAAAACCTTCAATGCCCTGACTGGGACGCCGTTAGCTCGGCTGCGACACAAAGATTGCTGGACGGAATTTGCTGGGTCATTAAGCGATGGCGACACGGTGAAGACCTCGGCGGCGCGCTGCGGGGTAGCCGGCAGCACGGCTTTTCGCTGGCGTCACCGCTTCCTGCGGGCTGTGACGGCGGGCGCGATCAAACTGCGCGGTATCGTCGAGGCCGATGAGACGTTTGTCTTGAGCAGTCGTAAAGGCGAAAGGAACCTCGATCGCAAGGCCCGCAGGCGCGGTGGCAAGGCGTCCAAACGGGGCGTGTCGCATGAGCAAGTTCCAGTCCTAGTGGCCGCCGACCGCTCCGGCGTGACCGTCAGCGCCATATTGCCGGCGGTGTCTGCCGCTCATTTGCAAGCGGTTTTGCAGCCAGTTCTTGATCAGGACGCCCTGCTGGTCACTGACGGCTGCACCAGTTATCCGCCCTGCGCCGCCGCGATGGGCGTCAGCCATGAGGCGCTCAACC
>Ga0209491_10004850_pt1 | contig 20308 bp, 16 predicted proteins | sample BON02_FD_187213 | JGI IMG/M metagenome (GOLD analysis project Ga0209491, IMG submission 187213) | Freshwater microbial communities from Lake Bonney liftoff mats and glacier meltwater in Antarctica - BON-02 (SPAdes) (version 2) | ecosystem: Environmental > Aquatic > Freshwater > Ice > Glacier... | reverse complement strand
TTTGGCAATATCTGTAATGCTTATAAAATCTTCGCCATTAACCTTTAGTGTGCGTATGGAAACTTCTTTAACTATAATTTGCTTTGTTTTCTTCATACTACTAATCAGTTATTTTAGGAAACAAACCCTGCATTAACCCTTTTTTATGCAATTGTAATTGTTCTATTTTCTCCGATTGTGCAGTGATTAGTTCATCAAAGGAAGAAAGGCAGGAAGCGATTTTTTGTTGTTCTTTGGGATTAGGAATATTAATAACTAACGTTTTCAATTGACTTGGATAAAGGTGAACGACTGAAATGCCTTGAGCCATTTGGGCTATTTCCATTTTCTTAGCATTATTTAGGTAGTAAGATAAAAAGACACAGTTAATTTTTGTCCTAATAATATTTAAATCGCCACCAAGAGCAATTCCTTTTTCTAAAACACAGGATGCTGTCGCAATATCAATTTGGGTTTTCACCTGATGCAGGAATAATTACGTCATTGGCTTTACTTAGCACTAAATCAGTAGCATTTAAATTCGTATAAGATTTTATTTCACTTATAGTTTCTTGATAGTGAGTATAAAGTTCTCCATATCTGATACAAGCTAAATTTCCATTCTCAACAATATCTGCTTTAGATATTCCTTTTCCTTTTAAAAATGTTGCACCTTCCCCCAACTTTTTCTCCACCCAATCCCCATCCTCCAAAAACTCTGGAAAACGATATTTTGGCACATTGTCTGAATTATGATTTTTAGGATTTTGTGATTTTAGGATTTCTTTTCCCTTAATCTTATCATCCTTTAATCTATCTAATCCTAATTCTGACAGTTGCGGGAAAAGGATTTGCATCAAGCCTTTTTTGTGGTCTTTTAAAGTGGCTAATTTTTGGCTGTGAGCTGCAATCACTTCATCTAAAGAAGAAAGGCAGGAGGCTATTTTTTGTTGTTCTGTTATTGACTTAGGTAGGAAGAGTTCAAGTTGATTCAACTTCCCAATAGGAAGCTGCTTCAATGCAGTTCCTGTTGAAAGAGAGTCGAAAATGCCGTTTGTTATTAAATATCCAAGTAATTGAAATAAAAATGTATTAACTATTTTATCACAAGTATTAATTCGCACCAGTTGTGCATTTATATTAGAACCTATATGCTCGTCTGGAACGAGAGATACTATTCCTAACTCACCTCTTGTAGTTAACAATATATCGCCTTTTTTCAGATGACCTTTTGTTATTTCACTGTGCTGTTTTTTAGATATAAAACGCATTTCAGCATCTGAAACAGTCCCAAATTTTAAATTATTAGCTCTTAGAAATGGAACTCCAGATTTTAAAAAATCTGATTGACTAGGATATTTTGACGAATAATTTCCGTCACTGACATCTAATTCGAGTTCTCCAAATTGCTTTGTAATCCAACTCTCCGCACTCACAAACTCAGGAAAGCGCAATTCGGGTATTAATTTACTTTTACTCATTTGTCTGAATTATGATTTTTAGGATTTGATGATTTTAGGATGTTTTCTTCAGCTGTAATCTTGTCATCCTGAAATCTATTTAATCCTAATCCTGACGGTTTTTTGTAGTCTTTATTCTCTATATGGTTCACATTATACACCCTTTTAAATTCCATACTTTTTGCTCCAAAATTTATCAATAAGCCAATGGGTAAATTGTAGGCTTGGCAATAGTTCATTGCCTGTGCTAGATGTACGTCTTCTAATTTTATAAGCGCTTTCAATTCTACCATAATATTTTCTTCCACAAAAAAATCTACCCTACGTGTGCCAATATCAATACCTTCATAAAAAATAGACATTTCCATCTCACGCTGATAGCTTAAACCTTGCTTCTCCATTTCAATAGCCAAAGCGCGCTGATAAATGACTTCCTGAAAGCCATTGCCCAATGTGCTGTGAACTTTCATTGCACAACCTATAATTTTATGTGTCAATTCTTCGTGTTTCATTTGACGGTCACTTTTTTAATCCTATCATTTTTTAATCCTATCATCCTTTAATCCTAAAAATCATAATTCAGACAATACACTTCCCACAGAGCCTTTATCCAATTTTGAAAAGGCAAACCACTTTTTGCCAAGGTCTTTTAAGGATGCCCCTAAATGATAGACTTCTTCGCCATCAATTATTAGAAAACGGTCGTGGCTCTTGTTAAATACTTTTGTTTCAAAGTTCCCATATTGCTCATTGGCTTTTTTTACGTCCAATGCCAATTGTTTAGAACTATTTTTGCTCAATAATAGGACTTTGACCTTTTCATTTTTCTTGCTTAGGTGCAAGAGCGTGCTTTCATCTATATAGTTATCTATTAATACAATACTTTTTTTGGAAGCGCGAATAATTTTGGAAGCCAGCGCGTAGGCATCAAATACTTGTCCGTCAAAGAATACGCCTTGATTGGGGATTTCGGTTGATTGTATTTGTAAACTAATGGCATTTACTTTTTCTACAAGGTTTTCAACATTATTTTCAATTCGGTTGATCCTTTGGTTTAGTACATAACCTTTCAGTAAAAAATCTCTTAAAACTTGTGTTGCCCATATTCTGAACTGTGTACCTTGTTTTGATTTTACCCGATAGCCTACAGAGATGATAACATCAAGGCTATAAAAAGTTACTGGTTTGTCAGAATTAGGAATATGCATTTTTTGCATATTGCTTTTTTCTTCTAATTCACCCTCGGTAAATATATTGCGGATATGTCTGGATATTACGGACTGATCCCTTACAAATAAAGTTGAAAGTTGCTCTTGAGTAAGCCAAACTGTCTCCTCATAAATTCTTACTTCAATGTGTTCGACAAGTTCGTTAGCGCGATAAAGTATTATTTCGTTTTTCATCTTTAAATTTTCCTTCTTTTGAACTGTCAAGGATTCCTTGTCAACTGATTTTTGAACATAATCCTAAAAATCCTAATTCAGACAACTATTCATAAGCTGCTAATCCTGATATTTCACGCCCCTGGGCTAGTTTTTTTAATTGAGGCACTAATTCACTCATTAAAGCGGTCTCGGCTTTGCTGCGTTGTTTCCAACCTAGGTCTAAAGGCTCCATGAGGTCGGTGAGTTTTTCTCCGTCAAAAATCATTCGGTTCATAATCTGCTCTACAAAGGTTTTTAAGTCTGCGGTTTTTAAGCCGTGAGCGTTGGCAATAACAGCCAGTTCTTTGTCGTATTTTTCTACTCTAAACGTTTCATAGCCTTGGCGTAGTGCCTCTACATCTTTTCCCCTTTCCCAGTCCAAGCTGTTGATATAATCCGTCAAGTCTTCCTCTTCTTCCATTAGGTTGGAGTTGGCTTTTAGCAAACTAATCACCTGAGACTTGGACATTTTCTGCTTAGAAGGTTTTTGCTGTGTGCTATCAGCAATGAGACTCATGATGTAATCGTAATCAATCACGGCAGACGCAAATAGCACAAATTCAAAATCTAGCTGTTGTATATCCTCGGGTGCATCTTCCCCTTCTTTTTGCTGTATTTTCCTCAGTTGTTTGGCCGTTTCTAAGTACGAACTTCTAAACTCCTGCAAGTTGTCTTTTGGTAAAATAGCTTCAATCGTTTCTTGTTGTTCTTCATCCAAATCGGTGTATTGGTCGAGTTGGGTTTTTAGACGTTGCACTTCCTTAAAGTTTTTCACGAAGGCAACCTTTGCCGCATCACCACGCAGGTTGTATACTTCTTTTGGTTCGTTTACCAAATTGTGTTCTTGCATAAAATCGCCAAGTTTCTTCACAGCCTTCTTGTAATCTTCTATTACTACAGGTGCAGGATCCACCATCCAAATTTCGTTGGCCTTGCTACCATCTTCCCCTGAGAATAGGGTGATGGCTTGGTTTACAGCTTCTTGCTGCGAACGGAAATCCAAGATATTCCCATAAGGCTTGGTATCGTTCAGTACACGATTGGTTCGTGAAAACGCCTGAATTAAGCCATGGTATTTAAGGCTCTTGTCCACATACAGCGTATTCAAGTATTTGGAATCAAAACCCGTGAGCAGCATATCTACCACAATGGTTATATCAATCTTGTTTTTATGTGGATAATCCTTGTTTGTGAATTTTTGGTCTTTGATTCGTTTTTGTATGTCCTGATAGTAGCTATCAAAATTGTTGATGTCGTGATTCGTGCTAAACTGTTTGTTATAATCGGCAATTATTTCAATCAGCGCTTTTTTCTTCTCTTCTGGATTTTGCTTGTTGTCATCTTTTTCCTGTGCTAAATCTTCCTGAAGCTGCTTGATGTCTGCGGCATTTTTCTGACTTTGTTTGTCTCCTTCCTTGGCAATCAACTGAGCAGGTGGGGAAAATACGCAAGCGATGTTAAGCGGGACATAATCAGGGTCTTCCACTAGCTTTTGTTCCTGAATCGTTTTTAATATTCTGTAATATTCTATCGCGTTATTGATCGAGGCAGTTGCCAATACCGCATTGAATTTCCGCTGATTGGTTGCTGCATTGTGTTTTTCGATAATCGCTTCCGCAACAGCTTGTTGCGCAATGGCTTCTCCTGGTTTTGGGTTATGTTCACCTTTGCTACGTTCGACAGACTCAGTGCGAGCTTTGAAATAGTCAATATGAAAACGCAATACATTTTTATCCTCTATTGCATGAGTTATGGTGTATTTTGGCAATTCATGCTGAAAAATACTTTTAGTGGTTTTCAGTGTCTTCGCTTCACCATCAATCTCGTAGTATGTTGCATTTTCTTCAAAGATTGGTGTCCCCGTAAAACCAAAGAGTTGTGCATTAGGGAAGAAGGCCTTTATAGCTTTGTGATTTTCACCAAACTGCGAACGGTGGCACTCGTCAAATATAAAAACGATTCGTTTATCGCTCAGCGGTTCTAGCCGCTCTTTGTAGTTTTTCTTGTAAGTCCCATCGAGTGCAATACCTAATTTTTGAATAGTCGTAACAATTACTTTGTCTGCATAATCGGTAGACAATAAACGTCCGACCAAGGTTTCAGTATTGGTGTTTTCTTCGACACTACCCTCCTGAAATTTATTGAACTCCTCACGAGTTTGGCGGTCAAGGTCTTTTCGGTCAACTACAAACAAACATTTTTCAATATCGGCATTGTCTTTTAGTAGCGTAGAAGCTTTAAAAGAAGTCAAGGTTTTACCACTTCCTGTTGTATGCCAGATGTAACCATTTCCTCTGTTTTGGTGAATACAATCTACAATTGCCTTTACCGCATAGACTTGATAAGGTCGCATCACAAGCAATTTCTGTTCGCTCTCCACCAGCACCATGTATTTGCTTATCATTTCTCCAAGTGTACACTTCGAAAGAAACTTTTCTGTAAAGTCAAAAAGACCGTTGATTTTCTTGTTGCTCGCATCTGCTAATTCATAAACGGGCAAGAATTGTTCATCAGCGTTGAATTGAAAATGTTGATTTTTATTGTTGGAGAAGTAGATAGTTCGTGTGCCATTGCTCACAATAAACAATTGCATATAGCACATCAAAGTATTTGTATAGCCATTGCCTGGATCATTTTTATAATCCACTATTTGCTGCATTGCTTTACGGTGCGAAACATCCAGTTTCTTCAGTTCAACCTGTACAACTGGCAAGCCATTTATAAGCAGAATAATGTCATACCGTTGGTGACTGTTTTCTGTGTTGATGCGTAATTGACTAACTACTTCATAATCGTTCTTGCACCAATCTTTGATATTAACCAAGGTGTAATGAAGCGGGGTTCCGTCCTCCCTTTGAAAATATTGTCTTTCCCGTAGTTTTTTTGAAGCAGCAAAAACATCAGGTTCTATAATTTCTTCTCGCAACCGTAAAAATTCGCTTTCCGATAATCGCACACGGTTAAGTGCCTCGAATTTACTTTTAAAGTTCTGCTCAAGCGATTTCCTATCGACAATATCAGGTCGATGAGTGTATTTCAGCTCCGTGAGCTGCTGGAGCAGCTTTTCTTCTATTTGGTATTCCTTAGTCATTAAAATCTTCTTTCAATAAATCTTTCGGGTTGACATCCAATATTCTTGCGATCTCATAAAGTACTTCTAGTCTCGGTTGCTGTCTATTTTGTACATAGGCATTAATCATATTATGGCTTTTACCTATCTGAACACCCAACCATTTTTGACTTCTACCTTGCTCTTTCAGTACTTCCTTGATGCGATTCATTTCCTTTTGTTTCAAAAAATATAAATATGGAATTTCTGTGAGAATATTCACTAAAAAATGAGATGAATTATCACAATGCACCGAGCGAGGGGGAATTTTAGCTCTTTTGGTTTTTCAGCGGTGGGAAAGAGGATTAGCAAAAACCGAATGTTCTAAAAACACTACTTTATTGGATAATACGGCTTACTAATCCTCCCTTCATTACTTAACAGCAGCGAATAGGTTGAATCATTTAAAATAGCTTCCAGTTTAATAGGAACTCCGTTAAGAAAACCTAGATTAGAAATGAATCGCACACCATGTGAGTAATCGGCATAAGAGGCAATATGACCATCATAAATGGGCTGAATTGGGATATTTTCGGCTTTGTGCCAGCCATAGATTATGACCCTGTCAGAAGTTCTATTCCTATCATATATTTTATTTGAGATAATAATGTCTTTTTTATGTCCGGCTATGATTTCATCGGTTAATCTATTAAATCCAATTTTCTTCAGCTGTTGTTTAACTGAGTCAGTATGTTGCCAAAATATCGGAATTGTAGTCATCTTTTCTGAAGGTGGAATTGGCTGAGGTCTCAACTTAATTTCCGCTGTGGCGTAGATAATATCCACTATTTTTTTTGTAGGAAGCAAACAATCCAGACTGTTTGCTATACATTGCGCCGTTAGCGGTGTCAACGGCACATATATATAATCTTTGTCAGACCCAATTGCCATATAGTCAGTAGTAGAAAAAAAGATCAATTCATAACTTTTCCCATCAATTGTCTCGATAACCTTTACCGGTTTTAATACACGTGCGAAAGACGGCACATTCCCTGATCCTATTTCTCTTAAAATTGCTTTTTCTCTGTCATTTACGTTCAAATCTGCTACTTGTCTAACAAAATCTGTTGCCTTAATGGCATTCTTTAAAGGCTCAGGGATATTTAAGTATCTTAGTTTTTCGGGTGTTGATAAACTTAACTTATCATTGTTAACCACATCTGTTTGAACCAACAGACTAAAAATCACTCCGGAAGAAAGGAGCATTATGATAATTATCTGAACTGGTTTCATATTATTTCATTTCTTAAAACTGTCCGTAGTGCTTTTGCGATGTTTTTCAATAATATTGGATTAAAACTTTCGTTATAGTGTGTGGCATGGCTCTCATTTTCAAATCATATCCAAAGTAAGTTTGTGTTTTCTGTTCATTATTTCGGTTACCCAACTTTTGAAACCAAACATTTCTACTAAATCTTTTTGTTTTAAGCCCGTTTCTTCCATTCTGTATTTGATAGCGAAGGTACTTCGACAAGCTAGAAAGAACTGTGTGAGGCGCTCCCAACCATCATTTAATAAAATGATGGTTTCAGTCCTTATCATTAAATCTTTTAGAGGTCAGAAGATAAATGCATATATTTAAGTACTCAAAAATGAAATAAATGGATATATTCAAAGGGCAGAACCTTCTAGAGTTCTCTGATAGGTTCAAAACCGACGAAGATTGCAAGGCTTATTTGGCAGAAATAGTGTTTGCTGATGGGTTTAAATGTAAGAAATGTGCTTATACAAAGAGCCAAATACGGAAAAACCATTCCCGCACGTGCAATAAATGCAGCCATACCCAATCAGTAACAAGCAATACACTTTTTCATAAAGTCAAATTTGGATTGAGAAAGGCCTTTTTTATCTGTTTCGAGATGTCTACAAGCACAAAAGGCCTCTCTGCCAGCTATATGGGTGTGCGTTATGGTGTAGCGGAGAACACCGCCAGACTATTTATGCACAAAGTGCGGGAGGCGATGAAATCAAGCGGGAACAACCCGATTGATGGAGAAGTACATATAGATGAGTTTGTAGTAGGTGGAAAGGAAACAGGAAAGCCCGGCAGGAGTTATTTAGGCAAGAAAAAGAAAGTGACCTGTGCTGTAGAACTAACAGCAGATGGGAAGGTAAAACGCTTCTATGCCCTTAAAATAGAGGACTTTTCAAGTAAATCACTTAAAGCGATCTTTGAGAAGCATATCAGTAAAGAAGCCAAGGTGACAACTGATGAATGGAGGGGATATAGGCCTATTGCCAAAGAATATAAGATAAAGCAAGAGGTCAGTCAGCCGGGAATCAACTTTAAGGCGCTTCATACAATGATCCACCAAGTCAAATCATGGCTACGAACTACCTTTTCATGGATAAGCCCAAAGCATATCAACAGGTATTTTGATGAGTTTAGCTACCGAATCAATCGCTCACAAAGCAAAGGTACTATTTTCAATAATTTGATTAAAAGAATGGCTGCCTCTGATAAAATTTATCACACAGAAATTGTATGCAGTTAAGCTCTGACCTCTAAAATCTTTTATTGAAATCGCAGGAAATCAGGGGAGTTGGAGACTAAGGCTTGGGGTCGCAGAAGACCTTAATTCACAAATAATTCAGGGTACCTCTCGAATTTAATAAATGAATTATCCCTATATGTCGTGCACCCAAAAGGGCTGCGTCTTTTAGTAAAAACACAACCCTTTAAATTGAATTCAATCGAATAGTATCGAATTATAAAATAAGTATCAACAATAGGATAATGATGATAGCAGCTGAAGAAATATAGATCCCGCCACCTATTTCTTTGGATTCTTTGTTGATCTCCCTCAGCTCTTTGCGAACTTCTTTTTTTTCACTTTTTTCCATTGATTTAAAATCCATGGTTTTTATTTCCAGAAATCGGCTATCCAGCTCCTTCAACCTTGCTTGGTCTTCAGGACTCATTTCCTTGTTCTCTGGCTTATTATCTCCGTCCTTAGCCATAGCGGCAGGAGCAAGTGAAGTAAAGAGTAATGCCAACGATAAAAAGTAAGCTATCTTTTTCATTTTCGTTAAATTTATTGTTAAAACCTTGTTAATTTCTATTTAATCCACCGTTATTGATCCAGTACAAAATATTTAAATATCAATAACCTTACCAATTTAATTGATTTCGTTGACCTTATGCTAAAAAGACAAGGAATACATCATTTTTAACAGCTCATCCATTCCCCAAAATTCATTAACTTAGGCTAAAATTGTTTGTATATTTACCCAATAAAAGTAGCGCAAAACTTCAAAAACATACCTAGAAATGTCTAAAGGCAATAAAAAACTTTTCTTACTGGATGCAATGGCACTGATTTACAGGGCACATTTTGCTTTCAGCAAAAATCCCAGAATCAATAGCAAAGGGTTAAACACCGGCGTCATGCTGGGCTTTACCAACACATTGATGGAGATCTTAGAAAAAGAAAAGCCATCCCATATCGCCGTAGTATTTGACACCTCTGCCCCTACCTTTAGGCACGTACAATTTGAAGCCTATAAAGCCAATAGACAGGAACAACCCGAGGATATATCAGTGAGTATACCATGGGTAAAACAAATCGTAAAGGCTTTCAATATCCCCACCCTTGAACTGGATGGCTTCGAGGCAGATGATATCATCGGCACCCTAGCAAAACAAGCCGAAAGCAGCAGTTATACGGTTTATATGATGACCCCCGACAAGGATTATGGCCAGTTGGTGGATGAGCATATTTTCCTCTACAAACCTGCATTTATGGGGAATGCAGTAGATGTCATGGGTCCAAAAGAAATTTGCGAAAAATGGGACATAGAAAATGTGGACCAGGTAAGAGATATCCTAGGTTTGATGGGAGATGCAGTAGATAACATACCCGGAATCCCTGGTATTGGTGCCAAGACAGCAGTAAAACTGCTCAAACAGTTTGGAACCATCGAGGAGTTGATAAAAAATACGGACCAATTAAAAGGGAAACAAAAGGAGAATGTAGAGAACTTTGCCCAGCAGGGAATCTTATCCAAAGAACTGGCCACAATCATACTAGATGTTCCAATCGAGTATCATGCAGATGATTTTATCGTTGAGCCCCCTAATGAAGAAACCCTAAAGGCTTTATTTGCGGAATTGGAATTCCGAACGCTCTCTAAAAGGGTATTTGGAGAGGGGATCAAAAAGTCCAAAATAAAGGTAGACGAACAATTGGGTCTCTTTACCGGAAATGATAACACTGAGGCAGCTTCCAATAATGACACTGAACAAGCTCCACCCATAGCTGGCGATGAGGCGCTGGACACAATTTACAGCCGCCCTCACGATTACCACAAAGTGGAAGGTGAAACAGCCATTGCTGAATTGGTTGGTTACCTTTTGAAACAAAAAGAAATTTGCTTCGATACTGAAACGACTTCTCTTAATCCAAATAAGGCAGAATTGGTGGGCATTGCTTTTTCATACATCACTTCGGAGGCTTACTATATCCCTTTCCCTGAGGAACGAGAGGCTGCTGATAAAATTCTCGCGCAGCTTCAACCTGTATTTGAAGCGGAGGATATTCTGAAAATCGGGCAAAATATCAAATATGACATCCTTGTATTGATGAATTATGGAATTGCTGTAAAAGGAAAACGCTATGACACCATGCTGGCCCATTACCTGATAGAGCCAGAAGGCAAACATTCCATGGATTGGTTGGCGGAGCAATACCTTAATTACAAGCCAGTTTCTATAGAGAGCCTGATCGGTAAAAAAGGAAAAAACCAAGGGAATATGCGAGATGTTGACCCTGACGAGGTGGTTCCATATGCATCTGAAGATGCAGACATCACCCTGCAATTAAAAACCAAGTTGGATCCCATCATCAAAGAAAATCATCTCGAAAAACTCTTGCTTGAAGTGGAAAGCCCTCTGATCGAAGTATTGGCAGCCATGGAGTTTGAAGGGGTGAAAATAGATGTCGAAAGCTTGAAAGAGATGTCTGTGGCCTTGGAGACAGAAAGCCGGGAAATTGAGGCAAAGGTATATGAATTGGCTGGTGAGACTTTTAACCTGGCCTCTCCAAAACAATTGGGAGAAATACTTTTTAACAAACTTGAGCTGGATGCAAAAGCCAAAAAAACCAAAACCGGCCAATATGCTACTGGTGAGGAAGTACTGAGCAGACTTGCAGGCGAACATGAAATCGCACAGGCTATCCTGGATTATAGACAATTGGTAAAACTAAAGTCAACCTATGTAGATGCACTTCCCGCTTTGATCAATCCCAAAACAGGCAGAATCCACACCACCTATAATCAATTTGTAGCGGCCACAGGGAGACTTTCTTCCAACAATCCCAACCTTCAAAACATCCCTATCCGAACTGCAAGAGGTAGAGAAATTCGGAAGGCATTTGTCCCACGGGATGAAAACCATTTAATTCTGGCCGCGGATTACAGCCAGATAGAATTGCGAATCATGGCCGCTTTCTCTCAGGATGAATCGATGATAGAAGCATTCAAACAAGGACGTGACATTCATGCTACGACTGCTGCCAAGATTTTTCAAGTGCCACTTGAAGAGGTGACAGGGGACATGCGTAGAAAAGCAAAAACGGCCAATTTTGGGATCATCTATGGCATCTCCGCCTTTGGCTTGTCCCAGCGGCTTAAGATCCCCAGGGGAGAAGCCAAAGACATCATTGATTCCTATTTCAAGGAATTCTCTGCGGTAAAGACCTATATGGATGAGTGCATAGAGAAAGCCAGGAAAAACGAATATGTGGAAACCATCTTAGGTAGAAGAAGATACCTCAGAGATATCAACAGCAGGAATGCCACCATGAGGGGTTTTGCCGAAAGAAATGCCATTAACGCCCCTATTCAGGGATCAGCAGCCGATATGATTAAATTGGCCATGATACATGTACAGGACTGGATGATAAAGGAAAAACTCAATTCTAAAATGATCCTTCAGGTACATGATGAATTGGTTTTTGATGCACACAAGGATGAAGTGGAGCTTTTGAGAAAAGAAATCCCCCTACTCATGGCCAATGCCATAAAAATTGCCGTACCACTAGAAGTAGAGGTAGGTGTAGGCAAGGACTGGCTGGAAGCCCATTAATACTCCTTTTCTTATCTTGTTTGAGTCCTGACACTTAGCGCCAGAATTAAAAGACCTAGGGAATCGGATTCCCAGAATATTTATTGAATTACCGAAAGCTCATCAACAATAATTACTGTGGCTAAAATAAAATCTGCCTTTTTTTGTCAAAACTGTGGCGTAGAAAGTGCCAAATGGACAGGAAAATGTCCTTCCTGTGGCGAATGGAACACTTTTGTAGAAGAAGTAGTCCAGAAAGAAGAGGTTCAAAGAGGAAGTTGGAAAGCAAGTAGTAAAAGCGCAAAGAAAGCCAACCAACCCAAACCACTCCGCGAAATATTCTTTGAGGAACAATCCCGCTTGATCACAGGGGATATTGAACTGGATAGAGTGCTGGGCGGAGGAATAGTTCCTGGATCACTGGTACTGATAGGAGGCGAACCCGGGATCGGTAAGTCTACACTCATGCTGCAGATTGCCTTAATGCTTTCAAATACCAAGGTATTATACGTCTCCGGAGAGGAAAGTGAAACCCAGATAAAAATGCGTAGTGAGCGCATGCAACACCATTCCGATGAGTGCTTTGTACTTTCGGAGACCAAAACACAACATATTTTCAAGCAAATCGAATTGCTTCAGCCGGAATTATTGGTCATCGATTCTATCCAAACCCTCCACAGCCAATATGTAGAATCGCCCGCAGGATCGGTCAGTCAGGTCAGAGAATGTACTGCCGAGCTGATGAAGTTTGCCAAAGAAACGGGAACACCGGTCTTCCTAATTGGCCATATCACCAAAGACGGTACCATCGCAGGACCAAAGATCCTGGAACATATGGTTGATACCGTTTTGCAATTTGAAGGAGACCGACACTTGAGCTATAGAATCCTTCGAACCTCTAAAAACAGGTTTGGATCTACCAATGAATTGGGCATTTATGAAATGCATGCCAATGGCCTGAGACCTGTCACCAATCCTTCCGAAATCCTTATGACCCAGCGGGACGAGCAATTAAACGGTGTGGCAATAGGTGCCATGCTGGAAGGCAACAGACCCCTATTGATCGAAATCCAGTCGCTGGTCAGTCCTGCCACTTATGGCACTCCACAGCGGAGCAGCACCGGTCACGACGCCAAGAGACTGAATATGTTACTGGCTGTATTGGAAAAAAGAGGAGGCATGCGATTGGGTCAACAGGATGTATTTCTCAATGTCGCTGGTGGAATCAGAGTGGATGATCCAGGGCTGGATCTGTCCGTTGTGGCCTCTATCATTTCCTCCTACGAGGACAAAGCGATTGATCCTGGAATTTGTTTTGCTGGAGAAATTGGTCTGGGAGGGGAAGTGCGCGCAGTAAATAGGATCGAAAACAGGATTGCTGAAGCAGCGAAAATGGGTTTTAAGAAAATCATGCTTTCCCGCTACGCCATCAAAGGCCTTGAACTAGACAAATACCAAATCGAGGTAGTCGCAGTAAGCAAACTGGAAGAAATGTACCGTCATATATTTTTATAGCAGGCGCATTTCTTCCAGCGTAAAATTTATTCTATAATGTTTATTTGGGTTTTCTACCCCCAAAGGCAGCAAAACAACAGTTCTTGTGCAAAATCTCTGCCCCTGTAAATCCAACTTTCTCCATAAGATTGAGTTGAAAACGCAAAGACCTGGGGCTGTCTTCTTTTTCTATATAGGCAAAAACATCCTTGCGGTATTCGGCTCCCTTTAGCTTTTCCAAATAGCTACCGTACCAGTTCCACATCATTTGCTGAATTTCAGGATCATCATGAATAACGAGATCTGATATCCAAAAACTGCCACCTGGTGCCAGCAGTTTAAATATTTTAGAAAAGACTGTTTCCCAATCTTCCTCCTCTCTAAGGTGATGCAAAACAGCAGCGGCTACTATAATATCATATTTACCTTCTTCCAATTTCGCATCCCGGAGGTCTGCTTGTATGGTATTCACTTTCCCTGTTGTTGCCCAGGAAACCCTGTCTTTGGCCTTGGTTAGCATGGGTTTGCTTAAGTCCAGCAAATCACTGTTCAACTGGGAGAATTGCTCCAAAATCTTTAAGGATAGGTTTCCGGCGCCACATCCTATGTCCAATAAATTTTTTGCTTCAGGGTTGCAAGCTAAAGCCGCATTTGCTATCAAATCCATGCATAATGGTGCATCTATTGTCGCTTGCTGTCCTGTCTCTAAATTGGAAAAGCGCTCAACATCCTGATCAAATCTTTCTTTAATTTCTTTTACAGTAGATTTGCTTTGCATGAGGTTCTTTTGGTTTTATTTAAATTAAACATCCATTATTTTAACTATTTATAGGTACAATTACAACATTTCAACCACTTTCTATCAATACTAAAGGCGTAATAATGATTACACGTATATAATTGCGAGACAATTACACGAATTCAAGCCTTTATTTAATTAATTGCCAAAAAAATAAATTTTCCTGCCAGTCCAGTCGGATAACATGGCCGTTTATTATCGCCATATCCCTTTTCCCATCCACCGTCAGGTAAAATAAGGGAGTATCATCCAATTCCGGATTCATGTTGGGAGCATTCCCTTCGGTGAAGATTAGGATCGGCAATTGATGAACTTGCCCTTGATGTACCTTGTCTGTTGCAACAGCCAAATAGCCATCTTTCAGCAATTGCATCACCTTGGCACTATCCAATTGTTCTAAGGGAATGACTTCAGGCCATATTTTCCCCTTCTCAAGTGTCATTCCTTTTGCATCTATTTCCTCATAGCCGTAATATACGGAAAGGTCCCCCCAATCCTCAATATTTCCCTCCATAACCAATAGGCTATCCAGAAATACTTCGCTACTTTTTATCCCTATGTCTGTCAAGTACTTATTATCACCTGCCGCTGTTTCCACATTTTTTATCAACAGGTCCATCAGCTTGGAATCATTTTCTGGTATGGCAGCGTAAGCCTCTTCCGTATACTGATTGTAATTCTCGGTAGCAATCTCATACAATGCATTTAGTAGGATCATGAAATTTAGCTTGCGGATGTATTGCTTTTCAGGATCACCGGCATAGGCGCCAGATTCTATCAATATGGTACTGGTCCCCCACTTTTGGATATTGTCTCCAAAAGCCCTGGGTTCAAAGCTGTCATCGTATTTGCCGACCTGACCGGGAATCACCTGCTGTAACAATTGATCCATTCCGGCGATAACTTTCATCGCCCTACTTCTTACGGCATTCACTTCACGGTTTTCATTGTAGGCAGGGGCCAAAAAAGATATGGTGGCTGGAAGAGCGGTACCTTCCACATTATAATACCTGTTTTGATCGTGAAGGTTGAATCCAAATTCAGGTTCAAAATCATCCCTAGCAGTTTTAAGGACAATTCCCTCGGGAGTACTTTGGCGAACAGCATCCCTGTTAAGATCGATTTGCTGTGCATTTCTCCTGACAAACTTCTCTGCACCATCTGGGTTCAACATGGGAATAAAACGAAGCCGCAAATTTTCACGAAGAGCTGATCTAATGAATTCAAAGTCATCTTCAGGAGATCCTTCCAGAAAATTAAAAAGGTCGAAAAGCGCCATGGTGGCGGTGCTTTCATTGCCATGCATCTGAGACCAAAGCAGCACTTTACGAGTACCTTCGCCATAGGTCAACGCATTTATCGGTCGGCCTTCCACGGATTCCCCAAGTACAGTTGTTTCAAACATAGCCTTCCTTCCAGCAATTAAAGGTGCAATTATTTCATAGCCAAAGCGCCTGTTGTCAATTTCTGGAGCTTTGTATTGGGCATATGCACTTTCCAGAAGCTCTGGGCTGATACTGTCAGGGCTTTCCTTTGCAGGCTGACAACTGTAGAATAAAAACAGGAGAACAATAAAAAGCACATTTATTCCAGAAGAAGGTTTCATTAGGCGACTGAATGTTGGTTACTATGTAAATATGGCGAAATTTAATTAAATTCAACTCCCGAAATAAGCAAACAGCAACAAGACGAATTTAAAAAGGTACTGCCATTTTTAATCCATTATCTGGCAGTTTTTTACCAAAAGGATATACTTGTAAAATCCCAGCCTATCATTTTATGAAACTAGAAATACTACCTTACAAACTGCCCTTAAAACATACCTTCACCATCGCTCATCAAAGCAGAGATGTTCAAGACACCCTGATTGTAAAGCTAAGTTCTGGTGAACACTACGGACTGGGCGAGTCTACTACCAACCCATTTTATGGGATGACCCTGGACAATATGCAGTCCTGCTTGAAACAGGTAGCAGAAAAACTGGCCCCAATGGATCCTATCCATCCAGAGCAACTTTGGGCTATCACTGCCCAATTCTTTAAAGGCAATCCCTTTGCTCAATGTGCCCTGGACATAGCTGCCTGGGATTTGTATGCCAAGCTACAGGGTAAGAAGCTGTACGAGTTGCTTGACCTTGACCCGAAAAAAATACCAGTAACCAATTTCACCATTGGCATTGCCCCTATCGCTAAAATGGTGGAGAAAATGCAAGAAAAGAAATGGCCACTCTATAAAATCAAATTGGGGACTGCGAATGACATGGGGATCATCAGGGAACTGCGAAAACATACTGACGCGGCTTTTAGAATCGATGCCAACTGCGCATGGAATGCAACTCAAGCCATCTCCTACTCCAAAGAGCTGGCTGATCTGAATGTAGCCTTTATGGAGCAGCCTCTGCCTAAAGATGATTTTGAGGGGATGAAAAAAGTATTTGCCCAAAGTGCCTTACCGGTTATCGCTGATGAGAGTTGTATTGCCGAAGGGGATGTAGCCAAATGCCATGGATTTTTTCACGGGATAAATGTGAAACTGGTCAAAGCTGGGGGAATCACGCCTGGGCTACGGATGCTTAAGGAAGCCAAAACTTTAGGTATGAAGACCATGGTCGGCTGCATGACCGAATCCTCAGTAGGTATTTCCGCCATTGCTCATATTGCTCCTTTATTGGACTATGTGGACATGGACGGAGCCATGCTTTTGTCAAAAGACATCGCCAGCGGTGTGAAAATTTTCGATGATCATGTGGCATTTCCAGACAGAAATGGAACGGGTGCTTTACTTTTATAAACCAATTATTCACCATGAGCCATTCCTATTTTACCGATCTTCCGGACAGGGAAATTATTTATGAAGGAAAACATTTCTTCCACTTTAGCGGCACCTCCTACCTGGGCATGGGAAATAATCCTGAATTCCGTGAATTACTAATTTCAAGCATAATAAAACATGGTCCCAACCATGGTTCCAGCCGCAACAGCAATGTAAAATTACCCATATATGATGCTTTTGAAATGCAGTTTGCAGCAGCAGCAGGAGCTAAAGATGCCGCATTGTTAAGTAGCGGCTATATGGCTGGGCAACTTGCACTGAATACCCTTGGGCCACTTGTAGACTTGACCTGGACTGCGCCCGACACCCATCCGGCCATCACCTTTGGCAGTCAACAGCCATCGGACCTTTCGCACAAACAATGGCAAAAAAAGTGCATTGCTAAATCCCATGACCTAATGGGACAAAAGATCTTATTGCTTTCCAATGCAGTAAACCCACTAATCCCCGAGATTCATGATTTCAAATGGACGAAAAAGTTATCCCCCGATAATAAATATTACTTGCTGGTAGACGACAGCCATGCATTTGGTCTGTTGGGTAAAGGTATTTATGGCACCTATGCGTTATGGAAAAACCTCCCCGTGGAAGTTATGGTTTGCGGCTCACTGGGCAAAGCGCTAGCCCTTCCAGCAGGAATTATCCTTGGAAGTCAGTCCTTGATTCATCAGGTTAGGAAAAATTCTGTTTACCGCACCTCCTCACCTCCTGCACCAGCATTTCTAAATGCATTTCTGGAGGGCCAGGATATCTACCGAAGCCAGCAACAAAAGCTAAATAAAAACCTCCACTACATGTTCTCCGCCGTTTCTCAGATGGAAGAATTTAAAATGTTGCCCCTATATCCTGTCATTTCCTTTGCCCCTGAGCACTGGGTAGATGTATTGCATCAAGAAGGGTTTGCGCTGTCTTCCTTTCCCTATCCATTTCCCGATAGTCCTGCAGTTAACCGCATCATATTGTCTGCCTGGCACCTCCCTTCTGATCTGGAAGCATTGGTTGATGTGCTTGGAATAATGGTTAATTGTTAATGGTTAATGGTTAATTTTTAATGGTTAATTTTTAATGGTTAATTTTTAATGGTTAATTTTTAATGGTTAATGAAATAAAAGAGGGTTCGTTAAAAATAAGTGTTTGGGGTTTACTTTCAGCAACCGTCAAGCTATATTAATTTTTGCGTGTGCAAAAAAACCTTCTCTCTTCAAGCAAGGCTTAAGAAGCAGTACATCGTTGGCGTAATCATTAGCGATAACCACCATTAATAATTATAAATGTCATGAAAGAGAATTATATCAGTTTTTACTTCGCAAAAACTGGCCTTATCCTCTCAAAACAACTTCTACAAAGCAGAACCAGTGTTAATGCAATGTTTCACGGCAACAAACATTAATAATTATAAATGGTTAATTATCAATTGTTAATGAAAAAAATGTGGGTATCGTGAATAGTAAGGGTTTGGTGTTTACATTCAGCAACCGTCAAACTATGTCAGTTTTTACTTCGCAAAAACTGGCCTTATCCTCTCAAAACAACTTCTACAAAGCAGAGCCAGTGTTAATGCAATGTTTCACGGCAACAAACATTAATAATTATAAATGGTTAATTATCAATTGTTAATGAAAAAAATGTGGGTATCGTGAATAGTAAGGGTTTGAAGTTTGCTTTCAGCAACCGTCAAACTATATCAGTTTTTACGTGAGCAAAAAAAGAGCTTGCCCCTTAAAACAACGCTTAAGAAGCAGGACAAGTGTGAGCGCAATCATTAGCGATAGCCAACATTAACAATTAACAATTGATCATTAATAATTATAAATGGTTAATTATCAATTGTTAATGAAATAAAAGTGGGCGTCGTTAAAAGCAAGGGTTTGACGTTTGCTTTCAGCGACTGGCACACTATATCAGTTTTTACTTCGCGAAAACTGGCCTTATCCTCTCAAAACAACTTCTACAAAGCAGAGCCAGTGTTAATGCAATGTTTCACGGCAACAAACATTAATAATTATAAATGGTTAATTATCAATTGTTAATGAAAAAAATGTGGCTATCGTGAATAGTAAGGGTTTGGCGTTTACATTCAGCAACCGTCAAACTATATCAGTTTTTACTTCGAAACAACTGGACTTTTCCTTTCAAAACAACTTTTGAGAGGCAGGACCAGCGTTGATGGAATAGTGAACGATAACCAACATTAATAATTAACAATTAATCATTAACCATTATCAATGGGTAGTTTTCAAGGTACTCCTTCGGAGTGGTATGCCATTCGGATAATCTGCTGACTTCGGTATCCATACATTGATAATAAAAATCGTACAGCAGCTGGCTTACCTCCACTGGAAGCTTTACTTTTTGCTGGTCTCCATCTTGGTAAGTCTCCCAATTGGCCCCATTTTGTTCCTTCGTGATTTCAAGCATGGCAAAAGACACAGGCAGTCGAGCAGATTTAACTCGGCTGAGTTGTTGGGGATATTTTCGAACCGCTTTCTCTGCTTTGTCGAAGAGCGCATTGTATTTGGCTAATAATTCTGGGCTGAGAAAACTGTCTTCTTCTTGTTTCGGGCTTCCAAAAATGGACATCTTCCTTCCTGTGAATCCTTGGTTATTGTCATGAAGCAGGTCAATATAATTTTTAACAAAAGGTGAAGCCTTGCCATAATATGCCTTTAGGAAACCATCCATTTCTTGGTCCACATTCAGGTCGGGCTCCCAAAGCAATTTGGCCAATAGGTAGGCCCTAATCTCGGCCGATTCACCACCGGACTGAATATTGCCTTGGGCAAATACTGCACTGACATTTTTATTGCGCAGAAAGGAGATATTGGGCTGCAGGGTCCGGAGATTAGGAAAAGGAGCCAGCAAATTCGCAAATTGAATGTTATAGTCCCAGATCAGGATATTGTCTGTAATCTGGCCCCAACCTTTCAGGTCATTGCTGAAGTCCGGATCTCCCGATTCCATCGGTTCATTTCGAGTGCTCTCAATACTACAAAGCATGATATTTACATTTTCACGAGGCACAAGGTTCATGGGAGGTACGCGTGTGTACTGATAAGCCAGCGTAGAGATGATTTTATCTGGAAAGCGATCTGCCACCTTGTTGACAAAGGTCAACATAGCTCCCATTCCCAATGCAGGGTATTG
>Ga0209491_10004847_pt1 | contig 20316 bp, 17 predicted proteins | sample BON02_FD_187213 | JGI IMG/M metagenome (GOLD analysis project Ga0209491, IMG submission 187213) | Freshwater microbial communities from Lake Bonney liftoff mats and glacier meltwater in Antarctica - BON-02 (SPAdes) (version 2) | ecosystem: Environmental > Aquatic > Freshwater > Ice > Glacier... | reverse complement strand
TCGCGGTTGCCGGCGTAGGTGAGCGCATCAAGGACGACGATTTGGGCATCCGCGAGCTGCGGGTAGCGACCTTTGATGGCTTCGCGGACGAAGTGGGATCCGATAAATCCTGCTCCACCGGTGACAATTACTCGCACAAGACTCCCCAGCTAGTGTGTGTTCGGCACAGCATCAATGCCGCAAGGCAGGCTCAAGAACGGAATCCCGAACGGTTCGCCAGGTACGTATGGTACGCGACGTCGACATGGAGTCTGCCCGAATAGCCAACGACGAGGCTAGTCCTTGACCGATTCCAGTAGTAGGGCTGCAACGTCGAGGACCTCGATGTCCTCGGATGCCGCACCTTCCTGCTTGCGCTGGGTGGTGCCGTCGTTCAACATGACGTTGCAGAATGGGCAGCCAACTGCGATCTTGGTCGCGCCCGTGCCGATGGCTTCATCGGAGCGGTTGACGTTGACACGTTCGCCGATGGTCTCTTCCATCCACATACGCGCGCCGCCGGCGCCACAGCAGAAAGACTTCTCGCCGCTTCGTTCCATCTCGACGAGGTTGACGCCGGGGATTGATGCGACCAGTTCGCGCGGCGGAACGTAGACCTTGTTGTGGCGGCCCAGGTAACACGGATCGTGGTAGGTGACCTTCTCGTCGATTTCCTTGACTGGCGTGAGGCGCTTTTCCTGCAGCAACTGGGCGAGTAACTGCGTGTGGTGCACGACCTCGTAGTGGCCGTCGAGTTGTGGGTATTCCCGACCAATCGTGTTCAAGCAGTGTGGGCACGTGACGACGATCTTCTTGGCCTTGATCTCATTGAGAACCTCGACGTTTTGCATTGCCTGCATCTGGAAGAGGAACTCGTTACCGGCGCGACGGGCGGGATCGCCAGTACACGTCTCGCCATCGCCCAGGACCATGAACTCCACGCCTGCGACGTTCATGAGTTCAGCAACCGCCTTGGTCGTGCGCTTGGCGCGATCTTCGTAGGCACCAGCGCAGCCGACCCAGAACAGGTACTCGACATCGTCGGGGATGGTCTCTTCGCCTTCGGCGCCGAAGACGCGAACGTCGAAGTCAACTTCGTCGATCCAGGCGTTACGCAGAGAGGCGTTCATTCCCCATGGGTTGCCCTTTTGTTCGACGTTCTTGAACAGCCCGTTGAGCTCGGAGGGAAAGTTAGATTCGACCATGACCATGTTGCGGCGCATATCGATGAAGTGGTCAATGTGCTCGATATCAACCGGGCACTGTTGGACACAGGCACCACAGGTTGTGCAGGACCAGAGCGCGTCCTCGTCGATCACGGGACCGTCGTGGGAGCGGTGGCCGACAGCGTCGTACCCGTCCGTCTCTTTGTGTTCCATACCTTCGCGGGAGCCGACGAGGGGACGCTGGACTTCGGCACCGATCGTTGCGCCGACTTTGGCCAGCGCTTCCTCGTTGCGCTCTCCCATCGGATCGGGATTGCCCTTCGCAGCGGTTGCCAGCAAGTAGGGAGCGGAGGCGAAGAGGTGATCGCGCAGGTCCATGATCATGAGCTTGGGACTCAGCGGCTTACCGGTCACCCAGGCGGGGCACTGGTCCTGGCAACGACCACACTCGGTACAGGTCGCCATATCGAGCAGACCCTTCCACTGGAAGTCGTCGATTCGACCGACTCCAAAGCTGGCATCGTCTTGTGGATCCTCGAAGTCCAGCTTCTCGTCGCCCACATAGATCGGCAGCAGCGGTCCGAGACCGTTGGGACGCCGCGAGTACAAAACATTGATTGGTGCGATGAAGATGTGCAGGTGCTTGCTGTTGAGGACGAGGAGCAAGAAGCCAAGGATGACCGCGACGTGGCCGAGAACGAAGATCGTCTCGATCCACTCGTTCGCTGTCTCCCCGAGCGGCTCCAGTAATCCGCCAACCCACTGCGAGGCAAAGGCGCCGTCCATGCCGCCGTAGTTGTTGAACTTAGCCCCGCGGTACATCAGCAGGGTGAAGACGACCATGAAGATCATGAAGAGCACTAACCAGGCAGCACCGGTATGAGAGCCAAAGAACCGTGAGTAGCGGCCCTGTTTTGACGGATTGTTGCGGAGTCGAATAACGGCAAACATTACGATGCCCACGAGGACGAGAATCGCGAATAGGTCTTCGAGGAACAGGACGGCAGTCCACTGGCCGATGACAGGGAAGAAGAAGTTCCCGATGTAGATCTCGCCAAACGCTTCAACAACCGTAATTCCCAGGACGAGGAACCCCCAGAAGGCGAACACGTGCGCAATACCGGGAACCGTCCACGCGAGGAGCTTCTTCTGTCCGAAGACCTCGATGGCCTGCGTCTCGAAGACGGTGCTGGCGAGGGGTGAGTCTGGGCGATTGGGTGTCGGCTGTCCCGACTTCTTGATGATTCCAAAAAGGACCAGGACGCGCCGTGCGGCGAAGGCCACACAAACGACGACGATGATTGATCCGAGGACTGCACGAAGCAGTTCCATCTGACTCTTGTCCACTAGGACTCCTTTATAGACAGGGCATTGCTCACGTGGAGAATACGCCAAGTGCATTGCGATCTCACCTACCTGAGCACTTACGACGTGATTTAGCGCACTCCTGCGCCCTGACGGGTAAGCTCTACGTGTGAACCCAGAGGAGCGCAGGCGCCGCTTATTGGAGGGTCTCAATCTTTACGAGGGAACAGGTCTGGAAGTCGGGCCGCTGTGCTCTCCGCTGGTGACCAAGGACGCCAGCGACGTCTACTACGTCGATCACCTGAGTACCGAGGGACTGATTGAGAAGTATCGCGATGACCCCGACGTTCCCATGGACCGGATTGTGGCCGTCGACTTTGTCTCTGAGGGTGATCTGACAGCTGTAATTCCGGCTGGGATGCGTTTCGACTGGGTCGTTGCCTCACATGTCGTAGAACACGTTCCCGATCTGATCGGATGGCTGGAGCAGCTCCACAGCGTCCTGGCGGAGGACGGAGAGCTCTGCTTGGTCGTCCCCGATAGGAGGTACACCTTCGACTACAAGCGATCAGTTACCACTCTCGCGGAGGCACTCGCTACGCATTCGGTGGTTGCAACTCGCCCCACAGCTCACGCTGTAATAGACCAAGAATGGAACGCTGCACGCATTGGGGTAAAGCGTGCGTGGCGGGGTGGAATTAAGCTCGCTGAGCTACCTGAGCCGGTCTCTCCAACTGCGGCTATGGAGCTTGGGCGAACTGCCGAGATTGACGGTGTGTACCGGGACGTACACGTGTCGGTCTTCACTCCGAAGTCGTTCGCTCGTTTGCTGGGCCAGATGGCTTCCCACGGCTTGCTCAGCTTTGGTTGCGCACGGTTCGTCGATACGCCTCGCGATGAACTGGAATTCTATGTGCGCTTGTATCCCGAGAGTGATCGGTCGGTGGCGGCCGCCAGCTGGAAGACGATGGAAGACGATGTTCGACTAGGGCCGCGTATTAAGAACGCCGGTGATATCGCGCAAGCCGATTACGAAGATCAACTACGGCACCTCCTGCAAAGGCTAGAGAGTATTGAGAACTCCCGAAGTTGGAAGGCCATCAACAGGGCAAGTCAGGTCAAGAGGAAGCTTGTGCCGATGGTAAGCCGCAGACCCAAAGGGGATGGGGCTCGCCGCCAAGTGAGTGGTGGGTGATGCGAGCAGGGTTCGGCGAGAGCCATGACGTTGGACGGCGGATTATCGACATCTGTCCCAAACGTGACCTACATGTAGAAGTCGGCTCGATCTCGCCGGAGCGTGCACGACGGGTCGCCGTAATCGCAGGGTGGAGCCCCGAGGGACAGTTGTCTGCGACGCACGAAAGCCTCGTCGAGCGGTTCACGGAGCTTGGATATGCGACGCTGCTCGTCCTGACCGTCGACTCTGTCCGTGCGGTCCGCAACGGCATCTCGTGGCCCGGCTCGTCGCGTCCCAAGAGCCTCTCCGTCATTCTGCGCTCGAACGTTGGCTACGACTTTGGGTCATGGGCCGTCGCGATGTCGACCTTCCCAAAATTACGTTCCGCACCAGCAGTACTGCTCGTCAATGACAGCCTGGTGGGACCGTTCGAATCGCTAGAGACAGTTGTCCAATCGTTCGAAGGTGCCAGTACGGATATCTGGGGGATGTGCGAGTCCGCCGAGATCGCAGCCCATCTCCAGAGCTACTGGCTTGGCTTTCACGCGGGTGTTCTAACTGATTCCCACATGAAGCGCTTTTGGGAGGGGATTTCCGTGCAGCCCACAAAGACGCGCATCATCAACAAGTACGAGATCGGCTTCAGTTCCTATTCGCGCCGCCACGGATACCGACTTAGTGCGATGTTCCCGATGAACTCTCTCGTGGAGGGGACCAAGAACCCTTCGTTATGGGGGTGGAAGCAGCTGCTAGATCGGGGGGTTCCGATGGTCAAAAAAGATCTGCTTGTTTATCCCCACATGGTGGCGGACTCGGAGATGATTCCTGCGGTCTTGCAAGATCGATATAGTGTCGACATTCGACAGTGGATGCCCGACCCAGTTGGTTAGATCAGACAACGCCATCCGCACACTTTTATGACAGGTCCAACAAGAACCTCAACGCCGCAGTTGCGCCGCTAGGAACCCCCCGCGGGTCGGACGCGATCTGATCAACGTTCGCGAGGATCTGTTGCGCGGTGGCGCGGCCTTCGGCGTCATTAAGGACCCAATCAATCAGATCGGGAATGTCGCGCGCCTCTGTCTGCAGGAAATGAAGTCCTGGCTTGTAGACAGGATGAGGAAGGCAGTGATCTGTCACGACAACCGACCGTGAGGCCATTCCCTGCCCAACGATCCGGTGCCAATCGAAGTACGCGAACTCGTCGGGGTGGATATTGAGCACGATGCGTGACTGCGTCGCGACGTGTCCTGCGATGCGTTCAAGTAGTCCGGTGTCGGTTGGGCTGGGAGTGCGGTCGTAGTGGATGAAGTTCTGGTACTCGGCGAAACGAGCAGCGTAACCCGATATTAGATCATCGCGCCGAGGGCTCTCATTTCCGAAGAACGAGATGTCGAATGGGCGGTCTGACCAGGCGGTTTCTTGGCTGGCGCGGAACGAAGCCGGAAGCGATTGGACCAAAGGGTGCGAGCGGTCATCGTCGAGGAGCCACTTCGTCGGGTAGCGCAAGCTTGGCTCAGTGTGAATGGCAGGAATCCCAGCAGGACGCAGGATAGGTGGAACCTGGGGACAAAGATCCAGGACGCCTTTTGCCCCCAGCACCCACGACAAGGCCCGCGCAAATGCCGGTGTCTGCAACTGTTCGGTGTTGTAGACGAAAGTCCCCCGCAGGAACGGATCACGAATCCACTCAACTCCCCGGCCGAGTAGAAAGAACTCGTGCGGAGCGACGACGAGGGTGGTTGGTCCAATAGAGTCCGGGTCGGCGTCCTCGTTACCAACCGAGACCTCAACACCGATCTCGCGGAAATCCCGCGCCAGGCCTTTCGCTATCGCGATCGTGAAGGAACTTCCACCGGAGTTGACGAGGATTGTCACCGTGCCTAGAGCAGCGGCGAGCGCATGAGTGTCGCCGTCCGAGGTCTCGTTGTGTGGGAGCACCATCCAGGATTCCGCGCCAAGGGCCCGCGCAACAGCGTCTGACTCAAAGAGCTGTACCGCTTGGCGCGTACTTTGCCTTACGGCGTGACGTGAGGGCTCCCGCATTGTCTTGTTCTGACCGGCGTTCATTTCGCGGTAGTATGCGGGACTGAAGGTCTCAAGCTTGTCGAGACGGCGGGCCGTGAAGGAGGTGAACTCCTCGGAGATCAAGACTCCATAACCTTTTGCCGGCCCACGGCTAGCGGTGGACTTCGGCGCTGTCGGTTCCTCCTTCGTGTGTGACCGGAACAGGCTTCTCATCGAGATCCACGACCGCCGACGGATAGAGCGCGACGCCCTTATCGCCGCATCCGACGCTACTGCCAGCGGACTAGTGCTCCGCAGTTCCACGTTCCGTGTCAAGCGCGGTTGGTCGGTCGAACTCATCGCGGTCTTTCGCTAATCCGACGCTTGAGTCTGGCGCCCAAGGTTCGCGGACGTTGGGCAGAAGGTTGATCAATGCGGTTCGCAGCAGCGACGGCTACAGCGTTGTTGAGCGCTTCGATTTCCTGCTGGAGGCACCAAACCTCGGTGCTTGCTACATGTAGTTGGTTTTGCAAATTTTCGGACTCTTGGTGAGCGTTGTCTAGAGCCGCAGCGGCCTTGTAAGCGACCGACATCGAGCTAATCGACTCTTCACACAAAAGTGAGTTCCATGATTGGGAGCTCTTAGGAGCCAACACGGTCACCGGTGTTGGCCATGCCCCGTAGAACCCCCGGTACTTTCCGATGAGTTGCTCTGACCAAAGGGACTCGCCCCATTGGATATCTCCGACGATAATGATCAAACCGTCGACGTGCAGGGCATCGGCTATCTCGTCCTTGTGATCCGCAGCAGCAAGCTGTGCTGAAGCTCCCGAAATATATACGAGATCGAGTGCGCCGACCTGAGCAGAATCCGTGAGCAAAGACGCGATAGTTCGAGTTGTTCGCGACGCCTGGCCCAGGGCTCCCAGTAAGATCTGGTCGGGTGCCGCAGCGATCTGGCCGACGAACGAGGGTTGGCGCCACGCAAACAGCTCGAACAGGAACGCGTAGGGGAGACCGAGCCGGAGAGCACGGCCTGGTTCCGTGTTGGCAAGCGTGCGCCCCGCGCACCATGGTTCATCAGGCGTTGTCCAGGTCATGCAATACCTCGGTAGGTGTTGCCGAGGCTATCCCGGCAGCGCCACTATAGTGGCACTCGCATAGACAAGTTCAGGATTGGAACTGTGTTGTGACTCCTCCCCAGGCGCTCGACTCCCTCATACTGCACAGACGTGAGCAGGCCGAATGCGCAACGCACGGTTGGGCCAAGGACCTTGACGTTGCTCTGCTGACACCTTCGCAAGCGGTTGTTATGGCGAGTGAGGTTTCAGACGTCTCGACTCGGTGGATGTTGCCGGACGATTGGTTCCTGGACGAGAATGCGGAACGCGAGCTCGTGGAGGCCCTGCTCGCCGCGACCCATCGAGAATTCGGGTATCGAGCGTTCCCAGAACTAGCGCTATGGCGGCGGATGAACCGCGTATATATGCGGGTGCTCGCCGGGAGTTGCGCGGCCGCTTTTGAGGCGTCGACATGGATGACGGAGAACGGCATCAACCCCAGCCGGGTTGGGCTACTCATTGACCCGACACGGGTGACGACATTGACACCGCTAGGGGCCGACGACACGTTCGCGCTAGTCCTGAAGTCATTGCTGCCCGACCTGGTACTGGTTGATTCACGGGATGGAGAAGTTCTGACTCAGCAGGCGGCCCTCACCGTCACGATGGGGTTGGAGTTCGCCGTTCCGGCAGGTGCCCAAGCGGTAACGAAGGTTGATGCGCTCGTGTGCGCGGCCGCGACTCGAGATCCGTGGGAACCACTCTTACGCCCAGGAAGTACCGCACTGACTGTGCTCACGGCCGGATACTCGCGCTGGATTGGGGCGAAAGCACTCGGTCCGATCAACCGGCCGAGCAGCGCGCGAGTGATGTTCGCTCACGTGTCGACGACGGTCAAGCGTGACGACAGTTGGAGGGTGCTACTACCAGTGTTCCAACAAGTGTGGATGCCGCAGTTGGAGTCTCTCAGGACGCAAGCCCGTGAACTACTTGAGGGGACTGAGCCCGAGACACTTATTGTTTGCGACCACACCTTTCCCGAGACTGCGCTGTTGGTCTCGCAACGAACGGCCGGAACCAAACTAATAACGATCCCGCACGGGCCGGCCGGGGTCGATATCGATCTCTGGGATGGTGTGCGGACCTTACGGCGCACGTTCCCATCGACAGCGCTCGCCGTAAGTACGAGATGCAAGGGACCAAGGCGGTCGTTGACGAGAACTGTTACCCGGGACTGAGGCGTGTTTATGGCCCGAACGTCAGAGACGCCAGGGATACCGCTGGAATTCAGGCAGTGCTGGTTGGAGCGTTTCCATTTTGGGAGCAGTACCCGCGATCGCATAGGGAACAGTTCGAGGCGGCACTTTCTGTTGTGCTTCGGAAACCAGACCGCGCGAAGTCGCGAGTGCGCTTGGCGGTGAAACCCCGACCGGGCGCAGACACGGCATCGTGGTACGAACGCTACGGTCAACTTGATGAGCTGATCCCGGAGACCACTCCACTGTCGCAGGTTTTCGCGACAACAGACCTGGCGATACTGATAGATGAGCCGTCGGCGGCGGCCTTTGAGGCGATCTCGAACGGTTGTGCGGTAGTGGCCGTCAGCCGAGATCCCGACGCCGCCCGCTGGAGTGATCGGCCGCCCGACAGAGGACAACTTTTCGATCTCGAGACGATGCCCGTGGTGCATCCCGACGAGTTCTGGGATTGGATGCTGGCGCAGGATGAACGCTCCGTTCGTGCGATGTGGAGCAGGCAAGCAGACTGGCTACGTAGTCAACTCCTGGCAGGTGTCGTTGTTGAGACATTCGTGCCTGCTACGTCGACTCGCTGATCACTTCGCGCGTCGAGTCAACACCTTATGGGCAAATGAGGAGAGGCGGGGTGCCAGTCCGCGGCGGGTCTTAAGCGTGAGCATTTCCTTGCGTTTTCCGGCGAGCTGAGATTTCAATCGTTTTTCATTCTGCCTGGATTCGATGAGTGACTCTTGGAGGTGCACGAGCTCTTTGACCGAACCAGGAGGAAGACAAATCTGGTTGGAATCGAACTTCTCATGGACCCGACGCATCGATTCGTTCCAAAGCTCTTCGGTTCCGTGAGACATGCTGTTTTGGCCACCGCGCCATTGGCGGTATAGAGCGGTCACACTCGGAGATGCCGTGACTCGGCAGGCAAGCGCGCCGCGGAGCAGGAAGTCCCAATCTTCGACGACGAGCAGTGATTCATCGAAAGCCGCCTCAGGTCGCTGGAAGTGTGTTCGAGGGAATGCGAGCCCCATGAAGGGCGAGCGATTGACGTAGAGGTGGTCGATCAAGTTGAAGTCGCAAGGAAAGGGCATTGCGAGTTTTCCGCGTGAGACGAAACCGTCGCTGTCGCCACCCCAAGGCGCAGGGGTGATTGCCTGGGCAGCAACAGTGGAACGCAGGATTGTGTCGGGCGCTTCTGTCGCTAGAACGTGGAACGTCTCAACCCAATGCGGCCAGACGGCGTCGTCGTCATCGAGGAACGCGACATAGTCGGTGCGCGTCTGGCTCAGCGCTGCATTGAGCGGCGCACCTCGGTGGCCCCCGACGTGTTGGTGAACTCGAATCTCAGGCAACAACGGTGCATATTGGTTAACTGTCCGCAGGAACTGGGCTCGTTGCGTCTCGGCCATGTCATGGCCGACCACTAGCACGTCGAAGGAACGATCGGTCTGAGCTGCCAAGCACAAAAGAGCGTCGCCGATGATCGAGTTCCTTGTACCCTGCGTTCTTACCACGACTGTGAGGAACGGACTTTCGAGTGCATTGCGAGAATCGCGCACGTTCGCCTCTAGTCCTTTCTGGAAGACGACGCGTCAGCCCGTGGCCTTCTCATTCCGGAGCGAGCCCTGCGGACGGGGGACGACACCTTCCAGATTTTGGAGGAGCGCAGCTTTGTAAGTGAGGCGCGAAGCTTTCTCGCTTCCCGAGTCTTTCTCCTCAGTTGCCGTTTCAGGTCCTTCGATCGTTCGACCTGACTACCTAGTTCGACAAGGTGCGAGATCGTGCCTGGCGGAAAAGCGTGGGGCGACTGATCAAGTTTATTGATGACCTGTGCCGCTGTTAGTTGCCACCGGGCCTGGCTTTCAATCGTGAAGCTAGAGCTTCCAGTCTTCCATCGACGGTAGATCGCCGTCACTTCAGTTGTATTCGCGACTCCGCATGTAAATGCGGCGCGCAAAATGCAGTCCCAATCCTCCACGACAGCGAGTGACTCATCGAACCACTCGCCCAAGTCGTTGAAGAACGAGTTTGGAAACGCGACAGACATAAACGGAGACTGGTTCTCGCGTAGGTGTTCAATGAGGTTGAAATCGCTCGGGAATTTCTTGAACCAACTCACCGGCAGGGCACCTCGTTCGCCAGCCCAATCGGCTACTTCGACCGATTGCATTGTCGCCACAGTGCGGATCAGGCGCCCAGGATTCTCGCGGGCGGCAGCCTTGAAGGCTGCTACCCAGTTGGCGAACAACAGGTCGTCGTCATCGAAGAAGGCGATGTATTCACCGCCCGCGCGCCTCACGGCAGAGTTCAAAGGAGCCCCACGGAGGCCACCCTCATGACGGTGGAGCTGAATGGTGTGGGCAAATAATGGTTGGTACATCTCAAGTGTTGTTTGTAGCGGGAGAAGATCCGCCGGATCCACGTCGTGGGCTGCCACGATGATATTGAAATCTTGCTCTGTTTGACCCGCCAAACAGAGCAGCGCGTCAGGGATGAGTGCGCCACGAGTGCCTTGCGTCCGTAGGACCACCGTCAGGAACGGGTGCGCGTCCTTCTGGTGGGAATCGTCCTTGTGCTCCATCACCTTGCCGGGGAGAACTACTCGAACGAAATGAGTCACGTCCGCGAAGGAGTCGACTCGTCGCCGTTGGTGTGTGAGGTACTCGCCGAGCGTGGTTGTATCCATCAGAGCAATATGGTCTTGCGGGAAGTGCTGAGCACTTGTGATCGCTACTAGGTCGTCTTCCCCAACCGTATGCCAGCCAGACGACGTGAGCAGTGAACTGAGATTGGCATCCGTGAAGTGGTGGATCCTCTCAGCCGTCCGGCGTCGATCATCAATCTCATCCCATCGACCCATTAGTAGCTTGATAGCAACATCGGAATGCGCGATGTTTACGGCGCTCAACACGAGCGGGCAGTTCTGCTCAGCGAGGGAGAACAGCCGCAGTTCGTGCAAGAAGCGCGTTGGCGAACTGATCGAATCGACCACATCAAGCGCGGTGATCGCGGCTACTGAGCCCAGTTCGGCAACGCGCGCAAGTGAAGCGGCCACCTCATCAAGCCGGTCTAGATCAGTATCGAAGACGTCAAAACTGCGATCCCGGAGATTTCGGCTGACATCGCCGGGCGCGCCTATCGCGACATAAGTCAAACCGGCTTCGCGAATCTCCGCAGCTCGGTGCGCGAGTCCGAAGCCGATATCTAGATGAATTCCGGACGGCTCACCGAACATTCGGGCGAGCTTGAGCACGGCGACTTCTTGATCAGAAAAACTTGCGGCCAAGGCATCGGAATTGCTTTCGCGTCCCTCAGAATCGATGCTTGGCATAATTTCCCTTGATGAATTGACCAACGTGATGATCTGTGTCGATTGGGACTGGAAGACTACGTTTCTGGAATGCCGCAACGGCGCGCTTTTGTTCCGTGCTCCCATTCTCCGTTAGGTCGTCAATCACCTTCGCATGGAGTTTTGGCCGAGAGTATTTGTGGGTGAGCATGAGTGCTCCTTCTACCGAGTAGAAGATCTCCGGGGCGCTTGGAACGAGGTGCCCAAACTCGTCGAGGCGTTTGTCATGGAAGATACGCGCCGAGGGGTAGTAGATCACCTTGAATCCACTGAGCCGGGCGCGCCAGGAGAAGTCAACATCGTCGCAATACAAAAAGAAGTTCTCCGCATCGAATCCGCTGATTGCATCGAGAACGGCTGTGGAAACGAGCACGCACGCAGTGGATGCCCAGGATGTTTCGAAAGTATTTGGGTCATACGCCTTGGGATGTTCGATAGGAAGCTGACGTGCCTCGACGATGCCGCTACCGATGCGATCCATTCCGGCATTAAGTTCCACGATGCAGTCGGGAGCAAGCAGGGTGTCTGGGTTCGCAATGATCACGTGGTCGAAACTCTGGCTAGCCAGCAGACGGTTGTGGCCCGCGGCGGAACCGAGATTCTCGTTGAAGAACTCGTAGCGGAATAGATTGATTCCACTATCTTGCAATGCTACAAGTTGTTGTTCGACTTGCTCGTCAGTGAATAACGGCTGAGGTGAACAGTCACCCCAGGAGACAACAATTTCGGAATAGAGGTCGGCCTCGCGGGCCAGCTTTGCAGCCTGCGTGACTGAGGTGATGGCCCGCGCTAGTTCATGAGAGTCGTTGCCATAGAGAATCGACTGAATCTGGAGTCGGCGCGGCTTTGAAGTCCCAGCGATCGTCGTCGTGGCGGGACTGGTCGTCGGTTCCATGGCCGTGATGCTATCAGTGGAAATGCGTGTGCAGGTTAGATCGCATTCGAGTGCAGTTCCTAGTTTTGGTCCGCAATCCACCGTTGGAGCGCGCCAATGCCATCTGCTAACGACCACTCTGGTCGCCACGCAAGTTGGGACGTTGTCCGCTCAATGCAGCACGACGCGTGGCGCACATCGCCGTCACGAAACGCTGCGGTGACTTCAGGCGCTGGCGCGCCGTGGTACTCGGCAATGGTCGACGCGAGTTCTTTAATTGTGGTGGTCTGGCCGGAACCGATATCGAATTCATTTCGGAGGCCGTAGCGTGAGCTCAGTAACACGTCAGCGATTGCTCGGGTAACGTCGTCAATGTAAACGAAATCCCGCGTCACGTTCCCGTCTTCGTAGAGCGGGATTGCCTTCCCATCTGCAGCGATCTGAGAAAACAGCGAGACGATTCCGGTGTAGGAGTTGATCAACGACTGTCCTGGGCCGTACACATTTTGTAGGCGAAGAATGCTCAACGGCACGTCGTACGCTCCGCACCAGGCGGAAAGCACGTGTTCTTGAGCGAGCTTTGTTGCTCCGTACACACTCGTTGGGTGCGGTGTCGTCACATTGAACTCTGACGGGAGAGATGTGGCGTCCGGGAAGTCCCACTGCTGTGATGCAAGTTGACTGTGCGGCCGCTGCCCGGGATAAAACACAGACCCATCGGAACGCTTCCAGGCGCCTTCCCCGTAGACCGCCCGACTACTGCTCAAGAGAATCCGCTTCGGCACGACGTTCGTACGTCCGAATGCATCGCAGAGCTGGGTTGTCCCAATGACGTTTGCCATTCCGTGTCGAGTGGCTTCTGTGAGGGACTGCCCCGTCCCGGTTTCTGCTGCTAGGTGCAGGACATGGGTGGGTTTGAGATCCGATAGGACCGTATCGACCGCTACTGGATCCGTCACATCACCGATGACAAGTGCCGCATGAGCGTTTAGATCGGACGGCCTTTCGCCGCTCGCGTGCACCTGGGGGTCCAGTTTGTCGAACGCAACGAATCGATCGACGTTGGGGGCCAGGAGATTGGAGACCGCACATCCTATGAACCCGGCGCCACCCGTAACGAGTACGCGTATTTCTTGCCCGTCGCTCATCGGACTCACTCTCTGTGGGAACTAAAATCAGGCCTACTTGCGTAGGCTATTCTCAATTGCTTTCCTTAGTCTGAAACCAGACACTCCCACCCGGATTTTTGTCCCAATCAGGCAGCTGCGCGCCTACTTCTGCTCGATGTTGCATGCTTAGGTAGGAGTTGAACCAAACGATCTCGAGGCGAGGGTTGTTAATCAAGTATGCGCGGAGGAGGTAGGCCTCATTCCAATTCCGACCCTCGTAGACCCACGCGGGTGCGTAACCAAACGGATAGAAAATATCATGTACGTGGACGAAGACGCCGGGGGCTAGTTTTGGCAGGACATCAAAGAAGAGAGTGTTGACGTCGCTACCAGCGCGGCTCACATGCGTCGAGTCGATGAAGAGAACGTCTCCTGCTTCTAGCGTGTCGAAGATTTTCGGGTCTGCATTTTGGACAGTCTCTTGCACGATTGTCACGTTCTCGGGAGATTTACCCTGCTCCAAAAGCATAAGGAGACGGTCAGGGTAGGGCTCAATGAAAGTGCATTCGGTCTCGTGCGTGACGTACCTATCGATGACATCGAGGGCAAGGGCGGACGACCACCCAGAGCCCACCTCGATGTACCGTTTCGGCTGGATCATTCGTAGCATGCAGTGGAGTGCTACGGCATCGCCATGTTGAAAGAAATCGTTCTTGAAACCGTATCGAGCTTCCGGAGATGGAAAGTCCTGATACGGATGCCCTTCCCACAGTTCGGCGAGCTTTGGTACGAGGTCTAGTTGGCCCTGGGTATTCAAATCAATCCCGGCCAACGCCCGTGGATTGGTGAACACCTGGTCATGGCGAGCTTTGATGTCGTCTACATCCACGATCGGGGAGTAGTAGTGGCCAGGCGGGAACAGTTGCGGGGCTCCCCCTTCGTCCGGCACCATGACGTGCCCGGCAGAGGTCGCGTCGCGTTCAATCTCCGCTTCTGTTCTGTTCTTCGCGTTGTTTGTCTTCGCACGCCGCGCTGGTCCGGTTTTGGGTCCCCTAACTTTGTACCTGACCTGCGTCGTGATCTTCCGCAAGCCTGCCGTCGCGCGCCACGACGTGGATTCCTCTATTTGCCGAATCCTCCGCTTGGCTTCCAGTAACTCCCGCTCCGCAACTGCGAGCTTCGTCTCCTGATCGTTGGGTGTTGAGGTCATGCAGAGTGCCCCCTAAAGCTTCGGAAGAGTATCGGGACCATGACTGTATCAAGGAATACGATCGTCAAAACTCACCCGAGAAAGACTGTGCAATGGCACCGCGCCGTGACGAGGTACGCGATACTTGTGGCCGAATCAAGGTAGGAGGTAGGACACGCCGTGACCGTAGAACCCGTAACTTCCGCCATCCCGACTGCAGTCGGAGGCAACGCTGACGCTAACGAATCGGACGATCCGATTTCGTATCCTGGTTTGACACGGCTGTTCACCCATGACAACGCATTCGGATTGTTGCGGCTTACGTTTGCATTGTTGGTACTCGTTACCCACGCGTATCACCTAGGGGGATTCGGCCCTGAGCCGATGTGGGCATGGACTGCGAATCAGATTTCTTTTGGGACCGTTGCAGTCGGGGGTTTCTTTGTCATCAGCGGATTCCTCATCACGGCGAGTGGCCGCGCTAACGATGTCGTCCAGTTCATGTGGAAGCGGATACTACGTATCTTCCCCGCTTTTTGGGTTTTGCTTGTCCTAACCGCCTTTGTGGTTGGTCCACTCGTTTACTGGCGGGCGAAGGACACCCTGAATTCGTACATGACTCAGGCGCCCTCACCCGTTGACTACGTCATGAACAACTTCTGGCTCGATGTTCACCAGTACGGAATCGGCAGAATGCTCATCAAGACGCCCTACGGCGAAGCGGTTAACGCGAGCGTCTTCAACGGTTCGATCTGGAGCCTTATTTACGAGTTTCGCTGCTACATCGCTGTCGCAATACTGCTGGTTTTAGGAGTCCTGACTCGGGCTCGATGGGTCGTGGCAGTGATTGCGGTGATGTTCGCCGTGGGCCTCGCAATAATCAACGTTGCGCCGGAGTACAAGCCTGCCGTGCTCAGCGTCTTCGGCGATATGCAGATGCTGCAGATGGGCTTCCTCTTCGCGATCGGTGCGACTCTTTCGGTATATGCGGCGCAGATCAAGTGCAACGGATACACCGGCGCTGTCGCCCTCACCATCACGATCGCGACCGCAGTTACTAGTTGGTTCTTCCCTGTTGGGGCTGTGGCGTTCGCATACTTCGTTCTGTGGCTGGCGATGATGCTTCCACCGACCCTGCGCAAAGTAGGCAGCCAGCACGATATTTCGTACGGCGTCTACCTCTACGGGTTCTTGGTCCAACAACTCCTCGCTGTCGTCGCCTTCTACCGATACGGCTTTCTCGCGTATCTCGCAGCGTCAATCGTTTTCTCTGTCATCTGCGGGGCGTTTTCGTGGCACCTCGTTGAAAGGCACGCCATGCGTCTAAAGAAGCGCGGGCCTGGCCGTGGGGTCGCCTACTGGTGGGGTAGCGCGCGTGATAGGTGGAAGGCAAGATTCGCGCGTAGTTCCGCGGCTTAAACTTGTCCTGGCGAGCTAGTTCAGTGGACTAGCTAAACAACTGACGAGCACGAGGTCCATCGGCTCGCCGTTGACGATCACGCGCTCATTCAAGGGGCCTTCTCGACCCAGCCCGCACGCGTGTGGGTGACCAGATCTCGTTCATTGGAGGATGTCCCGGGTCTCTCGGAAACGGGCACATGCACCTGCCAGCCCCACCCGCCGGACTCGAAGCCGAAGGCGCGCAAAACGTCGGGGCCGCCCCCATCCTAAGGAGGTCGAGGCAGCCTGAACGATCAACAGGCGGCTACCGCAATTCCACGGAACTTAGGACAAACTTCCACTGCATATAGTCGTCCTTGGAGAACATCGGCTGCACGGGTCTGCCCCCACCCACGCCCACGTGATCTCGAGAAATGTCAAGACGTCTGTCGAGTTTCAGATAGGCGTCGTGCAGATACCTGGTTCACTGGTACGTTTCACAACATGGTTGATGTGCCAAGCAGTGCTTACGATTATTATGCGGGATTGAACGAACCGTTATTGAATGCTGTCCCCTCGGAATCGACGGTGATCGTAGAGGTTGGTTGTGCGAACGGCCGCCTTGGTGCGGCCTTAAAACTAGATCGTCCCGATCGCACGGTGATCGGATTAGAACGAGATAACCAGGCAGCAGCCATAGCGAGTAAAAACCTCGACAAGGTCATAATAATTGATGTAGATATCGAGATGCCCACGATTGAGCGGTCTAGTGTTGACTGCGTCGTCTTTGGTGATGTTCTAGAGCATCTGCTAGATCCGCTGCCATTGCTTCGAGCGGCAAGAGTTTGGTTGAAGCCAGATGGTGTGATTGTTTGCTCTATTCCTAATATCGCGCATACTTCAGTGCTCCGACAAATCTTTCGCGGCGATTTCCAATATCAGGCTGCTGGAATTTTGGACCGCACACATCTGAGGTTTTATACTTATGCAACTATTATGAAGATGATGTTGGAGACGGGTTTTGCTCCTTCGTTCTCGGACGTGATTGAACTCCGAGACGATGCTGTAGTAGCTGCCGCTGGCCCGCTATTGGATGCGTTCGAGGTCGGAGAATCTCAGGCGCTCCGCCATCTAAATGCGTATCAGTACATAGTGACAGCTACTCCACTACCGTTCATGGACGACGTTGTCGATTTTCAAGATCAGTCTCCGATTAGCTTCGTCGCTTGTGTTAACGATACGGATCAACTGAAAAGTAACCTGCTCGCCTCACCGTGCCTAGGTCCGGGAACCCCGCACGAGGTCCTCCTGTACGAAGGCATGGGTAGCGCAGCTGAGGGCTTAAATCGGGGCCTTCGCGAAGCAAAAAACGAGACTATTGTCTTTGTGCATCAGGATGTGTTCCTTCCGTCGTGGTGGCCTGCTCAACTGGCTCTCCAGTGGTCCAAAGCTGAAAACTCGGGAGGGCGTATTGACGTCGCAGGTGCTTTTGGTGTGCGGTATCGAGAGGGTGGTCGAACCCACGTTGGACGTGTGATTGACCGTGACCGAATGTTGGCAATGGATATCGAACTACCCGCTGACGTCGACGGCTTAGACGAGTTACTAATAGTTGTTAAAAAGCAAACTCCTCTCAGGTTCGAGCCAGCTGTGGGTTGGCATCTTTACGGGACCGATCTCGCTCTCCAGGCTCACGTTGCCGGGCTTAGGACTGTTGTGCTGGACCTTCCTTGCCACCACAACTCGCTGCTTAAGGAATTTGGCGGTGCCTACAGGTATAGCGAATCTGTTCTTGCTAGAAAGTGGCCAACCGAACTCCCTATCGTGACGAATTCTTCGACTATTGATCAGGACCCGCTGGCAGCTGATTTCAGCGCAAAGTTAGAAGAGCAAAGGCAAACAACTGCTCGTGAGTTAGAAGAGCAGAGGAAAACAATTACTCGTGAGTTAGAAGAGCAAAGGCAAAAAGCGGTTCTTCTCGAAAAGAAGTTAGCGAAACGGAACGCACGGATCGCTGCTATGGAGGCGAGTAGATCGTGGCGCCTGAATAGGCTCTTGAACCGTTTTCGTAATAAGATCTCAGGCTGAATGAGCCCGCTCGCTACCTGCTGTTCATGACGCAGCCGACGGAGTTCTCTGACGCTTCCCGAGCTCCTAACCATGCCTGGCGTCGCCGCTAGTGCAACCGGCCCATACGGCGACAGCGAACTGGCAAGTCCTGAGTCCGGGATTCCAGGAGTGACGCGCGAGATTTGAGCCACTCGGAGATCACACGCATGCTGGATTGGGGGGTATCAAACCTAGTGACCGCGAGCACTATGTCGGGAGTAGTGCTATTCAGCAACTCCTCTCGAAACGCAATGGTGCCCGCCTGGGAAACGAGGATTGAGGCAGCCGAGACGAACCAAATAATGCCACATCTACTTCCACAATCGCGGCGTCATCGTCGACCCCTTGACCTCGTCAAACGCTGCGACCTAAGCGTGGTTTCAAGGGTCCGCTGACCTGATCCCATTTTTCTGATCCACGAGTTGTGGGAGTCTTTTCGCCGCTGATGCGGCCATATTGGATTCCTATGAAGAACCGTCGTCATTCTCCCGAGCAGATCATTCGTAAGTTGCGTGAAGCCGACCAGCTACTTGCCGGTGGTGCGACCGTGGCCGCTGCAGCCCGCCAGCTCGGCGTGTCCGAGCAGACGTATCACCGGTGGCGCAACCAGTACGGCGGCATGAAAGCCGACGACGCCAAACGGCTACGCGAGTTGGAGAAAGAGAACACCCGACTGAAGAAGATCGTCGGCGATCAGGCGTTAGACATCGACATGCTAAAAGAGATTTCGTCGGGAAGCTTCTGAGCCCGGGCTCCTCGACGCGCAGCAGTCACGTTGTTGTGCGAGCGGTTCGCCGGTGTCCCAACGGAGGGCGTGGGCGAGTTGTTGGCCAGCCCCGATCCACCCAGCGTTTGGCCCCGCCGGTGCCCTCAGAGTTCGAGGAACGCCTCCGGGAATGGCTACGTGATTTCGCCAGAGACCGACCTCGCTGGGGATGGCGACGGGCCTACGTGGAACTACGCAAACAAGGCTGGGGAGTCCACCGCAAACGTGTCCGGTGCCTGTGGCGCGAGGAAGGACTACGGGTGCCAGCGCGCAAACGCAAGCGGGCCCCAAGGCCCCCGGTGGTCGTGGGAGCCTTCTGCCCGATCCGACTCAACGTGTTGTGGGCCATGGATTTCCAGTTCGACCAGACCGCCGACGGACGTAACGGCGAAACTGCTGAACATCATCGACGAGTTCACCCGCGAGGCCTTAGCCACCGACGTTGAACACTCCATCACCGCCGACATGCTCGTCGCCACTTTGGAACGACTCATCAACCTGAAAGGAACACCCCAATATCTGCGCTTCGACAACGGTCCGGAGTTCGTTGCCGGAGTCGTCGCTGACTGGGCGAAAGACCGCCACATCACGTTGGTGTTCGCCGAGCCGGGATGCCCCTGGCAAAACGGCTGGGTCGAATCGTTCAATGGCAGGCTGCGCGACGAGCTACTCAACGGCGAACAGTTCGCGACCCTGCTGGAAGCGAAGGTAGTAATCGACGATTGGAGGCATGACTACAACATCAACCGACCGCATTCAGCTCTTGGTAACCTCACCCCAGCGGCCTACACCGCGCAATGGCGAATCCGCCACCACACCCTAGAAAACTCTCACTCCTAGTGGCACAGGAAACGAGACCCGGCCACCGCGTAATGAGCACCCCCGGTATCGCAGCACGGTCTTAGGCGGGCTACTCGACAATCTTTAGTCACTTCGACTAAAGATTCTGTTAACGCCCCTTGACATATCCTGCGTCCACGCGCACACTAGACCTAGCCCACCGCAGTCACCCATCCGGTGGACCATGACCTGACGATTGATATGCACTCACCAACGATCGTTCGTGTGTAAGCGAGCGAGTAGACAAAGGAGCACCAAACACATGGCACGAGCAGTAGGTATTGACCTCGGAACGACTAACTCGGTTGTCGCAACGCTTGAGGGCGGCGAAGGAACTGTTATTCCGAACTCCGAAGGTGCACGTACGACCCCATCTGTGGTCGCATTCGCCAAGAACGGCGAGGTCCTCGTCGGCGAGGTAGCCAAGCGCCAAGCGGTCACCAACGTCGACCGCACCATCCGATCCGTCAAGCGCCACATGGGCACTGACTGGAGCGTTGATATCGACGGCAAGAAGTACACCTCCCAAGAGATCAGCGCCCGCATCCTGGGCAAGCTGAAGCGCGATGCTGAGGCCTACCTCGGCGACGACGTCCACGAGGCTGTCATCACCGTCCCCGCGTACTTCAACGATGCGGAGCGCCAAGCCACCAAAGAGGCCGGCGAGATCGCGGGACTCAAGGTCCTGCGCATCATCAACGAGCCCACCGCAGCAGCGTTGGCCTACGGTCTAGAGAAGGCCGACCAAGAGGAGACCA
>Ga0209491_10004845_pt1 | contig 20326 bp, 17 predicted proteins | sample BON02_FD_187213 | JGI IMG/M metagenome (GOLD analysis project Ga0209491, IMG submission 187213) | Freshwater microbial communities from Lake Bonney liftoff mats and glacier meltwater in Antarctica - BON-02 (SPAdes) (version 2) | ecosystem: Environmental > Aquatic > Freshwater > Ice > Glacier... | reverse complement strand
CGATTGAGCCGAAATACCAGCTGCCGAACAACAAATAATTAAAATTAATACTACTCTTTTCATTTTTTTTCATTTATCCCCCTAGTCATATGGCTTTTCAGTTTCGCCCCGTTTATTGAAATGGTTTCTGGACTCCATTCAAGAATTAATTCTTTAATTATCACTCCTCCTTACTTTTATTCTTCTTGTTGCCAACTCAAATCCAAACTTCCTTCTTCAGTGAAATAATAACTTACCTTGGTTTTTGAATACTTAATGGGCGCAATGAAATCGTGCTTTAAAATTTCAAGATAGCGGTACATCATTCTCTCTGAAACCTCTAGCTTAACCGAAAGCTCTTTCGGTTTGCCTGTTGTTTCAGATTCAATCAAAGTAATTAGTTTTTGTAGTTTGTTAAAATTCAACTGGTTTTATTTATTTGGTGCAAATTAAAGCATACTAACTGAAATATAAGTTCAGTCTAAAATTTTTTTATTCCAAGACCAAACTAACTGTCCTTTCTCAGAAAAAAAATATGTTTTATTGAATTTATTGTAACCAATTGGCACATTGAGTTCATTCTTTAAAATACAAACGTATTTATAGACCATTCTTTCAGAAATATTTAATCTAACTGCAATAATTTGGGGAGAACCAGTTCTTCCTGCTCCAATTAAATGAATAAATTGTTGGATTTTTTGAATATTCATAAATCTTTTAATATAAGTCGTTTAAAAAAACAATTTGTCCCATTGTAGAAGGTATTTCATTTAATTACGAAATATACAAAACAAAATAACACACTCGTTATGAAATATACGTTCAGTGAGAGATAAAAAGTTATCCTAATGAATGTTTAGCAGGTTAATTTATTTTAAATCTGTGGTATTTTCCTGAGTCAATTTCCCTTTTTTAAAAAAAGAAAGCTATATTTGAAAAATTATGTCTGACTTTAAGAGTTACTGGAATCAATTTATAAATGGAGAAAATGATGCTCTTTCCTTTGCGTATGAAGATTTTTTTCAGCCCTTACTTTTTACATGTATAAAACAATTAAAAGATCCTGAAATAGCGAAAGATATAGTAAGCGAAGTTTTTATTTCGTTATTAGAGACTCCTACAGATGAAAGAATCCAAAAATGGAAAGACATCAAAAACCTAAAAGCATTTTTAACAGTAATCGTCAAATGCAGAGCAATAGATCATGGAAGAGGAGTGAAAAATAGAAGTAGAATTCTAGAGGAATTAGTTACAGTTGAAGCTACTAATACTAAAGACGAATTTATTCAAGATTTATATGTCTGCATTGAACGCCTCCCGATAGAAGAACAATTTTTAGTAAAACTACATTTGGAAGGATATAAGAATGATGAAATTGGAGAAAAATTAAACGTAACCGAAAAAACCGTTCGTAATAAATTATGCCTTAGTCGAAAGAAAATGAGTTTACTTTGGAAAAATTTAATTGTATTTGTGTTATGGATGATTTGAAACAACTAATTAATCTATTAGACCATCCGATAGAATTTAATATTCAATTGGAGAAACTTCAATCAAAAAATGATCGAACCGAGGAGGAGGAAGGCTTTTTAGAGCTCCTGTCATTCTATGGAAATGATTTTCAAAAAATAAAAGCTTACTTAGCTTCAAGTAAAATAGAAATCACAGCTAATTCAAAAAAGCAAAAAGTAACTCCAATTTTCTCAAAACTTCAAAAATATGCTGCCGTTTTTATTGTCATAATCGGAGTAGGAGGTTTTACTTTTTGGATGAGCAACCAAAATAATCAGGAAATAACATTTGAGCAAACTTTCGAAGAACCAGGATTACCTAATTATATGTCAAGCAAAAGTTCTTCATCATGGGAAAGTAGTATGTATGCCTATAAGAAAAAGGAATATTTAAAAGCTGCTGCTCTTTTAAAAGAAATAGAACCAATTAAAATAAATAATGATACACTTATTTATTTTAAAGGAGTTGTAAGTTATTACAACAATGACAAAAAAGATGCCGAGATTAACTTGAAAATTAGCAGCTCTTCTAATAGTGTTTTTAAAGATAGATCTTTATATTACTTAGCACTCTTGTCACTAGAAAATAACAACGTAGCTAAAGCAATAACAATTCTAAAAAAACTAATAAACTCAAACGATATAGATATTAAAGAAGCCTCAAGGTCGTGCCTTAAGCTTATTGAATATAAAAACAAATAAAAACAACAACAAAATTGAAAAGCCAAAAAACAATACCAATTCAAATGAAACGCTATTTGCTTTGTAAATTGGGGTTGAATTATTGCTAATAACTTGAAATGAAGACCAATAAACAGGATGTGCCATAGCTCCCTTAGCAGTTTCTAAATAACTTTTTTGAGCTGAATAAAAAGCATCGTTTACCGAAAATCCATTTTCTATATTTTTGTAAAAAGAACTAAATAAAATTGAAGAAACTTCATCATCTGTCTCATTTGGACTAATAATTACATGATTAACACCACCATTTAATAATTTAAGGTAAATACCTCTATCATATTCATTCTTGTTGGCAATAGTGAAGCCTGAAAAACAGTTATTTAATACAACTAAACTTTTGTTAAAGTTAGTTTTAGCATTAATTCTATTAACTGACTTTTCTCTATCTTTACTCGAGAAGTCTAATGAGAAATATTTTGAAGCCGAAGCGCTATCCCTAGCAACCGAACCATGACCATAAATATGTAAAACCCCAGGTTTAGCCAAATACCTTTCCCAATTTTCATCCAAATTTGCCTCTGTTTTTTGATAGTTTTGAAACTTTGAGGATGCTAATTTTTCCGTGAACAATAAATCACTAGTCCCTCGTAATTTAATTTTCAAGAAATCTAATCTTTTTGAAGTTGAAGGTTTCGAATCTAAGAAAAAGACATAAGGATTGTAAATAGTAACAAACTGAATAGATTTTACTAAATAATTTAATTGGTCAAAATTATTCCCTACTGTATCTTTAATTAAAATGGAGTATCTCGTATAGTCATCGTAAGAAACATAAACCTTTTTTATAGTAGGTTTTAGTTTAAAAATTTCTTCGAAATACAACTTGTAATTACTGTAAGATTCTTTTTTAAACGATTTAAAATCATAATCAGCAAGACTAACATTTCTAAATCCGTCTGTATTATCCTTACATTTGATAACAGCTACTGAATCTTTACCAATCAATAATTTGTTCTTTCCAAAAAATCCATATCTTGGATAAGATATTAAAAAATAATCATCTTTTTTTAATTTTTTTTGAATAGATTTAATAGTAATATAAGGCGGATTAATTAGTTCTAATTTTTTAGAGTTTAAGTTCAAATAATCTTCTAAATAGTGTTTAAACGTTGTGTTTTTAATTAAATTAAATTCAATAGCAGCATTTTTAATTCTTAAATTGAACTGATTGAATGTTTTTTCTAAGAAGTGAAAGTGGTTTTTTTCTGTTAAAATCAAAGAAGTAGCTTTTTCCAGTGCATTATAATCGTTATATTCAATGAATTTCCTGAGGTATAGATTAGATAGTTGATAGTAGGGAGAAATAGCAAATATATCGTATGTATGTTTGCCCTCTCTTAGTAAGGTCTCCCACCAGCTAACTCTTAACTTTTCTAATATATAAATATCTTTATCTGTTTTTTTTAGGTTGAACGGTAAATTATAATCATTTTGCAATTTAAAAGAATACATATCTAATAATACTCTTGGAACAGTAGTCTTTGAAAGGTCTCCATTTATTCTCTGAAATTCATAAATCGCTTTTTCATAAGTGTGCATCGCTTTTATTTTCTCACCGAAACATGCGAATGTCATACCTATCAAAGATTCGTTGATCAATCTATCATTACAATTTTCCGGATCAAGGTTTTTATTAGATAAGGTGTAATATTTCATTGCATTGTAATAACTAATTCTATTTAAAGGAGTTAAAAGTTTCTGGTCTTTTTTAGTCCTAGAGACATAACCTAGCATGTCAAGATGCCTATTTCCTATTGAACGGTATAAGAGTCCTTTTTCAGATATAAAGCGAAAAGGATAGCGATCAGAATAATAAAGTGCTGAATCAAAATATTGAAACATTTTGGCTCTTTGTCCCTTTAAATTCATTCCATCATTTACTTTATAATCTTCATCCACATGCCTGTAAAGACAAGTTATTGCATAAATCTGATAAATAAATGCTGCGCTTATTTTACTAAATTCTCTCCGATTTCTAGTTGCTATTTCAATAGATTTATCTGAGTAATATACAGCCGAATCTCCCCAAGTTAACGTATGCCAGAAATAGGCTCTTTCTGCAAAGTATAGAGCTTCATAGATATCTCCTCTACCTTTATAAAGTTTATTAGCTTTAGTGTTTATCCGATCATAATTGACAAAATCTTGTTCAATCAAGTGAACTCTAGCGATATCTTTTAATAGTCTATATTGAAGAGTTTTAGATGTAGTTTTATCTTTTGTTAATTTCGAAAAGATTAAATAGGCTAAATTAGTTTTTCCTTTTTCCATTAAACTTTCTGCAGTTTCAATTAGTTGATTTTTAGAAAATTCTGAAGCGGCAAATAAAGGCTTTAGTGTAATTAAAGATGCTAATAGAATCGTTAACTGAATTAATTTCATTCTGGTAAGTTGTATTGCATGTGTGATTTAAACAAGAAATAAGCACGAATACTTTTTGAAATTTCTAGTGTAAATTTATAAATCTATTTTAGATCTCATCTCTTTTTTTGAATATTTCTACAATATTCACAACTAACTGGTTAATAAGTAATTGATTAACATTATTTTACGATTAACATCTAACTATTTATTCATATCTAAATAAATTACAAGTTAAAATGATTCATCCGAATCAAGGTTTTTTTTGTACCTTCAACAATCAAAAAGTTGAAATGACCCGAGAGCGTGTGCGAATTTTACTGATTTTTATTCTGCTTTCTATGAAATTGAATGCACAAGATATTCATTGGTCTCAATTCAATGACAATCAGCTCTTTCAGAATCCAGGGAATGCTGGAAATTTTAAAGGAGATTATAGAATTATTGCAAATTATAGAAGTCAGTGGAGAAGTGTTACCGTTCCGTTCAATACCCTTTCCTTTTCTGGAGATATGCGAATAGAGAAATTTAAAAATGTTGGACTTGGAGTTTTGTTTTTTAATGATGCTGCTGGAGATGGTAAATTTAGAACCAATGAAGTGCAATTAAATGGAGCGTATATCTATAAAATAACTGCGGATTCAAATCATACCATCAGACCTGGAATCAATATCGGAATCAATCACCGACAAGTAGATTGGGATCAATTTTCATTTGACAATCAATACAATGGAATGATGTATGACCCAACTTTACCAAGTAATGAAACCTATCAAAATCAACGAAATACGAACTTATCTGTTGGAACTGGAATAGTTTATGAATACCGAATTACAGAACGAAAAAAAAGTACAACCGGACTTTCCCTCTTTAATTTAAATAAACCGGATCAAGGTTTCTTTGGCGAAAAAGTGAGGAGAGATATTCGTATTTCTTTTTTCGCAAAAGGAATGTATCAACTCACTGATAAAGTAGATCTTATGCCAAGTTTATCTCTTCAATTTCAAGGGAAATACAAAGAAATAGTTTTAGGTTCAAATGTGAAACACACACTAATCAATCAACCAACTGATTATAAGGCAGTTTATTTTGGCGCATGGTTTAGAAATCAAGATGCAGGATATTTAAGCGCTGGAATGGATTATCAAAATTGGTTCTTAGGAATGAGTTATGATTTCAATTTTTCAAAATTAATACAGGTCAGTAATGGACGAGGTGGAATAGAATTTGCAGCTCGTTATATTATTAAACGCTTTAAACCCAAGAAAATTTCACATCGAGTATGTCCAGATTTTATATAATAAGTGTATTCATCTTTAGTGTAGGTCACGTATTTTCTCAAAATGAATTGAGTAACTATTTGAAATTTGCTGATGAACAATACAAAAAAGGAGATTTTTATTATGCGCTAGAATATTATGAAAAAGCAATCGCGTTAGATTCAAACTCTTTAACTCCATTATGGAATTATGCTGAAACATTGAAAGCCTATAAAGATTATAAAAAAGCGGAGGTATATTACAAAAAAGTGTACGCCAAAGAAGATACTCAAATCTATCCTTCAAGTTTGCTCAATCTTGGAATAATGCAAAAACACAATGGCAAATATGAACAAGCAATTGAAACATTTAAAAAATGCAAAAAGAAATACGTAAAAGATAAAAAAAGCTATTTATACTTAAAGGCAGCGAGAGAAGTTGAATCTTGTTTATGGGCGAAATCTGCTATAAAAGATACCTCAGCCATTCTATTTTCAAATGTATCTTCTAAAATTAACACAAAAGATTCAGAATTTGGACACACCATCAAAGATGGAAATTTCATATTTTCTTCCTTAAGAGCAGATTCAATTCCTTCCAATGAAGAAGTGTATGCAACAAGCTACACAACCAAACTTTATTCTTCCAAGAAAAAAGGAAAAGACTTTGAAGATGCTAAAAGAATTGAAGACCTTTATTTTCAATCGTTAAATACTGGGAATGGGACTTTCTCCTTAGACGGAAAACGCTTTTATTTTAGCCTTTGTAAACAAAATGGCTACAATTACACGTGTAAAATAATGGTTGCAAAATACACAGACGGAACCTACACTGGAATTGATTCTCTCGGAACAATCATTAACGAACCTGGGGCAAATACCACTATGCCCTGCATCGCAGAAATTGACGGACAAGAAACATTGTTTTTTTCATCAGATCGTAAAGGCACAGAAGGAGGAATGGATTTGTGGTATAGTACAATCAAAAATGGTACGCAATTTTCAAAAGTAAAATCAATAAAATCTTCCAATTCTCTAGACAATGAAATCAGTCCATGGTGGGACACTTTGCATAAAAGGCTCTATTTCTCCTCTTCTTGGCACGATGGATTTGGAGGAAATGATGTTTTTTACACACCTTACACAACACAATTTGAGAACCCAATAAATGCAGGAATACCTATTAACAGTAGTGCAAACGATATATATTATTTCCAAAATGGCGATACATCGTATGTAACAAGTAACAGATTAGGGATATTGTTTAGTAAAAACCCAACGTGCTGTAGCGATATATTTACTGGAATACCAATACCTGTTGAGAAAATTGCACTTCAAACCACTAAAGAAACATTAGCAGAACTAAATAAACGATTGCCTGTTACCCTTTACTTTCACAACGATGTTCCAGACCCTCGTTCTGTGGATACAATAACAAAAGTAAACTACACAACAAGCTATCAATCATATCGCTCATTATTAGATACTTACAAAAAAGAATATGCTACTGGATTGACGGGAGATAAATCAGAAGAAGCAAAAGAAGATATCGAAAGTTTCTTTCTTGAATTTGTAGATCAAGGAGTGAAAGATTTAAATCAATTTAGAGGACTTTTATTAGAAGAACTAGAAAAAGGAACGAAATTGAAAATTACAATTAAAGGGTTTGCTAGTCCGTTGGCAAAAACAGATTACAATGTAAATTTAACAAAAAGAAGAATAAGTTCATTAATCAACTATCTAAATGAATATCAGAACGGTATCTTCAGACCATACATGAAAGGAACAGCAAAAAATGGTGGAGAAGTTAAATTTGAAGAAGTACCCTTTGGAGAAAACACTTCCAATAAGCTAACAAGTGACAATCCAAACGATCAAAAAAATTCTATCTATTCTAGGGCAGCAGCAATTGAAAGAAAAATAGAAATACTAAGTGTCAGTTATTTAAATCCGCAACAAGTAGAAAAAAAACAAGAAGAAAACGAATTCTCATTAACGACCAAAAATCAATTAATCGATGCCGGAAAAATAAAAGAGGGAGAAGTGATTGAAAGAACGTTTACCATAACAAATACGAACAATACAACGATCGAACTAGAGGAACCAACTGTACCTTGCGATTGCAATAAAGTAGAAATAGCAAAAAAGACTCTAGAACCAGGAGAATCTACGAACATTAAAATATATTTTGATTCAAAAAATTATTCTGGAATCGTCATTAAGTCAATTTATCTAAGAGTAAAAGATCAAAAAGGAGCGCTTCGATTGGTATTAATATCAGAAATTTCACCCAAAAAATAACATCTTTTTCAAGATTCAAAGGAATATAGTACATTTGTAAACTATGAGTGAAATTAATACTGAAACAGTAGCTGTAAAAGCACCAAAAGCGAGATTAAAGTTCATCGATATGGCTCGTTCAATCGCTATTTTATTAATGTTGGAAGGACATTTTATTGGGTGTACTTTAGACAATCAAGAACTGTATCACAACACTCAAAACACAGCATTCACAATCTGGAATTTCGTTAGAGGATTTACAGCTCCTATGTTTTTCACAGTAACTGGAGTCGTTTTTGTGTACCTACTTTCGATGGGAAAAGATGCAGGATATTTTCAAAACAAACGTGTAAAAACAGGATTTAAACGTTCGCTCGAATTGATATTTTGGGGATACATGCTTCAAGTTAATTTGAAACATATTGGAAGTTATTTTACAGGAAACATCTCTAGTTGGGTAGTGGCTTTTCACGTCCTTCAATGCATTGGCTTAGGAATAGCTTTATTACTAATAATTTTCGGAATCTATAAATTCATCAATAAGGGTAGTTTAGCAACCTACTATTTTATTGCTGGAACAATTATTTTTTCTTTCTATCCATTTTTCAGACATAGAGAAGATATTGGTGTTTTAATTGAAAAAGTAGCAGCATTTGAGAAAAAAGACAGTGATGCACTTTCTCGAACTGAATACGACGACATAAAATACCTACTGTATCAATTATCTCAAGATGAGTTAGAAACATTTCAACTTCAGGGGGTAAAAACCTTTTTTTACAAATCAAGATTGGCGAATCTAGATCAAATTTCTAATCTTCATGCACTGAATAAGAAACTTTTAAAAGTAAATGTAGAAGCTGAAACTGCGAACGGTACTCATTACCCCGTAAAAGCTCCAGAATTTATTCAAAATTTATTTCAAGGTCCCTACTCTGTTTTTCCAATTATACCTTGGGTAGCTTTTACATTGTATGGAGGAATGGTTGGTTCGCTCTTAAACAAATACCAACAACACATTAAAAAAACGTGGTTTCCACTTACTTTTATTGGATTAGGACTAGCACTGAATCTATTTGGTTGGACAGTGTTTAGTGCAATTGATTCATTAGCAAAACACCTACAATTCCATGACAATTTAGACTTTGTAAACAACGCATGGCTTTATGGTAGAATTGGTCAAGTATTGATTGTATTAGGAGTTTTAATGTTCATTGAAAAATACTTTCACATCAAAGAATCTTTGTTTTTAAAAGTAGGACAAAATACACTATCAATTTATATTTTACACGTTATGGTATTGTATGGTGGGTTAATTGGTTTTGGATTAAAAGATTTATTTGCAGCAAAATTAAACCCGTTACAAGCAATTACAGGAGCCATTTTATTCATCACAACATTTGTCATTTATATAAAGTACATTGAAATAGTGGAAGGAAAATGGCATTATTTGAAAACTAAGTCAGCACAATTAATAAGTGCCCCATTTAGAAAAAACAGTTAGAAAAGAAGGATGGATTTATTCGAGTTAGAATACTTTTCTATATTGGATTTTGGTCTATCGATACTTTTTTTAATGCTCCTTTTTATACGCATCAACAAAAGAAAAAAAGAAAATCAACAGTTAGATTATTATAAATATTACAGTTTAAACATCTACACGAAACTGATTCTAAGTGTCGTTTTTTCGTTGTATTACATTGTAATTGTTGATGGTGGAGATACATTAGCTTATTGGGATTCTGCGGTAAAAATGAACAACCTTTTCTGGAAATCTCCTAGTCTCTATTTTCAAGAATTATTCAGTAATCCGAAATTAGAAAATTGTTATGCTCATTTTGATATGATTATTGGATATCCACCAAGATGGATTTATTTTGAAAAAGAGAGTTGGTTTGTAGCTAAAATTCTTTCGATTCTTTCATTTATCACCTTCAAAAGTTATTTATTCACTACACTACTTTTGGCCTATATCTCCTCAATCGCATCTTGGAAATTATTTGAATTAGTTCATAGTTACCAATTAAATACTGATAAAAACATCGCTCTAGCAGTACTTTTTATTCCATCTGTTAGTTTTTGGTGTAGTGGAATCACAAAAGACACAGTCGTTTTATTTACATCCATATTTACTATTTATCATTCCTTTCAATTAATTACCCCCACTAAAAAACGATCGTATAAAAACATAATTTGGTTGGCATTGTATCTCTTAATACTTTCACAAATCAGAAGTTTTATGATTATCGCAATTGCAATACCACTTTTGTTAACAGTAGGAATCAAGATAATGAACACGTATAAAAACCACAAAAAAGTCATCTATTCAATTCGTTTTACTGTACTTATAATCGGAATTTTATGTATCTATTTTCAAGGTGACAAGTTGCTCAATTCAAGTCAGTTAAAAGATGCAGCAGCCATTCAAAAAGACATGGCAATCAATAAAACGTATCTAGGAGTAAAATATGATATCGGAATGACCGATTTTGGTCCAATAGAAATTTTAAAAGCTTTTCCATCAGCAATAATTGCTGGATTATACAGACCATTCATTTGGGAGTCCATGCACATAACATTGATATTAAACGGGTTAGAAGGAGTTTTATTTCTTTATTTAACGTTCCTATTTTTTAGAAGAGATTTTATAAAAAAACTAGAAATCATTAAAAAGCATGAATTTTATATCTTTTGTTTGATCTTTTGTATTCTAATGGCTTACATGTCGGGAATTACAGCCGGATTATTAGGAGTTTTAGTACGATTTAAATCGATACTCATCCCTTTCTTCGTGATATTACTCACAATTAACTCAAAATCATCTATTTATAAAATAAAATAAAATTCTTAACCCACTCTTGTAACTTTAAGTGCTTAGAAGAGTCTTATTTAGGAACAATACAATTTAATGACCGTAAAAGAGTACAATATCACCATTGATGATTATTCAGATTCTATTTATCGATTTGCTTTAAAGCAGCTTCGGAATGAGATGTCTGCTAAAGATATTGTGCAAGATACTTTTATGAAAGTTTGGATTAAACACGAAGAAATAAGTTTTGGAAAAGTGAAATCCTATCTTTTCACCACTGCTTATCATTGCATAATTGATTGGGTGAACAAAGAAAAAAGTAGAACAACTCAATCAATTCAAATAGAGAAAAAAATACCTTTCGAAACAGAAACAAACATCCCACAAGTTTAATTGTTAACTACTTCTGAATCAACAACATACAACAGAAAGGGAATTTCTAAAAATGAAACCAATGTAGTAAATAGTGTAGGAGAAAACGCACAGGAGAAAACAAAAAAAACAATCAACAACACAACTGACTGTATCACAACAAGTTTAGGTGAATTAAGAAATCCAATTGAACCAATTACAAACCAACTTTCTGTATTTCTGAAGAAAGAAATAGATTTTAAAACAAGTAAAAAATCAAAAAATCATTCAAGAGATTTTTACTTTAGAATAGGGAAATTTGTAATTTCTAAAACTGTTGGATAAATCATAAAACTACTAATGTCATTAAAATGAAGCTATTTAGTATAATTTGATTTATCTTTGCATTCTAATTTATGCTCGTGATGAACACAAAAAAAGAAGAAAAAGGAAAAGGACAAGGTAGATTTTCGAAATCTGCAAAAGCAGCTGAATCAAAAGATAAAAAAAAAGCATCTGATTCAGGAAAAAAAAGCAGCTCTAGAACGGGTTCTGCTAAACCTACCATTAAAAGATCAAATGCAGTAGCAGGATTTAAATATAAACCTAAAACTACAGCAGAAACTGATGGACCTAAAAAAGAAGTAAGCGACCGTGACAAAAAGAAATACGCTGATTTCAAGGAACGTACAACTAAAAAGGTAAAAGGTGATCCATTACCAGATTTGAACCGTGAAGATATTCGTTTGAATAAATATTTATCTAATGCAGGTATTTGTTCAAGAAGAGAAGCAGATGTTTTAATTCAAACGGGAGTTGTAACTGTGAATGATGTAATTGTTCTAGAAATGGGACATAAAGTGATGCCTGGTGATAAAGTACGTTATGACGGTGAAACGATCAATGCAGAAAAAAAACGCTACGTATTATTGAATAAACCGAAAGATTTCATTACAACAATGGACGACCCTTGGGGGAGAAAAACGGTAATGAGTTTAGTATCAAAAGCGTGCAGAGAAAGAGTATATCCTGTCGGAAGATTAGACCGTGAAACTACTGGTTTGTTATTATTTACAAACGACGGTGACATGGCTAAAAAACTGACACATCCTCGACACAAGTCTTCAAAAATTTATCATGTTGAATTAAACAAACCTGTTAAGTTAGAAGATGTACAGAAATTATTGACTGGTATTGAGTTAGAAGATGGGAAAACAAACTTCGATAAAGCTGAATACGTAAAAGATAGTTCTCGTGAAATTGGAGTTGAATTGCATTCTGGAAAAAACAGAATTGTACGTAGAATGTTTGAATCAATGGGGTATGAAGTAGTAAAATTAGACAGAGTTCAATTTGCCGGTTTAACTAAAAAAGATTTACCACGTGGACATTACCGTCATTTAACTGAAAAAGAACTGTCTTTTTTGAAAATGTCTTAATTGAAAATCTAACAAAATGAAAATTACTTTCTTTATTTTAACGCTATTCTTTTCTTTCAATTCTATCTCACAAAAGGGAAAAAGAAAAATTAAAGTATCCAATGAGAAAGGAACGTTCTTTGCTTCCTGGGGATATCATAGAGCGGTGTATTCTGAAAGCGATTTATATCTATCTGGTTATCATTATGATTTTGATTTAGCAAATTCAAAAGCACATGACCAGCAATCAAAATTAAATTCAGGAGATTATTCAATAAAATCTATTTCTGTTCCTCAATACAATTTCAAAGTTGGGTATTATTTTAAGCAAAAATGGAATATTACACTTGCTTTGGATCACATGAAATACATCTTCTCAGATTTTAATCGAGTAGCTTTGACTGGATTTGTAACTGTTCCAGTTGGAGAGGTCTCTCTTGGCGACGATCGAATTTTCAGTAATTCCTATCATCACAGTCAAACGATTACAACAAATAAAAATCAATTTCATTATGAAAATGCGAAGGGATTGAATTATGTTCATGCGCAATTAGGATATACAGAAAGATTATACGTTGCAGGGAAAAAAAATAATTTTACGCTAGCATACAATGCAGGTATTGGTACAGGAATTATTATTTCAACCGCTAGTCTATTTTTTAATAACATACAAGAACCACCAGTTCAATCATTGTCTGGATATGGCGTGTCTGGATTCGCAGGGTTAAGAGGTGAAATTTATAAACATTTTTATATATACTCAAACTTAAGTGTAGGTTTTCTTCACAAAGTAAATGAACGAACAAGTCCTTCCTTTAGCTATTCATATGCTCGTCAAATGTTTGGTTATAGCCAAATAGAAATAGGTGTAGGAATATTTTTATTTAAAAGAGTTAAAAATAAATGTGATGATTGCCCTGTATGGTAATCATCACATTATCAAATTATTAACAACATTTTATAGACTTCTTACTTTTTCGCAACTTTACTAGAAAAATCATTTTTCAAACCTTCCCATTCAACTAAGTGCATCTTAATAATCCCTACAGGTATTTTGGCTTTCACTAAAATTGGAATTCTATTTTCATCATTGGTAATCCAAAAATTAACATCACTTTCGTGATGAAACAAACGACCCGTTTGAATAACAGGTACAAATTTCAAGCAATTAAACTTACCAGTTCGAATATGAATCACCTCTTCGCCAACAAACTTTACTTTTAATAAAAAAGTCTCGTCGTCCATAAAAGTTTTGAATTCAAACGTATCGTTTTTCTTAATATTTTTGAAATTCAGTGTTCTTGCATAATAAAAAGAAGAAATCATATCCTGAATACCAAGAGGTGTTTCAAACTCCTTACCTACTCCATTACTCACTTTAGCTTGATCTTGATTAAAGATATAATCTTGTGCGATTTTGTATCCCCCTTCATTTACACGACGAACAAACATCCAAGGAAAAATCCCTTTCTTATCAATGTAACTTTCATACGTGTCTGTGACTTTGAAAAAGGTATTAAATCCGCCTAAAGTACGACCAGTTCCTTTAACATGAAACAAATCACGATTACCGCCTTTTTTAGTCGTTGAATTGACTTCTAAAACAGCTTCTCCAGCATCCATAAATCCGTAAGAAATACGGTATCGTAATCGCTCACCAGCTTGAAAAGCTTTGTTTGTTGTTGTTGGATATGAAACAACAACACTACTTGTCATCCCGAATAAAACAACCGCTAATCCTAAAAAATAAACTATTTTTTTCATAACTTTAAATTTGGTTGATAAACCTAAATCAAAGTGTATGCCAAATAATTTTACTCTTTCTTTAGAAACCTGAAATCTATTTTATAATAGAATAAAGGCAAGAATCCTAATTGTTGTTTTTGTGCAATTGGTTCAACAGTTGGATCAGTCAAATTAGGTGCATAAGCCAATCCTAAAAGATTTTTAGTATTGAAAATATTCAATAAGTCAAGTCCAATTTCATGCGTCGCTTTCTTTCCGTTTACTATCCAATTCACTTTAAAATCCAATCTGAAATAATCTTTGAATTGACGATCATTAAAAGCAGAATCACGGTAAATAATTTCTTGAATTGCTTTCGATTTCGCTAAATCGACATAACCATATCGTCTTCCTCCAGCTTGTGTGATTTTCATACCTAAAGAAATTGTTTGCTTCTTAGAAACTTTAAACTCTTTACCAACTAATAGATTCCCTATATAAGTCCCATTAAAAGACGTATTTCTCAAAACACCATCGCTGCCTTTGTATTTTGAATCATACAAAGTTCCAGAGAACATAAAAAAGAAAGACTTATCGAAATATTTTTGAATAGTAATTTCTATTCCATAATTTGATCCAGTTCCAGTATTCTTTAAAGAATCTGGGAAAAAACGGGAAAAACCACTTCCCATATTAATCAACGAAAAAGAAGATGGATTAATTTCTACTGGAACATTATAGATGTATTGAAAATAAGTTTCAGTACGAACATTTAATTTATTCTTAAACGATTTTTCATAGCCTACTGCAGAATGGATACTTCGTGTGAAATCCATCTTTAAATTGTGCATTTCAGTAGTACCTTTAAAATGATATGTATACGTATACATAGGTTGTGTCTGACTGTGCATCCCTGCGCCAGCAAAAACAGCTTGACCTTTCTTTAAATTCAACTTCCAACCCAATCTAGGTTCAACGACACTAATACTATTACTCAATGTAAAGTACTGACTGTGCAAACCTGCCGTGAAATCCATGTTTTCTTTCATTCTCCATTTCCATTGAACAAAAGGTTGAAGCAACATTGCAGTTCCTTTATAATTCCAACGATTAATAAATTGGTAGTTGAGATTCACGGAATCTAATTGATCAAAATAATACCCTTCGAAATTAAAACCCGCTTTTATTAAATGATTTTTATTCATTTTATGATTCACACTAAAAAAACCAGAAGTCTTAGTCGTTTTAAAATAATATCCCATCAATGGATTTATTGAATCAACAATGATATTCGTTCCAGTAGCGTCTAAATGTCTTTTCAAAATATTATGGTGCGCATTTTGTTGGTCGTAACTGACAGCAATAGTAGAGGTTATAAATGTTTTTTCAGACAGTGTTTTCTTATAAACCAATCCAGACACACCCATTGAAGTTCCGAAATATTGATCTCTATCACCCTCACCATAAAACTCAGTTGAATATTTTTTTTGTTCTGAAATTTTAATCGCAATTTGGCTTTTACCTCCAATCCCGAAAAAAGATACGTTTCCACCGTTTTTTAATGTCCAATTAAATTTAAAGGCAAGATCACCATAAACGGGCACAGCATCTGTACCAATATTAATGTTCATTTTTTGAAAGAGACTCAATGTAGAATACCTTCCCATAATCAAATAACTCGATTTTTTAGATTTACTCATCGGACCTTCAGCCATAAATTCTGTACCTAAAAATCCAAATTGACCTGTAAATTCATGCGTATGATTGTTACCATTTCTCAATTTTAAATCAAAAACACCCGCATTACTATTTCCGTATTGAGCAGGGAAAGCACTCATAAAAAAATCGGAATTTCCTAAAATTTTATTGTTTAAAATGGATACAGGACCACCCGTGCTTCCAGAGGTAGCAAAATGTGAAGGATTTGGAATATCGATGCCTTCCACTTTCCAAACAACTCCTAAGGGAGAATTACCTCTAATAATAATATCATTACGAGAATCATCAGCACCTTGAACACCCGCAAAATTTGATGCCATTCTCGCAGGATCAGAACGAGAACCTGGATATCTATTTGTTTCATCTACGCTAAATTTCTGAGCAGAAATTAAAGCCATTTCATTAATTACTTCATTTTTTTTACGAGCAACAACAATAATTTCATCTTTCTCAATAAATTTTTCTATTAAAGAAATTTGAACAACCGTTTCTTTACCAGAATTTACAATAATTATAGTAGAAAAATAATCATAAAATGAATTTTTCGCATCTAAGCGGTATTTTCCAACGGGTGCGTTTAAAAATTCAAAATGACCATCTATATCGGATACAACTTTGAATAAAGGAATTGAATCATTATCTCCAAATAATTCAATTTTTATTCCTTGTAAAGGAAAACTAGACTCATTATCTACTACATTCCCTCTAATGATTTGGTTAGCTTGTGAAAACAAAGAAAAGGAACAAAAAAAAAGAAAGCCCCAGAAAATAAATTTCATAGATCTATTTCTTCGAGTTGTTTAAAAACTCTTCTTTTGTCCATTCTTTCTTATACACTTTTGTAAAATTTTGAAGATTAAGAGAATTAAAATATAGATTTCTAACATTCGAATAAACGATACCATAATCTCCTTTATACCATAGAGGAATGATTGGAGGATCTTGCATTAACACTTTTTCAGCTTTCGAAAAATAATCCATTTGATTCGATAATTTTGTTGATTTTTTAGCTAAATCAAATAGCTTATCAAAAGAATCATTTTTATACCTCGAATAATTAACCATTGAAGGTTCTAAAATGTTATCTGGAACATTTTTACCATAAAAATTATACAAGAAAGATTCCGGACTCGCATAATCTGCTGCCCATGCAGATCTGAAAATTTCAGACTTACCTAATCGAGCATCTTTTTCAAGTTGATCAAAAGAAGAAGCATCAATATTAACATTGATTCCTAAAACCTGATAAATTTGCTTAGAAAATTCATCAGCAATTGCAGAATGAATATCATCAATATTGAACCGAAGATTTACAGTCCCAAAACCTTTTCCATCTGGATATCCAGCTTCAGCTAACAACTTCTTAGCTTTTACGGGGTCGAAAGAATAAGAAGCTGCTCTTACACCTTCAAAATCGTATCCTCTAAAAGCGTTAGATATTGGAGGAACTATACCATAGAAACCTACTTCAGAAAATTGATTTCTTAAAATTTCTGAACCGATTTTATTTTTATCAATCGCAAAATTAAATGCTTGTCGAACTTTTATATTTTTAAAACGTTCATCTTGAAGGTTAAAATAATAATAATTAGTCGTAAGAATAGGATTATTATGTAAAATTAATCTTGGGGGAGCTGAATTAAAATCTGAAATTCGTCCTTCTAGCATTTTTGTAATTCTACTTGATGGTAAACCAACTATTACATCTAAATTTTTTAATTCAAATAAATTTAATTGTTCTAATTTTCTACTTTCTAAAACATAAATCACACTATCTAAATAAGGCAATGAAAATCCTTTTTCATCAACTAAATAATAATCTTCATTTTTAGTGAGTATAATAGAATTGGTAGTTCCCTTTTTAAATTCTCTAAATTTGAAAGGACCAGTTCCAATCATATCTTGCTCTAAATTAGCATCATATATTTTCCTAGATATAATCGCACAAGAAATATGAGCCAATTTACTCAAAAAATTATTGTCTTTTTCAATGATAGTAAAAGTGACTTTATCACCTTTAATTTTCAGCCCTTTAATGCTTTTAGATTTTTTTTCATAAAATTCCTTAGCCCCTACTAAATAGTGACCCAAAAACATTGAATAAGCCGTTCCAACGGCGCCGGATGAACCTTTCGAACAAATCAGCTCAACTGTTTTTTGAATATCATTGGGTGTCATTATTCTATCTTTATCAGAAGAAAATGAGGTGTGAGGATGAAATAAAACATCTTTTCTGATAGAAAATTCATATGACAAACCATCTGAACTAATTTTCCAAGATTTAGCAATTTGAGGTACAACTGTTAAGTCCTTCGGGTCTAACGAAACAAGGCATTCCATTACCTGACTTAGAACATTAGCAGAATAAACATCTATTACGTCTCTTGATAGATAAGTAGCGGGTTCATTCTCTAAAGCTAACCTGATAGAGCCTCCCGCATTTTCATGGAGTGGATTTTTACCACTAGTACAAGAAAATAGAGCAACTAAAAATAAGGAATATAAAAAAGCAATTTTCATTCGTAATTATATTAATGGTTCTACAAGGATAATAAAAAATACGCATACTCCATATATAAACATAAAATTAAAAAACCAAACCTACAAAATTTACCCAAAAGTCGCAAATAGAATCCTCAAGTCCTAATTTCCAAAAAAATATTTTTTTCAAGGGATAAAATTACGTTTTTTGCTGCTTTTTTTGAATTTTTAGACAGACCTCCCCTTACCCCAAATTGAGAATAAAGGCATTCCAAGAATTCTAAGTTCTAAATTTTAAGGACGACATATTTAGTGGAAGAATACACGTGTATTATTTTTTCTCTAGCATGATTTATGAATGCACTTGCAACAGTTATGTAGTGAAAACAAATGGCTTTTACCCTCATATTTAGTTTTACTCCTTCGGCTTTGTTTTTTACCAAAATAATTTTTGTCCATTCAAATAGTATCGCACTCATCGCCATTAAGTACATAAACACTGTATTTGTGTCCATATCGGGAAAAGGTAAATGATGTAAATTGAAATCATTTAATAAATACCTGTTTGAATTTTCAGCATCACCTCTATTGTTGTAAAACTCAATTACATCCTTGTCAGTCAATACTTTATTGTTTGTAATAATACCGTAATAGTCGTATGCACATCCTGACAATAAATCAAATTGACCACTTTTTTTAAGCACTCTTGTAACAACAATTCTATATTCTTTATCTTCTTTGAATGGTTTGTAAAGAGTGGTCGCAACCTCCTTTAATTGATAGTTTATTTCCAACTCTTCCCAATTTCCAATTTTAGAACAATGTGCTCTTAAACCTTTAAAATCAGTGATTCGAATAAAGAAATTCTTTGCACGATTTGAGACTAAATTGATGACTTCTTTTTGATAAGACGCTGAATCTGCTCTGAAATTTTCAATTTCAATTCCAAAATGATCTAAATTATCAAAACATCTTTCTAAAGTTCCTTTTTGCTCATAGCTAGCAGGAGTGTTTCCATTGTGATTTTCAATATGAATGGGTAAACGTCCAATAAAAGCGATGTTTGGATGATATCCTTTCGTTTTTTTATAGCTTAATTTTGCATCTTGCTTTTCTGTTTGAACAACAACATTGTCAAAATCTAACGTATACCCTGAGGTTTTAGGAGCTAATTGATTTGTTGCTATATTCAAAGCTATTAAGCTTGAATTCATGTTGTTATTGTAATTTACATCATGAATAACCCCATTATAGGTAGTTGTTGTAACTGTTTTTGTTTTTAATTCTTGACAAACATATTCAACCGTATCTGGTGATGGTATTTTTGTGAAAAATTGATCCGAGTATTTACTTTTTAGCGTTTGTAAATCAGATAAATAATCCCCTTGACACAATGAATTAGCAAACAATGAAAGAACTACATCCGAGTAAGAATATTGAGCTAAAAAACTACGACTACCCAAGCATGAATTGATTAAAACATCCAGTTTTTTCGTTGTTAATGCCTTGAAAATGAAATTTAAACCTCCAAAAGGAGTGATGTTTTTTGAAGAATTCTTAATTTTGTTCATGTATAGAATATTTTTACCTTGGTAAGTACAAATATCACCATTTTGGTGAAACTATACAAGCCGTAACATGATTGTTTATCAACATGTTACGGTTATTTATTAATTAGTCTGCGACTTTTGGG
>Ga0209491_10004844_pt1 | contig 20326 bp, 12 predicted proteins | sample BON02_FD_187213 | JGI IMG/M metagenome (GOLD analysis project Ga0209491, IMG submission 187213) | Freshwater microbial communities from Lake Bonney liftoff mats and glacier meltwater in Antarctica - BON-02 (SPAdes) (version 2) | ecosystem: Environmental > Aquatic > Freshwater > Ice > Glacier... | reverse complement strand
CTTGTTTGAGGAGGGGGGAGGGAGAAAGAGAGGAGGGGAGGGAGGGCATAATGAGAAGGACTGTGGGAGGGAGGGAGGGAGGGAGAGAGGGATGTAGATAGAGAGCCTTCCCCCCCATACTTTGAGAGACAGAACTTTGTATTTTGTAGTAGTGGAAATAAACATAAAACGAGATAAACAGAAATCTTATCTACCCTTTGCAAAGCAGAAAAAGTAAAAATGAATCCCGCTGTGTCGCGACCGAGAAAAGAAGGGAAGAGGAAACCCAACCAAAAGAAGTGAAAGGAAGGGAGAATCATCAACGAGCAAAAAAGAAGAAGAAGATGCATGAATAATGTTTTGTTTCGCTGATTTACCGTTCTTCTTTGTCTGTGTTTCTCATATGATGATGAAGATAAAATCGTTTTTTCCCTGACTTGACGGCGGCGAGTGGGGACGTACTTTGTTTTTGGGTTTTTACTTTGATATGGGGCGGACGCTTGGAAAAATATGTTTGTCTTTGAGTGTGTTTTATGACTATCATTACCAGTACTCTACTTCACTTGGGAAGCTATCTTTGAGCGCCTTATTGCTACTTACACTACTCTCACTACTTCTCTCATACTACATTGATTAACTTTTACTTTATTTTACGTGCATTGAATGGACCTGGAACGGCAGACAAAATGGGGGCTTACTTGCTTTTTGCATTTTTGTTGGTTGTGTTAATTGGCGGCGGTTACAGCAGTGCGGATCGCGTGCTTGTTGACACTGCGAGCCTGCCGCATGGCTTCTTGTTTCTTTTGAAGCCGCAACATCTGTTTGAGATTGAGTAGTGAACAAGATGTGAGTGAGTCGAGTTGAGACCGAAATCATTTGACCTCTACCATCCAACCCCCACCCCGACCATCTTCCATCCCCACTTCTTTCTTTACCCTCAAGCGCTCGCGGAGACTGGCATTGGCCCACTGAAGCTCCACCAAAATGTCCTCGCGGCGGCGGTGAGCGGGGGCTGGTGGAATGGGGGGTATGCTTCGTGTGGAGGTGGTGGCAGGGGGAGGGGCCTGGCAAGTGCGCTTGTCCGGTTCTGCGAATGAAGCGGACATGCAAGTCTTCTCGGCCTTCTCGCCCACCGCGTGCGCTTCCCCGGCACCCGTTGGACAAAATGTGCCGTGTCCCGCTGCTGCCTGCTGCCCCGCATTCAAACGAAGGAGGACATGATCGGGAGGGGAAGGGCCAAGCGATGAAGAGGTTGGGGAGCCAAAGCCACATTCGGCGTCGATACGCGCTGCCAGGGCAAGGTAGGCCGCCTTGGGCTCCTGCCAGACCCGGGTGCGTGTGCGGTGGCCTCGATAGAGGGCTTGGACACGGGTCGCCGTGTGTTCTTCCATGGTAAGGGAGCGGGGGCGATGACGAAGGCCAAGATCGAAGAGTGGAACGGCGAGGCAAATTCTGGACGGAGTGGACCCGAAGGAACGACCTAGATGCCGCTCAACCAGGTCCAGGTGGATGTGCTGTGTAATTGTGTTATTATAATGTTGTGTTAGCCAGTGTGTGGATTTTCAAATGGGCAAGGATCGCCTAGAATTTCTTGGAGAAGCAGAAGAAGGAAAGTGGCGGGAGCGAGCTGAGGGGAGGATGTTGCTTGTCCCCCTGACCACACCGCACACACTCACAATTCAAAATCCACCACCACCACTACAAAGAGGAGGCTCTAGCCTATGTCGTTATTGCCGTTCTGTGGTCCAAATCTTCTTCGTCCTTGAGAAAACAAAAGCTTTCTTCCACCAGCGAAGCATTCATTTCGACGCTTTCCACATGACGATGCCAGCGCCAGCACCACCATCACCACCACCCCGCCCAAGAGCGCGGCGCAAGCCACCGCAAACGTCCTTGGTCCTCCTCCTGCTCGTGGGCCTGGGCTGCTTGCATTTCTTCCCTCTCGGCCACGCCTTCCGATCCCCCTTCTCCCGCCTCTCCTTCTCCTCGATCTCCACCCGCCGGTACAGCACCGAGCCCAAGACACCCACCACCAAACCGTCACCCCCACCAGCAGCAGCAGTACCACCACCACCAGCCCCAGCAGCAGAAACCTCTTCTCCTCCACCACCAGCAGTCTCTCCATCCTTCCTGACAGGATGGACTCCCCCAATCATGCCCGACCTATCCAGCTTGGGCGGGGGCTTCAGCTCTGCAGCGGCAGAAGGGGCAAATTCAACACTCATCGGCCTGCTACAAGTGGCCCAAGCAGCGATGAATCCACGTTCGGTCACCAGGACGTTCTCCCGGCAGTTTTCCAAGCGGTACTTGAGTAAGTGGAACGACAAAACAGGCTTGAAAGAAATGGTGGAGCAAACCCTCGCAGACTTGGTGCGAGTCGCCGACACGATCGACGTGCATTCCAATCCTAAAGTGGCAGCATTTGCCGCGCGGGTGCGGACGCAAATTGAGACGTTGCGGAGGGACCATGATGCCAAGGTGATCTATTTTTTTAATGAGGCCCCGGAGACGATTAGGGAGATTCCGATTTTGCCTGCTTTTCCTTTCAAGATCCCGTCGGTTGATGAAGAATCCGACGACGATGGCGAGGAGGAGAATGAGGAGCCTACCCCTCTATTTAGCCCGCGAAGGGTTCCACCGGGGGCGGGGGTGGTGAAGAAGAAGCAGGAATTTGTGCGGTTGTTTAAGAATTTATTGACGCTTGCTAAGCAGACTGAGCCCTTGCCGGAAGAAGAGGACATGAGCTGGTTTAAGGCCCCTTCTTCTACCTTGGACCGTCCTCCCTCCGTCCCTCCTTCTTCTACCTCCATCATTTCTGGTGCTGCTGCACCGGTGAGCCCGCTTACAATTGGCTCGGCCCCTGTGTCTGGAGCGGGACAGAGTGGGGTTGATCGACTCTTAATGCAAGTCCGACAAAGGATGGAGAACAAGGCCGCCGAGGAGAGGAAGAGCGAGGAAGCCGTCGTCAAGGCGGGCCTGCGTTTAGAATTTGAACGATGGCAGCTCTTGGAGGCTAGTCGTTACTTTAGTGAGACTTGGGCTAAGACCCGCGAGCGTCTGTTGCGGGGGACGACGAGCAGCAGCAGCAGCAGCAGCAGCAGTGGTGGGAAGAATGTTAGTAGTAGCAGCAGCAGTAGCAGCAGTAGTAGCAGCAGCACTACAAGCACTGCTGCGGCAATGGCAATGGAAATGGTCGCTCCGCAACTCCGCGCGATTTTCCAAGAGGTGGAGGGGGCAGTCGCCAAAGGCCTGCCCGCCAAACTGGACTTCACTGCGTTATCCTCTGTTTTAAACACCGTCAAAATCGGTCATCGTGCCGAAGCCTTCCCCCAACGCGACTGGCGAAGCAGCTTGGACTTACTCGCTTCGCAAGTCCCCCTTCCTGACCCTCTGCTGCACGAGCTCAACCACCCGCTCTACCTCCATTCCTCCCTCCTCCTCGCCACCACCCCCTACAACGTCGCCCTCACCAAAGAAGCAGAAACAGACCCAGCCCTCCTCGCTCGGACAGCGCTTGCTGCTTCAAAAGCTTTAGGTGTGGCTCCTTCTCGATTACAGGTGCATCATGTTGTGTCTGACAAAGCGTGTGCGGTGGTGGTGGTGGTGCCTGACCGAAGGACGACCTACGTGACCTTTCGTGGGACTAAAGACCCCGTGGATGTCCTAACAGATATCAATTTCTTGTCTGCGCCCTTCACGCCTTTAGGGTGGGAAGAACAGGAGGAGGATGTAATGGAGGGGGTGGAGGGAGGGAGGGAGGGAGGGTCGGCCGCGGGGTTTTTGCCGTTTATTGATCCGAATAATGCGGCGCAGGGACAGTTGCAGCTGATGGCGGGCACGGATGACGCGACGGGAACGTTGGAAGTGCATGGGGGTTTTAAATTGGCGTTTGATTCGATTAAGGACCGAGTGACTGATTTGTTGTTGGATGAGGCGGGGGCGGGGGGAGCGACGGATCATGTTGTTTTTGTGGGGCATAGTATGGGGGGGGCTTTGGCTCAGTTGGCGACTGTGTATTATTGTGAGTTGAAAGCGAGGTTGGTGACGTTTGCGTCGCCGGCTATTGGGAATGCGGCGTTTTGTAGGCTGTTGGATTGTTGTGGGCAGCCGTATGGGGGTTTGAGGGTTTGGAACGATTTTGATGTGGTCCCGTCGATTGCGCAGTTGGTGGGGTATAAGCATGCGGGGGTGCCGATTAAACTGGATGTGAGTAAGTCTGCCAAGGAGCTGTTTGAGATGGAGAACGTGAATTCATTGAGGGGCCTGATTGATTTCTTGGCGCCGCATGTGATGTTTCAGTTAGGGAGTGTCTGTTTTGTGTTTCCGGTAATTGGGTGGGAACTCCAAAGTGGGGGGACGGCCTTGAAACAGAAGCAGCTACAGGAAGAGCAGCAGAAGGAGGCGAAGGAGGGGAAGAAGGTAGCAGGAGAAGGAATAGCAACGGCGATGGCGACAGCTGCGGCTGCGGAGAGAGTGGATTAAGAGAGAGAGTGAGAGGGGAAAGGGTTATTTTTGTTTGTGCATACATACATCTTATACTATATCTCTGGGTCGACTGACTGTTCATGTGCGAGTTCTACGTGTGGTGTGTGTGGTGTGATTTTAAGGGGAGAGAGACAAGTGGGGGAGGGAGGGAAGAGGGGGTGGCTGTGATTCTCCAAAACAAAGAAAAGGATCACTGGTGTACATTGCTCTGTTGAGCTTCCAAAAAGGGATACTGAACGAGAAGGACGAGGTGGAGAAAGGCTTTAAAGAAGAACGGCTTCGATATATTTCTTTCGGAATCTTCACATTTCCTGTTGCTTTCATTCTTTTTTGATTTGTGTGTCTTTTGCTTTGCCTTGTTCTTTCCTACTGGTGTTTAATAAATAAATTAATCAATGACGGATAGCCTGTCTTGAAAGCAAACTAAATCTGCGTCTTCATTCCTGTCTATCTTACTATGTCTGCGCGCCTTGTACCTCTCACTCACACCAAATCCGGCTGCCGCTGATAATAAAATTGCTCCACCTCTTCATCATGATACGAAGAAGGATGCCGATACTGACCGCGCTGCTGATACTGCTGCCCATACCCATCCTCCTGCTGCGGCTCCTCCTCCTCCCCCTCCCCCCCCTCAAAAGAGCTCTCAAGCGAGCCAAGCCCCGCCTGCCCCTGCTGACCCCGAATCTCACTACCCCCCAAAACCTCCAACAAATCTTCATGTTCAACCTCCAGCTGCTTAAAAAGCGCGCGTTCCTCGCCTAAATCCTGGCGGAGCTGCAGCAGCTTCGCCTGCAAAAACCGAAGGTCCTCTTCCAAGGCATGATCAGGGGGAGGATGGGCCGCGGCCGACCGCACCGACCCCGCAGACGGCGTGCGGGAAGGCCCTCCACTCCCACCGCCACCAGCGGCAGAAAGAGCAGCGGCAGGAGCAGCTGCTCTTCGGTTACTACTGCTGGTGTTGCTTCGAGCAGGCCCAGCCCGCCCTCCTCCCTGCTGGAAAGTACCACCCGGCCCCGGCACATTCAGCGTCCCGGCCGCGGCGCGGTTCCACGTCTCCTCCAACTTGCCTCGCAGCTGATCCCGCTGCGTAGTAAGCGTAACAAGCTCGTTCTCCAAATACTTAATCTTAGCTTCGCGGTCTCGGAGTCGGTTTTCCGCCTCCCGCTGGAGTACCACCATACCCTCGTTCTTGGAAAGCTCGGCCTGCAAGGCGAGGTAATCACGACGGGTAGACTGATGCTGGAGCTCCCGTCCGTTCAATTCGAGCTGGAGCGTGGCGTTGCTTTCCAACGCTGCCGCCAACTCTCGGCGGGCCTGCTTCAAGGCCTCCGCGTGGAGCGAACGAGCCTCTTGCAAGTCATGACGCAACCGATCGCGCTCGCGCTTCAACGTCGCAAGCTGATCTTGGGCCCGAGCCAACGCATCATTGTCCTTCTCCCGCAAACTGCTGCGACCACCACGCCCGCTGCCGCTTCCTCCTACCCCACCATTACCACCACTGCTGCTAATCCCAATCGACCTCTTCTCCTGCTCCTGCTTCAGGTCCGTCACCGCCTTCTCCTTTGCCTTGAGGGTACTCGCATATTTCTCCACCAGCTCTTCCAACCTCTGAGTCAACGCATCCCTCTCCTCCTCCGTGGCCTGCAGTCGTCCTTCGATCCGTTCCATCTGCTGCTGAAACGCCCGTCGCTGCTGCATCGTCTGCCGGCTCAACGCCTCAAGCTTTTGGTCCCGATCCTCCAGCATCCCCGCCTTCAACCTCACCTCAAAATCCATCTCATTCTTCAGTCGATTATGTTCCCGGGTGACAGCCGCTACCATCTGCTCCTTCGCTTCCAACAAATCAGTCAAGCGCTCCACGCGTCCCGCAGCCTCCTCCTGAGCCAAGGCATGCTCCTGCCTCAACCCCTCAAAATCCGCCCTTAGAGCCTTTAACTCCATCGTCGACCCTTCCGACACCAAATTTCCTCCTCCGCCGCCGCCGCCGCTGGCACTCAAACTAGCAGTAGTACTCATATTTGTCGTGCTCGTCGCAGTCGCTGAACGACCTCTCCCTGAGGCCTCCACCCCCTCCTCCGCCTGCATCGCCAACGCAATCCTCAATTCATCCACCTCCGCATGTGCCGCCCTAACCTCCTCCTCCCTCCCGCCCTGCGCCGCCCGCACCTCCTCCACCAATTCCTGCAACCGCTGAACCTGCTCACACGACACTTCATGCCCCTCCTTCTCACTCCTCAACGCCGCCCTCGTCTCACCCAACTCCGAAGCCACCAAATCCACATACCACCTCAACCGCTGCAGCAAACAAACCCCCTTCGGATCATCCTTCCCACATCTCTGCATCTCCAAAGGCGGCAACGGCAACTGTCCATCCACACCCTCCCCCAAACGGGAGAACGTCGAACCAAGCACCGCCTCAACCTCCACAATCAAACTACCATGCTGCAACACCCCATCCTGGTAATACTGCAGATTCCCCTGCAATTCATCGACATACCCCCTCAAATTCTCCACCTCCTGACTCGTAGCCACAAAGCGTGTGGCGTCCTCCTCCCGGTCAGAAAGGAGGGTGGTAAGACGAGCGACTTCGTCCTGAAGGTCTTGGAATTCAGATAGGTCCATGCGGGGGTTACTGGCGTCCAGTGCCGTTAGCTCTGCTTGCAGCCGACTTAACTCTTCTTTCAGCTCGTCGATTTGCCCTTGAAGCTGGCCGACGTACTGATCTTGCTGCTGTTGGTAGTCGAGCCATTGCTGCTCTTGAGCTCGTAAGGCCTGAAGCTCTGCGGCTTGGCTCTCCAGCAGCGCGGATGCCTGAGCCTGCTGCTGCTCGTCTTTTTGCTGTTGCTGCTGCTGCTGCTGCTGCTGCTCCGGCTGCTGCTGTTGCTGCTGCTCTTCTTCTTCAACAGCTGGTGCTGGTGCTGCTTGCCGGGTGGGAGAGGTAATAGCCACAGCATCCAACAACGACAAAATCGTGCCCTGGGCCTGCGTAAACTCCTCCCTCAAATGCCCCTGCTCCTCCTTACTCCTTCTCACCGCCGCCTGGAGCTCTCGCACCTCCCCATCCTTCTCCTCCACCAAACCTTTCCACCCCACCGAGGCCTGCTGCAACTGCCCCTCCAACTCAAACACATGCTCGCGCAGCTCCTCAATCACTCCCTCCCTCGCCGCCATCTCTTCCAACAACCCAGCAGTCTCCGCCCTTCGCGCCGCCAGCGCATCATACCTCTGCTGTAATTCCGCCGATGCCTTAATCCTTACATCCCTAGCCTGCTGCGTTCTCTCCAATTCTTCCCTCGTGCCCTGCAAGGCCCCCGCCTGCTGCTTGAGCACGTCTTCAGCATACAACAGTTTCTGCAGCAGCTCATGTCGTTCCACTGCGAGGGTATCCGCCTCCTTCCTCTTTTCCGCGATGAGCACTTGGAATTCACTGGTTATATTCACCCGGTCCTCGTCGAATTGACGGGCTTCCTCCCGCTCGGCCAGCGCCGCCAGCAGCTCTTCCCTCGTTGCCTCCTCCCTCTCGGTTTGCCCCCCTTCTTCTTGCGCCGCCTTCTTGTCCTTCTCAGTCTCAGCTTCCGCTTCTGCTGCTGCTGCTGCTGCGGCGGCGGCGGCTGCTGCTTCCGCCTCGGCTGCTGTTGCTGTTGCTGCGGCTTCAAGCGCCGCCGTGGCAGCAGTCGCCTCCTTCAGCTCCTTCTCCAAGCGTGCCACAAGCCCTTCATGCTCGGTCAACCGAGCATTCGCCTCAACGACCTGCACTTCCAAAAACGCAATCCGAATCTGGGCCTCCGCCAACTTCTGCTGCTGCTCCCTCTGCTCCTCCTCACCAACCACCACCTGTCGCTCCTGAGCAGCCTCAAGGTTGCCCACCTCCCGCCTTAACTCCTCAATCAGCGTTTCATTCCCTTCAATTATTCCACGATACTCCACATGCGCCTCCTGCACTCTCTCGCTCGCCATGCCCAACGCCTCATTTTGTCGCTCCACCTCCCCCCGCAACTCCTGAAGCTCCTCCCCGTCCCCTACCTCCCGACCGTGCAATTTCTCCTCAAGCTCAATCACCGCCTGCTCTTTCTCCTGGAGTGCCCGCTGGTACTCTTGCTCCGCCGTGCTGGCAGTCTGCCACGCCTCATTCAAGCGCTCCACTTCTCCCCGCAGCTGCTGAATATCCTCTCCCTCCCTCGCTTCACGTTCCTGTAGCTGCTCCTCCAGCTCAATCACCTTTGCCGTCAGTCGCTCCGCCTCCTGCCTCTCTCCCTCCACCAACCCCTCCCTGCTCTGCATCTCCCGCGCAAGCTCCCCAAGCTGTCCCTTCTTCACAAGCAACGACTCCGCCGCTGCGTTCGCTCGTAATTCTGACGCTTCTGCTTGAGCCTGAAGTTCTTCCATCCGTTGTCGCCACTCCTCCGCGGCCGTGGCATGCGTCCGATGATAAACCTCCGCTTCGTTCCGGAGCTCCTCTACCTCTCCAAGCAACACTTCCTTGCGTCTTGCCATCTCCTCCATCTCCCGCCGGACGCTTGCCAGCTCTTCCTCTGCTGCTGCTGCCGCTGCTGCTGTTGCAGCTACTGCGCCATGGTCCACCGTCGGAGGAGGGGGAGAAGGAGAAGGGGGGGTGAAAGCTGTTGCTGCTGCAAGCTGCTGCCGCACGTCCTCCAACTCGACCTCCTTTGCCTGCAGAGCCTGACGGGCTTCCATCTCTTGTTCCTGTGCTTGGATTGCCTCCTTCCTGAACTCCTCTGCTTCCTCCCTTAGCGCTGCTGTCATCTCGGCGGCCTGTCGTCGTTCTTCTTCCTGCTGCTCTGTTGCCCGGTCTCGTTCCCATGTGAGGGTGGTGAGTCTTCGTGACTCTTCCTCCTGGGCGGCCAGCACGCGGGAGAGTTCTACTGTGGCTGCTGCTGCTGCTGCTTTGGCGTCGTGAAGCTCGACCTCGCTTTGGGATAGACGTTGACGGTGCGCCTCTGCTTCTTCTTGTTGCTGCTGGTACTGGTGCTGCTGCTGTTGCCGCTGCTGGTCAGGGTACTGCTCTGGGGTTGGGTAAGAGAAGGAAGACGCCGCCGTTGGTGGGGGCAATGGCGAGGTGGAAGGAGCAGAAGGAGGGGGAGGAGGAGGAGGAGGAGGAGGGAACATGGATGCGGCTTCTGCAGGCGCTGCACCACCAAAGAGAGAGACAACATCGAGTGTAGGTGTGGGGATGCGTGCGTCTTCTTGCGGAGGGAGGAGGGAGGGGGCCATAGGGAGGAAGAGGGAGGAGGGGTCGTTCTCCGCTCCACCGGCAGCAGGGAAAGGGAAGAGTGATGAGGCGTCCAGGGTGTCTTGGCCTTCCTGGACGGGGAAGAGGGAGGAGGCATCAGCGGGCTCGGCTTGAAAAGGAGGAGGAGTCGGGGTTCCAGCACTTGATCCGTAGGAGGCATTCATGAGCTGTTCTTGCTGCTCTTGCTGCTGCTGCTCTCGCTGCTGCTGCTCGTAGGCGTATTGTTGCTGTCGCCATTCCCGCTGCTGCTGCTCATATAATTGCTGCTGCTGCTGCATCTCTTCCGAGAGCGGCTGCTGCTGCTCCTCCTGCGGCAATGGTGCTGACTCAAACGCGGGCGATAGCGCCCCGGCCTGCTGCTCGTACTGCTGCTGCTGCTGCTGCTGGAGCTCCGCGACAAGCTGGGCTTGTCCATCCGCATACGCCCTCGTTTCTTCCACCTGTCCTTGGATCGCCTCGCTATACAAACGGTACTCCTCCAACGCCCGCTGATACTCAGGCACCTCTCCCGCCAGTGCTTGTGCCTCTTGCAGCTGCGTCTGGAGTTGCTCGATCAAGCTCTGGTTGCGTGCCTCGACCTCCGCCACCGCCGCAGCCACGACCGCTGCTGTTGCTTCGGGTGTCTCCACTTTGCTGGGTTGTGTCGGGAATAGATCCTGTTGTTGCTGCGGGGAAAACAGATCCTGCTGTTGGTGCTGCTGCTGGTGCTGCTGGAGTAATTGCTCCTGCAGCTGCTGCTGCCCTTGCTGCAGCCTGTTCAGGTCCTGAAGTAACTGTTCGTTCTCCTCCACCAGCAATCGTTCCCTCTCCACCACTTCTTGGTCTTGCTGTGGCGGAAATATATCGTGCTGTTGTTGTTCCTTATGCTGTTGCTGCTGCTGCTGCTGCTGCTGGAGTAATTGCTCCTGCAGCTGCTGCTGCTCTTGCTGCAGCTTGTTCAGGTCCTGAAGTAATCGTTCGTTCTCCTCCACCAGCAATCGTTCCCTCTCCACCACCTCTTGGTCTTGCTGAGGTAGAAATAGATCCTGCTGCTGCTGCTGTTGTTGCTGTTGCTGCTGCTGCTGCTGCTGTAAGTCCTGTACTTGCTGCTGCAGCCTGCTCATGTCCTCAAGCAATCTCTCCTTCTCCTCCACCAACAACCGTTCCCTCTCCACCACCTCTTGGTCTTGCTGCTGCTGCTGCTGCTGCTGCTGCAGCCTGCTCATGTCCTCAAGCAACCGCTCTCTCTCCTCCACCAGTACTCGTTCCTTCTCCTCTCCCTGCGCTTGGATCGCCTCGCTGTAAACACGGTACTCATCCAGAGCCCGTTGATACTCAGGCACCTCTCCTGCAAGCACCTGTGCTTCCTGCAGCTGCGCCTGGAGCTGCTCGACTAGTGCATTGGCTTCCGCTACGGCCGCCGCCACCGCCGCCGCTGTTGCTGCTGCTGCTCCTTCGGCATCAACCCCTTGCTGCGGTGTGGAAAACTGCTGCTGTTGTTGTAATTGCCCCCACAGCTGCTGCTGCTCTTCCTGCTGCTCCTGCAACTGCTGCTCCAAGTTACCCACATCCTCAAGCAAGCGCTCCTTCTCCTCTTCCGCGCGCTTCAATCGTTGATTCTCCTGATGCATCGCCTTATGAGCCCTCTCTAGCTCCTGCTGCAACTCTTGATAGCTGGTTGACACAGCACTCAACTCCCCCTCCATCTCTTCCAACCTCCCTCCTATCACCACCTGCTCCTCCCCCACCTTCTTCTCCCTCGCCATTGCCTTCTGTACCTCCAACGAGAGCTTTCTCACCTCATCCTCCTTCCCGGCCAGTTGATCTTTCATCGCACTCAGCTCTCCTCGCAGCTCGAAATTTGTCGCTAGCAACGCCGCTTGTTCCTCCTCCGCCTCTGCCTGCGCACTGCTGCTGCTGCTGCTGCTGTTCACTTGCTGCTGCTGCTGCTGTTGTTGGACATACGCCGCAAGTTCTTCCTGCGCGGAGGCAAGGCGGGAGGCACGTCGTTCTAGCTCCTGCTGCAAGCTCAACACCACCGCCTCCTTCCCTGCCAGCGCCACCTCAGCTGCCTCCCGTCGCTGCTGCTCATCTCTATAAACCTCAGGTGGTATTCCTCCTCCTCCTCCTGCTGATGCTGATAGTGGTGGGCCATCAAACACAGGTTGCTGCTGCTGCTCCTCCACCTGCTGCTGCTGCTGGAGCTCCTGCATCTGCATCAACACCTTCTCAATCCTGACCTTGAGAAAATCAATCTCTTTCTCCTGCTCCCCAATCACCTCTAAATACTTAGCCGCCGCCGCTTCCGCCGCTGCAGCAGCAGCAGCAGCCGCAGCCTGCTCCTCCTCCCCTCCCTCCCCTCCTCCACCCCCCAACCCCCCTCCACCACCACCGGTCAAAAGCAAACGCCGTCGCACCGCCTTGGCTTCGCGTCGGTATAACCCAACAAAACGACTATCGTAATAAGGCCACTTCCCCCCAGGCGTCCCTCCCTCAAGTGAAGGCCATTCCCCCACAAAATTCCTCCCGGGGACCAACACTCTCTCCAACCCTTCCAAAGCAGACGAAAACGGAGAAACGCCTATGCGATGCTCAATCATACCTTGCACTTCCTCCCTTGAAAATCCACTGGTCTCCTCTGTTCCTTCGCCCCAGTATTCCAGGCAGAGGCCGAGGAGGAGGGCAGTCAGGGATTTGATATCGGGGGAGGAGGAGGAGAGGGTGGAGGAGGAGGAGGAGGAGGAGGAGGAGGGGAAGGCACGGGGGGGGGCTTGGGAATGTGAATGTTTGGGTTTTGGGGCAAGGAGATCGAAGAGGAAGAGGTTGGAGGGGGAGCAGAGGATGGTCTGTGCGGCTGCTGGGCAGGATGAAGTCCACACGGCGAGCAATCGCAAAATGCCCACGGCCACGCCTTCCAGCGCTGCAGCTGACGGGCTCCGCACACATTGCTCCAAAAGATAAGTCACCCAATCAAGCAACAACCGCCTTCCTCCCCCCCCTTCTTCAACACCATTCTCCTCCTCCCCTCCACCCATCCCTCCCCCTCCCAAATCGGTCGGAATCCGCGTCGCTAGCTCTCGTGCCGCCAACCCACCCTGTCCCAACACATGCTCCAGAAGAAAACAAGCAGCCTGCGCCGCCTCCACTCCCTCCCCCCCTCCTGCTCCTGCCAAGGATTGAGTAATTGCTCTTATCAGCTCTTCGAGCAAGACCACTCCTAAAGGAGATGCTGGTGCCCAGCCTTCGTCGTCGTCGGGGAGGTCAAGGGGAGGGAGGGGGGGAGCGATGATGTGTTGACTTGTCATAATGCATGCCATCTCATTCCCGTCTAATAACCGATGGATGACCATCAGGGCCCCCGAGCGGACCAGGAAGAGAGGGGCGTGTAACGCGAGGCGGAGGAAAATGGAAGAGAGGTAGGCGCTGCCGTTTTCTCGGTCGGTGTCAAGAATGATGCTCCTTCCTTCCGAGGAGGAGGAGGAGGGAGGGTCAGCAGACGACCAGAGGTAAGGGTAGGAGGACGGATCCACACGTGCGTCAAGCAGGGCTTGTTGTGTGAGAGGATTACCTTCCACCATCTCAGCCAGCAACGCAAGTGCCTGGAATTGGACTTCGGAAACGACTTCTTCTTCCGTGAAAGGCGCGGTGGCCAGGTGGACGATCGATCGCAGCAAGCCCCCCTTCTGACACTCCACCAGACACCGCTGTCGCCGTTGCCGGTCCTGCACCTGCCGTTCATTATGCGAGCCGCTCTCTCCATGATGATCAATGTTCGTACGAGAACCCGGACCCGCCGCGACTAAATTGTGCAAAATGCGCAACGCCAGACGGAAACTCTCCCTCTGCCTATACTCCAACCGCGGAGCCCTCCCTCCCTCCCCCCCTCCCTGCTGCTGCTGCTGCTGCTGCTGCTGCTGCTGCTCCCCATCCTCATCATAATACCCCTGCTCCTCCTCCTCGACCACCAAATTAGTCACGTCCATCCAAGGCGCCATCGTGTCCAACGGCCCCAACTCACAAAACTGCCTCTGAGTCGACGCCGTCCCCTCCACCACATTCCCCAGCAACCTTAAACAATCATGGGTAATCACCCCCCCTCCCTCCAACAACCCCCCATCATCCTCAATCATCGCCAGCAAATGCTCAAACCCCTCATTGAAAGCCAAGAGCGTCTTCAAATTTTCTGCAGGCGACCCTGCAGTAAGCTTACCCAAGACAAGCAACACCTCATTTCGGACTTCCTCCCGTTCGTCACTCAAACACGCCACCAATCGAACCATCCCCTGCTGCGACCCCCCATCTTGCAAGACACCCTCCATTTCACCAGGGCCCGCCTCGAGTGCCGCTTGCATCACTTGGAGGGTGGCGACCGTGGTAAACGTCTCGGTGCCCTCCGCCATGTCCAACAAAGCGTCCACATTCCCCGCATCCTTGAGCAGCAACAACAACACCTCCCGCCCCGCCCCTGGCGCAGGATGGGTCAGCAATGCCCTTAGCAATTCTAGCAGGCCTTGTGCCGTTCCTTCGTCGAGCTGGCCTAGTCGCCGGGCCCGCAGCAAGTCGACTACGAGAGGCACGGCCAGACGTCCCACCCGGCCAGGGTCCACTTTCCCCAGCTGCTGCAAGTGAGCCACGGCATCCGAGCGATCCTTGGGGTCACGGGCACTGCGGAGACGGTCCAGGATGACGATGACTTCATGGTCGGTAGTGCCTGGAGGGGGACTGCCTCGCCCCCCCGCGCCGCCGAGCATCATCGTGGGCGCTGGGGTTGGGGCAAGGAGAGGAGATGATGATTGGCGTCACCTCTTTGGCCCTGGCAGATTTGGGAGGGGGAGATAGAGATGCGGATGAGAACGGTGATGCTGTTGTACAAAGTGGAGGGTCAAGGCATGGTGTTGTGTGGTGTGTTGGCAAGTGGAGGGAAGGGGCAAAGAAGCAATGCAACAATTCAAATTGGCGAGAGGCCGATGACGATTCGTGTCGAGCTGCCGAGCCCCGACCACCCCGCAAGACGCAAGACCACTTTACCACCCAAAAGCAACCAAAGAAGGACAAAGCAAGACTAACACGCTTCTCTCTAGCGTTTTAGATTTACTTCTATGGTCTTTACATGTGCTTTTGGTTTGATTCTTTGCTCATTTCGTGTGTACTTTTGTTTGGGGGACTTCCCCCTCCCCCTACTCCATCTCTTTCTCCCACCCATTTTAGAAAGGCCAGGGGATGAAATGCAAGACAAAAATGCCCCCCATAAAGAGGACGAGAAGAATCAAGGGCGCAAAAAAGCCGTACACGGGCCAAAGGCTGCTCACCAACCTGTGTTTTTGATAAATGAAAAGTGATTGATTTGAGAGATGTGCGTGAGTGTGTGAGTGGATGAAGTTGAGTACGCCCCAACACCAAACCCTCCAGCCCTTCTATCCTTCGTTTTATTCTCCCCCTGCACATTTTAGTCGTGTTCATCTCTTTCCTCCCTCCATGGTACTCACGTAAACGCACACACGACCCCTGTCGCGGTCGCCGCCGGAATCATGCGCGGGCAGTAGATGGCCCATTCCAAGTCCACGCCTTTGATGAAGGGGAGATACACAATTAAGAAGGCGCCAATGCAGAGGTTGATCCCGATGCACATCATGGCCACGTGGAAGTAGCCGCTGTTTCGTGTAGTTTGCATGAGGGGAAGGTGTTGGGGTTGGAAGGGAAGGGGTGGGTGATTGAGTTTGTGGGAGGCATGTGTAGGACGCTTGAAATAGAGGTATTTGCGACTAGTGCATGAAAAAAAGAGTCGAAGCAAGAGATGCATAAATGAATTACACGCAGTAATATGTAGAAGGAGAAATGCATATCAGCACACACAGTAGATCAGAACCCACACGCAGGAGCTCCATAGAACAAATCGTACCGGTATACCCTCTCGTCGTTCAACAAGACGTGTACAAAGTCCGTGTAGTGTAGCATGGCTAAGGTTCCCAGCACCCACACCCCCGCCTGCATCTTCATCGACACCCGTTCCCACGTTTCGGCCCGTTGTCTCTTGCTTGGTGCACGCTCTCCGTCCACGACCAGGAACGACATGGAGGAGGCAGAGGAAGGGCGAGTGCTTGCGCGGCTGCTGCTCCGGCGGTGGTGTGGGTGCGAGGGCGTGAGAGGTCGATTTTGACTCGGAGTGTGTTGCGCGGAGGATGCAGAGGGTGGTGAGGGAGGCGGGGGAGGCAGGAGAGGAGAGGGCTCGACCATGATGCTTGCTTGGCGGGCTTGGTGCTGCTGCTCCCGGGAGTTGGTTGGCTTGCCCTAACTGTGCTCGCGGGTTAGTAGCTAGTTGAGTTGGTCGACGCTTGGCCCTGTGGTTGTGATTTGGGATGAATGGGTAAGAGAGAATGAGCACAATGTGTGAGACACCAAGGCATAGCTAGCTAGGAGCATATATTGTAAATTCGGCGCCAAGCAAGCAACGGCACACACGCGGACACGCTTGCACAACTGCGTCGGGGGGAAAATGCTGCGTGCCTTGACACGCTCCTTGGCCTTCTGCCCAATTTTCTCCTTCTCTTCCAGAAGTGTTTTGTCTTTCACCCTCTTTGCATTGCTAAATATGGAGGCACACAGGGTTGCGCTGGACTACTTTGCCACACAGGGACAGGGATGCGCACGACTTCTCGACGTGGACGCCGCCTTTTTTGGTGTCACGGGCGAGCTGGAAGGAAATCGAAAGCGAAGCGACCGCCGGCAGGCCGAGCTCGACAAGCTCACACGCCGGCGTCAAGACCTAGAGGGCATGCCCCAAGCCCTCCACCCCACTCTGCCAGCTTCACCCCCTCGGCCTCCCTTGTCGTGCCATCAGGCTCAGGCCATCTGCGGCACGGGCGGGCATTTCATTGAGAACCTACAGAAATTCGCTCTGCATTTTCTGTATGTATGTATGTGTACCGCGCGGCTTTCTAATGCCCGCTCCCCTCCTTACACACAACACACACACACACACACACACACATAGCACACACGATGACCAGGATAAAAGTCCCGCGGGAAGCGGGAGGTGGGGCAAGCAGGAGGCTGCTCCTTCTCCTCGCCCTCCTCTCCCATGTCAGCCTCCTCTGCCTCTTCCTAAGCCCCAGCACCGTGGAAGCATTTGCCCCCTCGGGGATCTCTTCGCATCGACGCCGCATTGCCGTGACGGCGGGCTCTGGCATTTCCGAAGACGTCCTGCCATCCGTCGCCGCCGCCTCGGCCACCATCACCCTAAGCACCACTACCCCGACGACCGCTGCTCCTGCTCCTGTTGTGCCGACCCCTACTCGGGGCATGAAAGCCCCGCGTCGCGCCAGCCTCTCCCCTCCTACCCCTTCTTCCTTCCGTGAAACCCGCCAAGTCAAAGGACCACGCCGAGTGCCTCAACCCACAAATTACGGGCTCTGGGACCTGTTAATTGGGCCAGTCGCCGCCGACTTCAAGCTGGTGGGCATGCCTTCAGAACTTGGGCCTTTGGCAAGTGATGTGCATCGTGCCACGGAGCATTTGACTCGGCCGGAGCGCTTGGCAGTGCTGCAGGCCTTGGTGAGGTCGTATCACGCGTATCGCCTTCGAGCACCCACACCTTTTGTGCCTCAAGACACGGCAGTAGCTCATCTACCTACAGAGAAGGCCAAGGCGAAGTCATTGACGGTCGGGGCGTACATGGAGCAGAATGTGGCGGTGGCGCGTTTGTTGGGTGATTCGGAAGTGGACGGAGATACGATGGTTGCTGCTTTGTTGTGCCAGGCCCCTTTGTCATTGGAGGCTGTGGAGGCTGATTTTGGGACGCCGGTCGCGGGGATTTTGAAGGGCTGGAAGGCTATGTTGGCGGTGGAGAGTCAGTTGGAGATTAAGAGTTTGATTCATCAATATGCCCATTTTTTGTGGGGCGGGCAGGGGGATAATTTGAGGAATTTGCTTTTGGTGGTTGGGAAGGATTGGAGGGCTGTGGCGCTTAGGGTGGCGTGGAAGAAGGTGGAGATGGAGACGACGGTGTTTGGGACGAAGAAGGATGAGATTGATGCGTGTTGGGCTTGTTTGAATGTGTATGCTTCTCTGGCGGAAGCGGCGGGGATGAGTCTGATTAAGAATGCATTGGAGGATCGGGCGTTTCAGTTTTTGATGCCGCAGGAGCATAGAAGGGTGGTGGCAGAGCTGGAGGCGAGGCGAGGGCACTATCAGAAGGTCTTGGGGCAGGCACGGAGGGATGTGCTGCAGGCGTTGTTGGAAGATCCGGTGTTCATGACTAATGTGGAACGGGTTGAGGTGAGGGGGAGGATTAAGAGCCCGTATAGCATTTGGAAGAAGATGAAGAGGAGGGGACAGAGGGAGGGGGCGGGCGCGGGGGAGGGAGGGGTGGAGGGAGGGAGGGCGGCGGGGTTCGAAGGGTTGTATGATATGGTGGCTTTGCGCGTGGTGTGCACGCCGCTTTATACGGAGGAGAAGAAGAGTGTGTCCACTCGCTCTTCCTCCTCCTCCTCCTCCACCTCTTCCTCCTCCTCCCCCGCTTCTCCGCCTCCGACCCCTGTCATGCTTGAGGCGCGGGCCAGCAAAGACAAGGCCACTTGTGAGTACATCTTGAGGGAAGTCGTGCACAAGCTCCGTCCGCATTACAAGACCCGCGTCAAGGATTACATTGGCGAAGGAAAGCGGAAGGCGAATGGGTATCAGTCCCTTCATACTACCTTGGCGTATCGCATCCGAGGTGAGACCACCCCCGTGGAGGTCCAGATTAGGACAAGCGAGATGCACTCTGTGGCAGAACATGGCTTGGCTGCTCATTGTTTATATAAGGGGGATAGGAGCCTGGCGGATGTCATTGAGAGGGGACAGCAGCAGATGGATGCAGAGGTGGAGGAGGGAGGGAGGGAGGAGCAGCCTCAGAGGGGGTTTGCGGGGCCGGGGGAGTTTTTGACTTGGTGTCAACGGATGTTGGATAAGAGTCATGTGATTGTGTTTTCGCCCGATGGGAGGTTGTTGAAATTAGATCGGGGGGCGACGTTGCTTGATTTTTTGAAGGCTTCGTATGTGCAGCGGAAGGTGGGGGGTGGGACCGTGGCACGGAGCAGCAGTAGCAGCAGCAGCAGCAGCAGTGGGGGGGGAGAGCATGGTGCGAGCAATGATGTGCGGGAGCACCAGCATGAGAAGCAGCAGTTGCAGCGAAGGCGGGAGCAGGAGATGGAGGAGGTGGCGGAGGAGAGGAGGAAGAAGAAGGCGTTGGTCCAGGTTAGGAAGACGAAGAGGAGCACGCAGGGCATGTTGCTTTTGAATGGGCAGACGGCCCCGGCCTTGGATCGGGTGCTGGTCACGGGGGATGTCATCTCTTATATGTGAATTGTTGTTCACATTTGATTGAATTTGTACAATTTTTGGAAGAGGAAAAGCAGCAATGATAACTGTTGTTCGATAATAGGAAGAAAAAGCGGCATATATGGACAGGTGTGCATCTGTGAAGAGCAAGGGGAGGGAGGGAGGGAGGGAGAGGAAGACGACGATGTTGCGGCGCTGTGTGCTTGTGATTGATTTCCTCGGGGTGTGTAGAGAGATATTAATGCGAGGGAGGGAGGGAGGGAAGGAGGGAAGGCGAGAGGCAGGATGCCCTTGCATTGCTCAAGAACATCAATACAAACTACAATTTTGTACGTACCTGTGAAAAAATGTGAAAAACCGACAGAGGGGAAAGGGGATAGAATAGAAGAGCCAAGAGAGAGAAAGAAGAAGGATAAGCGTCGAGCTTTAATCGCAAGGTGTTGCTGTGATCGAGAACGGAAATCCGAGCCTGTATTGAGTAGTGGACCGTCACACATCTTTTCAAGCAATAGTCATAGGTTCCTTCACAAAAAGGTGGAGCAATCTACGCTGCTGCTGAAACATAGCTAGCGTCTATACGGCTAAAGGCTCAATATAGAATCGGTCTTCTTTCTCTGGTCGTGGCAATGCCCGTCCTGCCTGCCTGTCCGGATGGGACGAGCGATAAGAGGAACAAACAAAAACTAAAGCACGACGTTTGTGTGTGTGAGAGAGAGAGAGAGAAAGAGGGAAGGGTTGAGAGTTTATGTGATACCTTTTTTAATACCTAAATATATATCTAGTTATCATAGATTATCTTGTCATTAATTTGATGATGTTTTCCCCGTTTGCGGAGCGCTTATGAAGGAGGAAGGGCAGGGCGCGTCCCCCCCTTTATTCTCTTGAATTCCAACGCCTCCAAAAAAGGCAGCAGTAGCAGTAGCAGTAGCAGCAGTCAGAATTAAACAACGAAAACACCCCTGTACAGACCAAAAAAAACTTCCAATTGACCAGACGAAGAATAAGATTGGATGGAAGCCTAACTTAAGCTTAAAAAAAGAACCACGGGCATAGACTGAAAAAGACGCTCGTTGAGTCACTTGCTCGAGCCTTTTCTTTCACGATTTGTGTGTTTCAATGATTGCTTTCTATTGTACTTTATCCTTGGGGCAAGGTGGTACCTCACCTCCCTCCCTCCTCCCCTCCCTCCTTCCGCACCTGCACACACAACCACTTCTCACTCCCCTCCTTTGGCAAATGCCAAAACTCCCCCCCTCCCTCCTTCCCTCCCTCCTTCCCCCCTCCCTCCTTCCTCATCGTGCCAGGCCCCTGAAT
>Ga0209491_10004842_pt1 | contig 20336 bp, 8 predicted proteins | sample BON02_FD_187213 | JGI IMG/M metagenome (GOLD analysis project Ga0209491, IMG submission 187213) | Freshwater microbial communities from Lake Bonney liftoff mats and glacier meltwater in Antarctica - BON-02 (SPAdes) (version 2) | ecosystem: Environmental > Aquatic > Freshwater > Ice > Glacier... | reverse complement strand
ACCAGCTGGTCCACAACATTCAAGAGCCCGTCGGCGCTGGGCAGCAGGGCGCGCGTGAGGTTCTGGTAGTGGTACCAGTCGCGAAAACTGCACATGCCGTGCGCTCTTGCAAAGTCGGGAATGCTTTCGTAAGATGAGAACCCTTTGGTCGCCATGGGACAGCTGGCACGGTCGTCGGAAAAGAGCTGTGCTTCGAGAGGGAACCCCAAGTTGTTCTGCAGGTACAGGTGCGCCGCAACACACACGCCGTTGCCCGAACATAGGTGTTCAGTTGGGCAATGTCGGTGCTGGAAGCAAGTTCCAGTGGCCACACAAATTCCCTCGGCGCTGTCGACCACGCCGTCCACACCGTCCTCTCCTCGCGTCTTGCACTCGAGGCCGCACCCAGTGATGCCACTGCAGCAATCCTCTGTATTGGGTTGGCAGGTCATGAGAGGAGGCAGCTGACAATTGTCCGGCACGGCCGAGGAGTCTGTCCCGTACGAGTCGAATTCGTTGTCCATCCAAAACGGCCAGTTGCGGTCCAAAGCTGCCTCGAGCTCGGCGTCGCGGCCGTGCAGCGAGACCCAGTCGCGCACTAGGCCCGTGGAGTGACGCAGGAGCGATGGCCGACTTGTGCTCGTGCGCATGAGCGGCGTGTCGAACTGGTCGCCAGAGGGCACACCAAGTGTTTTCATGTCGACTTCGTGTACAATTCGCGAGGCACGAGGCACGGCCGCGTCGGCAGGCGCTGTGGCGTCCCAACGGCTGGCCATTTCCAGCACGTTCAGTGGGTGGTTAAGGGCGCCATACACGGCGCTGTCGCAGGCCAGATGTGCGGCGCCGAAGCTCGTGGAGTACTCTGTCATGTTTCGCAGACGCACAGGGTCTACAGCCCACGCGTTGGGCGAATCCTCTGGCACGGACATCCAAGAATCAAAGCCGCGCATGTTGGTTTCGGCCCGCCGGCATGCGCACGTGGGATGGTAGCCGACTGGGTGCTGCGAGTCTGCGTCAAAGTAGTCGAGGAGGTCGTCACAGTGCGCGTGAGGGGCGCTGGTTTCGTCGGCCGGTTCGTGCAGCATGATGTAAGCCGCCATGCTCGGCAGTACAGTTGCATCATTGAACGAGACTAGGTGGGCGTTCTTCTGTATTAGTGCCAGTTGGGCATTCAGCTCCTCCACTCGCACGCTGCCTCCCTCGTTTGCGGGCAGCTCGGTGGGCCAATTCATGCTGTACAATAACATGCGATCGTCCACTCCAGCGGTGATCATGTGGAAAGGCAGGATGCCAGAGGAGCACATGTCCTTTGCAAACACGATGCCGGAACACTCTTCGTTGGCGCAGAGACAAGGGTCGTAAAACTGCGCCTCGCACCGCACGACACACTGCTCGGTCACGTAGAAGACGCCGCTGCAATGGTGTGTCTCGTGTATTCGGAAGCTACAGTGCGCAGGAACAGCCTGCGCGTTTGCTGGGGCCATGTCGTACACGCCACGCAAGAGGCAGATGCCAATCTGCTTGAGCTGAATGTCACAACGCCGGCGCCACATGGCCGTGGTTTGCGTCTGCCGCACGAGAACGTCAGGAGTGGCGTCGCCAAAAATCTGCCCCATGGCCAGTTCCAGCGTGCGCTCCACCGCCCACGAGGAGCAGTAGGCAGCCACTGGCGCCTGGCTCACGCTGTGAGCCATGGGGAACAACACATCGCGAAAGTAGCCCGAAAGATCTTCAGCGAGGAAATCTCGGAGACCAGAGACACACACCGGCTGCGCCACCGTGTGCCGCAGCTTGCGGTTGATGCTCTGGTGCCGGGGATCTCGTCGAAGCAAGTCATGCTCCCGTATGAACGCTGCCAGGGAGTGTGGCTTTTCTTTCTGAGCGAACAGTCCCAGGCGGATGCCCGCGGGTCCGTGCGTCGCCAAGTGCTTGAGATCGACCTTGGCCGGCACGGTGTCGTCATACGCATACCACGCAAACTGGTCGGCTGCAGACAAGAGACCCCACAACACATCTGGAACCAGATCGCGACACGACGCCACCACAGATGGGGCGAACGCAGAGTGCTGCATGATGTGCACGAGGTCAAACAAATCGTCCCGAGACGAGTAGGAGGAGTTGCACAAGCGATTCCACGTGAGACGCATTGCGTCTTCGGGTTCCAGTGCGTCGCATGCAATGGGCATGTGGCACGAGTTGTTCTGGGTCCAGCCGCACAGACAGTGCGACGCCTGCTCGCCGGCAAACACCGTGTGCAGCACAGTGCCTCCCCGCACACGCTCCTCGGAGAAATCTTGTTGGTACCATGTAGTCGGCTCAAAAGCAGACGCCGGCTCCTCTTGCGGGGTGGGTGGCGTATCACTTTCGCACCACACGCTGTCTGACGCCACGTAGCGGTGGGAGTGGCTCCAGAACACAGGCGAGTCTTGCCTCGCCCTGTGCAGAATTGTCTGGATGGCCTCTTCCATTCCGTGCATGTAGGCATCGCTGTCGGCGGCCGTCGGGTCGTAAGCCGTCTTGGCGTCCACGCTGGAGGTGCCGGCCAGCATCGGCAGCGTGAAAAACGCGGTGGAGATGAGCGAGGTGCAACGCTGCCACAGCGTGGCTGAGGCCAATTCAAAAGGCACCTCGGCGGCCGAGTACTCGCGCACGGGGTGCTGGAAATCAAAGACATAGGCATGCGCCAGCTCAACGCGCTCGTCCTCGCTCATGGGAATGGCGGCCATGTACGTGAACTCGCGGCCCGTCCACATTTCAGTGAGCACGTCGCTCTCGAAAATGGAGTCCATGGCGCCTTGCAGGACCTCGGACTGAATGTTGAAGATGTTGGCAAAGAGCTCCTTCGTGGTGAAGGAGAGGTCGGCGATGCTGTTCCAGTCCGGCCTGCTGCAGCATTCGAGGCTCGGCGTGTCGGACCCGGGGCATTGGCAGTAAAGGTTTTGCTTGTCGAGAAACTTGTTTTGAATCAGATTGATGCGGTTGACGGCCGCGGTGCGGGTGATGTTGTCGGTTCTGTCGTGCACATACGCCATCAGAGCCCCGAGGATACGTTCTCTTGCCTCCGACGGGGCCTCCCTGAATTGTCGCGAGCGCTCGTCTCCGCGGTGGTAGCGGGGCACCTTGAATTTTCCTCCGCCGCTGCTGAGGTCGAAGGAGCCGAACAGGTCCGCCGAGGCGTAGGGTCCCATCACGACACAGTCGACAAACTGGTGCAGTTCGTCCCCCTCCATGCTCCACATGTTCGTCTCCAGGTTGTCGCTGATAGTGCGAGTCAGCCGTCGCAAAGTAGGTTCGATCTGCAGTGTGTACAGGGCGTCGATTCTGGACTGGGCCACGAGCAAGCGCTGCGAGACCGAGCTCTGGATGATATCGTGTCGCTCGGCTACAGGCACTGTGTTGGAGCTGCGCGCGGCCCACAGCATGGGCGACTTGGAAGCGTTGTTGGCAGTGTTGATGCCCGTTTCGCTGCCCGAAAAGGCGAGGCACGCATCAATGTGCGCAAAGTTTGGGCTGCTGGTCATTTGGTACGCAAAGTAAGCGTCGTCGGGAACACCACTCCACTGGCGGCGACACACGCCTTCGAGCACTGGGTCGCTGCTGGAGGAGGCTTCGCGCAGACACTCCCACAGCGCATCGCTGATCACAAGTGGGTCAATCACACTAGACATGGATTGGATGCGCCGCTGGAACAGCTTCTGGTGCTCGCTCACGTCTAACAACTCCATGTCTTTTTTTGTCAAACCAGCGCCTCCAAGAGCCCACTGCTCCTGGGTGAACAAGCCCAGCGTGAGCACCGCTGGGTCCCACCTCTTATTCTTGAAGTTGTCGCGGCACTGTGTGATGACCGTCATGGCACTGACACCCTGTCGTTCTAGGTCACTTTTTTTGACCCGCTCCCTCTCGCAGGAGATGCCTTTGGCGATGCACTCCACGTACCGCTCGAACAAGAGGTCCTCTGTCGTCAGCTCCGCCAGCGAGTACGGATTCCAGATCAGTTTCTCGTCACCAGACGTGTCGGTAATAAACATAGGTCCTGTGCACCAGAAGGCGCTCGAATCTGTCTTTTGCACGCGCAAGTCCTGCTGCACCATGTGCGCCTTGTCCCCGCACGCACACTTGTACACGAGGCTATTGTGCACGACGGGCATCGAGCAGTGCTTCCAGTCGATGGTCTGCACCCAGTCGATGAAGCTGCTGGTGATGCCGATCAGGCACGCAATGGAAGAATCGAGGTGCGAGGCCCGAAACTGCACGTATGTACCTGTGCCGATCTGCGCGAGACGGTCAACGAGAGAGACGAACTCATTGGCCATGAATGAGTCCGTGTTGGCAGACCCCTCAAGGCCAAGCTCGCGAATGCGCTCCGACATGTGCTGATTGAGACACACGCCAGTGACAGAGTTCTTTTGCTGCCGAATGGTGGCCTCGTTTTTGCTCACAATCACTAGTTGTGTGGAAAGCTTCTGCTCGACGGTGTCGACGATGATCGCCACCAAGTCGCTGGAGGCACAAGAAATGAGCTTCTGCATGGACATCATCTGGTACACAATCAAGAGGAAAGGCGAGGCGATAAGATTGGTCAGGGCCATGGAGGACATAAAATAGCGGGCGTACCAGCGTGCATCCAGCACGCTGCTTCGCATCTGGTCTTGGGCAAAGTTGTCGTCTGTCATGCCCACCATGCTGACAAACATGTTGAGCGATGAGGTAAAAATCGCTGCTGTGCCCACTATGGTGTTTTTGGCCAGACAAGTCCACTGTGTCATTTCCTCGTCGGGGAACCGCCACTGGTGCTGCTTCTGGCGTTTCTGCGAGAGCTCCACAATTTCCAGAATCGAGGACGACAGCAGCTTCCACCCGGAGTGCAAAACAATACGGGCAGCGTGTAGCGGCTCGAGCAGCACGCTTGCGATGTTGCACAGCGGCTTGCGCATGTCAATGGGCGTACCAACGCACTTTTGCACGCCACAGCGGGCGGCGGCGTTGCATTTGCTCTGCAGGTCCACGTGGCGGAACTGCGAGGGGTTGGTCTGACACCCCACGCAGTTGTCGACCGTGCACTGCACCTGGATTTCAATACTCTGGTTTGTGAGTGTCGACGTGTGCACCGCAGCACCAAACTGATTCTTGGCGGGGTCCAGGCGAAGACGCACGCTCTGAATCCACGAGCGGTGAGCACTCACGGTGCCGGTGACAATCACGTCTGCCGTGACCGTGCCATCGTCCACTCCGCGTGTGCCACGGGTCAGACGGGCAGTGCTTGAAACGTGTTTCTTGTTGACAACGGCTTGTTGCTTGGCCGTCACATACAAGGGCCGTGAGGCGTCATAGCCGATGATTTGCGACAAGCTTCTCGCCCCGGAACGTTCGGCAAAGAACGTGGTCATGTTCTTGGGCTCCCAGTAGCGCTGGTCTATCACGGAGAAGCGCTGCGCAAAGGTCGACGTCTGTTCTTGAGATTGCACGGTGGTCGGCATGCTGAGCACATCGTCGCACGCCTCGTTGAGACACATCTGGAGGTGTGACTTGCTAAAGATGAGGTCCATGTCCTCGCCGCAGTTTCTGGTGGAGGTCAGCATGGGGCGCTGGGAATCGTCGGTGTTCAGCCGGAAGCGCTTGTGTATACAGACCGTCACGACTCGTTGAGTGTTCTGCAAGAGTCCGGAGGCAGACGCGGCGGTCTCCACGAGCGTCTTCTGTCCTCGAAGGTACAGGTCGAATTCGGGACGGATGCTCGTGGCCGGCAGCACTCGCACCTCTTCCAACACGTTGAGCACAAAGGCATCGTTTGTGACGTCCGACACGAAATTGTATGTGTCGAGGGAAAATTCACCCGTCTTAAGCACTGTGATGCCCACGCGCTCCGCTGTGTACAGATACAACGTCTTGATAGAGTTCTCGCGACTGCGAGTCATGACCACCACGTCGTCCACCTGTGAACTTTCCATCTTATGTAGGGATGCAAGGAACGCTTCTTCGATGACTTCGGAGGCGGCCCACGTTGTCTGTTGAAAGTCAGCATCGTCCAGCCCGTCGTATCTGTGCACGTATTGAGTCATGTCCGCGGGTATGCAATAGTACGCCATGCCCACCGTGTGCGCGTCGGCTTCTACACCCACCACCGCCAGACACCGGCTACCCACCGCAACACCGCTGCCGCAAATCACCAGACACGCACCGGCGTACAGCTCAGAAATACCGATAATTTCAAACGGGGGCAGATGGCGCTGTTCTTCTATGTCATCAATGCTGAAATACATGCTCTCCACTACTGTGTTGATGCGCGCCACAAAGACCGGCTCGTCGACCGAGGCCGCCTTGGCTTCGTCAAAAGCGTTGTACACGTCGAGACATCGCAGGCGGCAGTCGTTGGTGTTCATGCACGGCATGAAGTAATCGGCTGGCTCGGGCATGAGGGTCACCATGTACGGCGTGGTGTAGTCGTTGCAGTTTCCGCTGTCGATCCCGACCATGACTACAGCGTAGTTGAGCAAGCCCTGCATACTCTCGACGAGCTTGGCCAGTCGAGAGGAAACCGGGTCGAAAGCTGTGACGAGGCGGTCATTGCTGAAGTCCATGCTCGAAAAACATATGCTAGCCGCGTTGTTGGTCTCAGTCTCGCGCTGCTCGAGCATCCACACCTTCCAGTGACTGGGGACCATTTCCGTCATGCAGGTCTGGGCTATGGAATCGAGACGCACCTGTTCCTGCACCTGCTTGCACACGCACGTCATGACGGCATAGTCAGCCAGCAGGACCACAGTGACGGTCAAGAGCGATTTGAGCATGTCGGGGAAGAGATGGCACGAGTGCCGCACCGTCTGGCCCATGGCAGTATTGTATCCTGCAATCTGCGCGGAGCCCTCGCACATGACTCGCACATTATCGAGGAAGCTGCGATCAATGTCTTCGTAGTTTTCCGCCAACACAGCCATGCCCACGTCACGCAGCTGCACGACGGCGGCGAGGGAAGTGATTTTCTGCACCTGCGGGTTTTTGGCCGCATTTTTGCCCAGGCGCAGAGCAGCCTGGCCGGCCTTTTGCGCGGCTTTCCCCCCCAACTTGGCGCCAGCTCTGGCCGCCTTTTTGACGTTTTCCTGCGCAGAGCGCTTCGCCTGCTTGCGGGCAAACTCCTTGAACTGGCGGATGGCCACTTTCCTGAGCAGGCGCAACATCACCTTCATGCCCGAAATCTGTGTCATGATGCCAGTCGCTGCGCCGGTCACGAATCCCCAGGCCTTGCCCTTCACCGACATGGCCGAGACTGACATGGCGCGCTGCGTCTGCTCCTTGAACATAGTTTGTAGCGCGTCGTACTGTTTGGCAAGGGGGCCGGGCATCATGATAAAGCCTGCCGAGTGCTGCAACACTTTGGCGGTCCCTGCGAGCACCGGCTCGATCTTGCTGTATCCAGCGGTTCCTGCAAAGACCTTGCCTGAGCGAATGATCACGTCACTTCCGTACAGGGCGGCCTTGTCGAACGAGCGCACCACGTCGTCGAAATTGAAGAGCTCGGTTCCGCTCGAGTCGAGCATGCTGTGAAATGTGGGCTTCTGCAGCCGAATCTCCCACAAGTCGGAGTAGTCGCTGAACTGTTTTTCGCGGGCGTAAATGACCAGCAGCGTCAAGAACCCGTCGAGAATCACGTGCGCCGAATGCACCGCAATGAGCAGCATCTCGGCGGCAAAGCTGCCCAGCAGCGGCATCCGCCGCAGCGCGGGACAGAGCTCACCGTACACGGCCATGGGCACTTCGTGGTCCACAAACATGCCCATGCTCTCATGGCGCCAGCACGTGAAGAGCTGCTCCTCGCCCTCGTCGGGGGCCACGCAGTCGTGTCTGTTGGGATTCAGGAAATACCGCTTGTACTCAAACGGGCATCCCTCGCACACGTCGCCGTGGATGCGATAGTGCCGCATGGTGGTGTGCAGCGTTGTGACCAGCACGTTGTTGGCGTTGAGGTACTCGAGGTCCACGATTTTAAAATTCGACTGTTTGTCGCACATGCTGTCTGAAAAATCCTCAAAGACCACCCAGTCGGGCACCACCATGTACGAGTACAGGCCGTTTGCGTCGGCCGCGGCGAACTCTTGGCGCCCGGGGTTGACAGAGGTGGCCCGCATCGTCTTGAGCGTCCACACGCGCGCCTTGCTGTAGCTGGACACCACATTCACGGCAAAGCCGCTCGTCCCCGTGGCACAAAAGTCCAGCACGCTCCGAAACACGGCGTTTTCCGGATTCACGGCCCAGTGCACAGCCCACTCAGACGTAGCAGCAATGTTGGTGGCGGACGAGACCATGTACGAGCTCGGCAGTATGATGGTGTTTTCTGTCAGGGCGTTGTAGTAACACAAGGAGTCGGCTTCCGTGTCGCACAGCTTGAGGCGCACGGTCTGGCGGTTGCTGAGGAGACTGAGCTGTTCGTACTGCATGGAGAAAGAACCCATCTTGTTGTCGTACAGGCGACTCACCACCAGCTCAAACTTGCCAGGGTCTCCTGAAATTTCGTGCTGGTGCAGGAAGACGTCCCCCGCCGCCACGAAGGGCTGGCTCGCCAGGCGCACCATGGGTAGCGTCTCCTCGCGATGTGCCACAAATCCCGACTCCACGGAGCTGTTGAGCGCGCGAAGATTATCGAGTGACATGAAAGTGGACGTGCTGTCCTGCGGGGTGCACGACGACACGGTGACGCCACAGTCTGTCGCATACGAGAAATTGGCGTCCATGTTGACGACGCGCGCCCCTGTCCCTGCCGCACAGCCGGTCTGGCCGGTGTCCGACGCAATGCAATCCATTTGGGCCAGCGTCACATAGTCTTCCCAGGTGCGAGCGTTGTACACACGCATCTGCTGATTGCGTTGCCCCGCCACGTGAAGGCCCATGCACCACGGAAAGCAATTGTTAATATTGGACAGACAAGACTCGCGGGGTCCGTCGCACAGTGGTTGCACGTAAAGCATGGCGTCGGCCGCATAGCTTTTCACGCCGCTGGTGCTGCCCGTGTCGAACGCGCCGAACGGATCTGCAAATGGCGAGTCTCTTCCCGACTCGCTGGCCGAGGCAAAGCGCTGACGGGAGAAGCGCAGAGCAGAGACACGAATGACCGTGCGCGCACATGTCATCGTGTTCGTGGCGGTGGGCGAATCAAAGACTATGCGCTGCACCGTGTGAGAAGCATAGGCCTCGTCGTTGTCATGGGTGTTCGTCTGGTATGGCACGCTGCTGCACACCACCTCAATCGATTCAACTCCGTTGGCACCCTCGCGGTCAAAGCACCGGCATCCAAAGAGGCCGGTGCGCACGTCGCCTTCGGCATCCGAGTCAAAAACCTCGCCGTACTTGACGGGCGCAACACCAAGACGCGGATCCACGGGGAACGGAAAGTTGCCAATTGCCCACACCGTGGACGCACCGTCGATCAGGCTATGAAAGGCCGTGGACGTGCCGTCCGTCACCGCCACCATCGCTTCGGACATGCCCACAATTTTCAGAGGCTTGTTCTTGGCGTCAAACAAATCTTCCACCCCCTCCCACACCTCTCCAATGGTCGCCGACTCCGAGCAAACCACTGTTACCCGGCCTACGTTATGCTCTACGACAACCAACATCATGTTCAGCCAGTTGTCCACCAATTTGCCCACGGCGTGAATGCCCGACGTTGCGATGAGAAACCCGGGTTTGAAGTCGGGGGTGCACATCAGCGCCTGCTCTATGTCCGTGAATCCAAGAAGGGTGTCGCGGGCGTACGAGCAGCGCGTGGTCGTGATCACGGGCACAGCAATGACAAAATGCAAGACGGTGTTGACCAGGCAGTGCAAAGCCTTGTACAGATTGAAATCCAGGAAGGGATAGAGTACAATGTCCAGCGGCGCAGTCAGCACAGTGCAGCTGCTCGTCAGCATGTAATGCAGATGCAGCATAGTCTTGCGCGCGTAGATGCCCGGAGTCATGAGGTCTAGAGTCATGTAGTTGGTGTTGGCGATGCACTGCAGGTTCGGTGGTGTGAAGGGCAAAAACGATTGGACGTGGCTCGACGCATTGAAGTTTTCCAGATACACATTCTGCCGCTGTGCTTGTATGCCGCACTGCACGTAGCGGTCGGCCAGAATTGCGCACGCGCGCCCCGTCGTGGCACACGTGAGTCCAAAATCCCCCACGAGCCTTGGCAGACGGTCCACGTGCACACCCAGGAAGGGAATGGCCACCTTCATGAAAATCTGCGATATCATCCACGCCACGCCGTTGTAGAGCGGCACGAGGGCGGAGAAAATGAGGTCCAAGAACTGCAGCGGTTTGACAATCAGCATGTCGATACTGGGTCCCACGGCGCTGTTGTACATGTTGACCGTTGTACTCAGCACGGCGCTCGAGCTCTCGGACACATTGATCATCAATGCTACCAGCATTAGCACCCACACAGAGACGAGAATATTGCGGGCCAGAAAGGACAACACTGTGCTCACCACCTGCAGAGGCAGGGACAGCAGGCCCAGTACAAAGGAAAATATGCCCGCCAGAAAAAGGTTGTCCAGCATGTTGCGTAGGTTGGATTTCAGTGTCCGAGGGTCACAGATCACGATGCCCAACACCTTGTTGAGCACACGCTCTGACACACACAAGAGTTGCAAAAAAACACAGTACAGCAACAAGATCATTCATTTAGATTACTATATCGTTTAATATGACTCGATAAATTACGCGGAATTTTCACACATCCTTTTTTGTGGCTAGTCGCATGTTTTCCATCTTGTACACGCTGGTGATTTGGTCTACCGTCTTCAGATATACCGAAAGACCTTTCACGTCTATGTTTCGCCGGCCCGTTTCCTCACACGTGTAGATGCAGCTGCTCTTGGCCAGGTGGCTCAGCTCGACCAAGTCACGCATAATGTTTCCTAACACCACCCGCTGGTCCGTCGTGTGTTGTGTGATGTGCAAAAATATCTTGCGCTTGCTTTCGGAAACGTTGCAATGCTCCTGTAGATTCTTCATAGTTTGGTTACAGATCTCCCCGATGCACACATGCCCGAGCGAATCGGCAATGTAGCTCGAGATTTCCTTCACGGCGGAATCACTCGATCCACCGAGCGCACACAGCACGCATTCTTCGTCTTGCATGACAGCGTCCCCCATCACACACCACTTGCCCTTTCTTAAATAAAATTGAGGCGAGTGGACTAATTTTGTATAAAGCACGTCCATGTTCTGAGCAAATGAATATCTTGACAGAACTCTTGCGGCAGATTCTCGCTGTAGTGGCTTACAGTATATTTCGCAAGATGGCCTCGGCGCCTGCCATCGCGTATGTGACCGTGGTCACCACCACCGTCTTGTTCAACACACGCACTGTGCCCTGTACGTTGCAATCTTGCAACCGTATGCTGCTGCAAAGCACAGTGCAGGTTTCCGTCTCTCTTTTGTTGTACGGTCTTCTGGGATTATATAACCTAGACGAAATCAAGCAAGATGACTGATCTGGAACCCACCATTGTACCCGGGCCCAACAACACGGCAACACCATCAGAGCGCCGAAAGTCTGATTCGTCTGACTCGTCTACACAGTCGGAAGCGTCAGATGATTCCTGCTATGTGGGTTCTCAGATACAGTCCCACCTTCCGAATCCACAGGCGCTGCTGCGGATCTGCAACTTGATGGCTGCTTGTTACCTAGTGTGCAGTGCAGTCACGTTTTGCTCGTCGGCTTACACAGGGCCGGGATCGGCCCTCGATGCCGTGCTGGTCATGTTCGACGTGGTGTGCATCGACATCAGCTCGGCGCTCTTTGTCTTGACAGGGTGCGCCACGGCCGCACTATACTCGGTGTCCACGCGCACACAACAAGACAGTCTCACCCGTCACACGGCCATTTCCATTCTGGTAGACCTGTACATCGCTGTGTGCCTGTCAATAATAGTCGGCAGCGCGCACGCCCTCACGCTTGGGCGCTTCCACTGGCGGGACCTTGCTTTCACGGCCCTCGAGGGCATCACGACGCTGCGAGCCCTGGACTTCCGACAGAGTGCCTCCGCTCCGCACTCCTACAACGTCACCGGTTGGCCTGTACAGTCTCTGTTGTGGTGTGTGCTCAGTGCAAAAAGTCTCCTGGCCTTGGATGCACTGATTGTCGACCGCGCGCCAGCCATAGCAGACGCCTTGATCTGCCTCCTGGCTCTATTTGGCATTATGCTTTTCACTGCGTTTGGGTCCCTGCAGCCCACGAGCAACATATTCTACGCGAACGCGAGCAGCGTGACCTATCGCTCCATGGAGTTTAATCTTGGAGCGCATGCTGTCTTCCTTTATGTCCGACACCCGCCGTTCGTCACCGCGATGCACAAAGCCTGTCAAAAGGCCTTTGTGTTTGTGAGTATAGCCGTCGTCACAATATGGGTGGCCGAGGTTGGGCGGGTCGTGCCGCCTACATTGGATGGCAATTGCCTCCGGCTGTACTTCCGCAATGCTTGCCTCCAAGACCACCACGGCTTCTTCCTGCGAGGCTGCGTGTTGGCTTTGTTTTTGCTGCTATGTACCGACAACAACAAGCCCAAGCGCTTGCAGCGCGAGATACGCATCAGCATGACACTTGTGTCGGCAGTGTGTCTTTGCTGGCCCGTGTATCTTGCAGTGAAGCTCGTCATGGATTTCACCTTTGGCAAGACCGTCATCGACTCAAACCGTCCTGTGGTGGTCATGATGAGCATTTCCATTCTGGCCGTGACGGCTGCTGCGTATCGCGTGCTCATTCATCCGACCTTGCATGCGTGGGCGTGCCACGCCGTGCTTCCCCGGCCTACAGCTGTAGCACAGACGCCAGAGTCTCTTCATACAGCTCTGGTGTGACACCAATGCTCGGGTCCAGGTGCATGCGCCCGGTGAGAGGGCTGGACAGCATGGACGACATGAGCCCGGCACAGTGGCACACAATGTCCTCCAGAATCTCGCTCATTTCTTCGGCGGAAATTCCACGCTGTGAGCGCAGCTGCTCTTGCTTCGTGCGCACCAGTGCCACGAGCACCACCATCTCCTGCACCAGCGATTCGTTACGCATCTTGGTTGAGTTGCCGTACCCCGTGCAGCAGCGTGGATGCATTTTTTTTGTATATAACGTGGCGCAAGACTGTTGCAATGCCAATTTTGAAAGTTCGAGGAGTGCGAGGCGAACTTGTAGACGCTATCCTGGGGCCACACGAGGAGGGCGATACCAAGCAAGCAGAGACGACCCTCAATGCCCTAAGCGCAGTGCTGTCCGCTGTTTCTGTGGTGGTATTGCTAACCCAGACCAGAGCCTTGCGTTTCATCTTCCAGACCTGGGTATCTTTCATTCCGGCCGTGCGAAACCCTCACTCAGTACAACTTGTGCAGAACTTTACAGAATCCCTGGAGTCCACATGCGACGTGGAGCAGCTGCCACTTGCAATGTTCAACATCAACATAACGCGCAACAATGTGAACAGCTCGTATGTGATGATGCCTCTGGCTTACGACATAGAATATGTCTTCCCGGCACTGCTCTTGATATGGGTGTTGGCGGTGTCATCGGCGTTTCAGACCTACCGGTGCAAGCACATGCCGCTGCTGTTCATGTACGGCAGCGACTTCCAGATAACCGTGCTGCTCTGGGGCTTCCACGCTCTCCTCCACGCATTCGTGTGGATACGAATTCTAGTATGGCTGGACGCGCCAAAACTCGACTATTCGATGCGATATGGCTTCTTGGTAGCCTTGACTTTGGTGTGTTCGGCGATTATTTGGTGGCCCCCGCGATACAACAACACAAGCCCAGACTTTGGCAGGTGGCTCGAGTACACGCTGACGGCTCCTATCCAGGTCATCATAGTTGCGTTGTCTGTGTGGACGCGCGACCGGTCCACGCTGTATGCCCTGGGCGCGGCACAAGCATCCATGATGCTCTGTGGGGTTGTCGTCGAGGAAGCACTGCAAGTTATCTACGAAGGCAACCCCCCCGCAGAAGAAGAAGACGCCATAGACGCGACCATGCTGAAACAGGCGCCACCCGACAAGCAGCGCCGCCGGCGCGCCGTCCGCATTGCCGTGGCCACGCTTGCTATCGCGTGGATATCGTACTCGCTCATCTGGTATGTGCTGATCGCCCAGTTCCAGCGTCAGGTGCACATTACAGGCAAGTGCGACAGCTGCCACCATTTCAATCTCACGTGCGACAGCAGCACGCCCTTTCTGCTGCAGATGCTACAAAAAACGGTGCAGTCGAATGCAGCGTTCACCAACCCGAACTCGACGCTGAATAACGCCTCTTTCGTGTCAAACACAGAGCTGACTGCGGTGCTCGCAATGATGAATTCCACCAAAGTCAGTACTTTGCTGGAACTCGCCACATTGTTTGCAACCCCTGGAGTGCCCTCTATCGACAGTGTGGTGCAGAGCATGCGAGCCGATCTCAAGTGTGACACCTGTCCCCTCAAATCGGAGCAGGGCGTGTGTGAGGCGCGCGAGGGCCTCTGTCAGGGACAGAACGATATTCCCGAAGCCGTGCTGGCCATAGTGGCGACGCAGTGTCTCCTCTTCGCCTTTTTCGGGGTTGTGCAGACAGTGCAAGTGCTGCTCTCCGGCAATGTGCACGGGAAACAGGGGGCAGCCGAGGCATGGTACACGGTCGCCCTGGCGTATGCGGTGCTGAGCGTGACGGCCAAGACCGCCCTCGAAGTGGGTTTTCTCTTCATGCTGACGCAGATGCCAGAGGAGCTGGACGCCGTGTGACGGCGACGAATGATTGTATATATAAGCCTGGCGCCAATGCTGGCATATGGCAGATGTCCACATTGGCTCGGCTATCGATGTACCAGCAGCAAAGGCAAAGGAGCAGTACCTCGTCACACGGCGCTTTGCCGTGCAGATTCGAGGCAGTCTCCAGGGCTTTGCGGGCGCTGGCCAGCAGGCGGCGACATGGGCGCCGATCAACGGCAAGGTCGGCGATGTCTTTGGCATCTCCGACATCTTCGAGTCGACGCCCGACGTCGGCACCACCGCGGCCGTTCTCGCCAACTCAGTGCTGCACCGCGTCACCGTGCTCGAGACCAAGAACGACTTTCCCCTCAACCTCGGCGTGACCATGGCCTGTGTGCCCTCGGAAGAGACGACCAAGACGGGCCACAAGTACGCCCTGACAACCATTGCCAGCACCCACCAGCCCAATCCCACCGTCGTGTTCGAGGCCGAGGCCTCGTCCAACGAGGGCATGACATGGCGCAACAAGTTTCCCACATACAACTCGGCCAACCTCGAGAACGAAGGCGTGCTCCAGGTCTCGGGCCAGCCCTACCTCTTTGTGTCGCAGTCGCACCCCGTCATCGAGCTGCTGCGCGACAACGCCGAGCACCTCAACGCCGACATCTCGCAGCAGCCGCTCATCGACGGCGAGTGGTACAAGATCACCAAGCAGGTCATGGGCACCTGCTGCGCCACCCTGCGCACCAAGGTGCTGAACAAGGTCAGCACGCGCGACCTCAACAACTTCAGCGTGCAGATCCACCGTCTCGGCAACAAGGACTGGAACAACCTCACCGCCAACGACGAAATCATTTCCGCCATCCCCGACTCCATCCTCAACACCCCCGACAACGAAGAGCTCATCAACGCGCACCTGCAAAACCTCATGAAGCGCCAGTACAGCTGGACCGCGCGCCTCGAGCTGCAGTACGAGGTGAATGTGTAATACGAATAAAATTTTTAATGAATAAAGACTCGTGCTGTGCTCATTTGTCTGTCAGCACGGGATTCGCGATGATATCAGCAAAATACAGTTCGGGATGCCTAATGTACCTGAGACTCTTAACATCCGTTATCTGCTGTTGGTTCCATTGGTCGTCATCCAATAATGTGCGATTGTCACGTACATTTCTTTTCAGGATGGAAAACGGGACGTCGATGCCATTTTTTGAAACCTGTCCCCACACAAACTCACTTATTTTGTTGTCGGGATTAATTCTTTCGAATTGGGAAATTGCGGCAAATCTTCTGTCCTTTCCGATACCGGTAATTGCCCATGTATACCCCAACCACTTGTCCTTGTAAGCAATTTCTGCTCGACGTTGTGTCAACTTGTATGCCTCTTCTGTGTTGGACGGCCAATGCATTATCACAGGACGCGCTTTGGTGGGCTGGGGTGTCGGTGTCTTGGAACCAGGTTTGACAGCAACGGCGTTCTTCTTGACAGCTTTGGCAGCAACGGGTGCCGCTTTCTTGCTAACAGGCTTTGCAGACACGGGTGCGGCGGGAACACGCGGGGCGGGAACAGGTGTGGCAGGCGTGACTACCAACGGATGAACCGACTCGTGTGCGACCGGCTCAACCCCAGGAGCATGCTGCACAAAGTACGGATTCACAGCTGCATGATCTGCCGGTGTAGACTCCACCTCCCCAGCCGCTTCATGGTTCTCCGCAATGGTGGTGTCTGGTATAGGTTGTTGACTTGTTTTTGAAAAGAAATATTCGTTTGGATTCTTGATCCATTGTATCTGTGTGCATTGTGCTGGGAGCAAACTTGTTTGTTGCCATTCAGGGTAATTTGTAGGCAGGCCATTTGAGTGAAAAATAAGTCTGGTCTTTATGTCATTCGGACACACTTTGCAAATGATGGACACGTAAGAATTGGTCTTGTCAAATATTATGTCCACTTCTCTGAAGTACTGGCATTTCGGGCTTCCGAAGAGGATCCCGTATCGTGGGGTTCTTTCCTCGCCGAAATGGTACATGTGAGAAAGCACATATGTTTTTGTCAAGTTCGAATACTTGCTGTTTACATCCCATTGTTCTTTGGGCTTCGTGCCAAACACTCTGGAAAACAATCCCTTGGCAGGCGGCTTCCCATCTGCCGGGGCGCCATCTTTGCCTGTAGATGATTTTGTTGCGGCTCGCAGTCGTGTGAACACACTCGGCTTGGCCTCTTTCTTGGCCTGCTGCTCGGGTGTCTTCGGTGAACGCCTCAACATAGATAACACGCCGTCAGTCTGGTACGGGTCCATGGGCACAAGACTATCCTCAATGTGCGTGCAGGCGGCGTGCAGTGCCGTGTCGTCGCCTTTTGTGTACATTCTCATTCATTGGACACCTCCTTTATACATCCACACAGCACTATTTGCGACGTTTGTCTGCACCCATGTTGTGGGTACACTCTGCAGTATTTTCCTCCACCCACGTTGAGGGTACACTCTTCATGTTGTCTCTGTTTGCCCTCAAACCGTTTCTCATGTTCAGCGCTCTTCCGGGACCGTCACGGTCGTCCTTTCCATTCTGCGCTCGTCCAAGAAGACCTCGATCGTATCTCTTGTCCCTCGAACCATGACTCATGTTCAGCGCTCCTGCACGAAGGCCTTGATCGTCCTTTCTATTCCGCGCTTGTCCCAATAAGCCTCGATCGTGTCTTCTATTATATAGGCCATCCATACCATAATTTCTGTCATTGTCCTGGGCTTCTTCAATAGCATCAATAGAGTCTTGTTTCTGAATTTCTGCAAAATACGCTCTTTCCCTCGCAAATGAATCATATGGATCGTCCATCATATTATCGCTGTCATCACTACCAACTTCTCTGTCGTTGTCCTCGGCTTCTTTTCTAGAGTCGTCATGGCGGCTGTTGTCAACTTTTGTCGAAAGGTATGCTTTCCTCCTTCCAAAAGTCTGAAATGGAAGGGGTTCTTCGCCAGTTTCTTCGTCAGATTCTTCGTCCGTGTCTTCGGCTACACTATCCAGTTTGTCACGAAAATTCCTTGCTGGGACTTCTGTTGTGGGTATATGTAGCATTTCTGCATCATAATCCATCTCATCTTCATCAAAATCCATCTCATCTTCATCATTAACGTCAGCCCACCACCCATCGGGAACTCTGTATGCTGGCGGAACTTCGACGTATTCTGAATGGTCAGGCCGTGTCTGATGATCAAGAGAATCATATGGCGTGATAGGAGTGTTATTCAATATATCTCTCGCTTCCTCAACCTCTTCTGGGCTCATGCGGTGTCGATGATCAGCATTCTTCAACATTTTTCGAATGTCCTTTTCATTTCCATGCCTTGATTTCCATGCCTGCTTTGACTTCTTCAAGGGAATATCACCCGCAGCACCTGGGCGAGCAAGACTATCCCCACCGCCACCTCCATCACGTTGACTATCACTACCGCCACCTCCTCCACGTCGAGCCCCAGAGGCACGTTCCCATCTACGATCAACCAAACTACTTCTGTCGTCATTTGTAGTGGGTTTTTTGGTCTTTTCCGCTTCATATTTGTTTCTAGGGTCTACTCCGAAACCTTTCGCGAGGTTGGCTCTCTTTGCCCTCGAGCCATTACCCATGTTCAGCGCTTTTCCAGGACCGCGATCTTCAGGCGCATTTTCGCTATTATTACCGCCCCATACTCTACCGTGATCATCATCCTCACTATCATAATCTCCGTCGAACCTGCTGTTGTAAAGTTCTTCCAAAAACCGTCTTTCCCTCGCATGTGAATCCGAATCATTCTCTCCGTGATTCGGATTCGCTGAGTTTCCACGTCTACCAGCTTGATAGTCTCTTCCTTTTTTCTGCTGCGATGATCTCTGTTTATGCTGATTGCTGAGCTTTCCATTCCTGGTATTCTGTGATGTTGTAAATGTCGGATTCAACAACACACCAAGTGGATTGCCAATGTTTACAGGTGCCAAAGCAAGCTCTGACATCATTGTCTGTAGTGATATGCCGCTGTCAACGTGATAATCTGACGTGTTTTCGGCTTTCATAAGATCATATGCACAATCCTTATTCTCTTTCTGCCATTTGTGCGAACACAAATTGAACAAGGATTCCAATTGCTGCATCCACCGCGCTTTTTGTGTTGCATAGTCGTGGGGCACAGGAATGCCGTTGTATGTCAAGCCGCGAAATTTGATGCCATGTGATAAAGTGGCCAGTTCGGGAGTCAATGAATACCACTGAAACTTGATGAGATTCGCTAAGTCTTCATCACGCAAACCATTCAATTTTTCTGTCATGGCCATAGTGAAGTATTCTTTCTGGCCGATACTCACTACGTGGCGAGAATGTAACAAGCGGTACGTGGGCAACCTTGCATGTTCTCCGCTCGAGGGCTCCAGCATTGCGTGAAGAGGGCCGTGTTCGTCTTTGTAAAACTGCAGCTCGTCATACCAGTCAGCGCACCACTGAATCAACACCACATCGTCGCCCAAAGAGGTCAACCAGTGGTCCAGCGCTGCGTAATACGTCTTTGCATGATGTGACACGAGCAGGTCGGTCAACTTCACATCCCACGAGTTTGAGATTGCTGAATTGTTCTCTCGCTCATTTCGGATGTACCCCATCAAAAACTTTTGCGAGATCTCTTCCTCCGCTCGAGTACCGGTGGAAATATTAGCGTAAACCCCCAATCTGTGATGTTTCATGAGATAGTGTTTGACAATGTGTGTCTGATAAGGAAAGTGGATATGCAGCCACGTGCGCATCATTTGATGTAATGTTTTGTGCGCGTTCATGTGCACATGAGAAGTGAAACGATCTTCCTTGTTCAAGTACTCTTCCATTTCCCGAGCAGCCAACGCAGCTTCCTCATGAGAAAACACTCGATTGAATAAAACTGACTTGGCATACAAAGCTTTCTTGCAATAGTCTGCGAACTTTTTACATTGATTCGCGGTTATGGTGTATCCCGAGGTGAAAATCGGGTGTTCTGGCATCGGCAAAAAACCTGAGGATCTTAAATAACATCTTATTGGCGCAGAGACACGCCCCGGCGCCCTTCAAAAGCGCGTGCCAGCTTCAAAACGTAAGCGCGGTAGTCCAGCTCGTAGCGCTCGTGGATGTGCTTGATTTCCGCCAGCTCGTGTTGTGTGCGTGTGTCGGGCATTGCTTGCTATGCCCAGCCCTCGTTTATACTGGCTGGACGTCGCTTGCGGAGTGTGACGAAAGCAGAAGCAGAGAGCGCAGGTCTTCCGCGCAAAAGGCCACCCCCTCCCGGTTCAGGAGCAAAATATACCCCGACATGAAGACCCACGAAAAGCGGTGGGCAGAGTACACCGCGCGCTGTCCCGCCCCGGTGTGCTCGTAGAAGAGCGGGATGTCGGGGTCCAGTTGCAAGAGCAGCGGGAGCAGGTTGGTGCCCGAAATCCCATAGCCCTCGAGAAACGCCATGGGCTGCTGCCGCTGACGCTCGTAGCTCGGGAAGTGGTAGTACACGACCTGCGAGATGGAATGGAACAGGAACTGGAACTTGTGCTTATACTGCGTGACGCTTCCGACCATGCAGTCTGCCACCATGCTCATTTCGTAAAAGTCGTCGATCGAGGCCTCGCGGTGGTGGTTGTAGAGACGCACCTCGTCGCGAAGGTCGTCT
>Ga0209491_10004838_pt1 | contig 20355 bp, 19 predicted proteins | sample BON02_FD_187213 | JGI IMG/M metagenome (GOLD analysis project Ga0209491, IMG submission 187213) | Freshwater microbial communities from Lake Bonney liftoff mats and glacier meltwater in Antarctica - BON-02 (SPAdes) (version 2) | ecosystem: Environmental > Aquatic > Freshwater > Ice > Glacier... | reverse complement strand
ACAAGCATTGCAGTTGGCAACAGTGTGTTGAAGTCTTGTTTGGAAGTGCCGATCCCGTGAGTGACCATCACGGTCTTATTTGAATCGGGGTTCTTGGCATCAATCCACCAGGCGGCTAACTCCACGTCTTCGGCAACTGGAATTCTCACCGAGTCATATGGGTAATCCTGAAGCCACCAACTACTTAGGTCATAGCCAACCCACTTTTCCCAACCTGGTCCTGGGTAGGGGCCTTCTCCAGAAGGAGCGGTGAAGAAGTGCTCTGGAAAGTTGTTCAAATCGTCCGCGTTCACCGCGCAGGCAACTTCAGTGCCGGAGGTATACACATAGTCACCAACAGCCAGAGCACCGACGCCTGTTACAACAAGTAAAGAGGCTGCGGTGAAGCCAAGAACACGTTTTGCTCGCATTGGTTGAGATTATCAGAGGAGTCAACCCCGTCACTGATTTCAGATTTACGAATTTTATGTTTTTAGTGTTCTGTCTCTCAGAACAGCCCCGAGTTCTGTAACATGAGAGACGAAGAGCACCGAGAGGTCTAATTTTGACTGTTCCAGAGGAATCGCAGCACTGGCGTCGTTCTGGCGAAAACTTGAGGGTTGCCAGGGAGGCAACGGGCGTGAGTGTTCGGGAGCTCTCCAGAAGAATTGAAGTTTCGGCTTCACACGTTTCTCAGGTCGAGAGAGGCTTAGCCTCCTTCAGTGTTCCAACTCTTTACCGCGTTGCCCAGGAGCTCGGCATCTCGATAGACAGCCTGTTTGAAGACCCAAGCAAACCAAAGGCTTCGGTTGACTTCGAGGAAGAACAACGCGCGGCAGCCGGAGAGGTTTCTCTTGAGGCAGCCGGTGTCATTCAGCGAGTCGAATCAAGGCCAAAGCTTGATCTAACAAGCGGCCTGACCTGGGAGCGTCTAACCGGCAGGGTCGAAACAAACGCAGAATTTATTGAGGTTGTCTACGAACCCTCCGTTCACAAATCCAACCCTCCAAGCGAGGTTGTTAGGCACGTCGGCAGGGAGTACGGGATTGTCATTTCCGGTGAGCTGACTATCCAAGTCGGTCTGAGCATTTCAGTTCTAACCGAAGGTGATTCAGTTGCGTTTGATTGCAGCATCCCGCATCGTTTTTGGAACGCAACCGATAAGCAAGTAAGAGCGATCTGGTTCATTTCCGAACAGGGTGGAGCTTCAAACGCGAGTGCAGCCGAGGCAATGAAGGCCCGCCACATTTACTAGCCCTTTGGTCTTTGCTTAAAATCACCTAAGTCCCTAGTGTTCTCCCAGAGATAACAATTCAGTCACATAATGGTCTCCATTTAACATTGTGTTCTCTCCTTGTTTACACTTGTGAACAAGTTCGAATACCCAAAAAAAGGCAAAGGAGCCGAATCTATGACCTCACCTGTCATTGAGGCTAGAAACATCGTTAAGAGTTTTGGGGGAGTAAGGGCGGTTGACGATGTATCAGTCAGCGTTATGCCCGGGGAAATTCACGCAGTAATCGGAGAGAACGGCGCTGGAAAGTCCACGCTGATGCGAATCCTTGCCGGCGTTGAGACACCAGACAGCGGCTCAGTCCGCATTGACGGTAAAGAAATTGAGAACAGTGCCAAGGCATCCATTGATGCCGGAATTTCACTTGTTCACCAGGAACTAAGCCTCATTCCAGAAATGACCGTTGCCGAAAACATCATGCTCGGCGCTTTCCCCACCAGCGGGGGCTGGATTAAGACCAAAGAGATGAAAAAGATTGCCGCTGACACTTTGAAAGAAATCGGTGTCGAGGTTGATCTAGATGAGCGCATCTCAAGGCTTTCAGTAGCACTTCGTCAGTTTGTGGAGATAGCCCGAGCTGTCGCACGAAAGCCGAAGGTTCTGATTCTTGATGAGCCAACCGCAACTTTGACTCCTGCCGAAACCGATTACCTATTGAGCATGCTTCAGCGCCTAGCTTCCCAGGGCCTGGCAATCATCTACATATCACACCGCATCCCCGAGGTCTTCAAAATCTGCAACAAGGTGACAATCCTTCGAGATGGCAAGTTGGTAACAAACGATGCAATCGGCGATCTTACGCCTGACAAAGTTATTGACCAGATGGTCGGACGTGAACTGCATCTAGACCTAACACAGCGCAGGCCGGCACGCGAGTTGGGCGAGCTAGTCCTAAGCGCCAAGGGCATCAAGGCTCCTAAGGTGAACGGCATTGACTTAGAGGTAAGCAAGGGTCAGATTGTTGGACTAGGCGGCCTTGTTGGTGCCGGAAGAACAGAGTTACTTCGCGCAATCATCGGAGCAGACCCAAGAAGTGCGGGTCGCGTCACCATCACCTCAAACGGAAAAAAACGCGTTATCACTGGTTACCTATCTGCGATCAAAGCCGGAGTGGCCTATGTTCCTGAAGAGCGCAGGACTGACGGTCTCGCGCTAACCATGACCGTTGCCGAAAACATATTCCTTCCAAACCGCAAAGAGATATCACCGACCGGTGTTATGCCGAAGGGCAAGATTGCTGCTTTTGCCAAGGATCTCTCGGAGAAGGTGAATCTTCGTCCTCCAGAGGTAACCCGTGAAGCCGGACAGTACTCCGGTGGAAACCAGCAGAAGATTGTTATCGCTAAGTGGCTTGGCCGTAAGCCTTCGTTCATCGTTCTGGACGAACCAACAAGAGGTGTTGATGTTGGCGCCAAGGCCGAGATTCACAAGCTGGTCAAAGAACTAGCAGACAATGGCGCTGCGGTTCTTGTAATCAGCTCCGATCTTCCAGAGCTCCTAGAGCTATCAGATCTTATTCACGTTGTTCGAGACGGCAAGATTGCCGGGACCCTAACCGGGGCCGAAGCTACCGAGAAGTCAGTTATGTCACTGGCTGCAGGCGAGAAGTTGGTGGGCGCATAATGGCAAAAGAAACTTTCACAGAGTCAATGACCGTTGCTAAGGAGCCGCAGGATTCGAAGATAACGAAGCCGAAGACCTCATTTATTGGCTTCATCGCCGACAAGGGCATCTTCGTCTTTACCGGTATTTTGGTTCTGATAGCGGTGCTATTCGTAGACGGCTTTGCATCATTGCAAAACGTCACAGACGTTTTCCACCGCGCAGCCCCCATCGGGATTGTCGCTTTGGGTATGACCTTTGTAGTCATCACTGGTAACTACCTGGATCTCTCAGTTGTTGCCCAAGCTGCTGCTGCCGGAGTGATTCTGATTGCAGTCAGCAATGCCTACAACTTGATTATCGCCTTCGCAGTGGCATTCGTAGTTGCGATCATCTTCGGGCTTGCAAACGGAATCGCAGTTGGTTATTTCAAGGCAAACGCTGTGATTGTCACGCTGGCAACCACCTACATCGGCTTAGGTCTGTTGCGGTTACTTTCTGGCGGAAGCCAGGTATTTGGCCCAGCTGACGGACCAATCGCAACTTTTGGAACCAGTAAGCTCGGCCCGTTCCCTTACTCAGCTGTGGTTCTAGTAGCAGTCACATTGATACTGACCTTTGTGCTGACCCGAACAAACTTCGGTTTTTTGATTCGATCGTTCGGCGTGAACAGTAGCGCAACCAGACTGGCTGGAACCAATACCGGCTTGATTGTTATCGGGGCCTTCATGGTCACCTCAATGGCTGCCATGTTCGCTGGTTTTGTGCTTGCTGCATTCTCAAACACCGCCGTTTCAAACATGGCCACAGGCTTTGACTTCCAAGCGCTTGCCGCAATCATCGTTGGTGGAACCAGCGTATTTGGTGGCAAGGGCAGCGTTCCTAGAACGCTGCTGGGAGTTGTTTTCGTGAGCATCCTGTCTAACGTCTTGGTGCTGGTTCAGGTTAGTTATGGGTTCCAGCAGGTAGCGATTGGGTCTTTGATTGTGCTCGCAGTCACTGTGGACGCACTCGGCAGAAGGGTGTCCAAGAAATGACCAACCAAACCGTAATTAAGGTCGGCTCAACGGCCACAGGTTTCTGGGGCAAACTCAGAACTGTATTGGCTAGGCGCACTGAAGGCCGCGCTGTCGTGCTATTTGCGATTATCGCAACGTTTGTTACTGTCTCTCAGCCGCTAGTTTTCACGGCTTACCAGGTAACACTCGGACGAATTGCACTTATCGGCCTGGTGGCTCTCGGCCTAACTGCTGTGATTCTGATGGGCGAATTAGACCTCAGTGTTGCCAGCACCTTGGCTGTTTCCGGTGTAATTGCCGTCACGGTTGCAAACCAGACCAACATGGCAATCGGAGTCCTGGCCGCTTTGGCCGCCGGAGTCGTTGTTTCGCTTATCAACGCATTCTTCGTTGCGATTGTGGGAATCAACTCGTTCATTGCAACCCTTGGAATGCTTTTTGCGCTCCGAGGAATGGCCTTCGCTATTTCCGATGAGGCGCCTGTGAAGCTTCAGAACACTGATTTGGGCATTGCGTTTGGTCAGCCGCTTCTTGGGCCACTAACCCCTCGAATCCTGATCTTCTTCCTGATCTTCATTGCAATCCAGATTTTTGTTTCTCGCGTCAAGGCCGGTCGAGAGTTTTTGGCTGTTGGCGGTAACCGACAGGCTGCCTACGATGCCGGAATCCCGGTCAAGCGAAGAATCTTCACCGGTTTCATTATTTCCGGTGTTGTAGCTGCAATCGCTGGAATCATCAACGCCGTTGAGCGAACCAGCGCCGATCCAACCTCAGGCTCCACCGTTTTGCTTGCTAGCTTCGCTGCGGCAATCATCGGTGGCAACTACCTGAAGGGCGGAAAGGGTTCGATTGTTGGAACCCTAATTGGTGCAGCGTCACTTGGAATGCTCCAGGTTGCGCTGACTATCTCCGGTGTTCAGATTCCGATCCAGGAGATCTTCATTGGTGGCATCTTGCTAATTGCTGTCATCACTGACCCGAGCAGCCTGAGAGCTGTTTGGGGCTCGCTCAGCACCACCCTTCAAGGGGTAAAGAATTCTCTAGCCAAATAGGCCAGAGAAAAAAGATCGGCGCCGTCGATCGTGAAACCAAAAAAAGAGAGAGACAACTATGAGAAAATCCCGTCTAGTACTCGCCCCAGCAGTGATGCTGGCCGCGGCGGCTCTGGTTCTATCTGGCTGCGCAGCAGCTGAAGAAAAGACAACCACAGACGCAACTAGCACAACCGATTCAACCGAAGAAGTAGCGGGGACCTACGAGGTTTACGCATTGCTTCCTCAGGGTTCAGACCAGGCATACGGTACCTTCTACGTTCCAGCAATGGAAGCAGCAGCAGCCGAGCTAGGTATCAACCTGACCATCACCAACTCGCAGTACGACGGTGACAAGCAAGCTTCTGAGTGTGAAATTGCCGTTGCAGCAAAGCCAGACGGAATTATCCTTTGGCCAGCTGTTGGTGACTCTGTTCGTCCATGTCTAGAGGCAGCTGCAGCTGCAGGTATTCCTGTAACCGTAACCAACTCTGACCTATTCGACGCTGACAAGGCTCTATCATTCGGTTACTCAGGACCAGACACTTATGGCCAGGGCGTATCTTCAGCCGAGATCATGTGTGAGCTTGTTGGAGACACCCCAGTAAACATCATTCAGCTAAACGGTGCTGCTGGTAACTCAACTGCTATCGACCGCGACAATGGTTTCACTGACACCATTGCAGCTAACTGCCCTAACGTAACCATCTTGCAGGAAGAGTCAACTGACTGGACCAAGGCTACTGCTCAGCAGGTTGCCTCAGAGATGATCACTGCTCAGGGCCTTGAGAACATCGGCGGCATCTATGCAGCTGACGACTCAATCGCAGCTGGTGCTATCGCAGCTCTAGAGGCACGTGGCGTAGTCGCAGCTGACTACTTCATCACCTCAATTGGTAACACCTTCCTAGGTAACCCACTTGTTATTGCAGGCAGCCTAGACGGAACCGTATTCCAGTCATCCTCATGGGATGGCGAGAACGCGACTCGTTTGATGTACGCAGTACTAACCGGCGAGATTGCTGCTGGAAAGCGTGAAGTTAGATTCATGCCTTCTGTAAAGGTAACCGCGGGCAACGCATCTGACGCTGACGTAGCGCCAGAGTGGTAAACCCTAGCCACAAATAGTTCCAAAAACTAAGTAGTTGCAAACCCAAACCGGGTGGAGTCTTGAAAAAGATTTCACCCGGTAAGGGTGCAGCAACAAAAGCAACGCAAATAAGCCCCATAAGTTTTTATCCCGCTTTACAAAAGCAGTATTTTTAATTGGAGATTTACATGAGCGACACCGCGTTCGAGCCAAAACCTTTGGTTCCTGCACTCGACTTTGACAACCGCATGATTCCGGCTCACGGAACGACCTCGGTCGATTTTGAAGAGCGAGTTGATTACAAGCGCCTTCGTGCATATCGCCTGGGCCGCGCAGTTGAGTCACTAAGTGCAACCGAGTGCGGTGCGTTTTTACTCTTTGACTTTTACAACATTCGCTACACAACTCAGACTTGGGTTGGCGGAGCTCTTGGCGACAAGATGTCTCGCTACGCTCTCCTCACACGAGACGGCAAGCCACACATCTGGGACTTTGGTTCCGCTGCAAAGCACCACCAGCTTTTTGCTCCCTGGATAGAGCCAGGTCACTCCCACTCTGGAATGCTTGGGCTAAGAGGCGCAATCCACCCAGAGGTTGGGCTAATGAAGGACGCCGTCAAGACCATCAAGGGCATGCTTGCTGATGCTGGTGTTGACCACCTTCCAGTTGGCGTTGACATCGTTGAGCCAGCATTCTTATTTGAAATGCAGGCTCAGGGTTTGCTGGTTGTTGATATCCAGCAGGACATGCTTGATGCAAGGTCAATCAAGAACGTCGATGAGATCATGCTCTTATCTCAGGCTGCAGCAATGGTTGACGGTGTTTACCAGGACATCACTGATGCCCTTAGACCCGGAATCAAGGAAAACGAAATCGTTGCTCTTGCTTCCAAGAAACTATTCGAACTCGGTTCAGAGCAGGTTGAAGCAATTAACGCGGTCTCTGGAGAGCGCTGCAACCCCCACCCTCACAACTTCACCGACAGAATAATTCGCCCGGGCGATCAGGCGTTTTTTGACATCATTCACTCCTACCAGGGCTACCGCACCTGCTACTACCGCACCTTCTCGGTCGGCAGAGCTATCCCAGCTCAACACGATGCCTATGCCAAGGCCAGAGAATGGATGGATGCCGCGATCGACAAGGTTGCCGATGGCGTTGGAACCGATGAAATTGCCAAGCTATGGCCAAAGGCCGAAGAGATTGGCTTCGCCAATGAGATGGATGCTTTCGGTCTGCAGTTTGGTCACGGCCTTGGTCTTGGCCTGCATGAACGCCCGATCATCTCGCGTCTAAACAGCTTGACTCACCCGGTTGAAATAAAGGCGGGCATGGTTTTTGCTCTTGAAACTTACTGCCCATCACCGGACGGTATTTCGGCAGCCAGGATCGAAGAGGAAGTCGTTATTACCAACAATGGAGCTCAGGTTATAACCAAGTTCCCAGCTGAAAAGCTGTTTATTGCTAACCCTTACTAGCTAGAGCGATTCACTCCTAGCGCCGATCGGGCTCAGCTAACCAAAGCATTGAAGAATTAAAAACAGTCCAGCTGGACTATGCCTTCCAGACTGTTTTTAGGTTGCAGAACTCTTTAATGCCAGCATCGGACAACTCGCGACCAAAGCCTGAGTCCTTGATGCCACCAAATGCTAGCTCTGGGTAAGAAATCGTCATGCCGTTTACGAAGACAGCACCTGCCTGAAGGTGCTGAACGAAGTAGTCCTGCTCGGCCGTGTCTTGGGTCCACACAGCAGAGGAAAGACCAAAGGTTGTTTGGTTGGCGATCTTAATCGCCTCTTCTTTGTTGGCAACCTTGTAGATGCTGGCAACCGGCCCAAAAGCCTCTTCCATGACAAGTCTCATGTCATCGGTTAGGCCATCAATAACCGTTGCTGGGTAAAAGAAGCCTGGTCCCTCTGGAGTCTCGCCACCGCAAAGAATGTTTGCGCCTTTTGCTTTGGCGTCCTCAACTAGCTCAACAATGTCGCGCTTGCCGTTGGCTGTTGCCAGCGGTCCAAGCTGAACTGTCTCGTCCATTGGGTCGCCCATTTTTAGTGCGCTCATTTTTGAAACAAAACTTTTCACGAAATGATCATAAACATCTGCAAAGACCAAGAAGCGCTTTCCTGCGATACAGGATTGCCCGTTGTTGTTAATTCTGGCGGCTACTGCAGTTGTCGCGGCAGCTTCGATGTCAGCATTTGTCGTTACAACAAAAGCATCAGAGCCACCAAGCTCCATGACCGAAGGCTTTATCTGTCGTCCTGCTCGCTCGGCAACTGCTCGACCGGCAGGCTCGGAACCGGTGAGGGTAACGGCCTTTATGCGCCAGTCGTCAATCACGCTTGCAACGCTGGACGCCGAGATCATAAGGGTTATGAAGGAGCCTTCCGGGAAGCCAGCGCGGGTGAAGATGTCATTCAAATAAAGGGCAGACTGCGGAACGTTTGAAGCATGCTTCAACACTCCAGAGTTTCCAGCCATAAGCGCCGGACCTGCAAACCTAATTACCTGCCAAAGCGGGTAGTTCCATGGCATTACTGCCAACACAACACCTAGTGGCTGCCAAATGGCCATTGCTTGGCTGGCGTTGACTGTTGATGGGTCGGCTAGCACCTGTGGTGCTAGAAATTCCTCTGCCTTTTCAGCGTAGAAGCGCATGCTCTTGGCACACTTGAGAACTTCTCCTCGGGACTGCGCAATTGGCTTACCCATTTCGCGAGTGAGCATGATTGCTGTTTGCTCTACTTCGCTTTCAATCAAGTCAGCGGCTTTGATCATCAAGGCGGCGCGCTCGGCGTAGCTCATGGTTCGAAGAGTCTCGTGGGCGGTCTGCGCCAGGGCAATTCGGGTCTCTACCTCGGCCGGTGTGTGAAGTTCTACTTCAAATTCAGTTTCGCCGGTCGTCGGGTTGATGGTTGCCATTGCCATTGGGGCCTCATTCTAGGTAGAGATGGTTTTTCACTTGAGTTTATCTGTTGCTAGTACTCAACTTACTAGCTACTTGATGCAAGTTGAAATCATGCAATTGGATACATTTTATTGAATAAAAGCCGATAAACGGCCGAAACCAACTAAAAACTGTGAAGATTGTATTCAATTAGGTCGAGCCGAGCCAAGCAGTTCTCAAGTGGCTACTGCAAACCTAACAAAGACTAAGCTTCTATTTTTAGACCCGAGGAGGAAAAGCTTGGAGGAAAAAGACCGCGGCTCAAGTGAGAAAATCGCTCACGAGCTACGCGCGCAGATACTTGCCGGCACAATCGCCCCGGGGTCACGAATTCTTCAGGAGCGGTTGGCTTCAGAGTTTGGTGCAAGCCGGCTTCCGGTGCGAGATGCCCTAAGACGCCTGCAGGCCGATGGCCTAGTTTCAATTGTCGCTAACACTGGAGCCTGGGTTTCAAAGCTCAGCAAGAAAGAGTGCGAAGAGGCCTACCAAATACGAGAGCGCCTAGAGCCGCTACTACTTAGACAAAGCACCCAGCAGATGCAGCCGGAAACAACTACCGCATTGCTGAAATTGGTTGAACAGATGGAGGCATCTGTAGACGTGGAAACCTTCTTGAGGCTAGACCGCGAGTTTCATCTCTTGGCCTACTCTCACGGACCAGACGGGATGCTGAAGGATCTAGTAGTCAGACTATGGAACACTACCCAGCACTACCGCAGAGCGTTTGTGAAGCTGAGCGGCATTGAAGCCGGCAGTGTGACTCACTTGGAGCACCGATTGATTCTCGATGCCATGGTTCGTGGGGACTATGAAGACTTGGAGATAAACCTTGCAGCTCACATCAGAAGAACTCGCAACGCTCTTGTCGCCCACCCGGAGATCTTCGACTGAGAATCACTCGGCTGGATTCTTTGGAGACCAGAGCTTTACGGGAGCATCCGTTTCATACTTCTTGCCGTTCGGGTAGCTGACAAGTTCGAACTGCATACCCCAGGGGGCCAAGAAGTAAATCCAACGCTGACCGGTGGCAAATGCCTTACTTGAGACCGGTTCACCCAAAATCTCAACACCATGAGACTTCAGGTGTTCAATTGCAGCATCTAAGTCGTCGACGTAGAAGGCGAGATGGTGACCACCGGCATCGCTGTTTTTAGGCTGAGCCATCGGGGTCTTATCAACCGATTGGTATTCGAAGATTTCAAAGTTGGTGCCGTGGCCTAGGCGGAAGTGACGGTTCTGCTTGATAACTGTTCTGGGGTCAACGTTGAGTTGTCTCTCCATCCAGTCATCATCGGACTGGAACGGACCCAGCTTGTAAATGTAGTCGCAACCGATTACCTCGACAAAGAACTTGGTTGCCTGCTCGATATCCGGCACGTTGAAACCGACGTGGTCGGTGCCCCTTAGTCCAGGAATTCCCTTTTTCATGACATGCCCATCTGCTAGCTATTGGATACAAACTACCGACAAAAAGTGCTTTTTGCACGCTTTTTTGGCTTAGCAGTTGTAGTAATGTATACAATCACGCTAAATTAGTACCAATAGCCAATCAATATTCTTTATGGAGTCATCGATGACCGAACGCATTCAGCTAGATCCCCTCGAGCCATGGGTGGAGATCAAAACCACCAAGCAGGATTACCAAAACGCCGACCCCAAACTACTTGAGACCATGCTCGGTCAGCTGCATCTAATCAGAGCATTCGAAGAGGCGATTCTTGAAATCGCCGGAGAGGGTCTGGTCCACGGCCCCGCTCACTCATCTGTCGGTCAAGAAGGTGGAGCAGTAGGTTCCATCGTCGGTATGCGCCCAACCGATGCCATCAATGGATCCCACCGAGGACACCACCAATTTCTAGCTAAGGCAATTGCCTACGTAGCACCACAACTAGATGTGACCAACCTTGTAACCAGCCAAGTTCAAGAAGTTCTGCAAAAGACTGCCGCCGAGATCCTTGGACTTGCCCAAGGATATTGCAAGGGCCGTGGTGGCTCGATGCACCTTCAGTGGCATGAAGCCGGAGCACTGGGAACCAACGCGATTGTTGGTGGTGGTGTTCCACTTGCAGCTGGTAACGCCTGGTCACAGAAGCGAGCCGGCACTACGGACATGACAACCAGCTACTTCGGAGACGGAGCCGTAAACATTGGCAGCGTGCTTGAGAGCATGAACCTAACCGCAGCATGGGATGTCCCACTGGTGTTCTTCATTGAGAACAACCTCTACGCGGTTTCAACCACGGTTGCCGAGGCGACCAAGGAAGACCGCCTAAGCGGTCGCGGCGTTGGTTTTGGTATTCCTAGCTGGCGCGTAGACGGAATGGACCCACTTGCCGTTTGGCACGTGATGCAAGAAGTTGAGGAGCACGTTCGCTCTGGCAAGGGCCCAGCGGTTGTTGAAGCAGAGGTCTATCGATTCTTCCACCAGAACGGAGCCTTCCCAGGAAGCGCATTCGGTTACCGCTCGAAGGAAGAAGAAGAGCACTGGAGAAGCCGTGACCCACTGGACAAGGTTGCCAACGAGATGATCGAACTTGGTCTGATCACTCAGGAGCAGGTAGCTGAAACTAGGAATCAAGCAGTTGCCGCAATGGAGCTAGTCGCACTTGAATTGCTAGAGCCAGATCTAGACGGAAAGCCGGGAGCTAGAAAAATCAAGGCTAACCTCTGGCCAGACTCTGGTTTCGTGGACGTTGGGCTGCGCTCGGATCTTTCAGAGCTTGCTGGAGCCAAGACACTGGAGCAAGACTCTTACACCGGAGAAACAACCGACATTCGTTTTGTTGACGCCATCGCCAAGGGCATGGATCGTCAAATGGAACTTGATGACCGAATCATTATTTTGGGTGAGGATGTTCATCGCCTAAAGGGTGGCACCAACGGTGCAACCAAGGGCCTGCCAGATAAATATGACGGCCGAGTACTTGGAACCCCAATTAGCGAAAACGCCTTTGCAGGCCTGGGTGGTGGAATGGCCATGGATGGCAGATTTCGCCCGGTAGTTGAGTTCATGTATCCGGACTTCCTTTGGGTTGCAGCGGACCAGGTCTTCAATCAGATTGGTAAGGCCAGACACATGTTTGGTGGTCAGAACCCAGTGCCATTGGTTCTAAGAACCAAGATTGCAATGGGCTCGGGCTATGGCTCCCAGCACCTAATGGATCCAGCCGGCATCTTCGCTACTGCCCCTGGTTGGCGAGTAGTTGCAGCCAGCAACCCGTTTGACTACATCGGTCTCATGAACGCTGCGCTAAAGATGGAAGACCCAGTTTTGATGATCGAGCACGTTGATCTGTATACCCAGCGCGGTCTGATTCCAGCCGATGATCTTGATTACCACATCGAATTTGGCAAGGCACGAGTTGTTAGAGAAGGCAAAGACACCACAATTCTCAGCTACCTAAACATGGTCAACATCACCAAGGAAGCTCTTGACCAGACCGGCCTAGACGGCGAATTAATCGATCTTCGCTGGCTAGACCGTGCCAGCATTGACTGGGACACCATTGGTGAGAGCATCAAAAAGACCAACAGTGTTGTCATAGTCGAGCAGGGCGTTCAAGGCACCAGCTACGGCGGATGGCTGTCCGATGAGATCCAGCGCAGGTTCTTTGACCACTTGGATCAGCCAGTTCAACGAGTTCACGGACGTGAAGCATCACCAAGCATCTCCAAGGTTCTAGAGCGAGCATCTATCGCCGGCCTTGAAGAAGTGGTGGCAGGCTTGAACCTCGTGAAGGAAGGGTTTGGCAAAAACTAATGGCCACACAAATCAAACTTCCCGAGGTTGCTGCAGGCGCAACCCATGCAGTCATCTCTAGCTGGCAGGTTGCCGTTGGCGACCAGGTTGTCGTCGGCCAGCAAATAGCTGAAATTGAAACCGATAAGGCAGTCGTAGAGCTCTTGGCAGAAACTGCCGGAACTATTTTGGAGCTCATTGGCAAGCCGGGCGATGAAATGGAAGTCGGAAGCACTATTGCCATGGTTGGCGAAGCAGGCGAGAGTGCTGCTACTCCAGAAGAAGTGACTCCATCTGCAGCACCTCAAGCTGCATCTCCGGTTGCTAGCTCTGTTGCGAGTCCTGTTGCCTCCCCAGTGTCCGAGCCAGTCGCCACTCCAAGTGTCACGGCCGCAGATACCTCAGCGGCAATTCCGGCTGGAACCGTTCAGGCTTCCGGGAGACAGCGCGTGTCTCCTATTGCCAGAAAGCTAGCCAAGGATGCTGGCGTTGATGTGAGTCAGATCACCGGTACCGGCCCAAGTGGAAGAGTTGTCAGACGCGATGTCGAAGCAAGCGTCGCAAACGCACCTGTTGCAGCTAGCCCAGTAGCCGCACCTGTTGCAGCTAGCCCAGTAGTGGCCCCTCAGGCCCCAGCTCCAGTGAGCACAAGTGCTTCTAAGGAGCTTGCGAGCCAGGAGTACTCATCCACTTACTCAACGGTTCCTCACACTTCGATGCGTAAGGCAATTGCCAGAAGACTCACCGAGAGTAAAAGCACTGTCCCTCACTTCTACCTAAACGCAGACTGCAAAGTAGATGAACTACTTGCATTGCGTAAGAAGATCAACGAAAGCTCACAGGTCAAGATCTCGGTCAACGACATGGTTGTCAGAGCCGTCGCCGCAGCGTTTGAGGATGTCCCAGAAGCGAATGTCGTCTGGGGACCAGACGCCATGATCAAGTACGAGTCAGTAGACATATCGATCGCAGTCTCAACCGACGGTGGTTTGCTCACTCCGGTTATCCGAGGCGTTGAAAAACGGTCACTTAGCAATATTGCCAGGACCATCACTGACTTGGCCGAAAGATCACGAGCAGGAAAGCTTCGCCAAGAAGAGCTAAATGGTGGCAGCTTTGCAGTGACTAACTTGGGCATGTACGGCACCTCAAGCTTCTCGGCGATCTTGAACCCACCGCAGTCAGGTATTTTGGCCGTCGGTGCAGCAGGGCCGAAGGCCGTGGTTGTGGATGGTGAAATAACTGTCGCCACCATCATGAGCGTGACGCTGTCCGCCGACCACCGGGCGGTTGACGGTGCGTTGGCTGCTCAGTGGCTAGCCGCGTTCAAGGCAAGGATCGAGAATCCTCTAACAATGCTTATCTAGCGCATAAAAAAATCCCCCCTAAGGCGGCTACCTTTTGGGGGGATTTTTTTATTGTCTAAATTACTGGATGACCATTCCGCCATCGATCATTAGAAGCTGACCGGTCATGTAGTCAGACTCTGGGCTGGCTAGGAACGAAGCAGTTCCAACTACGTCCTCTGGGTAGCTGTAGCGCTTCATGAGGATCATGTTCTCCGCAATGTCGTCCATTGATTGGCCACGCTTCTCGAATTTGCCAATCGCAACGAGGTCCTTGTCCAGTTGCTCCCACATTTCGGTGCGAACAACGCCCGGACCGTAGCCGTTAACGGTGATGTTGTGCTCAATCAGTGACTTTGCACCGGCCTTGATTAGACCAAGAATCGCGTGCTTTGTCATTGTGTACACGGTGACGTCATCGAAAGCCTCGCGAGAAAGAATCGAGCCAACGTTGATAATCTTGTATGGATACTCGCGCTTGCCCTGATCCTTCATCTGCTGAGCAACCTTCTGCATAACGTTTAGGGATCCCCAGGTGTTTACTTTGTTCAGTAGGTCGAAGTTTTCCTTGGTGATGTCCAAGAAGAACAGTGGCTTGTTGATGCCTGCGTTATTTAGAAGAAGGTTGATTTCACCAAAAGTGTCAACGGTGTGCTGAACGGCCGCCTTGGCGTCTTCCTCGCTGGCTACATCAAGCTTGATGTAGGTGGCCTTGCCGCCATCGGCAATGATTTCTTCGGCAACGGTTTTGATGCCCTCAATATTTAGGTCTCCGAGGCAAATTTCCGCGCCCTGTGCGGCCCAGTGCTTGGCGATTGCTGCACCCATTCCTTGGGCGGCTCCAGTAATAAGGGCCTTTTTACCGGCCAGTCTTGTCTTATCCATCGTTGTTCCTTCCTCATTGAAGCTCGATCATTGTGGCGTAAGAAATCTATGTAAATTTTTACGACGGTTCGACTGTAGTGTAAACCCTGACAACACACCAATAAGGTTTCACAGAACAAACTTTAGTGAATCGTTATCTGTTTGAAAAGCCCTCAACGAGAGCTGCGGAACAATGGCTAATCAGGCCCGAAGTCGGCTCTCTAGGTTTTGAAGTTCTAACCTCAGCTCCTCTGGCATTTTGTCACCAAAGCTGTCAAAGAATCCTGCGATTTCACCGGCCTCATGGCTCCAAGTGTCCCTATCAACCGCAAGTAATTTAGCAAGCTTCTCTTCTGACAGCTCTAGCCCTTCGGTGTTTAGGGCCTCTGCCCTAGGAACCATGCCAATTGGAGTCGCGATAGAGGAGTCTTTACCCTCAATTTGCCCCACGATCCACTGCAGAACTCTCATGTTCTCGCCAAAACCCGGCCAGATGAACTTGCCGTTTTCGTCCTTCCGGAACCAGTTCACCTGGAAGATGGTGGGCAAGTTGGCCGGGTCTAGTTTCTCAGCGAAGGACAACCAGTGACCGAAGTAGTCACCCATGTTGTAGCCGCAGAACGGCAACATCGCAAATGGATCGCGTCGAAGGATCCCGATCGGACCCTCGGCAGCAGCAGTTTGCTCACTGGCAATGGTTGCCCCCAGGAAAACGCCATGCTGCCAGTTCAGCGAGCGAACAGCCAGTGGTACGTTGGTGGCTCTTCGGCCACCAAACAAGATTGCATCCAGCTCAACACCCTCGGGCTCAGCCCAGTTGTCGCTGAGGCTCGTAACCTGATCGATTGGCAAACAGAACCTGGCATTTGGGTGAGCTGCAGTTGTGCCGCTGTCCTTGGCCCAGGGGTCACCCTTCCAGTCAGTCAGGTTGTCCGGAACCTCATCGGTAAGACCCTCCCACCAAACGTCGCCGTCTTTAGTGGTCGCAACGTTGGTGAAGATGGCACCCTCGCGCATCGAATCAACCGCAACTTTATTGGTTGAAAGTCCAGTACCGGGGGCCACTCCAAATAAACCGTTCTCCGGGTTGATTGCTCGGATCTTGCCGTTATCGTTTGGAGCCATCCAAACAATATCATCGCCAAGGGTCTCAACTTTCCAGCCCGGCATTTGAGACTGCAACATGGCAAGATTTGTCTTACCACAGGCCGAAGGGAACGCAGCTGCCACGTGGTACTGCTTTTTCTCGGGAGTGGTGATTCTGATTAGTAGCATGTGCTCCGCTAGCCAACCCTCATCGCGCGCAAGAACCGAACCAATGCGAAGCGCCATAGCCTTCTTACCAAGCAGTGAATTCCCGCCGTATCCAGAACCGAAGGACCAAATCTCTCGGGTCTCCGGGAACTGAACTACGTAAACGTTTTCCGGGTTGCAGGGCCAGGGGGTATCGGCAACGGTGTTGCCCTGATCGTCAATCAGTGGCTTGCCAACCGAGTGAATAGCTGGGACCCAGTCAGCCCCCTTGGCAATCTTGTCCACAATTTTGCCACTGACCCTGGTCATGATTCGCATGGACGCCACAACATAAGGGGAGTCTGTTATTTCGACTCCGTAGCGAGCAAGCGGTGAGTTGAGTGGTCCCATGGAAAACGGGATCACATACATTTTGCGACCACGCATCGAGCCTGCAAATTTCTCATTGAGTTCAGCGCGCATTTTTGCAGGCTCGACCCAGTTGTTTGTCGGGCCTGCGTCCTTTTCGTCTTCAGAGCAAATAAAGGTTCTGGACTCGACCCTTGCAACATCAGCAGGGTCAGTGCGGGAGATAAAGCTGTTCGGTCTAATCTTCTGGTTTAGTTTCTCGAAGGTGCCGTTCTCAACAAGAAGTGCGTTGATTTTTTGGCTCTCCGCATGGGATCCGTCGCACCAGATTATTTCGGTTGGATCGGTTAGATCGGCAACCTCGGTTACCCAACGCTTCAGTGTCGACAGTGACATAAGGGACTTCCTTGTACTTCGAATCTAAGGCTACCGCCTGCAATAAATGGGGTTGCCCAGGTAAGGGCAGTCGTTTGACGCTCGCATTTAGGTTTTGCGAGACAGGAAAAACCTTTGGGGTTTAACATTATTGTATCCAATCAAGGTAAAAGTTTGCAAATATAGGCAGTTATGCCGGTAAAAAAGCTTTGGTTGTATACATCAAAACCAAAAACTAGAGAATTAACGGGTGGATCGCTAGCGACCAAAGCGCCTTTAAGCGGTCAGAAGACCCAGATATTGATATCGTTTTGTGACAAATGCGGGTGAGGCCGCAGGTAAACATGTGTGGCCAGCCTCTGAGGAAAAAGAAAAGGTCTTGCCTATCATTTGGCCCACAGTCATCTTCCCTAAGTCGGAGTGTATTTAGTATGCCAACTGGCATCGCCTAATCGGTTATTCCCCGAGTCACGTTGGTGATTTATGAAAAACAATTGGTGACACCGCGGCAAAAGTGACTTCAAAGGGCCAAACCTTTAGACTTTTGGCCAATGAAGACAATCAGCTGCCTGGAACTCGGTGGAGCCTGCAGTCAGGCTTTTCGAGGTTCAAGCTTCGAAGAAGTGGCAAGCCAAAGCCAACAGCATGGCGCTGAGATGGCTGCAATGGCAGATCAGCCCCACCTAGATGCCATGTCAGAAATGATGACCATCCTGGAATCAGGACACGTCCAAGAGTGGATGGACGCCAAGATGGAGCTCTTTGCGCTGCTGCCTGACGATGGTGAATAAGGCCAGCCAATAAAGCTGTAGGCAAGCCCAACTAGTGTGTTACCTAGATGACCCTTGGGGGCGAGGCTGATGTGGAAACCAAAAACAATTACCATCGTGACTAGTCTTGCACTCTTTGGCTTCATTGGCCTTGTCACCGACAGCCCAGAACCACAACCAACTACCTCACAAACAGCCTCACAGGCCCAATCAACCCCCACCGCGTCTGCCTCTCAGGAACCAGAGCCCGGATCCAATGAGACTGAATCTGTTGATCCTGAGCCAAAAGCAACCCCAGAAGTAAGCTCCAGCCCAGCTCCATCGGAGCCTGGGCAGGAGACTGCCAATGAAGAGCTGGTTGCTGAGGAGAGTGGGTCTTCTGAACAAGTTGATAGGTTCACATTCTTGCTTGCAAGCATGGAGATCAAACCAGAGGTAACAAGTGGTTATGACAGAGGTCTGTTCAAGCACTGGATAGATGCAGACCGAGACAGCTGTAATGCCCGCGAAGAAGTGTTGATTATTGAATCCTTAGAACCTGTGACATTAGGTGCTGGCTGCAAGGTGCTAACTGGATCCTGGTTCTCGGTTTATGACGGTGTGAGTATTACCGAGTCTTCAAAACTAGACATAGACCACATGATTCCCTTGAAAGAAGCCTGGGACAGTGGCGCAAATACCTGGTCCGCCGTCAGGCGGCAGGCATTTGCTAATGACCTTGACCTACCTCAGGCGTTGATTGCAGTTAGCGCAGGTTCAAACAGATCAAAGTCTGCAAGAGACCCAGCTGAGTGGCTGCCAACAAACATCAGCTACCGTTGCCAATACGTAGAAGACTGGATGGTTGTGAAAACCAAGTGGGACCTGAGCGTGGATGCTAGGGAGTTTGAAGCTTTGAGGGGTATCAGTGTGGGGTGTGTTAATTAGAGCTGCAGATGGCTGCCTCCACCCCAAAGATGTCTTGACCTCCATTTAGTCTGACAAATGAAGGGGGTCACACATGTCAAGGGAGTCGATTTACGGTGACGAGCCAGAATTTACCGTTATGAAGATGGTGGATGGCAAAGAGACCTGGATTTCTCTTGCTCAGTTGGCAGCGGAACTCGAAACAGAAAAGATAGAAGACGTACCTATAAAAGAGTGTCCCGTCTGTGGGTCACGTATGCACAAGGTCATTCTTGGAGCACCCAACGATGATGACCTTGCAAACCCCAATGAGTGGGTAACCTTCACGGGCTGCATAGTAAGGCAGAACACTCCAGAGTGGAATTGCTTGCAATGCGAAGATACTAACTCTGGGGAGGTCGATCCTCCGGCAGGCACAAGTCCAGACAAGTCGGATGTCTAAATTAGAGAAAGCACTCAGAATGTCTAGATTTAGGGGGGTTCTTCGTAATCACCGCTAAAGCTAACCTGAATCATCTAGTGGTCCAAGTTGCCTAGCCTCACCAAATGTCTATGGGCTGCAGCCACCACTGCCCTAGTGGTAGTCCTTGCGGCACCTGTGACGATGGTTGTCTTCGGTATGACGCTATGGATCTCGGTTCTCTTCGGCCTATCGACAAGAGTCATCCGGGGCAAGCACTAGCAATCTCAGCTTCCGAGTCAAGTCTTGCCCAAGCGCTCCCCTCATAAAATGTCCTACCCCTAAGCTAGGTTCTGAGGCATGGAGATTCTAGGGTTTGTACTTATCATTGGCTTTCTAGCCGCCGCACTGGCAGTGGTGCTGTTCTTCTTTGCCATATTCTTTTTGCCGCCTGGAGGTCCATCAACACCTAGGGCAACGAGTGATCCAGCACAAATGGACGAGGGCGATATGCACTCGGGCCCCTACGGTTACTCACCAAATACCGCTTACTCTGAAACTCAATATGGCTCAATGTTTGATGAGGAAGCAGACTGGAACGAGGAAGAGCGCTAACTAGGCGTTTCTTCTCAATAAGGCAGCAAAGTGATAAACAAAAAAATGCATCAAGAACTGCAGTGCTAAGTAACTGGCTAGCTGCATAGCAACCCGGATCTCACGACCAGGGTGCTCCAGTAGAAGATGCGGCCCCAGCAATTGCTGGGGCAAGTCGTGGGGCATCAGCCCCTTTATATAAGGAGCAACTATTGGCAGAGACATTCCCAGAAGATTGCGGGCTCTATACCCCTGGGCACAAAACCCACTTCATTCAAACCAGAGTGAAAGCCGATTTGCCTCGGTTTCCAGCAACAGTTGAGCTGATTGATTTGGAAACCATAGCCATCCAATACAACAAACTAATTGTGCTTCTAAAAACCCATGATGCACCGAGAGCCAACTTTGACGCTCTGAACGTAGTAGATAGTGACATAACCTTTGCCCCAGAGGCCAACCTTCTTTATATCAAGACCGATGGTCCGAGTGAGGGAATCTTGGGCAGATGGCGGCCGTATTACTTGAGCGATGCGCCTCTCACTGACTGCTCGGCCCATGATCCCAACTCAGGCTATTTTCCGATTGGATGATCGAATCCGGATTGGCTTCTTCTAGAGATCATCACCGTGGTTTGCAACCAGGCGAACCTTGCCTGGGTCCGGCTCCTGCCAATGAGCCAGATGCTGGCAACCAATAAGCGGCTAATAAGTAAGAACAGCTTTTACTTAGCCTCACCATCGCTCCCGAGGTAACAAGTGTTTATGACCGAGGTCTTTTTCCTCATTGGATAGATG
>Ga0209491_10004836_pt1 | contig 20358 bp, 19 predicted proteins | sample BON02_FD_187213 | JGI IMG/M metagenome (GOLD analysis project Ga0209491, IMG submission 187213) | Freshwater microbial communities from Lake Bonney liftoff mats and glacier meltwater in Antarctica - BON-02 (SPAdes) (version 2) | ecosystem: Environmental > Aquatic > Freshwater > Ice > Glacier... | reverse complement strand
CCGGCACATCAATCATCGTCACTGCCGACGTGAGCTTCAACGGATGGCTCTCCTCACTAGCGAACTACGACGGCAGCTTCTCGGCCTCGGCAGCCAAGGAAGACCAATGAGGAACGCGAAGAACGACAGCGGCTCAGCAGAGATCGAACTGGTTCTCGGTGTCGCGTTCATTCTGATTCCGATCGCGATGCTTGTCCTTCTCATTCCGCAATGGCCCGAATCACAAACCGCTGCACGATCGTCAGCGAAGGAAGCAGCAACGCTGATCGTCGGAGCATCCGACGCAGCGAGCGGAGTCGAAGCCGCCCAACAGGCGGTGGATCGTGCGGCAATAAACCTCGACCAGGACCTGACCATGTCGGTCGCCGGCGAATGGTGCCGCGGATGCGAGATCACCGTCACCGTCACCGTCGTCGTACCAGCGATCGTGATCCCTGGAATCGGAACAACCGGAGCCGTGGACTGGTCCGCCTCGTCAACAGCGCGAATTGACGATTACCGAAGCCTGGACACGCCATGAGCAGCACCCAGCGCCACGCAGACAGAGGTTCGGTGACAGTGTGGATCATGGGGCTGACCGTGATGATCGGCATGCTCGGCTTCCTCGTCCTTGCTATCTACGTCCCGTTCAGCGCACGGCGCGGACTCGCAGGAGCCGCGGACCAGGCAGCCCAAGCCGGAGCAACAGCACTTGACGAAGACGTTTTCCGGAGCACCGGAGTGCTCCAGCTCGATCCAGGTCTCGCTCGCGAGCGGGCACTGCAAAGCATAGAAAATCAGAATCTCGATATCGACATCGCCAACTCCTCAGTCAACGCAACAACTGACGAAGTGACGGTGGTGCTCGAAGCCCAAATCAACGACAGCTTCATCTCGATCTTCGACCAAGGCGACGGACCACTGATCATCCGCGTGACCGCAACGGGCACGCCGAGAGAGGACTCCCCATGATCCACCCCCAACGAATTGCACTGCTCGGAGCAATCGCTGCAATGACAGTGGTTGCCTGCAGTGGAAGCGAAGCAACCGATACGACCGTGGCGTCGTCGCCGCCGATCACCACAACGGCGCCCAGCACCACGACGACGACATCGACAACGTCGATGGTGGCCGAGACAACGACAACGACAACTGAGGCCGTCCCCACGACGGAAGCCCCAACGACGGCCGGCGAGGCACCAACAGAAGTAGCGCTCGACGACTTCGAGTTTGTGATCGAAGAGCTCAGTCGGCGAATTGTTGCCATGTACGCCGATCCGAACCTCGATGCAATCTCGGGCATCTGCGCAGTAGAGAGTCCCTGCGAAGAGCTGTACACAGCGCAGATGGGTGACTTCATCGAGCGAGAGGAACGGACCGAGGGCGAGTCGGCGAATGACGTCACTGAATTCGAGATCGTCGGGTTCGACAAAGAAACGCTCGAAGAATCAGCGGCAGTCGTGATCCGCTACACCATCGCTCCGGTGGGCGAGGATCTGGGCGCCATCGTTGATTCGAATGGCGACGTCGTGACACAACTGGTCGTAGAGAACCCGAACGACCCAGTCGACGGGCAGATGAACTTGGTGCGGAACAACGAGCCAGGTTTGCCGTGGCGGATCGTCACGCAGCAATGAACCGTCTGACTCTTGGACCAGCAATCGCGAGCCTCTCGTTGGTAGTAGGCGCACTGATCGGTGGAATCGCCGTTACTTCGGCCAGCAAGGTGCACGCACAAGATGCTGTGTGCGTCATCGACCCGATCACCAAAGTCAAGAAGTGTCGGATCGAAATCACGATTGAAGGGCCAGACGCTGGCGACACGACCGTCAACATCGGAACCGGATCGGTTGTTTTCCGTTGGGAGCGGTACTCCTGGGGAACGACGGACGCTCGCGGCGGTTCAGGACCTACATTCGTCGACTTCTTCTGCACTCCTCGGACGTCGACAACCGTCGCTGCCGATGGCACAGAAACGACAACGACTGAGCTGGGCGTCTACTACAACATCATCCTGATACGGATCGACACGAATGAAACCGTGATCTTCGACTTCGTCTGCGTGTACCCGGGCGACCCGGTGCCGGATCCGCCACCCCCGCCACCCACAGAGGATGAGTTTAAGGAGGCGGCGGAGCCGCTGTTGACGTTCGATACCGAACTGAACCCTCGTGTCGCGTTCGGCGGGATCACCGGCCTCAACACCTGGTTCTGGTGTGCCGATCCCGGCCAGACACCGGTCGGGGTGACGTTGCGCGGCTGGACCGCTGCAGCGACTGTCGATCCGGTCGGTATGGCCTGGAATATTGGAGGCACCGCCGAGGACGGGTTCCAGCGAACCGACTGCGGGTCCGAAGATGGTCCGGCGGTGACGTGGCAACCGCAAACGAAGGGGATGTACTCCGTCGAGTTCGTCTCGACGTGGGCTGGCACATGGACGCTGACGTATGACGGTTTCCCGGCCGAAACGTTCCTGCTCGGGCCGCTCGATTTTCCGTCGCCCGCAATCGACTATGACGTTGACGAGTTCGTTGGAGTGCTGTCGCAATGAACGAGACACGGAGCTTCACCCGGGCGCTGAGCTGGCTGGCGGTGAGCGCAGCGTTCCTCGCAGCGTTCGTCGTTGCTGGGCGGTGGTCGATCAGCCCGCTCGACTTCAGTCAAGTCGGGACCTGGTTGGACGAGACCGAACCAATCGACGCGTTCGTCGAGGTCGCAAGATGGATCGGCATCGTGTTGGCCGGCTACGTCGTCGCTGTATCGCTGCTCGTTCTCGCAAGCGAGGCGGCAGCCGCGGCTCGTCTGGTTTCAGTGTCGCGACTCTTGTCGAGGACGAGCCATGCGTTCGCGATACCGATCATCCGCAAGCGGCTTGTTGAAGCGTCGGCAGCGACTGCGCTGACGGCGTCAGTGGTGTCGCTGACTGCGGGGGGATTCGTGAGCGCAGCCGGATCTGTCCCGATGGACACGACGGAACAAAGGATCGACTCGACGAGTGAACAGTCGACGATCGACGCAGAAGACGCGGTGTCGGCCGTCGACGACGCCGACGTTGTCGTAGTTACCGTGAAGCGCGGCGACACGCTGGTGAAGCTCGCTCGTGTCCAGTACGGCGAGGTCACCGACCGGACGACGGTCGACTGGCTGGCTGACGTCAACGACCTCGCTGACGCGAACCTGATCTTTCCTGGACAGCAGCTGAGGTTCCCTCCATTGGGCTCGCAAACCCCGCCACCTCCGGTGGCGACCGATGCCTCGTGGACGACCTACACAACGGTTCGAGGCGACACGATGTGGGGGATCATCGAGGTGCAGTACGGGGCTGTCAACGCCGACATGGTGTGGACGGTTTCGGAATTCAATGAACTGGACGACCCGAGTGAAATCGGGATTGGCATGCAACTGGTTTTGCCACCCATGGGCGAAGACGGAATGCTGATCACCGACCAGGTCACACCGCCTGCGCCGCGCTCTCCGGTCGAGGTTCCAGACGTCGTCGATGAGGTGTTCCCCGAGTTCGAGGATGCGCCTGTCGAAGACGTTGAGGCTGTTGCGGTGGATGTTGTGGAGCCGGTCGCCGAGGCTGAGGTAGATGCGTCCGAGGTTAAGTCCAGGTCGTTCCCACTGCCTACGGAGAGTCCGCTTGTACCGGTGCCGACCAATGTCCCTGCTACTTCGGTGACCCCCGTCGACGCTGTTTCGAGGCCTGGCGAGGTAGCGATTGATGGTGCCGATGTTGTCAACGAGTGGCACCGGTCAGTGTGGTCCAGTGTCGCTGCCGGGTCGCTACTGCTCGCCGGTCTCGGTCTGGCGGTCCGCCGGTTCCGTCTACGTCGCTTGGCCCGGTTGGGGCCCGGCGAGCGAATCACCGATCCGCCATCGGTGGCATCGGGGACCGAGCTGGCCATCACGCGATCGCCTGAGTCGATTGCCCATCTGACGACATTGCGTGGCCTCATGCAGAGCCTGACGCCGTATGCCGCTGAGCAGTCGGATCCGCCTGCCGTGCGCGCCGTGCAGATCGGCGAAGAGCGAGTTGAGGTGCTGTTTGCTTCGCCCGCTCCGCTGCCGCCGAAGGGCTGGTCGACGATCGATGGTTCCCACTCTTGGACTCATCGCTTCGATGACGACCCGGTGGCGTCGCGTCAGTTGTTGACCCCAGCGTTGGTCACACTTGGCAAGCGCGGCGATGACAACGGCGACCAGGAAGTGCTGTTGGACTTGGAGACGGCAGCGAGTGTGTCGATCAGTGGTGACACCGAGGCGGCCATGGGCCTCGCACGGTCGATGGCGCTCGAGTTGGCCACCTACCCCTTGGGTGTTCCGATGGATCTGTGCCTGATTGGTCTCCACGTTGATGGGACTGAGGTGTGCGACCGGGTGTGGCAGGACACGACGTTGCAACGCGCAGTCCGAACGACACGCGAGCACGTCGATGCAATGGCCTCGACGGGGGCCACGTCAATGATGTCGGTCCGGTCCGAACTCTCCGAAGACGACGGTCGCCATGACCCGATCATCTTTATCGTGAACGCCAGCTCGGTCGCGGACGGCGATCGCGCTCTGTTGGACGAGTTGGTCGACATTTGCGCCCCGTCGATGGGCGTTGCTGTTGTCGTGGTCGGTGCACATGCGAATGCGAACGAGCAGATTGTCATCGATGAAGCCTCGAAGGCGATGTGGTCTCAGGTGACCCTGACGGCACCGATGGTGTCGCTGCAAGCTGCAGCCGAAGCCGCGGTGATGTTGGACCATGCGCTCAACGCCGACAGTGAGCCAATGGAGCCATCGCGGAGGATGATCGAGATGCTCGCTGAGACTGAACCGGCACCGGAGTCGGACCTTCAAGAGCGGCCATTAGAAGTTGCCGATCTGGAAATGATTGAGGACGACGTCGACGACGTCACAGAGTTCGAGTACACGGGGCCCACCTTCGACGTTCTTCTTCGGGTGATGGGCAACGTCCGGATCGAGGGCCTCGATCTCAGCGCGAACGACACCGAGCTGCTCGGTGTGTTGGCGTGCCTGCGGGGCCATGCCTCCGTGGACCTCGGCCTGGTGCACGAAGCCATTGCACCGAACCGTGAACGCAAGACTGTCGAGAACCGGGTGTCTGCGCTGCGGCGTCGGCTGGGCGTCGGCTCGGACGGCGAGGATCTTCTGCCGGCGACGGGCCCGACGGCACGGTTCCTTGAACTGAGTCGCTTGGTCGTGACGGATGTCGATCTCCTCGAGCATCGCTTGTACAGCGCTCACGAACTGGGTTCCAACGACGCGCGCCGAGTCCTCACCGAAGGGTTGGAGCTGATGGAGGGCCCGTTGTTCCGGGCACAGAAGGGCTTCGACGGTTGGCCCCAGAGCGAGGGCGTCGTGGTCGCGATGACCTCGGTCATCACCAACTACGCCCTCATGCTCATCGACTTGGCCGTCGAGGTCGACGACTTCGCTCTCGTCGCCCGTACAACGGCTGCGGCTGGGCAGGTGCTCGACAACCCCGTCTCGGAGTTCCCATTCCGCCAGAAGGAAGAGGAATACGCCGAAGCCTGCGGCGACGACCAGCTCGTCGCGTCAGTCAGCGCTGCGCGAGAGAAGCTACTCGCCTACCTTCGCGACGAAGATTCACTCGCGACACCTTGAGTCCGAGAAACCGGCGCCACGGGAATACCCGACGTTGAGTGAATGACCGACACACCCAGCCCGACCGTGATCCAGCCACACGCACACTTGATGCCTAATCGGCGCGCATTCGACGGCAACAAGAGCGTCGCAACCAGGCGCGAATACCAGGCGGAAAAGACTGCGCTTGGTGCCGCAGCTCGGATCGGTGTCGCCTGAGGTCTCCGCGCGACCCAAGTGTCAGTCGGCGCGGGACCGCTACCTGGCGCAGTCAGCCGTGCAACGAATAGCTCTCCCTCATTGAGAATCGTTTCGTACCACCTATGTGTGACTTCCCAGGTCAGGATGGTGCCCCCAGCTTACGCATCAGCGGGCGTCCGCTTGCCGTTCCTCTACTGAGACGACTCTCAGTCGATGTCCCTGGCATCAGAAGTGCTCGAATTTGGAACCGCGTTGGAAGGCAGCCCGACGGTCGGTTGGGATGATGGGCAACATGCGCACCGGCCGCGGCGGGAATCCCGAATCTCACTCGATCCGCGGTTCTCCTTCAAGCCCCGCGACCCGTGCCGGCGATGGCGACTTCATCAGCTCCTCCAAGTCACGTTTGAGACGGATCTGCCGGATCACATCACCGGACATGTACTGCTCCAGGATCTCGACCAACCCACGCTGGGTATCAAGCCCTGGCATCGGAACGAGGGCACTCCACACGTTTAGGTAGACCTCGTAGAGACCGTCGATCTTCTCGTATGGCCATGCGTGCGCCAGGGCCTGGAATACCTGGACTCTCTTGGTCGGCAAGACATACGGAAACAACCGCTCGGCGTCCTTGCCCAGTCGCCAGCCATCGAGTTGGGGGCTCCGCACGGCCTTGCGTTTCCCGGCGCGCCGTGCGCTTCCTCGAACAATGAGGACTTCACTCGCGACGCGGTCGAGCGCATTCCTCAACGTCGGCCAAGGCATCACCACGACCGTTTGCGACTCTCCGGGCTGGAGCCTCGCTGAACTTGCGTCGATGGCGCTCCCCGAGATCTCGATGGGTCGCATGGTGACCCTCCATTCTTGTTCGCCGCGCGCAGGGGTGAAGTCGAAACCGATGTCATGGACGGTCGTTGCGAGGCGCCCTACATTGCTGACGACGATCTCAGCACAGTCAACCCAAAGGTCGTTTTCGGCGTCGAAGTAGCGGTCTGGTTGCGGGCGGTTCTTACTCCAACCTCCATCGGGGCCTCGGACGAGCCAGCCCCGATGCGTCAGAATCGCTGGTCGTAGTTCAACCTTGATCCGAGCCCCAGCGAACATGAAGAACATAAGCTGGGAGAACAGCGCCATCATTGAGAGAACGAATGCTGCGACTGCCATTGCAACGAGTCTTGCGGATTCTGTGCTGGTCAGCCTGTCCCAGTCGCTTCGCTTCGTTTCGTGAATGCGGCTTCGGGAGCCTCTGACGCCGGAAGAATTCTGCTGAGGCGACTCGTGTCCTCGCCCTCGACACATTCGTCTCGTATCGGGATCCGATTCGTACGCGAACGCTCACTCAGGATTCTCGGTCGCGCCGGTCATCGCGAACGTACGACTGGCGTTCGTCTATCGGACGCGGTCGCTTGGTAAAGCCACGTATGGGAGCGTCACCTCATAGGCGTTCTGGGACACCCCTCAACGCTCAGCCGGTCGAGCATTATGGGCGCCTCGGGGTGCGGAAGAAGTGCTGCTATGCGCTGGCAGTTGGCCGGTTCGGGGTTGCCGATATGCGCGGCTGTTGTCTTGGCGTTGCGGGTCGCCGCAGGAAGTCGGGAGCCAGGTCTGCAGTTAGTTCTGGTGCGAGTTGTGCGGCAGCGACGACAGTTGTCAGCGTGTCGCTCCCGAGCGCAGATCTGCGAGAATTGCGGCGATGTCACAACTCTCCACGAGAAGCGATCCAAGGTTTGAGCAACTATCTGCGGCCGTGCCGGGTCGGTGGTGGATTTCGGACGCACCGGACAGCGCTGTCGGTGGAATCCTGCGGACTGACGGGTCAGTTGGCTCGCTTGAACTCCTGGGCAGTCTGGTCGAACACGGCGAGATCGATCGCACCTTCACGATCTTGGGAGAGTCGACAAATGGAGAGTTGCTCACGATCCCCGGAGCGTGGTCTTCGACGTATCGGACCGTGCAGAACAGACAGGAACCTGAAGATAGTTTCGACTATCAAACGCTTGGCTTCTTTGAGGTCCTGCGCGGCGCGCACTTCGTGGACGGTGACAGCCAGCTCTTTGACAGCTTCAACTTCGCAGGCAGGGCCCTCACCAGTTGGATCAACAAGGACCTGATCAACGTTGATATCCCGAGCGGGCAACCGATCACCGTTTCCATCGACCTCCCCGAACAGATGACCATTCCGCTTCCTGACGGTGACCTTTGCCTGCAGTGGCTTCGGTCGTGGTCAATGGGGCTCGACGTATCGATACAGAGCATCCCAACGCTGACCTGGCACCCAACTACGCCGATGAGCTGGGAGTCTGCGCTCAAGTCCGTCGTCCGCCCCATCGAGTTCTTTCTGTCCCTCGTTTCCGGCGAATGCGTCACGTTTGACGAGTTCACTGTCGCCAGCGGCGATCCAACGATCGAACGGTCCCGAACCGCCCACGTCGTGGCGGCCCGCTATTCGGGCAACGACGTCGACGTCGGGCTTCGGCCTTGGAAGTCGCTCATCGACTACGAAAGTGTCGAAGACGACTTCCCGGCCGTTCTTTCCCGGTGGGTCCAACTCGCGCGAAACCACCGTTCCGCGATGGTTCAGTTCTTCTCGGTGGCGTCGGCACCTGACTCGTTCGCCGAGGAGACATTCCTCTCAACGGTGCGAGCGCTCGAGATTTGGCATCGAGGCGCCGTGGGTGGAATCGCGATGTCGAAAGGCAAGTTCAAAGCGCTGCGGGACGCGGTGCGCGGCGCTGTGTCGAGGTCAGACTGGACGTTCTTGAGCCGACGACTGAGTCACGCGAACGAACCGTCGCTCAAGGAGCGACTCGACTCGATGCTTGAGAACTCGGTCGAGGAGTATTCCGAAGTCGTTGCGACGTACCATCGGTTCAGCCGCCGTGTCGTCGACACCCGCAACGTTTTTACGCACCGAGGAACACAAGAATCGCGACCGTTCACAGATGACGAGATGCAATTCGCCGAAGTGGCATGCGCGACCTTGTTCAAGCTCACGGTCCTCCAAGCTGTCGGGCTTGGGGGCATCGCCGCCGGACGATTGGCGTTTACCGATGATTGGCGATGGCTCGCAGCGCCGAGCAACCCGCTGGTTGCTGCGAACAGACACTGACCGGTGTGAGCGACTCGCTACGGACGCAGAAGCGCTGTTCGGCCTAAGAAACGAGCCTGCCGTTCGCAGTGACGCCACAGAGCGGTCAAAGGTCATGACCGGTCGAATTGGTACGAGATCAACCCCGAACGGCGCAAGCCGATCAAAACGTGCGGAGGACAGCGCCCGCAGCGCCGCTCAGGATCCGGCGCGACGATCGGTCTCGACAGTGCACGGCATCCGGTGGAGGCGACGCGGATTATCGAGTGCATGGCTGATCCCGTGCCTGCCGATCTGGCGCACCCCAGCTGGTTGTCCGCTGGTGTTGTGATGGGCGAGCGCCGACGAGGCTCGGCTCTGGCACCGAGCATGACTGGGCTAATAGTGCTTGACCGGGCCTTGCCTGGCAATCTCCCGGTGGCGGCGGGAAGCCTGATGGAAGATGGCGTCAGTTCGAGTTCATGCCGAACGGATGCCGTGTGAGGAGCGCCCGCTTGTAGTGGGTTTCGGCCTCGTCCACTTCGCTCGCGATCGCGCTGGGACCGAAGACGCGCAGGATGCTGAAGACGAAGTGGTGGGCGTGGCTCGGGTCGAGTTCTGCGAGTTCTCGCAGCGCAAGATTGCCGCCGTGTCCGTCCCGGGCGTAGGCGCTCCACCGTCCCAGGATTCGCTCTCGACCGTCGGCTTTGCCGACGTACAACTTGCCGGTGGTTGAGTCGGCGATCAGGTAGATGCCCTGCACGGAACTCAACGCGGCCTGCCATGCGCTGTAGCGCGAGTCTGCTACGACGTCGAGCAACTCGCCGTAGGGGATGAGCAGTCGGTCGAAGCCGGGGAAGGGAACGGCGTTCGGGTCCGCGATCTCCACGATCGGGAATGAGGCTGCGCTTTCGCCGCGCTTCGCCCAGTTGATCGTGTCCTTGGGCCAGTCGATGACCAGGCGGTTCCTCAGCGATGAAAGCAACTCGGACTCGTGGAGGTCGAAGAAGCGGGAATCGGCGGTTCTCTCATGGCTGACCTCGCCACGGTTCTCGTAAGCGCAGACGAATCGGGAACGGCGGGCGCCGTCCGCCATGAAGATCAGCCACGTGCCGGCAGGCTGTTGCGGGATCTTCGAAGCTCGCAGATCCTGGTGGCGCGTGTAAGCCAGGAGGTTTGCCGGGGTCGCGTCGGTGAACGTGCGAATGTCCTCCAACGTTTTGTAGGTGTGCCGGATGGCCAGGACGTCGTCTGGGTTTGTGCCCTTTGCTGCCGCGAGGATGTGCCCAAGGTTGAGGTTGCCAATGTCAGTTGCCACGAGCTGACGCTACTCATCAGTGGGTAAATCGATGCGTAACTGCGCTCCAGCGTTGAAGTCGAGCTGGAAAGTGACTTGCAGACAGCGTTCCGCCGAAATATGGCTGCCCTCCGAACGCATCAGCGGTCACCGCCGGCGAATCGCTGCGACGGCTGGACAATCTCCAGGCGCCATCTTGAGCACATCGCCCGATCGAACATGCGGATGATTCTCGGCCCGAGACGGCTTAAGTCGGTGATGTTCTGCTCGGGCTAGGAGCACCGCCGGTGGTGCCCGACGGCTGCACCAACGACGATAGGCAGGAAACAGGTCAAGACTCAACTGGACCACCAAACGGGGCCCTCTCACGCCCCTTATCGTCGAGTGTCAGCCTCAGAGTCGTCGTTGGTGCTGCCAGATCGCATGATCGAGGGTGACCGGCTCTACCGACAGGTCCTTCGCAGCAGCGATGACGACCGAGCGGGCGACCTTGGCATTGGCGGTCGCATCGATTCCCTCGGCGTTGAAGGCGTTCTTTACGAAGCGTTGGATCATGCGGTCGGCCTTGACGTCTTGGTGGCCGAGCAGCATGCGCGTGTAGCTCCACGTCACGTTGCCGAGGCCGTAGACCGAGTTCCATGCCCGACGACCGTCCGATTCAGCCTTGTCATCTTTCGATGTCTGGATGCCTACGTCGATCAAGCATTGAGCAACGAGTGCGCAGCCCTGCGCTTTGAGCATTCCGCCGGACAGCTTCTGCTCGTTGCCGAGGATGGCGAGGATTCCTTCCGGGTCGTCCTTGAACTTCGCCAACTGCGCAAGGTCGTCAACCTGCTTCGTTCCTCGGTGATCTTGCCAGCGGGACACAACTGCTCGCACGCCGTTGGTCGGTGATCCGTAGTTGGCCCTGATCGAGAACACAGCGTCAATGACGGCCGCTTCGATTTTGCCTGGCCAGCCGCCGGGCCATTCGCCTCCTTCGACCTGCACTTTGTCACGAACGCGTTTGACGACTGCCTGAACCTGTTCCGGGTCTGCTTCGTTGACGGTCATAGGTGTCTACCTTCGTCGTAGGTGAGATCGCCAAGTCGTGTCAGCCTGCCAGAGTACAACGAGGGTCTGCGGCCCATTGACCGGCGCGTCGCCAACACGCAACCACTCATTTGCTTCTGACTGGGTACGTGGTCGTAGACGGCGGCGACCTTGGCATTGAACAGCTCCTGTGGGCGCGGATCGGCGGGTCGGCCGGCGTAGAGGGTGTCTTTGATGGTGGTGTGAACGCATGTTGAGGCAGATGCCTTGCGTCGCCAGTCGAGCACGGGTTCTGGCTGGGTGAGCAAATCGAAGATCTCCAACTGTTCTTCGGTCAGGCTTTGGACCACAGCACGCTGCTCGTCAACTGAGAGGTCGCCAGGTGTGGCGTCGTTCATAGATATCCGTTCTCTTGTTGAGATTCGGGGGCTTGGGTACTGATCTGTTCGATAGTGCCGACGAGTTCAAGTAACTCAGCGAGGGTGTGGTCGTCGTTGACGGGTTCGGTCCCGTTCGGCAGCCACTCGGCAGCTTCGAATCGATCGAACAGGTCGAACTCGACGAGTGCTAGGCATCGTCCCGGCCGGATGAGTGCCGGGTAGATGGCCTGTATGGGTTTGTTAGTTGTCAACAAGATGTAGGTGTCGTTGGCGACGCCTGCGAGTCCGTCGCTCATGTTGAGGAGGCGACCGAGTGCAGCGGATGCGTTCGTGGTGGCGTTTCCAAGAAGCGAGTCGTCGCAGTCTTCGGCCACGATGAGGCGGGATCGCCCGCTTGCCTTTGCATCGCCGTTGATCGCTGGAGGCACTGTGCTCTCGGCAATCGCTGTCAGATAGTCGGGGCTTGCGAAGAGTGCTTCTGGGTCGCTGACCACTTGCAGTTGACACCAGGATTCCCACTCTTTTGCGAGTGCCCGTAGCGCTGTTGATTTTCCGGTGCCCGTTGGTCCGTGCCACAGGATGAGGCGACCTTGGCCGTCGGGCGGGCGGCCGCACATTAGGCGGGTGAGTGCTTGGCGACTTCGTTGGGGATAGTTGCGCGATGTCGCCTCCCAACTGTCCGCGCCGATCCGTCGGTTGGTCACACTTGCCCCGAACTGGCCGTTGCGCCACACGCGGATCGCGACTCGATCGTCGTCGCCGGGAGATTGAGCAAGATTGTCGACGACCGACGTCAAGTGCTCTACTTCGCGGTCGGAGCGTGCAGCCACCTGGATCTCGAACGCGCTGTCGTCGGCCTCGATGAGGATCGATGCGTCCGGGCTTGCGGCGAATATCGTTCGTATTTTGTCTTCCTTGCGGAGCGTGAACTGAACCGCGAAGTTCGCCGGTACGAGCGATCTGATGTCGCCGGTGTGCGCGATTCTGGACGTGGCGAGTCCGCGTTGGCCATTGCGCAGAACGTGCTCAGCGAACGCCATTGTAGGAAGGCTGCTGACAGACACATATCTGTCCACGATGACCGTGGGGTCGAATACCGGCTGCAGATCTGGCTGATCGGGCCACTGTCCGGTGTGACCGTCTGCGTCTGCTCGGACGTTGAGGTCAGTCATCGCGTTGCCTCCATCCAGATAGCGATGTCACAGATGCGCAGTGCGGTGAGGTTTCGGTCGATTTCGTCTTCGAGCCCTTTGATCATGGTGTCGAGAGCCAGACGGTTTGCGACCAGGTCGTTCCTCATTGCCTCAACGAGGGCAGGCCAAGCGAATTTTGCTCGACGCTCCCCGGTTATTGGCCGGTACAGATCGAGGATGTGACGGTCAACCATCGGGACAGCAGCCGGCCGCTTGCGATGAAGCACCTTCGACAGCAGGGTCAGTGACGGCACCTCAATTTCGCTGAGCGACTTGACGTGTTCTACATCGACTTCGTCGAGCGGAATGTCGGCGGGGATCTTGTTGATCCAACGGTCGAGGCTTGGTGAGTTGTCGTGGAACCAACTGAGGTCTTCGCGACTGATGCCAGGGTGGAGCGCTGAGGCCGCAACGACATCAGTTGGCTCGACACGACCAACGTTTGTTTCGATGATGTCGAAGTACCGGTACGCCCAGGTTTCGGGAGGACCGCCCGACCACTCCAAGCCGCAGTATCTCCGCACGTCGTCAGTGACCTGAGTCAGTGTTCTGTCGCCAAGCGTCAGCGCAGCGCTTCCATCGGTTCTCATCATGTCGCTTCCTACTGCGACCTCCCATCCGGGAGCGTCCAGCACTGGGCACGTTACCGACTGGGTGTCACAGAGCCAGCACAGAAAGAACCCCCGACGCGACGACAATTCCGCCATTGGGTACCCGTGATCACCGGTGGGCCGAGACGCCCCCGACACTCAAAAGGGAACTGGGCGCATCAAGGATCCGTCCAGTTTCGACCCAAGGGGAACTCGGTCAGCCGACCATCTCTGGCGTCTCCGATGAGCACCGTCGTCCCGACGTTTCGACCCTCTGGTGGCGGCCGATGTCACCTCGCGATTTCGTCTCAGCTGACGATCCTCAACCGAACGCTTTCGGCCGACCGCTGATCAGTGACACCAGTGGCTGAGGTACGAGCGTGAGCTTTCAGGCCCGGCAACATGCGCCCCCGACCCGGCGGTAGCCAAACCTCGGGTGCGTCACCTTGTAGGCGTTCGGGGACACAATTGATCCGGCGATAGGGGGCAGCGGATGTGTCGGCGAGTCGAGGATCCCTGCAGGATGGCGCCCAATACTGGACACGGCTGCCGGTTCGCGGCAAGTCTCGACGGATGATTCAACATTGCCCGCATTGCTCGTCCGAACTCTCAGTGATCGGCCACGAACTCGTCGAACCTCCCATAGAAATAGGAGGTCGAGCGAATCGCCAGCGAGTCCCGATCCTTGGTTGTCCAACCTGCGGATACCAGGCGCCGCCGCCCTCGTAGCGCACTGCGAAGTCAGCCCGGCGTTCGGGAACAGCGTTCGTCCGAGAGCAAGAACGATTGCTACTTCGCAGGCTGGACAGCCAGTCGGGCGAGGAGCTTCACGATCGGAAGTGCTCGCAGGACGTCCTCGATGCTCGATCCTGGCAGCCCAGTGATCGTCTCGTGTTTGCCATGAGCGAGTCCGTTCCGGATGTTGTACAAGTGTGGCGGTACGTCAGCTCCAAGCTGGGCGAGCCGCGCAAGCTCCAGGCGGGCCCGGTACCGGTATGACTCGAAGGCGCTCGTGTAGACGGTTCCGCCATCGTCGCCCCACGGGGGAAGAATGCGGAGCAGCCCGAAGTCGGCGACGGCGATCTCGTCGAGGTTTGCTGCGGCGTAGGTCATCCCGTTGCGCTCGTCCGCGCCTTCGAGCACCCGGTAGAGGCAGAGATACTCGCTGAGCGGATCGGCCTGGCGGGCGGCCATGGCATACAGAGCGAGCAGCTTTCGTGTCTCTGCGAAGCGTTCGGTGAAGTTTGTTCCTGGGTCGGGGTAGCCCGACTGGTACCGCAAGCAGTAGTCGCCGTTAAAGCGCAGCTCTGCGGCAGCAGCCAGTGAAGAGTTGATCGTTTCCCAGTAGAAGTCGCTCCCCCACTCGTAGTGAGGGTTGATCGACAGGAGCCCTGGTGGCAACTGATCAGGACCCTGCCCGAGATCGGTTGGTTGGAAGTAACCGACGGTACGCGGTCGTACGCCGATCGGGGCGTCATGATCGAAGGCGATCGCGTCGGCGATGAACACCGCCTCGGCTCGAGTAGTGCGCCGACCGCCAGGCGTCCATGGCAGGACGCCGAGCATTCCCGACGCTCGAGAGCCATGGGCGAGATGCCACGTTTCGTTTGCGGCATCGAAGCCCCACAGGCTCGCGTCGCTCATCCCGTTGAAGACAATCAACCAGGTGAGGTCGTCCCAGATGCTCACGGCTGAATGGTAGGGGACGCGTAGTTCAACGTCCTGGAAACTTCTGGGTTCCCGAGGTGCCGTGTCGCTGCACTCCGCCGGCGTTTGAGGACTACTCAGACGCTCGATGAGTGACGATATGTGGGCGGTCGAATCAACGAGGTCTAGGGAGGTTGCTGTTGACTTCCGCCTGAAATCGTCGAAGAACGGGCGTCATCGATCGAAAAGCCATCGTTCGATCTCATCGGCGGCGACCGGACGCCCGAGACTGCTCGCCGCTTGGTCCGCCCACCCGCGGAGCTGCTCGCAGTAACGGGCGTAGGTGGATGCCGACCACCCTGTCGTTCCCAGCCCATCCCACCCAAAACCCTTCAAGGCGCTCGATGTTCGCGCGTCCAAGATGAGACACGGATGCGAGGGCGCTCCGCCGCCTGCAAAGTAGAGGACCTTCGTGAAGAACGCAGGACCCAGGTACTTTACGCGGGTGCGGCCCGCCGGATAGAGCACTTCGTACGCCGAAGCAGGGTCGGTCCGGCTGGCCTCCGCTGCCTCGGCCAGAGCGTCAACGGCGCCATCGATGTCCACAGAGAAGGTGCTGAGCCGTTTGCGCATCTGCCGGTACTTGAGACCTCCGCCCCAAGCCAGCGAGTGGATCAGCAGCGACAGGTCCGGCTCGGCAGTTCCTTGAGCATTGATTCCGAAGACCGTGGCTCTGCTGATCCCAGGCCGGCCGGAGTCGTCGAATGTGACCTGCAGGGGAACGGCGGGTAGGCCGTGATGTGAGAGCGCGTTCGCCCACCAGTCCGGGTCGACTCGGATCCAGTGCTCGTCGATTCGGCTTTCCCGAGACGATACGAGGCCTTCGAGTAGGCCCTGCGGAAGCTTCAGCCGGTTTCGCATACGCCAATGATGACAGGTCCGCAGCGCTCTCACCTTCCAGCCGGCACGGCCAATCATTCTGAGCCACTCAGAAACCGGACCTGGTCAGCATCACTCGGATTTCTGGGTCATCGACGTGCGGCATATTGTCGCGCTGCGCGGCGATAGTGGACGGCGAAGGCCACAACGCTGCCTCCCGCGGCTTGGTAACTCATCAATCACTACCCGTCGTCGGGCGCGAACTGCCACTCATCGCGTGAACGACATCTCAAGCGTGAGAACAAGGGCACCGCTTACCCCGACGGCGTTGGCTAAGGACACACCCTTGACACCGCAGAGACAAACCCATGGGCCCTCGGTGACGACTGGCGAGCCGCACGGAATGACGTTGGGGAGTTGGCGCCGCCAGCGTTTGTTCGACACGTTTCGTGATGCCGTCGCTTCCGATCGCGATCACCGTCCAGAATGACCTCGCCGGCATTGTCCCCTATTCGGCGAACAAACCAATCAGTACCGGTCACAAACATCGTCGAAGCGGTGCACGTTGGATTGATCGCGCCCGATACCGAGCGTCCACGCTGTCACGTTCGCTGATGATCGCCCTCGGCGTCGTTACGCGCCAGCGGCGAACGGCTGTCCGAGCGTCATCGAGCAGCGTTAGGCGGCTGCCCTGAGCTGGCGCTATGAGAAGGTTGGCATGCCCTCAGACGCCGATCGACGGTGGCGTTACGAAAGCACACTGTTCTCAACAGGAGTCGAGGTACCGCAACGTCCCCTCCTGCGGATCTATCTCTACGAGGGCTCCAAGAGCCAACGTTCTCTGGTCCTGTCCGTGGCCTACCGGCACTCCGCCGAGAATGGGCACACCGAAATATGCAAGGTGATCCTCGAGAACGTTGATCACATCAGGCTGCCCTGGGCACCCGTGCATTTGCCCGATGACGAACCCGATAGCGCCGTCCAGCGCTCCGCTTCGTCGCAGCTGCGTCAGCAGTCGATCTATCGTGGGGTGCGGCTCGTCGGTCTCCTCAAGAAACACGATCGCGTCGTTGGCCTCGAGGGGCCAGCGAGTCCCCGCTCCCGACGCGAGGGTCGATAGGTTGCCGCCGATTAGGCGACCGACTGTCCGGCCGCCGCTCGACAGGGCTCTGGTATTCTCGCAAGGATCCGATCGGAGTTCTTTCGGTGGTCGATCGAAGAGGATGGATCGCAGGCTGGAGGCCGTGATCGAACCGCGGGGTTCGTCGCCGTTGTTCACGTGCCAAGCCAAAGCAGGACCGTGGAACGTGACAAGCCCCATCGCGTTGAGCGCGGTATGGAAGGTGGTCACGTCGCTGAACCCGACGAACGCTGCCGCACGATCCACGAACTGATCGAAGGATATTTCGTCGACAATTCGCGCCGAGCCGAACCCGCCACGCGTGCAGATGATCGCCCGGATCCCTTTATCGTCAAGAGCACGCTGAAGCTGCCCACGCCGATCGTCATCCGATCCGGCCCGCCAACCGACCGGGCTTAATGCGCTGTACTCCACCACGAGACCCCATGACTCGAGCAAGCGGACCCCCTTCTCGAGCAACCCGGTGTTGGGTAACGAGGCGGGCGAGACAAGCGCGACTCGGTCGCCTCTACTTAGTGCTGGCGGCCAGACCGTCGTCATGCAACCAGTGTCCTATAAGAGTGCCGGTCTGGGACACTCGAAATCTGGTCGCACAGCCAAACATGGAACGTCCGGTTGAGGATCGTCCTTCGGATGCGTTGTCGTCCACGGAGTCGTTCCTCAGCGTCTCTCAGATTTGACTGGAGGGCGTTCGCATGCTGAGAGCCCGCCCTCGGCCGGGTGTTGCGGGCCGCGCGCTGAGGCTCAGGGATGTGCTGTCGCAACGAGGCAGATTTGGGCAGAAGATCCCTGTTCAGTCGAAGAGGGTGCCTTGCTGGCCAAGTGACGGCGCGTTGCGTTCGGGTGGCAGCTTGAAGTGTTGGGCGAGGCGATTGACGGCGTCTCGGACGCCTCGGTGCCCGTTGGCTGTGGTGCTGTTGTCGAGGTAGGCAATGATCCATTCGCTGACGGGAGCGGTTGCGGTGATGCTTGCTTCCACGAGCGTGTCGTGTGCTGCGGTGACGGTGTCGGGGCAGGCGTCAGGGTCGTAGACGGCGTGGTGGATGGTGGCTACGGCGTGTCGGATCTCTTTGGTTGTGTGCGCCGAGGATTGGTTGGCGTTCATGGTGCGGCTCGTTTGGTCATCAGCAACCGGAAGTAGGGAGCGTGGCTGGGTCGGGTACTGGAAGGCCCTCGTACAGGGCGAGAATGAGGGGCTGTGGGCAGTAGCGGACGTTGTTGATTCGGAACTCGAGGTGCAGGTGGGGGGTTCCTGATCGGCCTGAGTCGCCGGACGTGACAACGAGTTGGCCGGGTGCGATCTGGTTGCCTACCGAGACGTGCGACGCGATGCCGTGGCAGTAGGTGTGGCGCAGACCGCTGGGGTGGTGGATGGTGACGCCGATACCGCACGATGAGCATTCGGGACGCTGGTTGGCTCCGCATCCGTTGCGCCACCAGTTGCCTGGCCACGTCTGGACATTGGTGACGACGCCGCCGGTGACGGCGAAGATCGGTGTGCCGGTTGGGGTGATGAAGTCCCACGCGGGGTAACCGTGTGGCGCCATGATCTTGGTCGGGTTCATGGTGTCGCGTGGTGCTGGCAGCGCCCAGTTACCAGTGGCATCGAGCACGCCGGAACATCCTCCGACGGCGACTGGCGGGTTGGGCACTTCGTCGGTGTTGGCGTCGCCTGGCGGCGGGTCGACCGCGGCGACCTGCGCTGGGACTGGTGCGGTCGACGGTGTGGCCGGTTCAGGGTTGCCGGCTGCGAGGAGCTTGTCGCTGTAGATGCCCATCCATCTGGTTTGGTACTCGCGGACCGTGAGGGTGTTGCCCGGGTAGGGCGGGATCTGATCCATGGTCACGGTGTTGTTCCACGCAATGGGGTAGTACCAGATGACCGGTACTGCTTCGACGAGGTTGTCGTGATCTTCAAGGATCGACGCGACGTTCTTCGCGGCGACTCGATCTTGAACCTCGGGTGGGGCGGTGTCGGCTGTTGGGTACAGCTCGGTGTCGACTTCGGCTTGGCCTGCCCAGTACAGCCATGTGCCGGTGACGTACTGGTAGGCGCCGGCTGCGGAGGCGTTCGAGTTGCGCACGGTGTAGTCGCCGCCTGATTCGAGCGTTCGGATCGTGTCGAGGATGACACCGATCTGGCCGCAGGCGTACGGCGCTGTTGCGTTGCCGCCGTTGGCGAACAACAACGGGACCGACATCAGCATGGTGACGGCGACGACGAGGGGAGCGAACACGAATTTCACGTAGATGTATGGGCAACAACGAGCCGATCGTTTCGCTGAAACTTTGTTTGAAACGATCCGCGGTGCGGTTCCCCATAGGCCAATAGTTCCCCGAAACACGTCGGGGCGACTGAGTCTTTTGGAGGAGATCACCATGTCCCAGACCATCGATAGTGAAGAGGCCGGGCGCGAGTGGCCTACTGGCTTGGTGAAGGAGCGACGGCGAGGCCGTTGTCGCAAAGCAGTGCAGGGGACGGCGTTCTTCGCAGCGGTTGCTGCGATGCCGGGACGGGCGTTTGCTCAGATCGCTGACCCGGCACCCACGAACGCCGGACTCCCAGGCGGCGCGCTGATTGCTCAGGTCATTGGTTGGGGCAAGTGGGTTGGGCTCTCTGTATGCGTGCTCGCCATCATCTTCGGCGGAGCGACGTGGCGTGGCATGGGCGGCAACTCCGGGCGAGGTGTCGAAGGCAAGGCGTATGTCGGTGCCGGGATGCTCGGTGCGATGGTCATCGGTCTTGCTGTCGTTGCGGTGAACACGCTGTACGGCGCCGGAAACGCTGGGGGCTGATCCCGATGTCGGCTCCGAAGCTCGCTGTGGCCGCTGTTGCGACATTGCTGTTGGTTGCCTGGTCGGTTCGTTCGTTCGTAGTGGACGACAACTCGACGAGGGCCACCAGCGATGTCGTGGTCGCAGCGGGCGACGGGCAGATCGAGGACGCTCAAGCAGTAGATGTGCGGCCTGTCGCTGTGGCCACCGTTCGTGGCATCCCCGTCGGGTATCCGCAGAGTCGCAGCGGTGCTTCGACTGCTGCGGTGAATTGGGTTGCGTCGTTTCCTCAGCTGATGAAGCTGAACCCGTTGAGCCTGCAGAACGCACTGATTGAACTGATGTCTGAGCGGGGCGCGGTGACGTTTATCGACGACGCCGTACAGGACTACATGGCTCTGCTCGACGTGCTGGGCCCGGCAATACGTGAGCGGGTGTGGATCGAGTCCCCGTTGCAAGCAACGGTGCATTCGTCGACCGACACCACAGCGACTGTGGGTGTGTGGTCGGTCGTCGTGACCGGCAGCGAAACCGATGCGGCTGTCGTGTCGCTGTGGCGCACCC
>Ga0209491_10004833_pt1 | contig 20361 bp, 18 predicted proteins | sample BON02_FD_187213 | JGI IMG/M metagenome (GOLD analysis project Ga0209491, IMG submission 187213) | Freshwater microbial communities from Lake Bonney liftoff mats and glacier meltwater in Antarctica - BON-02 (SPAdes) (version 2) | ecosystem: Environmental > Aquatic > Freshwater > Ice > Glacier... | reverse complement strand
TCAGTCTAAATCGATCGCCATCGATCCAATCCGCCAAATCACCCCGTTCCAATTGGTTTCGCTGGCTTATCAAGGGATGTATCGGAGCCAGGGTATCCCTGGATTTGCTTCGCTGATATTTGGGTACAATTACCGCCAGATTAAAGCTGAAGATGTGATTAAAGCGGCGATCGCCGCCAAAGAATTGACTCCAGATACTCTCAACGATCGGGATTATGTCAGTGCAGTCGATACTCAACTCTTTTCATTGGATCGACCAGATTAATCGATTGAGTGACCACTGTCACTGATATTACCATACCATTCTATCGATTGAGCAACCATGAATTTTTTTAAATAGAGAATGCCAGGTCATGTATCTCGATCGATTAATTGAGATAATGATGTGCTTCACGATATCGAATTCGAGCGCGGAGACTAGTGCTGAGATTTGGTGTCAATCATCCCGATCGATAGCTTCGCGTCATCAACTGATGGCAATCGGGTGCCGATCATCTTGGTAATAGCAAAAAACTCAATCTTGACTCAATCGACTAGATGAATTGGCCCTTGGGTGCTAGCACTAAAAAATTGACGCATGAGGGGGCTATCGGTAGTGTCTATTTCTGATGTTTTACCATCCCATCGCACCTTACCTTGATATAGAAACACAACGCGATCGGTAGTTCGCCTAATTGTACTATTTTGGTGTGTAACCATCACGTAAGTACCACAATTAGACTGCTGCTGTTGTAAGTCTCTGACCAAATCTTCAATCACTGTAGACGCGATCGGGTCTAGACCTGCTGTTGGTTCATCATATAATAAGACTTCAGGATTGTCATCGGGATATTCGGGATCGGACATAATTGCCCGTGCAAAACTAACTCGCTTCCGCATCCCACCTGATAATTGTGCGGGATATCGATCTAAGACATCTGCCATGCCTACCATTGCTAGTTTAGATTCTACTAGCTCCCGAATATGTTTGCGGGAAATGCGGGACTTTTGAAATAACCTAAAGCCAACATTTTCCTCGACTGTCAGCGAATCAAATAGTGCCGCTTGCTGAAATACCATTCCGATATAAATCGGATCGTTACCATCTTCAATTAACCCGCGTCGCAGTTCGCCCCGAATGTATATTTCACCTTCATCTGGCGCGAGTAATCCAGCAACAATGCGGAGAATCGTCGATTTACCCGTTCCAGATGGCCCGATAATTCCCAAACCTTGTCCAGGATAAATATCTAAATCCATCCGATCTAAGATGACACTCTTACCAAAGGCTTTGGAGACTCCACGTAGTTGAATTATTGGTTCCATAGGAAGGCTTTGGGGACAACGATGCAGTTTGGGGTAGTGTGACTAATCTACCGAATTGTATTTTTGAGTGAAGATCCCACCCATTGCGGAGATTGCCGCTAAAAATAGTAATACTGTTGGGACACCTAAAGCCGTTTCTGCCAATCCGGTGAGTGCTAGTGGTAGACTCAGCGCGATATTAATTGCATTATTCTGGAGTCCGAATACTTTCCCGCGCATTTCTTCTGGAGTTTCGCTTTGGATGGTAGTCTGCATCGGAATCGCTACACTGGCACTAAACACCCCCATGCCAACCAAGCACAATAGACTCAGCCAGAGCGATTGGGAAAATGATAACCCAACTAAAGCCACCGCCACACCAACAGATCCATACAAGCTCAATTGAGCGCGGGAGAATTTTTGACCGACATAGTTCAATCCTACTGCACCCAGTGCCATCCCGACTCCACCAGCAGCTAGGAGAAATCCAAATTGCGAAGCTTTGATTTCTGGTAATAGTTCTGCCATCCGTACTGCAACCACTGTCATCGAAGCAATTACTGATTGCAATATTACTAGCTGAATCAGTGCGCCTTTAATTTGCTTATGTTCTCCTAGATAGCGGACTCCATCTCTAAGATCGGCTAAAACATGCGGCTCATCTCCCGTCGGAATCTGTTTGGTTTCCCCCGTTCGCAGCAAAATTAGCAGTACACCTGCGATTGCATAGCTAGCTCCGACTAATACTTCCTTGCCAATATTGACTCCCAAGCCAATACTCGCACCTAAACTATCTGCTAATGCTAGAATGGGTTCGCCGATGGCAAACCCGACAATCAGCGAACCCATTGCTGTGGTGGTGTAAAGAGAGTTCGCTGAAAGTAAATTTGGTTTATCCACAATCATCGAGATTGTCGCTTGTTCTGCGGGAGCGAAAAATTGACCTAATGTAGACACTGCAAAAGTGACTACGAGGAGAAGTTCAAACCCCAATGGTAAACTTGCCACTACTTGCCCCTTCGTCAACCATAGTAGTAGCGGCACAACCAGCACCAAAATACCCCGTAGCAAGTTGGTACTTACTAAAACCTCTTTCTTGTGCCAGCGATCGACAAAGACCCCCGCTAGAGAGCCAAATAGCACCGCTGGAATCGTATTTGCAATTAGGACCGCTGATACCCAACCACTAATACTCTGATTTTCTGATTGAAATTGACTTTCAATAATGGCAATCATCAACACCAGATAGACTTTATCAGCCAGTTGAGAGAAAATCTGTCCGCTCCACAGGGTGACAAAGTTCCGATTTTTGAGTACAGATTGACTCTCTGCTGGTATTGGAATCGTAGCAGCCGCGCCGTTCACCGCTACTGAATCAGCCTGTAATCCAGTAGCCGGCTCGGTTGTGTTAAATGGCAACTCATTTTCTGGTGCTGTGTCAAAATCAGATAGTCGCATTGAGTAAAGTGGTGGGGCTGTAATAACTGCGGAAATTAAAGTTCGATCTTAAAAAATGCTGGGGTAATATCTTCTATTTTAACTTAAACAGTTTAGAGGATGTCGCTCTGACAGCTATTAGTGTAGCGGGTTTCCGATCGATTAGCAGTTCTCAACCCGATTGGTTACAAGTCGATTAGTGCTGCCGATCGAATCTGAAGATTGAGGTGATAATGAATATATTGACGTAAAATTCGTTCGATCCGTCGCCATACTCTGGCTAGCTCTACGTCTGAGATCGTTTCGAGGGGAAACTTATCGATTTCTAGATCTAACCTGTGGAGACTTGGATCTGATAGGTGCTGAAATAACAGTAAATCTAGCGCAGTGAGCCGATAATTGACCATCATACTGGGATCTTGAGTCGCTATATCTAACTCGACAGTGCTACCCGATTCAATACTAAAGCCGATCTGCCAATTGAGGGTAGTAAAGTTCGGCTCGATCGCATGTCTGGTGATGCAACAACTATATACTTGGGGTGCAATTCCCCCCAGAGCCAGCAGGTGAAAAATTCCTTGGCACAGATGCGCGATCGATGCGGTATTATCTCCTTGGTCGAGTCCGTTCAATCGCCCTAAATGTAGCAGTAATAGCTGATATAAGTCTTCCTGTGGATGTTCTTTTAAGGCTTGTGCTAAGACAATTTCGGCTAAGTACTGACTGGCGGCTAATTTACCTAAGTCGCCGCTCAGTTTACCATAGGTGACGATCGTCTCAGCTTGGGTAATCTTATCGATCGATCGACCCTTAAAAATCAAGAGATCGTTGACTATAAATAGTGCGCTGCGTCCACCCATGCTAGACTTTGACTTTCTCGCTCCTGGGGCGATCGCTCTAATTAAACCATGTTCGCGGGTGAGAATTGTCACCAATCGATCGTTTTCACCGATGGGCATAGCTTTGAGATTAATCCCTGTCGCTTTATATGTACCGCTCATGAACTGGGTTATGCTGACAAACCTTTATAATATAGACTTTTAAGATCGAGAACTCGATCGTTAATGATTAAATAACTTAATTGCTGGAAAGGGAAAGATGCAAGCGACAGAACAGAAACAAACTTTCCTCCGCAATATTTGGTACTATGCTTTACCTGGAAAACAGCTAAAAGTCGGTCAGATGTTTGCCAAACAACTACTTGGCGAACCAATTGTGTTCGGACGCACTCACAGCGGCGAAGTGTTTGCACTACGAGATATCTGTCCCCATCGCGCTGTACCCTTGAGTTGTGGACGGTTTAATGGTGCAGAAATTGAGTGCGCTTACCACGGCTGGAGATTTGATGGAGCGGGTAAATGTACCTTGATTCCAGCTCTCAATCAGGGTCAAGATCTGGATTTGAGTAAGTTTCAAGTTCGCAGATATCCAGTCAGGGAAGTCCAGGGCAATATCTGGATTTATATGTCCGAACAGGAACGGGGGGAGATCGAACCAACGCATGAAGTGCCAATAGTTCCTGGATTTGAAGGTGCGACTTATCAATCTGCATTGACGATGACCTTTCCCTGTTTTATCGATCATGCCGTAGTCGGCTTAATGGACCCTTCGCACGTTCCCTTTGTACATCGGGCGTGGTGGTGGCGATCGGATGCTATCCTGACAGATGAAATCAAAGCTTTCGATCCTTCTCCCTACGGCTTCACCATGCGCCGTCATCGCTTGGAACGGCAAACATTTTTTTATCAGTTGATTGGTGGTGATGCAGAGGTAGAAATCGCCTTCGCGCTCCCTGGAGTGAGAATCGAGCAAATTATTACTAATAAAAATCGCGTCGCTAATCTGACTGTCATTACCCCGATCTCCGAGACAGAAACAGAAGTAACAACGTTATTTTACACGACGCTCGCTTGGTTCACACCATTACAGCCGCTAATCGTACCATTTATCCGTACCTTTTTAGGTCAAGATCGAGACATGGTAGTCAAACAACAGATCGGGTTAAAATACAATCCCCCGTTGATGCTCATCAGGGATGCTGACACCCAAGCCAAATGGTACTATCAACTGCGATCGGAATTTATCAAATCTCACTCAGAAAAACGTGATTTTGTCAATCCAGTTAAATCTCAAGTATTGCATTGGCGTAGTTAGTCGCCATTTAGCGAGACTAAAACACGCTTAAACCTTTGTTTTGGGCAATCCCCATCCTAACTGGTAATCGCCGTCTGAGTCTTGCCCCAATGCACCTAGATGGTTAGCTGTAGAACCTGTGGCTACCCAGACAGGGCAACCCTGACGGGTGCTTTGTCTAGGTAACTTTACTCTTATTCGATCGAGCTTGAACCCATTAACATATCTTCTAGTTCCATCCGCTGTTCCATTTGGCGCAGAAAGTATCCAGTCATCATCGCCGAACCAAGTAGATTGGCTAGGTTGTCACGATCTGTGGTGACTTGAACACCAAAGCCTTCACTGGGCAACATTCCGAGTAGTCCCTGAATGTTGTGGGTGATAATATCTTTTACCTGAGGGGTTGTCGCCTTAGCGATTTGGGCTAAGACTTCTGGGGATTGATGTTGGAGATACTTGAGTAAGTTATTTACTTGAGCATCTTCAGATTTGCGTTCCAGAAAATCAGAGTTAAATGCCATTATTGCTTAGAAGGATCGAGGTGGTAATTAGTTTAGTTTAGACGATTCTCTTTTGAGGAGGGTCGCAAGAACAACTCGATATCCTTATGATACTGTCTTATCGAGTCGATCGGATTGGTAATATTACTGGTATTATTATGCCCTCAGAACGGTTATCCGCATTCATCTACTCGATTTTAAGTTGAAGCTGAAGAAAGATGGGATGCGAGTAGGCGGCTAATTATACACGATCTATTCTGACTCGGTAGTGAAATCCACCTGATTCTCTTTCCCTTCTCTACGAGAGGCTTTGCCAACGGGACGCTCCACGTTGGCAAAGCCTGCGCTTTGCGCTTACAGAGAGGCTTATCGTTCGCCAACGCCAACGATCTTATCCGCCGAAGTAGCCAGAGTAGCCGCTACTGCTAGTTGCGGCATCGGCAAGTCATTAAGTTCATAGGTGCGATGAAATTTGTCAGTCACCTGCAATAGTGCAGAGCGACTCCCCTGTTGACGGCGTTTGCGAACGAATCCTACTTCGACTAATTCTTGAACGTGCTGATAGGCACCACTCCCTCGCAATTCTACCAGATCGGTTTGGGAAATCGATCCTTTGATGGCGATCGCGGCTAAAGTTCGCAGCGCACCCGTACCGATTTCGGGCGGAATCATTTTGTCGATCAGAGTTTGGAATGAAGCCCGCAATTGGAGCGTGTAACCTTGGGGTGTTTCGACGACTTCGAGCGCACTATCTCGATGGTTATAATCATCCATCAACTCTATCATCGCAGTTTCGGCGGCATCTCGATCGCACCCCGCACACTCAGCGATAAAGGCTAAATCCAGGGCTTGTCCCTTGAGGTATAAAATGGCTTCGATTTGACTGGCGAGACGAAACATTCTTTAATGAATATGGAGCATTTAAGAACAAACAGTAACAGGATCGAGAGAACTACGTTCAATTACTCTAAATCTGTCAGTCGGAGGAACTTGACGAAGATGATTGCAATAGCCTAATTTTTGGTATTCCTGAATATCAGCAAAGATTTTAATTGCGATAATTTCTGCCATATTTACAGGCACAGCATTATCAACCATTTTATAACCATCTGCTACATCATTATATTTAAAAATGAATCGATCTGGAAAAGTTTGAATTCTTGCACATTCCCGTACCGATAGCCTTCGATAGGGAAATGGTGATTTAGGGTCGAACTTAAATTTATCGCGCTCTACAAATATCATTTTATTTGCCTGGGGACGAATTGGTGCGTGTCTACCTCCAGCCTGAATGGTAAATGAAGGCTCATACCAACGTCTTACTCTGAAAACTTTCTTTTCAATAAATTAAAAGTTCGATAACTAGTAACCAATTAGCATAATTCCTTGAAGTGGGAGAATTAACCTATTACTAATATATAGTAGTTCTATGAATTTATATACTTCTTGAAAATCTTGTTGTTGACGATAGTAATTTCTAACAGCTAAAACTAAATATTCGACTCCAAACATCATACAGGCTTGAAAAATATCTTTGAGAAATTGGTTGTTATCAACTGCTCTACCTGCTTCAACTTCTATGACAATCTTCCCGTCCAGGCTAATAGCATCAGCATGAAAAGATTTATCAACTTTATCATTTAGACCAAACAGAACAGGAACGTTAAGTTTACCTGCTTTAGTCTTGACCTGCTCTACTTTTATTTCTATCAATTCTAAGTGTGTTCTTAGTAATTCTAGAACACCATTACTCGGAAGTTGATGATCGGGCGATCGAATCTGCGGTTCGATATCTTCAAAACACTTAACAATCTGTTTTAGCCGAATGCTCATCGGAATCGATCGGGGAAATAATTGATATTGAATGGTCATTACAACTTGGTAGCAGACAAGAGAGAAACAATGAATATTTAAAATGAGTTTGAGTTAAGTTATCAGACTAATTTTGATAAACAATTAATTTAGAATCAAATGAAGTAGCGCGATTATTTGGAGACTCGACCTGAATATCTCTGATTTCTAAATTAGTGATTTCTGTCGCCATTCTTGCAATCGCATCAATGTCCGACTGAGGGAAAGAGAGATACTTTTCTGCTTTCATAATGGCAATTAATTGTAAATTAGCCTGTTCATTATAATTAATATTTAGATAATTATAGATATCTATAGGGTTTGCCATTCCCCAAACTCCACTGATTTTCAAATAATCAATCTCTGAATGATTGAGCTTGTTGACTCCGGATAGCTCTTTATTTTCAGAGAATTCGACATCAAGAATTTTCTCTATTCCTATAACAATCTTATCTCGAATTTGCTCGTAGACGCGATAATCGGCAGCAAGACAATCACCAACAATTAGCCATAATCGTTTCAATTTATTCTCTTTGACTACACCAATAATATAGATTAAATCCTTCGATTCCCAATTGCCGCCATCTACGCTTCGACAAGCAGCAAAAATCATCGGATCGTTAGCAACTAGTTTTGATTTAGGATAAGCACTATTAAGATGAATTCCTGCTGCAAAAGACTCAATTGTCTTGATTTTAATTGCATCACCATTTTTAATAATGAAATCGGGCGGATTATTTTGATTACCTAAATAAGAAAATGTTTGAGAATGCTTCCTGACACGAACACCTTCATTGCTTTCTGTCAGCGTATCAGCAAAAATATCTTTGATTAATTCTTCTAATGGCACACCCTTATCATTAATTCTATTCTTACCTTGATAACGATCGAGCAGATCGGAGATTGGATTATCAATTACACGCTGAATTGCTTGTAGTAAGTTCGTCATTTATTATCGATCTCTCTATACACAGATAGATTACTTTAGCACATTGACTTACAAGACTCGATTACTCTATTAGCACCAACTCATCATTGTTACCTAATCCCATTTCCGCCAGAGATTGCCAGCCAGGTTTCCACTGGCTGGTATCTTTGATTGCTTGGGCATTGATCCAAAATCTCACGTCAGGAGCGCAAGATGATACCATCTCGGCAAATACCCACTTACCATCATGTTTCCGATTGACTACTTGAAAGTGTCGCCATCCCCACATCTTTTGGGTCGCTGTCCATTTCGAGCCGAGTAGATGAGGAAATTTCTGTTTTTTTGCCATAGTTCGTAGTGTTAGATACTACCTCAAAATATTAACTTTCAGTTTCCAAATGTCGGGATAATTCATGAATTGCCCCGACATTTTGGTTGGGGTAAGCGCAAATCGGTGTTTCTAATTACTCGAATCGATCGATTGATTAGTGACTTCGCGCAGATGAATGATATCCTGACGCGGATCGACTAAGGCGACTTGCACCTGGATCTGTTCGCCCGCACCTATCCACCGATTGAACTTCATCGCTAACTCAATCCCCAATTCTTCGATCAGAATCAGTGCGAGACTTTCATCTTCTCGCAACCAGCGTAAAAATAAAGCATCCCACTCACGATCGCCCGATCGATTGAGGTATTCTAGTGTCCAATAGCGATTGGTTTGACGTTCCACCATGATTGCTTCATAGATATTCGTCCCTAGTCCCAACATGATCTCCTGCAATCGTTCGACAGTGAAAGGTAACTCATCACCGCGCAGGTGTGCTTTGATTTGATAATGAGCGAGTAAATCTGTATAACGTCGAATTGGTGATGTTACCTGCGAGTAGGTATTTAAACCCAAACTAGCGTGTCTAGATGGCGTAGTTGCCATTTCACTCCGAGGCATACAGCGACGGATGGCACAGGAGCGTGCAGGCCCAACTGGGATCAGAATTAGTTCTTCTTCTGGTGGTAGTTCGGGCTGGGGTTGTCCGCGATAGGGGAGGGGGAGGGAATTGTCTTGTCCATATTTAGCCGCAACTTCTCCAGCCAAAATCATCATTTCTGCGACTAGTTTGCGAGCGCGATTGTCTTCGATCAGATCGATCGAGACTTCACCCTCACTCACTTTCACTGTAGACTCTGGCATATTGATATTAATCGAGCCTTGCGATCGTCGCCACTGAGTGCGGAGTTTGGAAGCTTGAGCGATTGACTCGATTTCCATCTCACCAGGAATCCGCAATTGGAGCATTTCCTCAACGTCTTCATAAGTCAGGCGATAAGTCGGCTCGATCGTACTCGGAGTTATCTCATATTCGCTCGCGGCACCGTTTAAATCGAGAATTACCCCAAAACTCAACGCGCAACACTTTTGTCCTTGCCTCAAGCTCATGGGGCCTGTAGCCAGATCGGGCGGAAACATCGGAATCATCCCCGTGGGGAGATAAATTGTGACAGATCTTTTCCGCGCTTCTAGATCGAATTCATCCTCAGGCGATAATAACCGAGTCGGATCGGCGATATGAATCCACAACTTTTGTCGCCCATCTGGCAAGATTTCCACACTCAATCCATCATCGATTTCTTGAGTACTCTCATCGTCGATCGTGTAGACTTTCAGATGTGTCAGATCGCGGCGGCTGGTTTCGTCGAGATCGACAGGTGGATTAGTCAGTAATTCATGCGCCACAGTTTGCATCTTGTGTGAGAAGTGAACGGGAGTCTGAGAACGACGCAGATGGATGTTTTCATGGATACTCCACCAACCCAATTCCACGAGCAGCGCGAATACTGATGGCTGAGATTGTGTGCGGTTGAGAGCTGTCAGATATTCACCCAGTTTTTGCGGGGGAAGATCGGGATTTAGCACATACTTTTCAAAGACTTCTAGTCGCTGTTTGTCGGTATCTTCCCACTCGACGGGCGTACCTGCTAATTGCTGCTGAACGCGGTTGATAAATCCTTGCTGTTCGCCCTCTCGTCGGTCTTTGACAGTGGCTTGGTGTTTGAGTTCGCTAACTTGAGCGCGATTGCGGGCTTCGTATTTATCTTCTTTTTTGTTCTTGAAGTAAACCTTATCGTCTGAAAGCAGAACGTGAGCAGCGTAACATAAAGCCGGAGTGCGATCGGAATATAATAAATCTGCTAAAGTCGGCGGATCGATAGTTTCCCCATCTTCTACCAACATTTCCCAGGCTACTTCCAAGCTGTCGGGGTCGATATTGGGTGCGACTGCGGTAGTGAATTTATCGATTTCTGCTGGCTGTTTGTAAGTAACTCCCGCAACCTCATAGGTGATGTCGCGCGGATGGAGCGTATGCGATTGAGTCCGATTATCGATTGCAATCCAATGTTTTTTTCCTTCTGGACGATCGGCAATGGCTAAACGACGTTCTCCATTATGCCAAAATTCAACTAGAGTTCCCTTCTCCACCCCTGTCTCTTCCCTTGTAACGGTGCGTTGTTACGTGTTATTTGGTTGTAAATCCAGTATCGATCGCTGATAAACAGCATCTTCTCTAGTGTAAGGTCAAGATCGAGATCGTGGCTAATGTTGGCTCGGGAATGTGAAGGTATGAAGTTTGCTGGAAACATTAAGCTGCTAGCAACCCTCATGCCTCATCCCTAGCTAGTTAGCCTTCAACGTTAATAAATGGCATCAAAGCGATTTGACGCGAACGTTTGATCGATAGAGTCATATCTCGTTGTTGCTTGGAGGTTAAGCCCGTAATTCTCCGAGGTAAAATCTTGCCACGTTCGGTCACGAACTTGCGTAGTAAGTCTACATCTTTGTAGTCGATCGGTTCTCCGGGCTTGATAGGTGATAACCGTTTGCGAAAATAAGCCATTTTTTTAGAAAGATAGTGGATAGTGGAGAGTAAATAGTCAGAAATACTACTTACTATTTGATCTCTTTGTGTGTCGTGTGCTTGTTGCAATAGCGACAGAACTTGCTCAACTCTAGCCGTGCGGTGGTATTCCGACGGTTCTTCATAGTTGTATAGCGGGATACACCAGCGGAGCGTTTAGCAGTATTGCTACGACACTCAGTGCATTCCAGCGTGATGATAATCCGAACGCCCTTTTTGGCTGCCATACTCTTTACACCAACGTGGGAATAAAATAAACACAGTCTACAATTATCTCATGACTCTTACTCGATCGGCAACTAGTTGTAGCTATGTGCTAACTATTGTTGGTAAAAATTCTAGAACTTTATCCTCATGCTCGACCTTCCAACCGCATTATATCAACTCGAACACTTTGCCGATCGATTAGTCACCGAACAACTGACACAGATTACGTGGGTATCTGTAGTCACGATCTTCTCAGCGGGATTGCTCACCAGTTTGACTCCTTGCACATTATCGATGTTACCGATTACGATCGGTTACATTGGTGGGTACCAATACCAAAGCCGTTGGCAAGCCGCGCTCCAATCGACATTTTTCTGCGCTGGAATCGCCACAACTCTTGCTGGACTAGGGATTTTTGCAGCAGTAGTTGGTAAGATTTACGGTCAAATTGGCTTGGGATTGCCGATCTTTGTCAGCATCGTCGCAATTCTGATGGGGTTAAATCTGCTCGAAGCTCTACCCTTCCAACTCCCCGATTTTGGCGGGATGGATTGGATTCCCAAAGATTTACCCAACGGTGCGCGTTCTTATTTACTGGGCGTAACGTTTGGGTTAGTCGCTTCGCCTTGCAGTACGCCAGTACTCGCAACTTTATTAGCTTGGGTGGCTAGCACTGGAAATGTTGGACTGGGTGCGGGATTTCTCCTAGCATATACATCTGGTTATGTGGCACCATTAATATTAGCCGGTACATTTACGGCGGTAATCAAAAGATTATTGGAAGTACGTAAATGGTCTGGATGGATTACCCCAACTAGTGGTGTGCTATTGATTGGGTTTGGGGTATTTTCCTTGTTAACTAGAATTCCTAGCTTTTAAATTAATCGAATGGCGATCGAATCTAACGTAACTTCAAATAATTGGCAGATGCCCCAACAATGGTGGCGTAAGAAAATTGTACCAGTTATCGCCAATCTTAAATTTGCGATCGCCTTAGTACTGATTATTGCAGTTTTGAGTATCACTGGCACCGTTATCGAGCAGGGAGAAACACCAGCATTTTATCAGGCTAATTATCCCGAACATCCAGCGTTATTTGGCTTTGTGACTTGGAAGGTAATTCAAGTTATCGGATTAGACCATGTATACCGAACTTGGTGGTATCTGGGACTCTTAGTTCTGTTTGGAATTAGTCTCATGACTTGTACTTTTACCACTCAGTTACCGATGCTCAAGTCAGCGCGGAAGTGGAAATTTTATGATAATCCTAAATTCTTTCAACGGTTAGCTCTGAGTGCTGAAATTGACGATCGAGATTTAGCTGCGCTCACCGAACAGTTAGCAGCTAAGAAATACAAGATTTTTATAGAAGGTGATAAAGTCTATGCGCGCAAAGGGTTAGTTGGTAAGATTGGGCCGATTATCGTTCATATCGGGATGATTTTGACCCTGCTAGGCGGCGTTTGGGGGGCGATGACAGGTTTTGTCGCTCAAGAGATGGTACCGAGTGGCACAACTTTTCAAGTTAAAAATATCCTTGATGCTGGGCCATTATCAAATAGACAAATACCTAAAGATTGGTCTGTTAAAGTTAATCGATTCTGGATTGAATATACACCCTTGGGCACGATCGATCAATTCTATTCCGATCTATCAGTAGTCGATAATGCTAGTCAAAAAGAACTCGATCGACAGACCATTCATGTCAATAAGCCACTAAAATATCAAGGAGTTTATTACTATCAAACTGATTGGTCGATCTCTGGAGTAAAAATTCAACTGAATAATAGTCCGATCTTTAGGCTACCGATGGCTCAATTGGGAGACGGTGTTCAAAGTCGGATTTGGGGAACTTGGATTCCGACTAAGCCAGACTTGAGTGAAGGTGTTTCGCTCCTAGCCAAGGACTTGCAAGGAACATTATTAGTCTACGATACCAAAGGACAATTATTCTCCAGTGTCCGAGCTGGAAACTCGATCGAGATTAATGGCGTGACGCTAAAAATTATCGATTTGATCGGTGGTACTGGACTACAGATTAAAGCCGATCCTGGTATTCCGATCGTTTATTTAGGCTTTGGTTTATTGATGCTCGGAGTAGTGATGAGTTACTTCTCACATTCCCAAGTTTGGGCGGTAACTAAGGATGGTAAATTGTATCTGGGTGGCCGAACAAATCGCGCTCAAGTAGTATTCGAGCGAGAAATGATTGAAATCATCGAGCGGCTCCAAACAGGTGAAGCCAAAGCTAAAGGTGAGGTAGAGATGCCCACCGCAGTAGGCTAGATCGAACTTGACTCGGCGTTGGCGTTGGCTGTTCTCCCACTATGATGCACAGCTTCTATTTAATAACAGAATTGTTATTGTCAATTATCTGTACCTATGTTAGATTAAGTTCAGGTAGTAAATTACTCGTTGTTCCGAACAGCTAACCAATTAATATATTTGGAGGTGGTGCCCATGATCGAGAGTAGTACGCGTTTGGGTCTCGAAACTGGAGTTAGCCGGCTGAGTGCCGGGACTGTCCTCTAGTCATCTGTAGGTCTTTTTCTACATCTATCTAGATTCACTCCTGCTCCGTCGAAGAGTTTCTCCCGGCAGCCAGGTTCCAGTGAACGGACCCCCTAGACCGCTCCTAATTGTTAGTACCGAGATTTTAGAGTCTTACTAACATTTAGGAGCGGATAGTTTTTGAGGGGTTAAACAGTTGACAGTTGACAGTTGACAGCGAGATTTTCAAAATGGGGTGGACATCCGCAGCATCACAACCCAATTATCACCCTTCTGGGCGGGGGACAAACGCTGTGCTATCAACTATCAATTAATTTAACTACTTTTCCAGGTGCCATGAAAACCCATCGGTACCACACTGGGTAAACCCAATCGACACACAGGCGATTCATCCAACCTGTCGCAGTCATAGATCCAAACTTCACTTTGATGATTTTTACCATCATAGACGACTGTGAGAATCCAGCCTCGGTTAGGATCGAATTTATCAACAACATGAATCGGTTCGGTAGGATACAGATGACTAGCGAGATCGGCAGTAGTTAAAGTATTTGTATGTCGATCGAATCTTCCAATCGTACCGACTAGTTCTTGACTGAGGACTGCATTTGGCTTGTGAACGGCTAAATATGTATATCGCCATTCTTGCCCGACTCGAGTCCTTTCGACAAGTGGAAATTCACAACTGCGATCGCTTAATTGTTCGCTACTTATCAGTTTACCCGCAGTCGGATCGATGATTAATTGCCAGAGTGCGCCGATTGCTTCTGTTTGAGTTGTACCAGAGGCGACTTCTCGGAGAAACTCATTGGTGTCAAAATCCCGATAGCGGACTAAATCGCAGACAATATTACCATTAGCATCGACAAACCCATTCCCGAAATGCCATTGATACCACGGCTCGGTAATGAAGTTAGTAACTAGACTCAGATCCTCGCGATCGAATACCATTATCTGTGTGCCCAACTCCGGCTTCCAGCGGATCGATTCACTATAACTAGCCAATCCAAATAAAATTGGTAATGGTTGAATCTCAATCGGTGGTAGACAAAAAACTAAATACTTACCAACCATCAAAAAATCATGAACGGTTGTCAGTCTGGGTAATTTAGTTTGAGTAGACTGGATGACTTTACCACTGCGATCGCTCACATAGAGATTAAGTTTTGGTTGTGCACCGATCGAGATCCCGAAATTATATATATATCCAGAAATTGGATCTACTTTGGGATGTGCTGAATAAACTAATGGAGTGAGATCGCTACCTAAATTATCCGTACCGATCGTTGCTAAAGTATCTAAATCTAGCGCATGAGGCTCGGCACCCTCCCACAGTGCCAACAATCGATCTGGCAATGCCAGAACCGAGGTATTTGCTGCACTTCCGAGCGATTTACCCCAGCGTTCCCAGAGATTGCCAGATGGGAGCATTCCATAATTACCATACAACCAGCGATCGACCTGACTTTCTTCCTGATATTTCTTGGTCTGAACGTAGCGGTAGACCCCACTAGCAGCCCCGTCAGCAAACTTTACGGCTAAAATTGCCCCATCCCCATCAAACCAATGTCCGACCCGTTTACCGCCACGTTCGAGCCGTCCAGGGCCATTGCGATAGAGGGTGCCAGATAATCCAGCCGGAATCGTACCTGAAAGGATTGATAATTGTGTCTGCGGAAATTCAGGAGCGGGTTTAGCTAAAGCCTGACCCCACAGCGGTTTAGTGGTAGATGGTTTTGTGGTAGTTGTCATAGTTAGATAGCTGTAATTTAGGTTTCGATCGACTGACAAATCTATAATTAAATTTTACAGCAGTTATCTTGTAGGTGAGGAACAACATAGATTTGTAGCGAACACTCGGCGATCGATCTTCCAATCCGGACTTTGGATCTGGATGATTAATTTCAATCGCTGCTACTCTCTTTTTAACGATCGTGGATTTAACGGCTGTCTAGATGAATTAGTCGATCGACAACAAAATATTACTATTGAGGCTAAAAGTATGAGTGAAGATTGCTAGTCCCTAAAGTTGAAAATCGGATGCATACGGTCGATCTCCGTCTGAATGGAGTCGATTTGCGACTGATTGATTTTTCAGATGATATCCGTGGCTTGCAAACTCAACAAAATCGAGTCAGCGAATATCTTTTCAATCGCCCACAATAACTGTGATCTACTAGGTGATAATTAACTACTAATAGTCGGTCGCCTATCCTCAATCTCTACTATGTCAAATATATCAATTGAATCTACGCTCCACGAAGAACGACTATTTACCCCTTCACCAGAGTTTTCCCAAGCTGCTCACATCAAGAGTTTGGCAGAGTATGAGAGTATTTACGCCCGCGCTCAAGCAGATCCAGAACAGTTTTGGGCAGAACTCGCCGAGAGTGAGTTGCATTGGTTTAAAAAGTGGGAAAAAGTTTTGGATTGGCAACCCCCATTTGCCAAGTGGTTTACAGGCGGTAAGATTAATATCTCGGATAATTGTCTCGATCGACATCTGACAACCTGGCGCAAGAATAAAGCCGCGCTAATCTGGGAGGGCGAACCAGGCGACTCCCGTACCCTAACTTATGCTCAGTTGCATCGCGAAGTCTGCCAGATGGCGAACGCGCTCAAACAGATGGGTGTAGTCAAAGGGGATTTAGTCGGGATTTATCTACCGATGATTCCTGAAGCCGCGATCGCAATGTTGGCTTGTGCAAGAATTGGGGCGGTACATACCGTCGTATTCGGTGGCTTTAGTGCAGACGCTTTGCGGGATCGATTGGCTAATGGTAAAGCTAAAGCTGTAATTACTGCTGATGGTGGTTGGCGCAAAGATGCGGTTGTACCCCTAAAAATTCAGGTTGACAAAGCTCTGGAAAATAATGCTTGTCCAACAGTCGAAAAAGTTTTAGTCGTCGAGCGTACCAAGCAAGACATCCCAATGAGTGAGGGACGAGATATCTGGTGGCATGAAATTCAGTCTACCGTCTCCGCCGACTGTCCCGCTGTAGAAATGGATGCTGAGGACATATTATTTGTGCTTTACACCTCCGGCAGTACGGGCAAACCCAAAGGTGTAGTCCACACTACAGGTGGTTACAATCTCTACAGCCACATCACTACCAAGTGGATTTTCGATCTCAACGATACCGATGTCTACTGGTGTACCGCTGATGTCGGTTGGATTACCGGACATAGCTATGTCGTGTATGGCCCATTATCCAACGGCGCAACCACCGTAATGTATGAAGGGGTAACTCGTCCCTCGCAGCCTGGATGCACCTGGGACATCATCGAAAAATATGGCGTAACCGTCTTCTATACCGCCCCCACAGCCATTCGCGTCTTCATGAAAATGGGTGAAGAATTGCCCAACGCTCGAAATCTCTCCTCCCTGCGCCTCCTCGGTACTGTCGGCGAACCAATCAACCCCGAAGCCTGGATGTGGTACCACCGCGTAATTGGCAAAGAACAATGTCCGATCGTCGATACCTGGTGGCAAACTGAAACTGGGGGAATTATGATTACCGCGCTTCCTGGCGCAATCCCTACCAAACCAGGCTCCGCAACTCGCCCCTTCCCTGGGATCATTGCCGAAATCGTCGATCTCGATGGTAATACTCTCCCTACCAATAATGGTGGCTACTTAGCTGTCAAATATCCCTGGCCCGGAATGATGCGGACAGTGTACGGTGATGATGAGCGATTCCGCAAAACCTATTGGGAACACATCGCCCCCAAAGATGGCAAATACATGTATTTTGCGGGGGATGGAGCGCGTCAGGACGCGGATGGTTACTTCTGGGTGATGGGACGCATCGACGATGTACTTAACGTCTCAGGGCACCGTCTGGGTACAATGGAACTCGAATCTGCGCTCGTCTCACACCCCGCCGTCGCCGAAGCTGCCGTTGTCGGCAAACCGGATGAGATCAAGGGTGAAGAAATCGTCGCATTTGTAACTTTAAATAGTAATTATCTGGGCGATGAAAGTTTAGCTAAGGAGTTGAAAAAACATGTCGGTGTTGAAATTGGTGCAATCGCGCGTCCTGGCGAAATTCGCTTTACAGATGCGCTGCCCAAGACTCGATCGGGTAAGATTATGCGGCGATTACTGCGCGATTTAGCCGCAGGTAAAGAGGTTTCTGGCGATACTTCGACACTAGAAGATCGCAGTGTTCTGGATAAATTACGAGGTAGTGATTAATTAAATTTTACAAAGACGCACGTAGACAATTATACTTGTCTACGTGCGTCTTTGTAATTGAGACTATTAGAATTAAATATTTTAGAATAATAAATATCTATAATTACTGACTAAAAATAACCAGCCAAGAATTACCACAATTAGTAGCATCTAATACTCGTACTATCCAAGCCATATTGGTGCAGTAAGAAACTAGTAGATTGCGTCATGACATCAGCCCTTAACTCACCTTTAGTGATAGTATTAAAGTCAAGCATCATCAGAGCCTCTAAAGATAATTGGGACAAATAGCTCAATTTTAATGCAAGTATCGATCGAATATCTGCACAAAAATCTCTAGGTTTGAATGTGTGAATTGGTTGGACTCGATCGCAGAGCATCTCAAAAAAAGCAGATCGCTCAACAGTCGAGCGACTATCGAGTGTAGAAGCTAAATGTCTTTGGTATAGCCTTTTCTCTGTAAAATCGTCTAATTAACACCAGTCAACATAGAAGGCTTTACTTATATCGTCTCTAGTCCTGGAGCGATGGTAGTTGATGGTTTTGGAGGAGTAATGAGGTGGAAGCTATCTTTGTACTTTTCATATAAAGCCAATCCTGATACTTCAGTGTTGAATTCTTTCGGTAGCCGATATTCCTGTGCTGCATACTTCTGACGCAGATTGATAATTTGAGCAATTATATTTGAGACACTACGCAAGGTTGAGTAATCATTAAGTTGACACTTCTTGAATAATAGTAGTAATTTCATTCCCAATGAGTTATTAGAAATCTTACTAACTGCTTGGATATAGGCTTCTAGTGCTATTTTACCTTCTTCTGTTTTTAGGAGCGGCAACACTTCCTGGAGCTTTCGATCGATCTGCTCCTTAAATACTACGGGATCTAGATCTAGATCTTGAGTCAGTAGTCCATTGACAAATTTATAGAGTTCTTGTTGTCCGCTGCTACAATATCTCGATTCAGCACTATCGATCGTCTCATCTAAGCTTAGATACTCATCACGGTTAGCGCATCTCAAACCCTATTGACAAGCAGATTCGCTCGGAGGGGAAGAATTGGGAAGAGCAGCAGCCAAGACAGTCAGCATATAGCGGTCATTCATGGCGGCTCGCCGGGACTTTTGGCGAATACTACGCCGAAAAGATGTCTCACGTTCTAAGGCATTAAGTGCAAGACGACGTAACACGGCAAAATTCTGCGGACCGTGGAGAGAACGAATGCGAGATTTATCCTCCTCAAAGGTGACATCTAATGTCCAATGAACAGAATTTTCAATCCCCCAGTGTTGGCGAATCGCACTACCAATCCGATTGGCATCGCTGCTCAGACTGGTGATGTAAAATTGCACCTCATGAGTGGTCTTGTTCCAATACTGAGACTTTCTCACGACCATCACAACTGTTTGTAGTCCACTCCATTGGTCTTGTTGATACAGTGGGGGCAGTTGTGAGACCTCGACTGTGTAAACTTTGCGGTTTTCAATCCGATGATGTCCCTTCTCCACCCGCTGACTCATACTGACATCTACACCTTCAAACCCTTGCAATTGTGCTGTTTCAAACCAGCTTTTGACTTGGTGGTGTAGTGTCGGATGATTATCCTTGAGGCTCAACACATAATCGGCATTTGCTGCGGTAATCTTTGCGGCAATCGATTTCTGTATGCCCATTGCATCGATGGTGATGATACAGCCCTGAATGTCTAGCAATTCCAACAATGCTGGAATCGCCGTGATTTCATTGGACTTAGCACTGACTTTTGTTTGTCCCAATACCAATCGATGCTCACTTGCCCATGCACTCACCATGTGTAAAGCTTTGACCCCAGATTCCCGGTCGTATGAACCTCTGTTGGTTTTACCATCAATGGCGACTACTTCTACCCCTAGTTGTGCAATCAATGATTGCACCCACAGCCGAAAGCATTGCTCTAATTCTTGGGGATTTATTTTCTCGAATACTCTTCTAAATGTATCTGGGCTGGGGATTCCGGCTGGTAGTTCGAGGAAGGTACTCAACCATTGCTGCTTATTAATTCCATACTCCTCGATATCCTCCCATCCTTTAGCTCCCGCGATTACTGCCAAGATGGCAATGGTGATCATGTCTTTGAGTGCATCTACTCTCGTTCTCTGGGTTCGAGGATCTTTGATATCTTGAAAGTATTCCCCGAACTCCTTTGTAATTTCTTGACTGTCTAGATTGGCTGCGACTGTTCCTGTTTTGCTCTTGTTCTTTTCTACTTGTGTCGGCATCGCTTCAACCGTAATCGCTAGATGGGCATTCGTACTTAGCCTAGCGAAGATTTTGCTCAAATAGCCGCTCTCGACAGCCATCCGCTTGTCAATAGGGTTTGAGGTGCGCTAGCCGTGTGTTACGATTGAACCAATAGAAT
>Ga0209491_10004825_pt1 | contig 20392 bp, 28 predicted proteins | sample BON02_FD_187213 | JGI IMG/M metagenome (GOLD analysis project Ga0209491, IMG submission 187213) | Freshwater microbial communities from Lake Bonney liftoff mats and glacier meltwater in Antarctica - BON-02 (SPAdes) (version 2) | ecosystem: Environmental > Aquatic > Freshwater > Ice > Glacier... | reverse complement strand
TTCAGCACGTCCTGCAAAAATGATTCTTTTGTAATGCTCATGGACCTTCATCTCCATTTGTTAAAATAAAAACAGGACAGCCGATTGCCACCGTGCTGAGTCACGGGTGAAAGGACCCGAGCGGCATGATGCGAACCGCTCTATTGGCAGGAGTCTGGCTGCTACTCCAGAGGACGCTACTACTGCCGTGTCAGACACACACACGTTACAGCCTCGCCCGTTGCCTCTGCGGATTCGGATCAATACTACCTCGACAGGACCTGCAGCAGATCGCGCTCGAGCTGGAGCTGGGAAGCCGCAGCATCCACCAGCTTTAAACTGCCAGGCTCCGCCGTGAACTGCTGATAGACTTCCAAATCCGTCAGCACATATGGAATCTCATGATCTGCAATCCCCAACGCAGAAGCCGCCTGAGCCAGTCCGCCGATGTCTTTGGCCCATGCCCACCACTCGGTAGCCGACACCAAACTTGATGGCTGACAATCAATATCCCAATCGTCGAATCCAGCATGCAAACGACGAGCAAAAACGATCCGAATTACCTGATTCGCATCCCACGCACAAACGGCAGACGCAGACGCAGGGACTTGCCACTGACTCCACGCAACGCGTAGATCAGCCAGGGCCGCGGCCTCGTCTTCCAGCGACGCCGGAGCGAAGGAAACGACCTCCGCACTCTCACCAGCTCGCCAAGCGATTGCCGCAATGCGACATGACAGAGGATTGCGAGCCACTCGCGAAACCCAGTCTGAGAATGATTCCGGCTTCTGGCCGCAGCAATCACACACCATATCACGAGCCAGCTTTTCGCTCGTCACAGCGGCCAGCACCATCTGACGCGGTTTCTCGCGCAGCTTCTCGGCCGCTCCAATCTCCAGCAACTGGTCGTCTGGCAGCTCCGGCTGGATTAACTTGCGGACCTCGCCGCCGCTGAGCTCCGCGAGTCCAGCCAGATCGACGCAGACTTTGCCGGTCGAGTACCGAGCCGGCAAAGGAAACCGAGCCACATCTGGCACCGTCAGCAGACAGACGGAAAACAGATAATCATCACTGCTTTCGGCCTGCACCGGAAGCACGACATCCAGCAGCTGCTCTGCCTCTGCCTGTGTGATTTCGTCATCAAAATGCACATCGAATAAACTCTCGATCGCGGACATGATCTCCCTTTCAAAAACTAAAACGGTGTCTCTTCAGTGGCAGCAATTGCTGTCTCGGCCGACAACCGATGATCGGACTCACTGGCCCCACTCGCCGCTGGGCCGCCACCTGGCTGAGCCCCATCACGGCCGCCGAGCAATTGCAGCGACTCACACACGACCTTGAGCTTTGAGCGATTGCCGCCGGTCGTTTTATCGACCCACGTTTCCTGCTTAAGCCGCCCCTCAATCAACACTGGCTTCCCCTTTCGGAGATACTCGCCAGCGATCTCCGCCGTCCGGCCCCAGCAGTCGACCTCAACGTAGGTGACCTCCTCGCGCTTCTGGCCCGTCTGCTTATCGAGCCACGAATTATTCATAGCAAGACTTATCGAGCAGACAGCAGTCCCGCTCTGTGTGTATTTCGTTTCGGGATCTCTGGTGAGATTCCCGAGTAGCACAACTTTGTTAAACGATGCCATTAATTCTCAATCCTTAAAACGTGATCACCGGCCAGCGCGGGTTTGATCTCAATCTGCTTCCCGAGCTCGTAGGCCTCGCGAGACAAATCCACGCCGCGAGGCTTCGGTAAATTTCCAAATCCCTCACTGGCAACCTTGAACACAGACTCCAATCGGCCGGAAACAATCAGCATGTCTCCTCGCTCTTCCGTCGTGCATCCGTCTTTCAACTGCCGCATACGACTACACAACCCAATCGCCAACGAACGATAAAACCCAACCTTACCAACAGATTTATTCAGCAAAGCAAGCCGATGAAATTCACGACTTAGAAACACAAACACGTATACGGCCACAGAGCGAGACGGCAGACACCCGAACGCGAAATACTCATATTGCACAGACACGTAAGGAGACTGATCAATCTCCTTGTCACGCCGACAACGATATATTCGGACATTGAAAAACTCATTAAGGATCGCATTCACAGGTGAGACCCACCCAGGCACCCGCTTTGCAAAAACAGCCAAACTGGTTGCCCCGAACTGAGTGGCCTCTTTTCCGAGAGCATCAATATCAATCGAATGCTTTTCAGCCAGACGAGCCGCCTGATGCAGTGCAGTCGCTCGCTCCGCATCACTGGCCGATTCGCATTCAGCGACGGCCAACAGTTTCCGAATCTTGTCGTCAATATTCACCAGCACGATCCTTAAGGAAGATCGACAATATCGACCGCGAACACATCAACGGCGCTCGGACAATTCCGGAGCTGCGTCCGGCCGTCCTGGTTATTGAACCAGCCCGCCAACTTACGAGCGGCCTCATATTCATCCGGGTCTCGCAGCGGGACATCGACGACTTGCCGATTAGGAAACGCAACGCCCGCAACCTGACTCAACACATTCAGCGTGTAAGTGATCTGGCTGGGCACGACTAATCGCAACACCTTCATACTGTCCTCCGGATAATCACACCACTCCGCGATTCGGCCGCCTTGAACTGCTTCCCCCGCATCTCTGCTGGGTGGGATCTGCGGACGGCGTACAGATTAGAATGGTAGTTATGCACCAAACCGCGAAACAAAAAATGAGTTTCATTCACGTTCAAGCTGAGCAGCTGGTACTTGTCGCGCACCATGACTTTCCGCCTCCCTCTTAACATCATCACGCTGAATCGACAGCTCCGCCGGTGCCTCAATCCGCAGCCGAGCCCGCCCGGGCCGACAATCCTCCAGAGTCACACGGATATTTCCGCCGATCAAAACTGATTCCGCATTTTTTCGAGTCAAAACTAAACCCGCCATTGGATTCCATTCCTTATTTAATATCAGTCTCTGAATCTGTTGCGGCCGCCACGCGATCCGCATAACCGAGCCACAGAATTGCATAGCCAGCGAGGTCACTGATCGTGTCTCGCAGACTCTCACTCACTTCTGGATTTTTCCCAGCCGCCAGGCCAGCGATTCGGGCGACCTTGTCACTCATCCTGCATTGGATCGCATCGGACGGCGACATCCCGGGAGCCAACACTGGAGCCTTCCAAGCGCTAGATCCGTAGTCAGCATTCTTCCGCAGCAGTAATTCGACAAGCCGCAACCCAGTCTCAGCGATCAATTGTTGATCCTGGCCGTAATGTCCATCGAGAGCGGATCGGATCCGCTCTAAAACTAATTGATCCATGCTCAAAAATCCCTCTGCATCGCCCGCGTGCCGGCTGGCATCGTGCGAATCGCACACTGCTTCACCGAAACCTCATCCGCGTCCACCATGTGGTGTTTACGCTCCATCCGAATCTTGTAGGCCAGCCCGGGATCACCGCCGGGCACGCCCCAAATTTCCTCCTCGGTCGGATCATCCGCTTCCATTTTTCGAGTCATATGATCACCGCTGGGCATAACCGTTCCTTCAGTTCGACCACTCAATCCCATACTTTTCAACCGCCACCAGACATGCCGCAGCCGTCTGCCGATCGTTCAGCCCGAAGGCTCGGCAACCGTGGCGAGTCGCCACAAACCGCACGAGTCCTCGGAGCTGACACTTTGCCGTTACAACAAACCCGGAGGCCTGCATTGACGACAGTTGCCGATGATCTTCCGATCCCTCTCTCACCAGCAACCAGTTCCGCGTCCCGCGAAACCTTTGATCGCGGTCGGTGCACGTCAGCATCTGAGTCAACAAATGAATCTGCCACTCAGAAATCCGCAGCGCACCAACCATGATCGAGCCCCTTAACCGATGCGACGCCACACGGACGCAGCGACCTTTTGGAACGTGATTGCCGCACCGGCCAGGAGGCCAGTAACGTCCTCCGTGATGGTCAGGCCAGCCCCGGAAAACGTTACCGCGGTGATCTCCGCTGAGGTGCTGATCGTCACGATTTGACCAATGCGGGAATTCGCATTGGTCGGGAACGTGAACGTATGAGCCGCAATCGTTCCGGCCGGTGTACAGACCAGATGCGCATCGTTGACCGCATCAGTCAACACCGTTGTTCCGGCATTCACAGGCGTAGCTGTCTGAATGACAGTCACACCGTAATACAGCTCAGTCATCATCGAGTTTAACGCCACGAACGCTGTCGCCAGCTTCCGCGCGAGATCCCCGAACGATGCCTTTGCCCACGTCACACGCAATGTTTGCTTCGCCACAGCAACTCTCCTTAATAGGGGCGAAAAAATCAGCCCGGAGCATTCCGAGCCACCAAAGAACAGAGCTGCGTCGGGAACTGAACCCGAAACTGGAGTTGCATCATGCGGATGTCTTCCCGTCGCTATTCGCGACAGCAAGACGACTCCAGCCACCGACACGGTCGCAGCAAAGGAGGCCAGTCACGCCGGGGGACCTGACCAGCCAAAAGGGAGGACGCTCCCCTGATTTGCCGAGCCGAGATATTGCGGACGTCGGCCCACGCACTCAGACTCAGCAGGCGACGATCAGCCGCCCGTTCTGCGCGCGGAAATCAGAGATCGTGATCACTTTGGGAATCCGCGGAATGAGCATCGCGAAGAAAGGTTTTGATATCCGCATTAATCGACCACTGCAGAAGCACAGTGATCACCAAGCCACCAAGCACCATGGCAGGCAAAATATAATCAATCAAAAAATCCGTCATCGCAACACCATCCGTGCAGCATTCCGCCGCGGTTGCGTCACATTCCACCCGAGGCTCGGGTTGCAGTGACAAGTCAATTAAGTCAGAAGCACCCCAGACATCACTCTGTTTTGCGACTGCATCAAAAACACGACAATCTGCGAGGGACGTTATCGGGTGCTAATCCACCCGTCAAGATGCACCGTAGGATTTTTTTTGTTTTTTTCCACCAGCTTAGAAAGTGGTATCCCAAGTGCGATTGCAATCTTCTCCGCCCTATCGAGCGTACATCCTTCTTTGGCGCGCAAAACCTTCGACAGGTTTGAGCGGTCCATCTCGCATCGCTCAGCCAAATCTTGAATTGTCAATCCGCGATCCTGAAGCACGGAGAGCACGTTGTTCGAAAAATCATTCATGATAGTCATTTTGCACTTGCTCCACGCGCATGTCAACGGGTGATATGGGACCCGCTATGAAATACAAAAAAACCTGAGAGGTGATGTTGTCGTGACTGGTGAGACTTGTAATCAGCCAGCGTGACACTCTCAGGTCAATGCGCAAGACAGGACTTGAACCTGCACGGGTTACCCCACACGCCCCTCAAGCGTGCGAGTTTTCCTGCGGGTTTAACCCACCCGAAATGTTCACAATATTGCACACCCGTGAGTTATGTTTTCCCTTTACCCAGCGGACGGAGTCGCTTATTTCGCTGGAGTTTTTCAATGTGCCTCGTCACTTTTGCTGAAAAATATGTGGCCGAAAACAAACTGGCCAGAAACCCTGTACACAGTGCTTCGCGATTCAAAAAACTCATGGGAGGCGTGACGATCTACGAGATCACAGCCGACCTGCTCAGGGAGTTCCAGCGAAAGGCCGAAGAGGTGCCTCTGGCGACGTGGACGATCCGAGACACGATGAAAGACCTGCAGACACTCGCGAAATCGATCGGGAACACCATTGTTGTGCGAGTGCCGAAACCACCGGAGCCAAACCCGCAGCCGATCCCGCTTTCGACGATTGAATCGATATGGCCGCACCTTGCACCGTGGTCAAAACAGTGGCTCGTCATTGCGTTTTGGACTGGGCTGCGTCTCGCCGATTCGATTCGATTTCAGCGCGAAATGGTCCCAACCGAACTGGCGTGGCAGGCGAGCAAAACGAAGCACCGCCACAAATGGCCGACGATGCCCTGGATGGCTGGCGTCTTGCAGCCAGTCACGCTGCCATATACCAGCACGAGCGACTGGTCTAAGGTGATCGTTCGAGCGGAGATTGACCGCGTCTGCTCGCTGGCCGGCGTCGAGCGATTTCAGCCGCAACAGATCCGGGACACCGGCCTACGCGAATGGTGCCGCGCAGATTTTCACGTCGGGCAAGTGCTCCACGGATGCAAGCTGGGCGTGATTGGCCATTACGTCGGAATTCTTGACATCCTTGAACCAGTCGCTCCGCGCGTTCGGGTGCCGAAGTGCTTCGGAGGCTCGGAATCTGAGGACTTAGAGACTACGCTGCTGTTTCACTACCGGAAGCTGGACCCGGCAGCCAAGGGGCTGATTGCGGGGACGGCCGAGAGACTTGCGACGGGATAACGACTGATGCGACTATTACTCATGATGTCCGTAATTTTTCTGGGCTGCAGCAAAAGCAGCGAACCACAGCCAGTGGAACTGCTGCTGGAAGATCCCGCGCGAATCGTGATCGAAAAGCCGGTACCCGCTGCGCCGGTCCCCGCTGAAGCGAAGCCAATGGATTTGGCTGATGCCACCTATTGCTGCATGTCGGCCACGCCCGTAATCTTGTCGCAACTGCAGCGAGACGATGTCCGCGTAATGGTTCTGCCAAACTTTCAGCAGCTCGTGCTGGATCCCCGAGGCAACCAGCACGAGGCAACTCATGCAATCCTTGCGCGCGTGGCAATTTTCCAGGAAAACGGCACACGCAATGTGTACATCTGGGCAATCTATTGTGCAGACGATGACGTTGTCGCGGTTGAAAACATGGGGCTCGGCCGAATCGCGGAGCCGTAAACACAGCGAGCCCGGTGAGATAACTCACCGGGCTCTTTTTTTGTGCAATCAATCAACCCTCAGGCGGCAAAACCGCATCATCGGGCAGCACATGCACGCGAGGTCGACCGGGGCCGGGCCGCCCGCGAAGCAGAGCCTCAACCTCAGGCGTCGAGAGATCCTGCGACAGCAGGACTCGTTCCACGTATTTAGAGACGCTTTCCTCGTTCGACTCCGCGTTACGTTTTGCAATCTCCATTGCGAGATCGGAGAGCGTAATGATTCGATCTTTCAGTGCAGGTCCATTACTTGGAAACACAGGGTCGCTCCTTTGGAAATTTTCCAGCGGCCGACTTAGTGTCAACGCTCGCTGGCCACTGCGGTTTTACCGCTCCAGATACCACGACCCGAAATCGACTCGCTTGTCAGTGATGGAGGCGAACTCATCCGTCGCATGCAGCGTTGCGTTTACTCGCGTTGTGCCGTCTGCGTAGTGCTCGATTTCGCAGCCGTGTTTTTCGATGTATCCTTGCGAATTAAACAGCGTCCATCCACTTGTGATTCCAATCGTAGGTCCGATTGTGTTGGTCGTCATGATCGTTCTCCTGTGTGGTTGTCGTCAAAAGTCCCGGCCTCACGCTGAGACCGGGATTGTGTGTGCTGGCTACTCATCGTTTTCAGCGGAAACCAATGTACCCGTGATCGTCGCGTCCTCGTCTGCCAGCAAATCAAATCCAAGCTCTGCAAGATCGTCGTCATCGGCTCCGACGATATCGCCGTCCGCATCCGTCCAGCAAAACGAAAACTCGTCGGGACGCTGCTCAGTGTCGGTGTCGAGGTGTTTCTTCGCCCGATCAATTGCAAGCTCCAGCACTGCGTCTGAGTGTTCGCCTGCAGTGTACTCAACAGAGTGCAGCCCCTGTTGGCCGTTCGCTGGATTTTGCGCCCAAGTGTCTGTGGCCTTTTCGCAGCCACAACACAGGCACCGCTCGCTGTAGAAAACGCCGCCGCCGTGTCCTTGCGGACCTCGCCAGTCATGCCAGACGTGTTCTCTGCCGGAGGCACAGTCCGGCTCTGTTGGCTCGATCGTCACATCATGGGATTCCTCCCCAACATCAACGATGTCGCCATCAGAATCAACGCCACGACGCCACGCAGTCACTGACACCCATGTCGTTTTGCTGACGTCGCCCCAGTCGCCCTGGGCAACGTACTTGTCACACGCCTCAGCCGCACTGTCTCCAGTGGTCTCAATCTCCGCGTTGCCATCGTCGGCGAGCCATGGTGAGCCGACGATACACAGGCAGCCGTCGATAATTTCTGACTCCGAATCGGAGTCACTGTTGTTTATCCAATCATCCAGCTGCTGGACCGTTGTGATGCCCAGGCTGATTGCCTTTGCGAGCGACTGCAGGTTGGTATCGTCGATTGCCACGATGTCAGTTGTTGTCATGGTCGTTTTCCTTGTGGGCCTGCGTCGCGAGACTCAGGAAACTTATTGGGTCCGAGTCGCTTCGCGTCTCGTCATGCAGGTAATATATCGTCCGTTTCCTCTGCGTCAATTTAATTGCATAGGTAATTGTTTGAATTTGCAAAAAGATTTTTCTGGCGGGAAACAGAGCGAGCCTCGGCCGATCGGCCGAGGCTCTCCCAGTGCTCTGTTGGTGCCACGGCTATTTATCCGCCGTGGCTGGCCGTAACTATGCTTTCAGAAAACACCCCGCGATTATTACACCAGAGCGACATTGTACGCTCGCCGATAAATCTCGATTTTTCCGGCCTCAGTGGCAACGCCGATCTGGGTGACAAAATTGCCCGGCACGAGATCAGCGGAGGGACAGATTTTTCCAGCCGTTGCACTGAGCACATATTGGACTCCGATCGCGACTGTTGCACCGATCGTGATCAGACCGGCCTCAACGTACAGGACCGGTTGGCCGACTCCAGCTGCAGTCAGCGCAATACCCACAAACACGCTGGCCGCCGCTGAGGTTGCGATTGCCAGCTTTAGCTTATTACTGTCAGTCGCATCAGCATAGAGAGCATCACCCTGAGCGATTGCAACCCCCGCAAGCCCGTCTCTGCGGTACAAGCTGGAGACCGTAACAACGTCAGCCGGGGTAATTGCAAGATTCGCCATTTTATTACCTTACTATTTTAAAGCTACAACCGTGGTTGTTAGGGCGCAGCAGCCTGAACCACAGGCAGGCAGAGCGTATGCACCACCAGCTGCGTGTCGGTCGCGTACAGGGCACTGCCACCGACCTCGGAATCAACGGAATTGTAGGCCGGATCGGAAAGCCCGGCGTTTTTTTGCCAGCCGATCACGCCAGTCGTGCGAGACATTGATACGATTGACCGAGTCCAGGCAGCAGTTCCGTTTCGGAATTCCAGTCCAAGCAGTCGACCACGCGGCGAAAATGTAGCGCCAGTCGCGTCATTCCAAATCGCGATGTGAGCCAGTGGCATGTACTGCCACCACGGCTGCGACTGAAACGCATGAGCTTCGACCGTGCCAACAATTGAAATCGTCGGGTAGCCCGCAATTGGCTCGCCGTACCACAACTGCAGCTCTGTGTTGACATCGGCCGTCGTAGCCCCAACCGCGAACCAGGCTGTTGTCTTATGATTTGTGCTGCCTGTCCGATGAACATAGCGATATTCTAAATTCGATGGCACAGCCATCCATTCCGGCGAAGCAAATGTGAGCCACGCCTCTCGCTCGTGCGCGGGCAAAACCGGATCCGGCGTACCGGCTGCGAACGTCACCCAGCTGCAGGTGACATATCGCCCAGCAGATCGGTGCTGGAAACTCGACCGCTCGCCGATCGTCTCGAATGTCCAATTTTGCCCTGATGATTTGCCTACGTTTAACGCCGCAAGATTAGCGCTGAACGTGTAGGAATTAGACGCAGCAAAGACATCTGCTTCGGTCGCAAATGGCTCAAACATTGAGCCTGTGCCCGTCGCAAATATCCGGCCGCTGTGACAGCGAGGAAACGAGCCGAGCGATGCGTCGAATGAATTGCCCGGCGGAGTTGCAACGCCCTCATCTCCGCCCTGATAAGCGAACGCATACTGACCATTGGCATTTACAGCCAGGCTGCCAGATTCTGTCAAAAAAGCACGAGCCATTCCGTTCAAATGTGCGTCATGTGATGCAATGATTGCTCCGGTCGATTCGTTGAGCGTGGCGTGTGTCGTCATGGCATTCCCGGATGGCTCAACGACTGGCGTCCGGCCTCGCGTTTGCTGCATTAAGATAATTCCTTCACGAACGTCCGCCACGCTAAAAAATCGAGGCACCGCTGTCCATGTTGTTCCGGCTCCAACCTTTGTCCGCTCATTCGTTTGGCTTAGTCCATTAAATGGAATTGTGCTCCAAACGCTCGCCCCGTTCGCGCCGAAAGGATTAGACGTGGGTGCCGTCAGATTGCGACGTGACACGATGCCGTCATCGCCGGGCCCGCTGATTATGCCAGTGCCATCGCTGGTAAGTGTAATTGGCTCGATCGTCATAATGTGTGACGGCGTTCCGTCAGTCCAATCAGTAATGACACGTCTACCCGTGGCCTTGGAACTGAAACTGATCCACGCATCCGAAAACGTGTTAGCCGCAGCCGCCCACGTGATCTCTACGTTCATTGCGGCTTCACAGCAAGGGCCACCGGTTGCGGTTACCGACGTAACACCCGGTAATGTTTGCAGTGCCGTGATTACCTGGGCAGGTGTGGCGTAAAGGGGGAAGGTTGCGTTCGTGGACGCTCGCCGAAAAAACCATTGTGGAACGTTTGCGCCCGCAGACACATGCTTGATAATCGCATCCGCCCGAATTGTCATTTTCATAACCGTGCCATTTAGGGCAGGATCTTGAATTACAATCGATGCCCCGGATCCACCATAAGGTAGTGTCGGAGCTCCAAGGCTTTGCAACGACACATTCATAACCAGGCCGCTGTTGTTCGCATGATAATTTTTCGCGCCCGCAGTCGTGTATGTTCCGACCGGCAAATCAGACATCAGCGAGCCGCCTGAGGCGCTTCGAGTGCCGGTATACACTAGCCAGTCGGCGACCAGCGTGCTCTTGACGCCGGCTGACGTGATGCTCAGCAGATCGATAGCAACAGTTGATCTGCCGGTGCCATAATTAGCTGGATTTGTTTTGGCCGGCCAGGGGGAATCGCCCGGCATCGTCGCCGTTGAGACCACCGGAACCTCGTGAATGACTCGCCGCGTGTAACCGATTGGCGTGATTTTCCGGACGCCCCAGCCCCAAAGAGTATTGTTCGGGCTGCGTCCTGTCGTGTAGAAGTTTTTCGCCTCCCACAGCATGGTTCCGGACCCGCTCGCGAATGCACGCACAGTGACCGGGCCGTCTTCCTCTTCCCCAGGAACTGTGCGACGATAGAAAACCCGCGTTCGCACGAGAGTTTCCAGCGAACCGCGTCGAAGATGACCGCTCATTCTCCGCCGAACAAGTCTGATCATATCGTGAAATCCAGTTCGCCAAATTGCGTGCTGAGTGAGGTTGCTCCGCCGTGCAGATCGTAGGTGATTGAGGTGATGGCTGTGTTGATTTCCTCCGCGGACGCACCGGTGCCGATAGTGGTGATCAACTGGCCGATGGCGAAGCCGGAGACGACAGCCCGGAAACTAAGATTGAGGATTTTTCGAGTCTGGCCGTACCAACTGAATGCCAGGCGAGCGAGATCCTGCAGACGCTCACGATCGTCACGCACAAAGCCGCCAGATGTCAGTACCAACTGACCATTGGTCACACCGACAATCGTGCCGGGAACAAGGTAGTCACAGTACGAGCCGGCCACCCGAAGGACCAACTGCCGCACAAGATCCAGCGACGGCACATCCGCCTCAAGGGGAAACTGAGCCCGGCAATACTGATCCTGCTGCATGTACACGGTCGCAATCCACGCAGTTGAATTGATCCCAAACCCGGCCGGAATCGCCTCAAAACTGCTGTTTGCGACATAAAGATTCGCCGCCACATAGTGCTGAGGCCCGCCCTGGACCTTCGTCACGAAACCCGGGACGTCATCGCGAACTGCGAGATCGACTGAGAATTCCCGAGTTCGCTTTGCGCTGGCCGTTTCAACGGCGGCATTGATTCGCTCGCAGTGGACCCAGCCAGCATCACCGGACGCTCGAATGGCTTCGATTTTGTACAGCAAAATGGGCGGTAGATAATCCGCATCCTTTATGTCGGCTGTTTCTGTTGCTGGTGTCACTGCCCCGGCGTAATCGATACCCACACGCAGCGGAACGTACGTCTGAAATCTCAGTCCACCAACCTGCACGTTGGCGAACGCGACGAGATCCTCCACGCCGTCATCGTCGAATTTCGGGAACGCGAAGGCCGCTGAGCCCGACGTAGGATCAGTATCAGATCGGGCATTCCATGTTTTGGAAACTCGCCACCACGAAAACACGGCCGCAAGATCATCGGCAGCTCGCCGGTCAAGATTCGCTGCCGCCTTATCCTCGTCGGACAGTGCACCGTAACCAGTCGCCGCCGTGGCAGCCTCGTTGTAAGCGGTCTGCTGGTCGGTCGTCCAGTCGGCCTCCATATTGACACCCGGCCGAACCGAAAAGACTGAACCCGCTCGTTCACCGAGCACCACCACCTGGTCGTAACGAGTCAGGATCGTCGTGGTTACGGTCGCATTTAAAATGTTGACGGCGTTGTCAAAATCATAAGTGACCTGATCCGGATTGGCAGGGACGATGGCGCCAGACGGCAGTGTGATGTCGACCGCATTTTGAGACGAGCAGACAAGCACGACCTCATCAGCCACGATTGTGGTGCTGAGGACAAGGCCTCGCTTTCGGTCGACCAGAGCGGAAATGATCTGCCACGGCGACTGTCCGTCATAGTCGACCATCGGCAATTCGTAGTCAAGAAAATCGAGAGCGTCTGCATGCAGAACGAACGGCACGAGTACCGTTCCGGCTTTGTTCTTCGGTCCAAAATTGTCAATGAGGTACTCAATTGCGTGACTGGCTTTCCATGCCGTCGGAGCCACAGCTTGAGCCGAATCCGTGAAACATTTGTTCGTTGCGTCGAAGTTTTTCCAAGCAACTCGACTGCGATCAGACCTGCCATCAGTTCCGGCATTGAAGGGGATTGTCCGATCAATCAGCCAAGTGCCGGAGGCGTGTTTGACTTTGGATTTCAACACCGGCTTTGCCTGATCCAAAAGCCAGGTCAAACCAAACGCGGTGTACATTTCCACGCCGCTGGCAACAGTGCCACCCAGCAGGCCGTGCCGATCGTCGGAGATATCTTGCATGATGCCGTACCAGATCCCTAAATCCGGGACGACGATCTTCACGTACTGTGCGACGAATCCACCCCGCGCGATCGTGGCCGCTAAGTCATCCGCCGGGCGAGCACCGATCTCCGGAGCGATGACTTTTCCGTAACGGTAGCGCAACATGGCCGAGCCGTGACCCGGAGCCGCCTGCTCACTGATCGACATAGCCTCCAGCAGTGGCTGTTCGGTCCAACTGGCCGCCCATGTGGCCTTCGTGGAGACAGTGGCTGCCACGCGCTCGAGTATCGTGACGGTCAAGAGACACCTCGCAGAGTCCAGTTGAGTGTCATCACAACACCATTGCCACCCGCAGCAATGGCCAGCCCGTTGACCGTGCCGCTGCTCGGTTGGATGCTGATCAGACTGCAGTGCAGCACGACCACCTGGCCGAGACCCCCACTGTATCGCCGCAGAATTTTCTTTGTGCCAACGGCAGCGCAGGCCACGACGTAAGCCGCCAGCGCATTTGATTTTGACGTGAAGTCGGTTTCGGTCTGCATCTGAAACGGCTCAGCCTTGAGGCCCATCAGCCAGACGAGGAAGCCGTCGATGCCCGGCCGGTCCTCCATCTGGATTTGCTGCTGAGCGCCTTCAATCGACCCCGACGCGCGAATAAACCCGAACCACACTGTGGGATCAGTCGCAATTTCCGAAAGCCATGTCGACGGTAATGCCATTACTTGCCTGCCTCTCGTGCCCGTCCGACCATGGCTCCGACGTGTACTTTATTTTTGTTTTGCTCCGCCTGATTGGCATTATCCGTTCGCATTCCCTTAAGCTGTTCAATCAGGATTCCCAGCAGGACCTCTTGTTGCCCGACTGGCGATTGAGTCACCTGCTTGTCTGCGCGGCGTAGGAACTCTGCCTTGTTCTCTGGCGCCTCCCAGTTGAGGCCTTCCTCTCGCATCTCCTTTGTGACCTTGTCGAGCATCGGGACCTGTGCCCGGCCGGCGCCGTGCTTCAGATCTTCCAGCTTCCGGATCATGCCGCTTTCAGACTGGACTCCCCCGGAATCCAGATCCGCAAGGACGGTTTCGAGATTGGAGGTGATCGACGTTTTCCCCATCGAGTCTTTCATCTCGCGGAGTCGCGTGCGTGCAATCGAGGACATTGCACCCTTGGTGTCTGCCAACCGCATCTGATCGACGGCATTCCCCATCGCCTGGTCTTTCATCGCCAGCTGAATCGCTGGCATAGATTCCTTGGCTTTGACGGTCTCATCAAAGACCTGCTGCGGGTTCGATGCCTTTTGCGTTTTGAGAGCGTTCTGATAGTCCTTAAACCCTTGCGTTCCGGGCGTCAAAAGCTGCTCGACTGAGGTCTGCATTTTCTTTTCAAAACTGGCCCCGAATCCGCCCTGTTCTTTGCCTTTTAGGAACTGGTCCCGCATTGCAGGATCCGCCTGCAGTTTTTCCAAAACCTGCTGTGCGTTGAGTTCCGGAGCTTTGTTTTTGAGGTCTGTTTGCTGCGCGTCGTGGCGGGCCTTTAGCTCTGCGCTCGATTTTTTTTCTTCGGCCTGCAATTGTCGACGCAGCTCGGCCTCGTCGCCTGCAGGAATCAGTTGGCGGGACAGGGCGATTGAGGCTTTATCGAAACGCTCTTTGTGCAATTGTTTTTCGATGCCCTGATTAGCATTCAGTCCTGCCATCGCCTTTTCAAATTCAGGCCCGCCTGTGAATCCAGATTCTTTTTTTCCAAACTCCCGCAGCTGCATAAAAAGCGAAGACATTGTAGTGCCGGTAGTAGCTCCCGTTGGATCGACGGATGTACCGCTGATCGACGCAGCAACGGCAGCCGCGTTCTCTTTCGGCAGACCCATGTTGACGCCGCTGATTATTCCGGGTGCAATGTTTTCCGTCACGCCTTTCAGGCTGACTGTGCGAGCTGTGCGCTGCGTCTGCAGAAGGAAGCCGAGCGCTTCCTCCGGCTTCATGTCGAGCTGCTTGCCGAGGTCCAGCGCACTGCCTGCCATCGCTGGCAGTTGGTCAGGTGCAAACCGATTGAGCTTCGCCGAGGCGACTACAGAATCAATCGCATCCGAGGCGGTCTTATCGCCTTTCGCGGAGAGCGCGGAGCTGGCTGCTACGGTCAGATCTTTTTCGTTCATCCCCAGCGCTTTGGACTCCTTGCGCATACGGGCCGCGAAGTCCTTCGGAGTCATCGTCGCGTCAAGATTATCCAGCGCTGCCGACTGAGCGCCAGCCAGATCGATGTTGGTATCTTTACTCTTTCCTTGGCGTTCAAGGAGAGCATCGTATTCGTTTTTCACGAACGTGATCGCTGCCCCGATCGACATGAACCCAGCCGCCGCTCCGGCCAGCTTGCCGCCGAGGCCTCCGAGCATGCCGCTGAAGCCGCCACCGGACTCCGTATTCTTCGCCAGCTCTGCCCCCTCAGCTTTGAGCGCAGCATTGTATTGATCGATACTGAGCCGGCCTTTTTTGTGCATCTCGCTGATGTTTTTTATCGCCGCTGCATGCTTCTGTTGAGGTGTCAACAGTTTTTCGATCAGCTTTGCCGCTTCGCGTTTCTCCTGATTCTCAGAGACTTCGGCAGCCTTCAGCCTTTCGGTGGCTCCCGTCTGATCCTGATACGACTGCTTTGCCCTGTCGACGGCCGCGCGGTACTGATCCTGAGTCAGCCGGCCGGACTTGTAGTGATCGATCAACTCGCCCAGCGAGGCCTTGTACTGCTGCATCGGAGTGCGTACAGCTTCTGCTATTTTGGCCGCGTCGGCCGCCAGCTTAGCCTGCTGCTGGCTAAGCATCTTTGAAGTTTCGAACGCCGCCTTGTCGGCTGTTTTTTGCGCGTTGGCATTGTCGGTGATTTGCTTCTGCAACTCACCGCGGGCCTTGCGTTCTGTCTCCAGCTCTTTCTGCTGGCGCTTGAAGGCTGCAATGACTTCAGAGTCATTAACAGCATAGTCCAGTCTTAGAGGCTCAACCATTGTACTGTTCCGCTAGTTTCCAGAGCTCAGCCGCTGTCGGCCTGTGTGTCGGGTTTCGATCCGCCAGCCAAAGTTTCAGGCTGATTAGATCTCGGTTACCGCTGTTCTTTTTTTTTGATTTTCGTCGACCAGCCTCGTGACCAGATGCCAGCCGACCGACGCGCGGATAATGTCTGACACGTTTTCGGTGGTGATGAATTTTTCAGGCCAGCGAGAATGAACCAATAGATTGAAACGATACCGCAACGACAGCACATCAACCGCATAAAGAAACATTTCCGAATAGAGCATAGGCTGGCCGTCGACGAGGTTTTCAAAAAACTTCTGCGACCGCTGCCACAGGCTGGCATACTTCGGGACCACATTCATCCGCCATTCCGAATTCACGTCGCGGAAAAACACCTGCGGAAGAGTCGACCGCTGGAATTCAGACAGCAGCAGCTCACCGTCTGCGACCGGCTGCCGAATGACTGGCACTTCCCAGATCGAGCCGTCCGCAAACTGCACATTTTCAAAACTGTCGACCGGGCATTTCACCCGGTCGAGCTCCTCCGGCCGAGGCACCTGCTCGCATCCAGAGACAGGATCGACGTCCGTGCCGATCCATACGGCAGAACTGATGCGCGTCCATGCCTGCCGCTCCGGATAATAACCGGCGACGGAGGGCCGATGACCCTCCGCACCGACGGCAAAAATCACACCGCCATTCCCACCAGGTCCGGAGCCGAGCAGCTCCGAGAATGACACCAGATCCAGAGTCGTGAGATCAGCGAGCGAATCGTAGAGCTCCAGTGCTTTAAGCACTGGAACTACAGCACCGGAAAACGGTGGCCCGGATTTATTGACGATCTGAGTCTGGTTGTAATTGGCGATGAAATAAAGCATAAGCAATTTGAGATTTGCGATTTAGGATTTTGGATTTGACGAATTATGGACGCGCGATTATCGAGGGGCCGGGACTGTCTCGGGGATGCGAGCCAATTCGATCCATCCACTTGTCGTACATCCGTAGTGACTCCTCGCGTTCTTTTCGATGCGAACTATCGATCGATTGATAGCCCTCCTGGATTTGCTTCAGGTGCATCGGAATAGCGACCGTGACCGTGAAGTTTGCGCACCAGGCAAACGACGCCAAGCATAGCAGCAGCAGGACATTGTTGAACGGCTGGCCCGCCCCCCAGCTGATTAGCTGTGACCAGATTGTTTTCGTTTCTTCCGGCACTGATTGCCTCCGTTATGCGATGTTTTTGCAATCGCTTTTTTGTGAATACGTTCATTGGATAACCGTTAGCGCACCAGACGGACAATTGCCGACCGCCTCACGGATTCGGCTCGGCTCAGCCCCGCTCATTTTGATCCACGGCTTGTGCCCAAGCTCGAACACTTCCGGCAGTTCTTCCAAGCAGTTTCGACAGTGCGTACATTTTGAAACGTCGAATCCGACGGTGAGCGTTTTGGCTGTGTTCGTGTATTTCTTCATTCAAATTCATTCCTTATCGTACACCCACAAGTCGCCAACGGGCCGCATTTGTAAGCCGTCGACCGCATGATACGGAGTGACTCCGACGCGGACACCATCGAACTTACCTCTGAGTTCAGCGAGTAATTCAGGGTAAAGATAACAGTACATCGCTGTCACGCCCCATCGCTGCTGATCAAAGTTCCTTGCGTCTCCAATGATGATCGAACACTTCGATTCAAGGCCTTCTTTTGTAATATTGGCCCACGCTTCTTTAGCTTTGTCAGGATCGATCTCGATCCCGACCGCGGTACAACCAGAAGATTTCACAGCCGCAATCATTGCCCGGCCATCACCACAACCAAGGTCGCAGAACACATCAGACGGCTTCAGTTCCATCATGGAAACAGCCTGACTAACAATGTCCATAGATGATGGTTCCTGGCTGTAGTCTGTCACAGGTGGCGTCTTGATCTGCATCGACATTGGCTGGTACTGAATTGTTTGCCGCTGCAATCCCTGCTGAATCGTCGCACACATTCGGCAGCCTGGACTATTGCAAACTCGACCTGAATACGCTCGACCTTGATACATGACCGATGAAGGCTGAACGATCACAGGTTTCTGAACAATCGTTGCAGGCTTTGGAGTCTTCTCCACTGCTGATTCTGGTTCACCGAATTCAAACGGTATCGACGCTGGTTTGAATCCAAATCGACGCTGGCATTCGTCAAGTGTAAGGATATTTGTTTGCGGCCAGCCCAGCCCGAGAAATCTCTTCTTCGCCGCCGGGCAATGACTACACCATGATTCAGAAACCAGATACCACTCACGGCGTTTCACAACAGCGGTGTCTTGATCAGCGACCGTGTTTTCGCCAGTCACATGACTCGCATAAACCCCAGTCGCCTGGAAGATCCCCGGCGGCTCTGACACCAACAGAGCCAGCAACACGATCAATGACGATACCACGGCTTACTCCTTTTCTTCAGTGGAGGCGATCAGATAGAACGTGTGGCGTCCGAATGTCTGAGCGAACGAGTCTTTGTGAAGGTACGCTCGGCCGCGATCGCCGTATTTCAAGCCCCACGAATTCGCGCCATCAAAAAGTTCAGTGCCATTACGGAACACAAGATCATCACAGCCGATTGCATGATTCCCACCGCCGGAATCTACGCCTGCAATGCCAGCTTGGTTGAGCCTCTGGAAGTTTCCGCCAGCATGAACGGCGATGATGCCGAAGAACCCAGCCGCTAGCCCAGTTCGGAAGCCCTGCATCGTCTGAGCTGCATAACAGTCGAAGCCACGATGCTTGAGTGCCTCAGCCCGTGCATTCGCTGGCTGTTGCTTCGGGTAGATCTTGTCCCATGGCACCAAGGATTCCGCAGGAGCCCCATGAGACTGAATAACCTTTAGACCGTCTTCAAGTGCCGACCCCTGATCTCGGCCACCATTAATCAGTGAATACACAAACGCTCCAGAGAGCATCAGCATATCCGTGATGCCACGAGCAAATCTCGCACGCGACAATTGTCCAGAGGCGGCATAGCCGTTGCACGAACCGTGAGAAAACTGGTTCTGCATCCATTTGTCGCCAAACAACACTCGTCGAGGAGTCCGATCCGGATGCGTGATAACGCGTCGGATTTCTGCATCGTCCCAGATTGGCCGCTCAGACTCCCACACTTTGAACGAAGAGACGAATCCCTCCGGAGGAGCAAGCGATCCGAGACGACGGATCTCGCCGTTGTTGTCGACGATTTCATCGATATTGATTTCTGGCAGATCGTCAATCACAGAACACCTCCAGTCAGTTCACTGAGCACGCGCTTCACGTCAGCCATAGTCAACGGCAGAGGCATCGTGCGAAGAACTTTTTTCGTCATCTTATCACGGACCACCATCCCCGGCAGAGGCACTCCGGTCAGATCCTTCAGAGCTTGCTGGCCGCCAGGCTCCTGCGTGCGGGTAGAATAGATCCGCCACTCATGCCCCTTGTCCTTCAGAGCATTCCATTCCGCGAGTGCTGACAAGACGATTGCTGTGTCAGGTTTTCTGTTAAGTGGATCCTCAACAATCTCAATCAACAGCGAACTGGATACCGGCGGAGGCGTTGGGTCTGGCTTCGGATCTGGCTCCGGATCAGGCTTTGGATCGGGCGGAGGAATAGGCGCCAAGCCCATCACAACCAGAGTCTGGCGGATGATGTTTTTTTCTGACGTGACTCCAGTCGGGACGATCAGTAGTTCGATCTGACCTGCCTTCATTGCGTTGACGAAATACAAATGTTTCGACGCGAATGTTCGCGTTTCGGTTTTGCCAGTGCCATCCGCAAACTTGCCGCGCACCTTGACCGGCCCTTGCTCAGGCTGCACTGATACAAATCCAGTCGGCGAGTGAATGACAATCAGTGGCACCGAAGACTCGATCACGTACCACGTATCTTCGCTGAGCGTCGCCACTGGCACCGGGCCGCGATCCGGCTTCGGCCGAGGCGGCTCAGGAGTGTCGTCGATGACATCCGGCTCAATCAGCACCGGAATTGTTGGCAAAATAATCTGCGGAGTTTCCACCGGAGTTTCCACCGGCTTCAACGCCGGGGGCTTCGACGGGAACTTCGACGGGGGCTCGTTACCGGAAAGGACACAGCAGCAGCAGAACAGCAGAGCAAACGGCATCATTGCCAATTGCCATACACGCATTACAGCTCAATCCCCGCTTCGCTGCAGCATGCGGCAACGGTTTCATCATCGGCCGAAAGAGCCTGAGCAATCACCGCAACCGCCAACGCAAAGGATGCCGCCTTTGACATCGGCAGCTCGGCTTCTGCGCGGATACGGCGAGCCGTTCGCTTGCGGAGCTTCTCCGGCTGAGTGTCGTAGTACCTCTGCAGAGTTGCCTTTGATTCGGCCGCAGTCGGAGAATCCTCGCGATTGAAACAGGCCGCCAGCATCGGCAGGA